>Ga0116189_1000519_pt1 | contig 35537 bp, 21 predicted proteins | sample AD_JPNTR3_MetaG_FD_89895 | JGI IMG/M metagenome (GOLD analysis project Ga0116189, IMG submission 89895) | Active sludge microbial communities of municipal wastewater-treating anaerobic digesters from Japan - AD_JPNTR3_MetaG | ecosystem: Engineered > Bioreactor > Anaerobic > Digestate | place... | reverse complement strand
TTCTTTTATCTTCGGTTCTACTCCGTTTCTCTTCAATGCTTCCGCGAAGGCTCTAGCATCTTCTATCGCTCCAGGTAGCTGTTCTATCGTGGAGTCACTGTAGTTTCCTATCCCTATCACCAGCGCTTTTGTGCTCGAGAGTGTCAAAGACGCTAGAAACAGGATTGTCAGTGTCAGAAACCAGCGGATTGTCCTCATATGTTCGACCCCCAAATAGAGTTTATTCAGATATTTTCACGATTATTCTGTATTCAACGTCGTACCAGGATCCCAACACGAGAGTGTAGCCGTCTATCTCGTCGTGAACTGCGTACCAGGAAGGTACTTCTCCATCAAAACGTGTGAGGAAGTAGTGCCGGCTTCCAGAGTAGTACCTCTTTCCGTTGTTCTGTATTAGCACGCTTTCACCCTGGCCGATTCCCAGTCCAAGCTCCCGGATAAGTTCTCCCGACTTCCCGCTGTACTCTCTCTTTATCTCTGCCCAGTCCGCTATTTCTGCCCTGGACCCATATTCATTTCTCACCGCCGTCAACAGGTCGGATGTCTCTGCGTATTTCCCACGTGTCAGAAGATACTTCGTCGTTTTAGTCACCTTTTCAGCAGGTAAGGACTCAGCATAGAACTGGGAGAACCGCTCGAGTATTTCATCATTTGCAAAGATGTATTCAATGAATCCCCTCACTGTACTTATGTCGTTTTCGAAGGTTCTTATTGTCTCTTTTCTCTCGTTGCTCTTCCATACAACGAATTTCTGCACTTTCTCACCGAAGAAGTCTTTTCCAAGCTCCGCCGAGTACATCTGGCTATACAGTTCGCATATTGCCAGCTCCAGATGTTCCCAGCTCCCGTTAACGCTTCTGTTTCTCAGTTTCCTGAGCCAGTGTAGTATGTCTCCAGCCAGAAGATACCTGTTGAATATCTCCTGGGACTTCACTCCGCTCATTATTGTGTCAATGCTGAATTTGATTGCAAAGCCCCAGCCTATGGCAGGGATCGCAGGCAGTCCGACCGCCTTCACCGCTCCTTTCAAGGAGGCCAGGGCTAGTTCTTCGGTTATGTCTTTAGTCAGCGTTACTTTGTCCAGTTGATCGAAGTAAGCCGTTATGAACCGCTCTATATTCGTTCTGTTCGCCCATTGTTCTAATTCTACTATTGCAGCAAGCACAGCCTCTTCAAAGAGCGGGGATGTTTCGTTGCCTTCCATTCTGTAGCTGCGAATCAGGGAATATATCAGGCGTAATCTGTCCAGAGCAAAGTCCATAGACAACATATAGCTGTTGACAGAGTTCAGAAGGACGGCGTATTTCGACCATTTTAGTATCTTAGCGGCCACGTTCACGCCCTGAGATACCTCCAGCCATTTCCTGCTTATGTTCGTGTCCAGTCTCCCGAACTCTTTGAATTTGTTCAGCAGTTCTCCGTACTGCTGCTGATCTGAGACATATCTGTTGTTCACTATGGACCTGTACAGAGAGAAGAAGGTTTTCATACCCTCTGCAACGTCGTCCAGGTCGGTTCCCGTCCATTTGATTATCGTATAGCAGCTTGAAAACAGGCTTATCATAGGGTCGAGAGAAGTGAGCATAGCTATGTCTATTAGCGTGTCTTTGTAGAAGGCTTTCAGTTTCTCTTCGTCTTTCAGCTCGTTGAAGTAGGTGCTCGTTCCGAACAGATGATCGAACATCGTGAGAGGTTGCTCTGCAAGGAAGGTCTTAATCTCTCTTCCATTGAGATCCACCGTATCTCTTGGAAAATACAGGGTTCCAACCACATACGCAGATGCAGTTGTTGAAACAATCAAAAGAAATGCAAGTACCGCCATAAGAATTACCCTGTTCACAATCACACCCCCAGTAAAGGGTGCATCGCTCAGGTCTGCAACTGTCTCTGTCAAAGGTATTAGGCGGATAAGATTAAGTGCAATGCACTCATATGACTAATATACCACTTGTTACATTCTGCACAAAGGAATATTCATTTGTGTGAACTTCCATTTCTGCGATTTGTTAATTGGTGGATAGGTCTATTTCATCACTTTTTATCAGTCGTCTAGTCTGGACCTCATAAACGCGTCTTCCGGTCCGGCGATGGGTATTGGGAATAATTAAGGTTCATCATCCAGTTCATGAAAAAGGGGGTCTGTCACGTTTTTTTGAATCGACTCAGGTCATGAAACCATCCTGTCTGTCTGCAAGCTCAGATCTTTCTCGATTCTCCACCGTTCTTTTTGCAGTCTTCGGTTTTTGTTTGCGATATTGAAATACAATACAAAATACTACAAGAATGACCACTATAAGAGAGAAATAGAAGTACTGGCTCCCACCACTCAGGTTCGCGTACGATGGTTTAATAGGCATAAGGTCAATATTCAGTCTATCCAGGTAGAGAAATGAGGCTATTTGATCGAAGAGGTATCTAGCGATTGTCTGAAGGCTGAGCACGAAAGCCCTCATATTAGTTCCAATTCTCTGAATGGAAACCGGTCCGGATCCGGCAAATATTCCCGGGCTGATCATGTTTATTATGCTAGTCGTGCTAGAAACTATTATATAAGCGCCGGTCAGCGAGGTTATTGTTATTGCCGTGAATTTCCTAATTAGCAGAATTACCATACCGCCGATCGCAGAGATTCCAAAAAGCCATTCAACCGGTATGCTTTCTATCACTCCTCTCGAAATCATGAAGACTATCAAAACATAAGTTATTGCAAATCCCACCAATCCAACGAGGAGATAGAAAAACATCTTTCGTATGAAGATCGAGGCTAGTAAAGCAACTACAACAACAACCACGGTGATTGTCACATTCCCGCTCAGGAAGTAAACGCTGATTCCCAGAAGGGTGGGGAGTAAGAGTATTCCGATCAACCAGGCACTGCTCCGGAGTATTCTGTATCCAAAAAATGACAGCAGTATGCCGGCAATTATCAGCGCGCTGTGAGTCAGATAATCGATCGGTTCACCTGCATAACCCAGCTCCATACGCAACTCTCGAATTACCTGCTCCGGCTCTATCGATCTGTTCTTTGCTTGCGCGATAGCCTTTTCAACAACCGGCGTTATTTCTTCGATAGAGTAATCGTACATGGGAAGGGATTCCGAGATGTAATACATGAGCTCTATGATTTCTTTTTCGTCCCAGTCTCTGTTGTAGAAGGCTATATCCACCGCCTTATCGTAAAGACCAAGCATCTGATTGACTTCACTTTCACTCATGAGACCCGATGCTTCCGAAACCACTCCTACTATCTGCACTGCCATTTCTACTTCTGCAAGTTCTTCCTCGATCGCCATAGTCACCACCCGATCGCAGAAGTCCATCATCTCCTCCGAATCGAGCCTGCCGTCTTTAGCTATCTCATAAACGGCAGTAGCCAGCATTATCTCGGTCTTCACCTCTCCAACGGTGCTCTCATAGGCCTGATCTGCCGCGATTTGAACCACTGACTTCAGCAGCGGATACTCGTCCATTTCTTTCCAGACTTTCTCTCCCTCATTAACCGTCCAGTCTTTGATCTCGCTGGCTTTATTCACCAGCTCTCTGGTATCCATGTTTACTATTTCGGAAGCTTTCTTCTCGATAGTTCTAAGAGCTTCTTTTCCTTGCTCTTTAATAGTATTCGAAAGCTGTTGAGAGTGATTACCGACTTTGTTGGTAGTGTCTTTGATAACATTTCCTACTGTATCTTTTGCACTGTCATAGAGATTACCGGCTGTATCTTTGGCCTTGTTATACGTATCTGAAACCGTGTCTTTAGCTTTCTCGTATATGTCCGAGACTGATTCTTTTGCTTTGTTCACAGCATTTCCTGCGGATTGCTGAATGCTCTTGAGGGCATCTCCAAGATTGAACGCGAAGGTCAAGGCATAAAAGAGAAGAATTAAGCTTACGGCAACGAGTCTTCGTATAAGCGCTCTCATTTCCATCTTCGCCGCACCACCTCCTGCAATTGAGGTGCTGCACTCATGAATAGTCATTTTCAGCTCAAGACTACTTATGAGAAGACAAGTGCAATGCACTCATATGATTAGTATACCACTTGTTACATTCTGTACAAAGGAATATTCATTTGTGTGAACTTCCATTTCTGCGATTTGTTGATTGGTGGATAGGTCTATTTCATCGCTTTTTATCAGTCGTCTAGTCTGGACCTCATAAACGCATCTTCCGGGCCGGCGCTCTGAGACGCAGCAAAGGGTAAAAATGTAAAAAGGTTAAAGTGTAAATCAGGGCACCGTTCTGCAAATACGGAACCCGAGGAGGTTGAGCGTGTAAGTGAACGAGAAGTCGAGGCGATTCGCTACCCGCCCGTCCGTCGCAAAGTCGCTCCAGCCACCGCCACGAAACACCCGGTCGGAACCGGATGTACCGTTGTACGGATTCGTCTGTGCCGAGCTGGAGTAGCTTCTATACCAGTCGCTGCACCACTCCCATACGTTACCCGACATATCGTATATTCCAAGCTCGTTCGGCGCCTTCTTTCCGACTTCTTGGGTTTTGCTTTCCGAGTTTGACTCGTACCAGGCGACGTCACCGACGGTACTGCTTCCAGCATACTCGTAACCCCTGCTCTTGTTTCCACCTCTGGCCGCGTATTCCCACTCGGCTTCTGTCGGCAGCCTGTATCCGAGTACCTTCGTTATATCGGTCGTTATCATTCCATCTTTGTCCAGCAGATTTCCACTGTTGTCGTACGCTTTTGGAAGGCCTTCTTTCTCGCTCAACCAGTTGCAGTAGTCGATGGCGTCCCAACAGGTCACGTTTATTACTGGTCTGGCTCCCCTTCCCCAACCGCTATCAGATGGTTTGCTCCTTCCGGTAGCCTCGCAGAAAGCGTCGTATTCTTCGAATGTAGTCTCATACTTGCCTATGTAGAAGTTGTAGGTGAACGTCACCTTGTGTGTCGGTTTTTCATCGCTGTCTCCATCGCCCCACGTGTCGCCCATAGTGAAACTGCCTTTTTCGACCAGCACGAAGTTTCCCTTCGCCGCTGCCGGGCTGCTCGTCACTATCGAGGGTACGCCATCGGGCACGTACCCCTCCTTGAAGAATATCCTGTCTATCCTATCCTGATAAACTTCTATCACCGATCCCACGTCCAGCTCGATCTCTATGTCCTCCGTCTCGAGTATCCCCTGCACGGTGTCACCGTTCGTCATCTTCACTGTGGTGAGCGGGTTGGCGTCCCCTATGAGCGTTATTGACTCGATGGTGGCAAAATCCAGCGGTATCTTTGCGTAAGTCGTGGAGATCGTTATGTCCTTCGTCAGTATCTGCCCGTGGAAGTAGTCTCCGTTCTTGAGCTGCACGAACTGCCTCCACTTCATCCCCGCCGTCTCCTGAGGCCTCTGCCTGAATACTATCTTCAGGACCTTCTCGCGCCTTATCTCCAGCTGTGGACCGTTCGTAAGCTTGAAGCTTATGAAGGCGTCGTCTATGAAACCCGAGAAGCGGTTGTTATTTACCGTGATTATCGACTCTATGCTGTTAGCCCCGCCTTCGAGGTTTATCCCGGCTATGTACTTGCTTTCTATCACTATATGGGCATAGGAGGTTCTTATAGAGAAGCTCCCGTTCACGACCGTGCCCGTCAGTTTGTCTCCGTTTCTCAACAACAGTATGTCCACATCTTTCGGCCTTTCTGTGTCCAGAACCGTCTCTATCGCAGGCATGACCGGTTCTGTGTTCGCAAATCCAAACGTTGCCAGCAATATAACGCAGAGTACAAGCAATACCGCTTTCTTCATTGTCACACCTCCTACTTATGTTAGTTGCAGATTACTGCACACCGATTATGTCAACTTTCGTCCTGGCGAACGTGATACATAGAAAGACAATCAGAAACAGTGGAAGGAATGCTCGCTTCATTACCCCACCTCCATTAGTGAGGCCTCGCACTCGAAGTAAGCACGTCAAAACTCAGGCGATACGCAACAGGTGGTGCAATGCGCTCATAGAAATAATATATCACTTGCTAAATTCTATACAAAATTAAATTGCTTTCCGTAAGTCCCTGTTGCTGAAGGTTGTTGACTGTTGTAGTTTTTGGTTTATGGTGGGTTCACTTATCAGTCTTCGAGCCTCGCACGCATAAACGCATCTTCCGGCCCGGCGCTCGAAGGCACAGCAGAGGATACCGTCCCGTAAATACGGAGTCCGAGGAGTTTCCATTTTGTATCCATAACGACTTTATGCTTACCGAATTCCAGCACAATATCCGGGCGAAGAGCAAAGGCGCGCCTGGGTGTATCAAAGAGGCTGTAAGTCATATCCTGAGTCCTGATGTTGATACTTGAAAATAGGAGTCTGACCCTGTTTCTGTTTTAGTCAATATCCAGCCGGTTGGAGCATTTCTCTTTGTAGAATGAGTTGAGAGAACTAGCAAATCACTCTTCTGCTCAAAAATATCGCCCTCATAGATATTGAACGACCTCAAGCCTTGATCTGATTCAACAACGAATGTATCAAGAATTCTAGTCTCGCTCACCAACGACACCTCATTCAATCTTATTGAACAGAATATCTTAATTTGCCCATTTAGCTAGCCTAAAAATCTACTGTAAGCATTTTCAGAGCATCTTTTTAGTACTTGATTCACCTTCCCGGCCTCAAACTGCAGTCATCTCTCTTTTGGCTTCAATTTGAAGAGTTGATTTAAACCCAATTCAAAGAACCGAGAAATACATCTTGATCTTTTGTGCCATGAGATATCTTCGTTCCTCAAGAAATTCTTCATAGTCGTCTATTGTCATGTTCACTATATTTTCAGGGATGCAGTTCATCTTCCAGTTCTCAAGCATTTCATCTTTGCGCGTGATGCCGCCGTACTTGAGGCCCCCACCATTGCATTGCTCCAGCGCTTCTGTAAGGTATTGCGAAGGCGGTTTCGAACTGATGGCGATGTTTATCTCGCTCTGTGTCATCGCATAGTTGGCAATCTGATTATACTTTCCTTTAGTAAGGCCGAATTTCTTAAGGTATTCCTTGGGGAAAATGTGATGAACATCTCCCTTTAAGCTCACCAGATCTGCGACGCAGATATCCCGTGAAAGGAAGCCCTTGTCTTTGAGCTTGACCTGGGCTGCAAGATACACATTGAAAGATGGGCTGCTGGCAACCGAAGTATTCATCTGCTGAGGCAAACCTACCTCCCAGAATGCATCGGAAAGCTCTGCCGAAAAGACGCTCTGAATGTAGGATTTCCCATTCTCATGTATTCTCCTGATATCGTAGTCGAAAGTAGATTCGGGAGAGCCGGAATAACGACTCGTAAGAATGGAAAGAACAAACCACTTTCTTACTAATGATTCAATTTCCGCTTGGTCGCTATTCATCTCGCGAAGAGTTAGATACATAATGTACGCGAAGTTGATCGAATTCTGGGACCTGATCATAGAACTATCTATGAAACCCGCGGAACGGAGAATCATAATGAACTTCTTGAAGTTGTTCTCATTCATGAAATCCATGACACCGGTCTTCAGCAGATTAAACGAGCGTTCGGAAATCTCCTCTTCGAACTCTCTCGTTTCGAAATTTCTGCCGGAAAGAAGGGAAACCAAATCCTGCAATCTACCCCTCTTGAATTTCGAAGTGAAGGCGACCCTGAGCATGTCTGTGTACGAAGGATCATACAAATCGTCATTTTCACTCTTCAGCCAGGACATCCTGCTGAAGTAATCAGTTTTGGTGAAGTCTTTATCTACCTCCTGGAGCTGTTGATAGAACTCGGGAGCGATGGCCAAATGGCAGAAATAATCTATTGCTTTCCTAAGGTTGTTTCCTCCATATGTTTCATTCACGGAGATCTTCGACATAGCAAAGTCCGCTTGACTGAGCACTGACCCGGCCGAATTGATTCTTATGAAGATTTCCGTAACCGTTTCGATATCCAGATTGGAATTGAGTTCTATCAGGCCGATCGGATTGTTAACGATACCTTTGAGTGACTCGAGACTTTCGAAAATCTCGTCTTCGTTCTCAATCGAGTTCGATTCGCAGTAATTTTTCACTGTTTGCATCAATTTGAAATCGGGTTTAAAGATTGCCGAGACGTCTGGTATCCAGCTTCTGTCCTTTCTTATAGCGGGATTAGTGACCTCGAATCTTTTTTCTAATGGATGGAAGGCAATGACTATCCGAATCCTGCGATAGTCCTTAGTGACTACTTTCTGACCCAACAGTGCTGCCATCAGTGCTGTAACTCTCTGCTGGCCGTCAATAAGAATTCGCTTGCCGACTGAATTGGTACCGTCCTTGAGTTTGACATTGGGATTCTGCCAGGCGATGAGGTATCCTATGGGATAACCCTGATAAAGAGAATCCAGAAGATCCCTAACCTTGGTCGCGTCCCAAACGAAGGGCCGCTGAATCTCCGGTATAGCAACTTCCTGTGTCTGAACCCATGTGAGCAAAGTCTGAATTGGGTGTTGATTGACCGAGTATCGCTGAATAACCACTACATACCTCCTTTTGATCTTGAAACATGTAAAATTGTACAGTTTTCTTGTATCTTTAGCCGGTTCCATAACTCTCGATATACGCACTTCAAGCGTGTATGTCGAGAAAAGCGGCAGTCAATCCAATTTAACATTTCATATAGACCAATCAAGAGGTCATTTTATTGAATATATCCACATCCTTTTCGTGTTTACTCCTCGATCAAGGTTTGCTGCAGAACCATTTTCATTTGGCCAAATACTGTAATTTCCTACTTGGTAACCGAAAGTAATTTGCAATTGTGCAATTCTTCCAAGAAAGTGAAAAGCACCTGTAGGGTTTATGAATCATTTCTCTTCAAAGCACGTGGTTGAGTTTATCATCGGTATGATTATCGGTGGAGTTAGACCCGCTTCGGCAGAGATTGATATTAAGAGACCCCTCGCCATTTGAATAAGCATTGGTGTTCCTGAGTACTTGATAAATCTCTCGAATTCTTCTTCATCCATGTTATGTGTTGAAGAAAATAGCCCTGTGATAATCGCCTTGAAAGCTATAACAATCTTCTTTCCGGACTTGAGATTATAAGATATGTCAAGACACAGCTCACCGCTTAATCTCTCGTCCTTCCTGCGGATCTCATATTTCGGAATCAGATCCAAATCAGGCTTCAAAGAAACTTTTCTCAGCTCACCCCTTATCTCGAAGCTTAGGCTTTTTATTGTATGAGATACTAATTGAAAACCTGCAATTCTCGGTTTCACCTAACACCTCCATCAAACGAGAAGCGATAAGCATCTTCTTGAGGACTTGCGAAACAAAGATCACCCATATTGACAACTCCCTTAGCCTTTTCTTCCAAATGTTCAAACTCCGCAAGAACCTGGTCATAAGCAGAGAAGAAAACCTGAGCGCGTGCATTTGCATTAACCCAGTACTGTGTGATTAACCCCTTACTCTCCTTCTCTTTCTCAATCGGATTGCCATACAGTATTCTTAAATCACCGACCGAAAATCTGAGCGGTTTTTTACCGGGATTAACCGGCATAATCAAACCTTCAGAGACTGCTCTTTGAATGGTTTTCTCACTAACTTTAAGCGCTTCGGCAGCTTCCTTCTTTGTATAGGTGTTTTCGAGAAGCGACTTTATCGGATCCTCCGATTCGTCGGTAATGTCTTCCTCAAAGGCTATCAAGTCATCTCTAAGCTGGAGCATCTCTTCATCTTTCGAAAATGATAGCAGCTCAACGATTGCATCGAATGCCTTTCTTCTCTCTCCGGCACTGATACTCTCAAGCATTTCCCAGATTCTGTCAAACATAATCACTTCAATCACCCTCTCTGTTGAACAAAGACAGTCTCTTTCCCAGATTTTTTTGCAGAACTTCGTATTTCGACCCAAGCCCTCCGTGTGAACCCACATAAATAAGGTGTATGGTGTTTGACCTCTTAAAATATGAATACACCAACCTACCTTGGGAAACTGTCTTCAACTCTATAGAACGCAATCCCTTAAGAGGACCGGTTTTCATTTCTCCCATTCTCGGGTTATTCATCAATCCAAGTATTATTCCGAGTATCTCCAGTTTGAACTCTCGTGTAGATTGATCTTTGAAATTCTTCTTAAACATCGTATGAGAGAAAAACTTCGGGTCACTGTTATCGATCCCCTTTCTCAGAGCCAATGAAAACTCCTCAATGCCATCAAAACGTAAGCCGATCTTTCTCATATTTTCGAGAATCTCTTTTTCATCTTTCATAGAGAGTATACCCCTTCATTAATTTAAAGTCAATAGTTATGTCCATATATGTCCATATATTTAGAGTGATCGCATTTGTTTCACACATTTTCTTTCTTGCGCCTTTGAATAGATAGTTATGCAATGCTAATAAGTAATTCCAAATTACTGGAAAGGGTACTATTTCAATCCAATCAGTAGAATATAGATCTCCCGGGTTGATTTTATTGGCCACCCATGCAGTCGGCGTACAAATTTACAATGAGCGGTTACTATTCATGCAGGTACCTGAATCATTCGAAATCCGTCAGTGTGAGAATGTCCGTGGCTTCCACCAGACCAGAATCGATTACTGCCCTGGCTCATGTCAATTATACGATTTTTCGCAATGAATACATAATAATTATTACAGATAATCCGTAACTTATGAAGCTCTAAAACGTTGTATATTTAGATGTGTATACGAATCTATGTAGGTTAAGAGGTCATAAGACAGTTTTACTTCTTAATAAGTACGTAGACGAGAAACCTAGGGCAGATTTAACTCTTTCGAGAGCCAGTACATATGTCGATTCCACAACAGTTGTACACTACTGGCCTTCGAGACGACTTCCAGAACGCGAATCCCACACGAACGCTTCCATTCGCTATTCTATCCGCCTAAGGCAGGGATTCACGTAGCTTCTTAATCGGATAGCCCATTCACCAAATCACGCACCTCCTCAAAGCACGACGTTTTCACCCAATATCCCGTTACCCACTCGATGGCAATCTCTTTGTGCGATTGTAGAGAGGTAAGAACAGATAACCGGTCCATTTATCAGGCAGCGATTTCGGTCACGAAAAATCATAAGGAGGAGTGGTTAAGTTGATGACGGAAATACCGTCAATGGAAATGCCTGAATGGATCAGAAACCCCGGAGAGTTCAACATAAGAAATATTCTGAAGGACTCTCTCTGCTACCTCGCCAGCGGCCTTCACGGCCATTTTGTCAAATGCTACATGGGAAACGCTTACAGCTTCGTGTACATCGACTACTACATTAGCCGCGAAGATCTAATGCAGGATATGGCCGAGTACGGTTTCAAAGGCTACAGAGTGATCCGACAAGAATCGATAAACCCGTACAGACTTCATCCGGGCGGGTGGGACGCGCTGACCTGGTATTATCGCGACGAGGACCCGCGAAGAGATAAGTTGATAAACAGCTATCGCAACGACCCCAACAGAAATTACTTCGAAAGAAACCGAGAACCCATGAACACGCTGTGGAAGAAGGTCCTGCCGACCGAGGAAGACGGAAACCCCAACTCGTGGCTTAGAATTCAGAAAGAGCCCTTCGCAGAGTGGTTCATCCTAGAGAGGACCGAGGAGTACGACGAGACGCACAACCCGAAACGCTTTTCCTTCTTCTTTCTAAACACCGAGGCAGTAGCGGCCTACCAGGCCCTGTACCTGGAAAACCAGATAGCTCCAAAATTTCTCGTAATCCCGCAATACGGCTTCGGGATGAACTGGACGGAATTTGGTGTCAGAGATCAGATCCTCGCCAGGACGATATTCCATCGCGACAATCCCCTACCCCAATATATCATCGGTATGGCCGGTTTCAACAGATCCTGGCCCGAGTACACGGACAGAGTAAAAAAGTACCGTAGCAGGTATAGCGACTTCATCACTGTCTGGAAATTCTCAGGAGACCCCGCAAGGCTCAATCCACCGGTCGTTCAGCGGAGAGAGACCCCTATTCACAGACCTACGGAAAACGAGCTCGTTTTTGTCGAAGGTGGAGAATTTCAGATGGGCGACGCAAGGATGACCGGAATTGAAGACGAGAGACCGGTCCACAGGGTGAGACTTACCTATGATTTCTATATCGGCAAGTACCCCGTCACTTGTCTGGAGTATTCGCGGTTCTGCCGGGAAACGGGCGCGGAAGAACCGGAGGGTGAATACTTTCCGTGCAGTCGAAAGCCAGTCGTGTATGTGAACTGGTTCGACGCCATCTTCTACTGCAACTGGTTGAGCGAAAGGGATGGTCTGCCCCCGGCGTACGATAGGTTCGGGAATCTACTGGATGCCGTCGGTTCGCGAACATCTCATATAGACAGAGTCGCAGGTTACAGGTTGCCGACCGAGGCGGAATGGGAATACGCGGCCAGGGGAGGGAACAAGAGCGGAGATTACATCTTCGCAGGGAGCGACGACGTCGATGAGGTCGCATGGTTCAGGGGAGACGTCTTCAAAAGACCTCGAGTGGTCGGGCTGAAGAGTCCGAACGAACTCGGGCTTTACGATATGTCCGGCAACGTCTGGGAACTGTGCAGCGACTGTTACAACCAATACCGGGACGATCTGGAGATAAACCCGTACGAAGAAACCGGTCAACTGAAAGCCCTTCGCGGCGGAAGTGTAGGTGAAGACCCGACCAGAGTGACGGTTACGGCGCGTATGGGCGCCTGGGGAGGTTACATAAACTTCGCGACGGGCTTCCGAATTGCTAAGACAGCGCCGGTCAAAGAAAGGGAACGCTGATGGACTTTCCGGGCAGCGTGCAGAATTTCATGTATCTCCTCTCCAAACTCGGTCAGCAGGACCGGCTGCTTTCCGAATGGGCGATCGAATACTTCTGGAGCTCCCTACTGTTGAAAAAACTCTCACAGAACGTCATGTATCTGAGTGTTCTGGGGAGTTTTTCTTTCTCCCGAAAGAGCGGACAGGAGCGGGCCGATCTCATGGAGATGGCGGTATCGGAGCTTACGAGGGAGTATCCTGAATTCTCCTTCATGAATTCCGGGTGCGGGCTGAGCGGGGCCTTCAAAGAAGACTCTCCGCTCTTCCACAGAACCTGCGCTTACGCCGACGATATAATCGATTCGCTCTCGCTAGAGGATATCGGGCTGGTCTGCGGTCCGCTGTACAGCGGTATGTTCTCGACGGCCCTCGACTCGGGCCTCCTGTATTCGGACGTAATCGTACCGATCGAGATCCTCGAGATGATGATCGAACTCCTCGAGATAGAACCGGGGATGTCCGTTTACGATCCGGCTTTTGGCTACGGCCGGGCCTTCTATAAGATCTTCACCGGCGATGGATTTGAGCGGACATCTTTCGCCGGACTGGAAATCGATCCGCGCAAGTACAGGCTGGCGAAGACGGTCCTGGCGCTTCTCGGAATCGACGTGTCGAAGCTGAGGAGGGGAGACTCTATCGTCAAGCCCTCGAACGAACGCATCTTCTTTGAAGAGAAGTACGACAGGGTGATAATCGAGCCGCCCGCAGGCGAGAAGATGATACCTCAGGAACTCAAGACTGACGTCTTTCTCAGAAGGCTCTTCGGCGTATCGTCGGGCCTGACGGGTCAATGGGACTTCATAGACCACGGGATACGCTCTACCAGTGATACGGGCAAGCTCGCGACGCTGATCACGCTGGGAGAACTTGGAAAACGCCACGAAGAGATAGTCGACAACGACTGGCTTGAGGCCGTGATAGAGCTTCCAGCCAGGGCCGTTCACGGAAGCTATGACAGAGGCTGCATCATGTTGCTCAACAAGGCCAAACCGCGGGAGAGACGTGGAGAGGTCTTTATGGCGTCCTGCCGGAGCGACACGGTTGAGCCCTTCTGCTTCGAAGTGAGAGAGGAGAATCTTCTGCTGGATTCAGTCATGAGGAATTTCAAGGACTGGAAAGGCGAAAGCGGAGTATGTGCGACAGTCCCTATCGGCACGATAAAGCGGAGCGGCTATTTCCTGATACCGGGAAACTACCTGATGGCGGCTTCGGGGAAGGATCTGCCGGTAGAGGAACTCGAAAGGCTGCTGAACTCTCCGATGGTCGAACTTCGCGACGTGGGCGAGCTGCTAGAGACGGCCCGCTATATGCGAAAGCGCAGAGACGCGGTTGCGGACGACGCTCTTCCAGCCGGACCTCTTGCGGAAGAAAGTGGGGAAGAAACGTGTTACAGGGGCAGGGTGTACGTCAATACGCGTCTCAGAGTCGATGTTTGCGGAACAGTACTCCTCGACTCACTCAAGGAGTATAACGGAGATCTCGCGCGGGGTGTGGAGAAGGTCTTTCTCCAGAAGGGCGACATCGTATTCACGAGGCTGGGAGATGTGACGACAGTCGGAATCGTGGGCGAAATCCCGGCTGACAGGGCGATCCTGCCGTCGATACACCATACAGTGCTCAGGACCGGCGAAGGGTACAACCCGGTGAAAGTTTTCAATGCGTTCAGGTCCGACTACGGCCGGTTTCTAATCGAGGAGGCCGCGAGGGACACGTTCATGGAAATGCTGCCCGGGCACAAGATAGGTGCCATGAGGCTTCCTGTTCACATGATCGGAGCGGATAAGCAAGATCGATGTAGATCGAGGGAAACAGACGTTCAAAATCATGAAGGGAGAGATGCGGATGTTCAGTGAAATAACGAAGGCCGAAATGCCTGAATGGATAAAGAACCCGGGCGAGTTCAACGTCCGGGACGTACTGAAAGACTCTTTGTATTACCCGGCCTGCGGCTACGACGGCCATCCGGTCGAATACTTTCTGGGAAATGTCTATAGCTTCGTATATGTCGACTACTCCATAAGCAGGGAAGAATTGCTGGAAGAGATCGCCAGCAGGGGATTCAGGGGGTACAGAGTTCTCCGGCAGCTTCCGATAAGCGAAGGCCAGCTAACGCCGAACGGCTGGAGGATCAGGGTCACCCCGAACCGTGCCGAATACTACGAACCCGACCATTACTCGTTTGTGTTCAAGAGTCCCTTCGCCGAATGGTTCATCTTCGAGAGGACCGAAGAGTACGACGAAACGCACAACCCGTCTAGATTCTCGCTGCTCTTCATATGCGCGGACGGCGCAGCCGCTTACCAGGCGCTTTACCTGGAAAACAGGATGGCTCCCAAGATCCTGGCCATAATCCAGCCCGGCGAAGCCTTCGGATGCAACTGGACCGACTTCACCAACAGAGGACAGATACTCGCGCGGTCGGTCTTCCATGGGGGAAACCCCTTGCCCGAATACCTCATAAACGGCGGAATAGGCCGAAGCGAGTTTTACAGAATGCCTATCTGGCCGGAATACACTGAGTTCGTCATGAGATTCAATGTAGGTGCGAAGTTCTTCAGGATCTGGGCCAGAAGCGATCGCTGGAGGATAGGGATATGAGACTGTCGGGATTTTTCAAGTGTTCGAACTAAACCAGAAGGAGGTAAATATGGATCTGAAGAGTTTTTCCCGCAACTACATGTATCTTCTGTCAAAACTCGGAGAAGAGGGCCGCGACCTTTCCGAAAGGGCGATAGAGTACTTCTGGACGAACATGCTGCTCAGAAAGCTCTCGCTCCGCGATAATTTCCTCGACGTTTTCAGGGAATTCGATCTCTTCGACAAGAGCGGCCTCGAGAGGGCAGGGCTTGTCGAAAAGGCGCTTAAAGAGATAATCAGCAGATATCCGCGCTACGGGTTCATCGACTACAAGGGCAAATACGTCTGGATCTTCACGGAAGGTCCCGAGCTGCTGCGGAAGACCTGCACTTACGCTGACGGTTTCATAGACAGTCTGACGATCACCGATATCGCCAGGGTCTGCGGGGGCATCTACGACACGATGTTCTCGCTGTCGATCGATCTGGGGCTGGTAGATCCCGACGCGGCCGTGGCCATGCCGGTCGTCGAGGCTATGGCGAAGCTGCTCGATTTGAAGCCCGGAATGAGCGTCTACGATCCTGCGCTCAACTTCGGCAGGGCGATATACAGCATATTCAAGACCGAGGGTTTGGAGAACACGGATTTCACCGGGCTGGAAACGGACCCCTTCAGGCACAGGGTGGGCAAGACAGCGCTGGCCATCCTGGGGGTAAACACCGTGAACCTCAAGCGTGGAGATCCGCTCTTCAGACCCGAGGACGCCGCTCTCATCGAGAATGCCCTCTACGACAGGGTCATCATAGAACCGCCGTCGGCCGAGAGAATAATACATCTCCGGCTGAATACGGGCCACTTCTTCATGAAAGATCTCGAGATCGCGAGAGAGCCGGGGAGCCAGTGGGAGTATATCGACCACGGCCTCGAAGCGACGAAACCTTACGGAAAGCTGGTCAGTCTGATCGACAGCTGCAAGATCCCCGAAGCCCTGCGGTCGATCGTGGACGACGACCTGCTGGAAGCGGTCATAGCGCTCCCCGGGAGTCTCGTATGCTCGGGCAGCGAACGGAAGTCGATACTGGTGATAAACAGGAAAAAGCCTGCGGAGAGAAAGGGGAAGGTCTTCCTCGCCGTCCCGGAGACGGAGAGAGAGGAAAACTGGTCGTCGCTCGCAGACCAGGCGCGGTGGCTCGATTCGGTGACGGATCTTTACGGCGAATGGAAAGGCGAGCGCGGCACCGCGGGTATAGTCTCGAACGACAGGATAATCGAGAACGGCTACGATATAAGCCCGTACGGTTATGCGGTGAACTCCGCTGGCGAGTCGACGACGGCGCTCGATTATGCCGAATTGCTCGAGGCTCCCATGATAAAGCTCGGCGAGGTCGCGGACCTGATCGAAGGCGTGAGGGGTGAAAGATACTATCGCCTCGAGAGCTACACTGCCGATAAAAAAGGAGTCATAGATATTGAAGCGACCTGTCTCGAAACGAGAGAGGTCTTCATGAAAGACGATCTGAACCTCCTCCGGGAGTCCGACATACTCCTCTCGCCGTTTCCCGGTCGGGACGACATGGCCATCGTCGGTGAAATGCCGGAAGGCTTCCGTGTCATACCGGGGGCCGGCATGCTGGTGTTGCGGGTAAAGGAAGGCTACGATCCCCGCAGGCTCTTCGATATCCTTCGAAGCCCCATGGGGAAGTACGCCAGGAGAGAGGCGGGTTTTTCCGTCTACATGAGCGGGTCGGTCGCGTCCATCCTTGAAGAGATCATGATACCCGATATCGTGAGAAAAAAGGACTGAGCGGACTGTTCGGAAAGGAAACTCGCTCTTTGTAGCGGGGAGGTGGATCAGAGGTGAGAGTTATGAGGTTAGAGGTAAGAAGATCAAGATCTTTTCGCTCTTCTCACCTCTCACCTCTATCCTCTGACCTCAGTCTTACCAGTGAACCTGGACGCGAAGCGTCGAATAACAAAGCTCCTAGCCCTGGAACGTAGAACCGCTCTTACTAAAAATGCAGTCCCTGTTTTTCAAGCCTACTTTATCGCCGTCCTGCAGACCCTGAATCCCACGACGTTACCCGCGGCCGAAGGCTCCAGAGATTCCCGCGACGTTACCCGCGCACAAGTCTGGTCCAGGTCGGCGCTGCCCCCGCGCATCACACGCCTGGACTCGACGGCTTCATCGCAGTAATCGACGACTCCGTTGTAGGGATCGACCTCTGGGCTTTCGTCGTAGTAATCATGGGAGTACCAGTCGGAACACCACTCCCACACGTTTCCCGACATATCGTACAGCCCGAGCTCGTTGGGCTTCTTCATGCCGACTTCCTGCGTCATCGACCGCGAGTTGCCCTCGTACCAGGCGACGGAATCGGGATCGTTTGAACCCGAGTATCTGTATCCCCTGCCCTTCTTGCCTCCGCGGGCGGCGTACTCCCATTCGGCCTCCGTCAACAACCTGTATCCCGCGACTCTCGTTATGTCGTTCGTCTTCCTCCCGTCTTCGTCTAGCAGGTTTCCGTCGGGATAATAGGCCGCCGGGAGACCTTCCCTTTCGCTCAACCAGTTGCAGTACTCGATCGCCTGGGACCAGGCCAGGTTCATCACCGGTCTTCTTCCCCTGCCCATGCCTTCGTCGTCCGGTTCGGAATACTCTGTCGCGTCGCAGTATCTGTCGTACTGCTCGAAGGTGACCGGGTACTTGCCCACATACAGGTCATACGTGATGTTGACCCTGTGAGCGGGTCTTTCAGAATCTTCGCCATCTCCCCGGGTATCTCCCATAACGAAGCTACCGCCTTCCACGTAGAGGAGCTCGTCTCCGTTCGCGGTGTGGATCTGTAAAGGCTTAGTGTCGGCCAAGGCTCATCCCCCCCTCTCCAGCAGCGCCCCGAGCCTCTCTTCGAACTCCCGCGTATCTTCGAGTGTGACCGTCTCGGTCTGGCCGTCCTTCAGGAAGAGTATCTTCGCGCAGACCGGGGCGAGTATTTTTTCCAGCAGGTATAGATAAAACTCCATCTGGAACCTGTATCCTTCTAACGAGTCGTCTCTCTTTTCGGCGTACTTGAAGTCGGCGATCTTCCAGCCTTCGGACGTTTTATAGAGTTTATCGACCACCCCTCTCAGCGTGAAACCGTTGAAAGCGCGCTCGAAGGTCCGCTCGCTGTAACAGGCCTGCGAGTCTTCTATCTCCCTTATAAGCGGGTGGTCCGCCAGTGTTCTGAGCGAGGTGATTATGCTCCCGGCCTCTTCCTCGGGGACCTCGGCCGCCGTTCGCGCCGCTGCCCCTTCCAGGATGCTCGAGAGGCGTCCGTCACGGGTGTTGTCGAGCTTTTCGAGTATGGCGTGGACGTAAATGCCCCTGACGTTCGCCGCCGTCTCTTCCCCCTCTTCCGTCTCGAAGGAGAGTCTCTTCTCGGCGCGCGCTCCGGGCTGCATGGTCGTCGGCGAGACCCTCTTCACGAACTTCCGGTGGCCCGTCGGCGAAAGGTACTCGGCCGGAGGCTCCTCCCAGGAAAGCCGCTTCCCCACTTCCCGGGCTCCGCCCTTTTCCCTCTTTCCTGCCGAAACCTTCTTCACCAGACGGCCCAGGCTTTCGTCCATCCCTCCGGTCTCGGCGTCGAAGAGGCCGTCGATATAGAAGTGCGTCCAGTTGCTGGACTCCTCGTCACCCCGTCTGGCCTTCTTTCTCTCCACGATACCGCCGTCGACGTTCATGACGAGGACCTCCCTCGCCCTCGTCAGGGCGACGTACAGCGTCCTCTTCTCTTCCTCGGCCTGCTTCCTCTCTTCGAGTTTTCTCCACTCTTCCAGCCGGGCGTCGCCGACCTTTTCGCAATAGACCGCGAACTTCCTCGACTGCGAATCGAAGAGCAGTCCCGGGCGGTCCTTTTTCGTATACTCCGTCATCTCGGCCACTATGACGACCGGGAACTCCAGCCCCTTCGACTGGTGCACCGTCATGATCTTGACGCTGTCGCTCTTCTCGTTTTCCAGAGAGGCTTCGCCCTCCTGCGACTCCTCGACGTAGATCGCCACGTTCTTGGAAAACTCCCTCAGGCTCGTCCCTAGCGCGTCCAGCTCTTTGGAGATCTGCAGGAACTTGATAACGTTCGCCACGCGCTGCGCCGGAGCTTTCAGAAGCTACACCTTCGACAGGTAGTCAGTCTCCTCCACGAACGACTCGATCAGCTCCCCGGGAGTTGTGACCATCGAAAGGCGCGAATACCTGTCCAGGGTAGCCTTCAGGTCTGAGAACTCGCCTTCTCCCGCGCACGAGAGTGCCTCCGAGAAGTGGTTGCTGCCGCCTTTGAGCCGCAACGCTTCTTCCAGGGTGCCGCCCCAGGCCGGAGACAGGAAGAAGGCGAGAAAGGCCAGATCGTCGTCGGGATTCCCTATGAACCCGGCCAGCGAGAGCAGACCGGCTATCTCCGGACTCTCGAAGAACTTCCTCGAACCGACCGTATAGTAGGGTATCCCCGCGTCCTCCAGCGCCTGTTCGTATTTCCTGACGTTGGTGAACTTCCTCAGCAGGATCGCGATGTCGCCTGGCCTGACGTTTCTCTTCTCCTCGCGTTTCCCTAAATTGAATTCGAGCTCTTCTTCCAGCAGCACCCCTATGTAGTCCGCAACCGTCGCGCTGTACTCCTTGTCCGCGCTCTCGAGAATCCTCACCCTCTCGCGTCCCCCGCCGTAATCCTTGACGGCCGTTATGTCCTTGACGTAAGTCGAGGCGTACCCCGGCCCCCGTTCGCGTCCCATGACTTTGCCGAAGAAGATATTGTGGAACTTCACTATATCCGGGTGCGACCTGTAGGATGTGTCGAGGGTCTCGGTCGTTTTGCCCCTTCTTCTGAAGTCGGCCTCGGTATCGTTGAAGACCTCGACGTTCGCCCCCCTGAAACGGTATATCGACTGCTTGTCATCGCCCACGTACAGCACCTTCACGTCTCCGGCCTCTCTTATCTTCCCTATAATTTCGGCCTGTAGCTCGTCGGTGTCCTGGAACTCGTCGACGAGGATGTACCTGAACCTGCGGGCATACTCCTTTGCTATCTCCGGATGGTCGTTCAGCATGCGCCTGGTGAGCTCCAGGAGCTGTTCGAAATCGAGCTGGCCGTTCTTCAGGGTCGCCTCTTCGTACTGCCCGTTGATCTGGCCGAAGGCCTCGAAGAAGTCCGCGGTCAGGCGTGCCGACTCCTGCGCCGCTCGGTCGTCCCGCGAGTCGGCTTCGGCCGGCCCGTATATGTACAGGTTGTGCCTCTCCTTGCCGAGGGCCTCTTCCAGTAGCCCGTGGGTGGCGTCCAGACCGAGCGCGTCGGCCAGCGATTCGAGCTTGCCCAGGTTTTTCATGCAGTACCTTCTGAGCGTCCTGTTCTCTATGAGTTTCTTCGTCCCGGTGATTATGGAGAAGCCCGGGTCGATCCCGTAATCGGTGTACAGGAGCGATTCCCTCAGCAGCCTGTCGCAGAAAGAGTGTATCGTAGATATCCAGGCGTCCATTATCCTGTCGCCCAGTCTCTTCCACCTGGCCCGCTCGTCGTCGGTGGCCGCCTCCTGCAACTTTTCCGCGATCTTCCTGGACACCCTCTCTTTCATCTCCTTCGCGGCCTTCTCGGTGAAGGTTATCGCCAGGACGTTGTCGAGGTCGAGCAACGGGTCGTCGCCGAGGATGTCCGTGTACTCCTGCACCAGCCTGTAAGTCTTCCCGGTGCCCGCAGAGGCCGAGATGAACGTGTCACCTTTCATTCGAGAGCACCCCCCTGTTTCTCCATTCGAGCATCCCGCAAAGCTTATCGTAGGCGCAGTTGAAGCAGTTGGGCTTCTTTCCCTTCCAGTCGGTCATGGAGAAGTCTCCGGCATCGATGGCGGCCACGATGTTCCGTATCGCATTCACGAGCTCTTCGTCAGTTATCGTGCCCTTTTTTTCCGTCTCGCAGATCGTGAAGCCGACACTGCCGCCGAAGACCCACTTCCTGCCGCCCTGATCCCACTTCACGGTAAAAGGTTTAGTTTTATTCTTGCCCTTGATCAGCCTGAACTCACCCGCGCCGACTCTCTTCTCGCCCCTGTGCGCCTGCTCGACGGCCATGGAATACAGGACGAGCTGCTCCGGGTGGGCCGAAGACGTGTTCTTTCCGCTCTTGTAGTCTATTACGAAGAGCGTGCCGTCGTCGTTATTCACGTCTACCCTGTCGACGAAGCCCCTCATGCAGAGCCCGGGCAGCTCGAGCGGCGACACATCGCCGAAGCCGAAGGCGAGCTCTGTCTGCTCTGTCCTCATGTTCAGCTCGAGCGTCCTCTCTCTGTCGAAGGCGATGTATTCGCTCAGGATGCCTCCCATCTGCTTTTTGCGGAGCCTGAAGAGGCTCTCGTTTTCGCTGCTGGAGTACCTGCGCAACTGTCCGTCGAGGATCGTGTCTATCTCTGCGGCGTTTTGCGGCAGTTTGCTGAGCACGGCGTGAAAGACGCTGCCCGAGTTCATATGGGAGAGCTCCAGTAGCTCTTCAATCACTTCTTCGATCTTCAGCACGTTGCTCAGAAAATACTTGAACTTGCAGCCGCAGTACTGGCTGATCCTCGAAAAGCTCACGCACCGCCTCTCCCCGTCTTCCTGCCCGTCGTTCCTCGCGACGTTGTAGTAGAATGGGCGGGGCACTCTGCGGAGGTTCTCTTCGAGCCGCCTCATATGATCGGAAGTTGCGTTGGCGTCCCACGTTTCGCGGTCCAGCGCGAATATCCGCGCGACGGACAGCTTGAAATCTCCCCGGCTCATCGCCCGGGCGGGCGATCCTATAAGGTCGGACCTCTTCCCGCCGTCCCTGCCGTGGACCAGCGTTCCCGACTTGCCCGCGGCGTCCAGCAACGACTGCGTGTACGGCGAGGCCAGCAGCGAGTCCCCGTCGATCGTCGAGGTGGAGAAGGTGAAGATAGCCCTCTCCTGCGCGGCGGCCACCGCGAGGAAGAGACCGAGTCTCTGGCGGTTCTCCTGTATGTTCAGTATGTCTTTGGCGACGGGCCTCGAGTACTGCGCCTTTGAATAAAGCGGGTTCAAGCCCGTGACGGGATAATTTCCGTCGTTGAAGCCCATGAAGAACTTATATTTGGCTTCAATGTTCCTCGAATCGACCAGCGAGACGACTCTCGCGCCGCCTCCCATGTTTCTCTCACTGAGAAGTCCGTCGCTGTTAAGGAATGCCAGGAGCGAGCGGTGGTAGAAGGCGGGAGAGCACTCTTCGATCCCGGCCAGCCTCAGCTGCCTGTTGTGGTCGGGCAGCGCCTTCTGCAGGAAACGTACGCACAGCTCCAGAGACTCCCCGGCCGGAGCAGGCATGTCCGGGCTTTCCGACAGATCTTCGAGGCCGAGCTGCTTCCACCAGACGGAAAACAGCCCTGAAAGCTTCTGGAGCGAGATCGCCCTTTCAGTACCGAGCGGCTCGAGAAACGAGAAGATCTTCTTCACCGCGGGCAGCATCTTTTCGGCGACAAAGACGGCCTGGTCCCCGGTCTCCGTGATAAGCGAGCTCAGCGAGAAATCGTCTCCCTCGTCGTTCTGCTCTTCGAGCCTCCTGCGCTTGCCCTGGAGAAAGCCTTTGTACGACTCGAGGTTTTTGGTCCAGAATTCGCCCGCTTCGGCCGCGCTCTCCTGAGTGCCACTGTACAGCAAACCGACCGCGGAAGCTATCTTCTCGAACATGACGGCGTTGACCCGCCTGCCGGGCCCGGGGTTTCCGTAGCCGGCATCGACCATCTCGATAACCTTCTGCGGTTCGAAGGAGGCGGAGACGACCTCGAAAGGGAGGAGGAGATGCCGGACGCTCCTGGACTGCAGGAGCGAGACGGGCCAGCGGCTGACGCAGGGGATGTCGAAATCCGCGAGCCTCTTCTTAAGCACGCCCAGGTAATCGTCCCCCGGCACGACTATCTCGAAACTCTCCGGCGTCTCGCCCTTTTCCACGATAAGCCGCTTTATCTGCCTGGAAACGTAATCGACCTCGCCGTACAGATCGTTGCACTCGACTACCGAGAGCCCTTCGACCTCCGCGCCTGCGGGTTGCGCCACGTCGCGGAAGAGCGAGTCCTTCACGGCTGCGAGGGGGCCGTCGTAGCCGTCCTCGAGATCGATGGTCTCGCACTCTCTGCCCTTGAAAAGCCCGTGGAGCGTACCGGCTTCCCGGAAGAGCCCGCGCCTGTCGGGGTCGGACGGGACCGTGAGATATACGCTCTCGAAGCTCTCCATGAATTTCGCCACGAAGGCCGCCATCGCGGGCGACAGGTCGTTGAAACCGTCTATGAACAGGACTGTCCCGTAGCTCCCCGGCTCTATTTTGTCGGCGTTTTCGGCGACGATCGCGAAGGCGTCGCACATATCGAAAAAGCGCCGCTCTTGAAACCTCTTTCTCAAGCCTTCATAGACTTCCAGGAGGATCTGGGGTACGGCGTCTTTCTTGCCGAAAGCGAGTTCCAGATCGCCCATGTTCTCCTTCAGGACATTGACGGCCTCGCGGAAGTAGCCAACGGTGCGGGCCGAGGGCACGTACCCTTTCAACTCCTGAACGACCGCCGACAGCTCCATCCTGCAGACGCCCTCCGGGACCTGCCTCAGCTCGCCGGCAAGAAGCGAGGCCAGCTGCCTCGCGAGCGACCAGACAGGCACGAACCTGTCGGAAAGGAGCGAATAGCCCCTCCCGAGCAACTCCTGGCGGACGGACTCCGTGAAGGAAGCGGTGGGACCGAGAAGAAAGTAAGAAAAGGGGTCTAGCCTGTGAAGCTCCTCCAGCCTGTCGATAATGAAGCCAGTTCTCCCGCGCGCGGTCTTTCCCCTGACGACGAATCCTTTCATGACCGACCTCCCGATTGAAAAGATCTACGATAGTACGCCAAATAGGCTCGCTAACCAGAAGGACCCGTTGATTGAATCCCTTCTGTGCCTGGCAGAGCATGCGATCCTGTTCTGCCCGTTCCCCCTCGCGAGTCATACCGCCTTATCTGCGGACTGTGCTATCTTCTCATGGCCTTTTATCTGTATTTATCACGTCTTTGTTTTATCAAGGATTGTGAGAATAGAAAAAAAGAGTCTGTTGATTATTCTTCGCTTTCGCTTACTTGGGATCAAGCTCACTATGAAAAGGTAAATGCAACAAACTGTCTCAGCTCTGAATAACGTCTGATAAGCCTCTTTCGTATTACACCTCCCAGTATATCTTTGTGAGGAGTCACTTTTTGATAAATCGGATCACATCATGACTTTCTCTAAAAGCGTCTGATACGAATCTACTACATCATATTTGACAGAATCGTTGCTTATGGCTCTGAAATGCTCTCTCGCACAGTTTATCTTTAGTTGTTCGATCTCTCTTAGCTGCAGGGTTGATAACGATCCCTTTGTCTCCGCGACGAAATAGATGTGTTTCACTTTTCCTTCATTGAAGGCGATAGCCCAATCGGGATTGTATTTACCAACCGGTGTGTTTATATAGAATCCGCCCGGGAGCTTCACATATACCGCCACTTCATTCTGCCTGTCCAATTCGACAGCGAAGTTCTTCTCGTTCTCTGAATCGTAGATCAGGTAGTCGTATAGGTGCTTGTCTGTCTGAATGGCATTTTTACCGAGTTTACCCTTTAGAGACGCGTCGGTGAAGATGTCCATCGAATAAGCTTCCTGGAGTTTGTTGTAAGTTATGTGCTCGATTATGACCGTCGCCTTCTGTTCGTTTATTATATTCGAGGTCTTTATGATAAACTCTTCCGGGTTTTTGGCGAACAAATCGAACTTCTCTTTGTCGATTCTCCCTAGTATATCTGCAACTGCATTTCTTGTTAGTCCCGTTTCAGTAACGACCTTTCCGATGAGGTCATACTTTACCTGTGTGCTTACAGAGGGTTCTGCAACGATATTCTCAGCATGGACGTTAGCAAAGGCCTCTCCTGCCTCCAGGGCTTCCCTTCCTTCTATTTCTCCCATCTCTCCCTGTTCAACTCTGTAATATATCTGGGAAACGTTCAGGCTATTATTTATAGCTTCTATGGAGTTTTTAACGAGTTCATCAGTATCGAAATTTACCACATAGGCCGATTTTGAGTTTATCCTGTTCCACAGTTCCTTGAACTCTTTCATCTGAAGCTTTTCTTCATTGACTCTGGGTTCCACGTTGTTGCTTCTCGCGTCTTCCGGAGCAAGTGCTTTCGGATCATAAACGGAACTCACTATGTTAATGATATCTGCCTTGTAGGGCTCAAATTCCTCTGAGACAACGAATTTGCCTGAGTTAACATCCTCGTGGTATTTATCAGTTGGCAAGTTATGTTCATCTATGTAGTCGTTCTTGATGAGTGAATGGATAATCTTGTTTGCAACAGTTTGATCGATTTCCAGTACCTTTGTGCCACTACTGTCGGTGATAACTCTATTCACAAACAGCTTAGCTGTCACTTCCTTTGGCCTATAAGCAATAACTTCAGCGATTTCAGTTTGGAGTTGTCTCGCAAAACTGTCGTAGCTTTCATTAGCGACTACCGTGAGTATATTTACATTATGGACGTTGCCCCCGAGAGAGTTACTATCCATTCTCTCTCCATTGTTGTTCACGCATAGTCTTAGACCACGGCCTACTTCCTGGCGCTTTCGAACATCAGAACTACTCTGTTTGAGTGTGCATATCTGAAAGACGTTTGGATTGTCCCAGCCTTCGCGAAGCGCGGAGTGAGAAAAGATGAACCTAACGGGTTCGTCTAAACTGAGTAGCCTTTCCTTGTCCTTCATTATAAGGTCGTAGGCGTCTGAATCATCGGACGTATTTTCTTTTCTATCGTTGATTTTGCTGTTAGTGATGCGATTGCTTCTCTTGTCTATGGAGAAGTATCCTGCGTGAGTTTCTTCAGCAGCAATACCTTCCAGATACTTGCTGTAATTCTCTTCGCCGAATTCCAGCTGCAAATTCTCGAAAGCGGCTTTGTACTCCTCTTCGAATATATCCGCATACTCTCCGTTGAAGGCTGTTCCAGCAGCATCATACTGCTTGTACTTAGCCACTTCATCTATGAAGAATAGTGACAGAACTTTTATTCCTTCTCTGAAGAGTTTTCGCTCTCGTTCTAAATGGGATTTTATCGTTTCTCTTATCTGTATCCGTCTCAAATGGTCTTCGTTGGCGAGTCCTTTAACGTCTCCGGCAGATATAACAACGCCATTTGTGAACTTGACCGTGTTAGTAAGGGCATTGATTTCGGACACTGTATAGCCACGGTACTCTTCGAGACCACCGGACAGCTCATGCAGGTTGTGTCTTTCTTCAACATTTCTCGAGACCTTTCTCAACCCGTTAGCTCCTCTCGTTTCGAACTCGAGTGTTGCTGTTGGAGCTTTGTTAGGGAATACGTTTATCTTCTCGAGATACAGATAACCCTCCGTTCCGGTGGTGCCTGAAACTGTAATTCCCTTTACAGAAATCTTCTTGACGAGCTTCTTGTTATACGCTTCCATAGCGTCTAGCCGATAAACCAGGTTATACTCCTTCTTATGTGTTGCTGAATAGCGCAAGGTCATCAGAGGGTTGAAGTCTTTAAGCTTCTCGGCAGTGGCAGCACCTTCTACTGATTGAGGTTCATCGATTATAAGAATGGGATTTGTGGCGGCTATGACATCAATAGGGCGGCGCGATCGAAAGCTGTCTAGTTTCATTGTGATGCGTCTTGCCGCTTCACCTCTTGCGTTGAAGGCTTGAGAGTTGATAATCATAACGTTTATTGCGCTATCGCTGGCAAAATGTTCAATTCTCGTCAGATCACTAGAGTTATAGATGAAGTAGCGTATCTTCTTGTTGTATTCTTCTACAAAATGCTCTTTCGTAATCTCGAAGGATTTGAATACCCCTTCTCTTATAGCCACTGAAGGCACAACAACTATGAATTTACACCAGCCGTATCGCTTGTTCAGCTCGTAGATAGTCTTTATGTACGTGTAGGTTTTACCGACACCCGTTTCCATTTCAATTGTGAGGTTGTATTTGCCGTCTAGTTTTTCAGAAGGCCTTATCTGATTTCTCTTCTGAACTTCTCTGAGGTTGTTTAGAATCACTTTGTCGGATATTACTATCTTCGCATTATTGTACCCGGTGTAATCCTGCTCGGCGAACATTGCCCTCTGCACATCATCTGAAAGACCGCTATCTACTATATAAGTTGGAGAAGCGAAGGGTTGCCCGGCGAAGACGTCACATACTGCCATCGCGGCATCTTCTTGAAACTTCTGGTGCTTGAATTTCAGCTTCAAACCCCGTCACCCCCTTATATGACCTTAACTGAAGTATTCGGAGCGAGAAGCTTGAAGATTTCCTCTACGTTTATCTTGTCTGAACTGCTGGCAAATGAGCTGTCTCTGAAGACCGCTCTTAGGGGCTGTCGTTTTGCGATTTCCCTTACAACTGCTTCGGAAATGTTTTCAGCGAAGCACGCTATTAGAGAATCGTTATCTACTATGTGAATCTTTATACCGTCTATCTCTTCTATTTCGTGTTTCATCGATAGAGGAAGACCCCATTCGAGAAGAACGCCGTAAAGCAGGTCCAGATCGGTTCTGTCATCTTTTATGTTCGAAATCTGGTCTGTAAGCGTCTTTTGTGTATATTCGGAAGGTGCGTAGAAGACATCTTTCATATTTGTTGAATCGACTTTTAGAACTCTAAATCCAATATCCACAGGTTTCTTAGGCTCTTCTCCCAGCTTCAGCTGTCTGTTGCTTTCTTCGATCTCTTTGTTTATCTTGTCTCCCGCGCGGCGGATTCTTTCTTTTCCGATCTCGCAGATGTTCTTGTATCCTGCCTTAAACGCTTCGCTTTTCTCGTCGCATGGCTCGGGAAGCTGAACCATAATGAACTTTCGATTGCCTCCGTCTTCTGCATTGAGCTGCATTACGGCATGGGCAGTGGTGGCGGAACCGGAGAAGAAATCGAGAATCATTGCATCTTTTGTAGCATAAGTCACAGCACGTATCAAGTAGTTTAATAATTTAACAGGTTTTGGATTATCAAATAAATCAGCCCCAAATAACGCTACTAATTGCTGAGTAGCATCTTCGTTCGTCTCCATTTGATAATGAATAGGACTAAGAACATTTTTCATTTTCTTTATTTCTCCGCCTACTTTAATATGATTAGGACGGAAAGGTACCTTACTAATGACAATTTCCTCTGAGTTTTTAACAATAGCATCCAGTTTTGCTTGTGAGTAACGCCACTCACCTTCCAACCTAAAACTATTCACATTATATCCGCCATCTATCTGAACAGTGTCCAAAAGCTGTGTTACAATAGCTCCTTCAGACATATCCTGCGGCTCTACGATACCATCTGGCATATTGAATTTCACATATCTTGCCGGAAAAGTAAGTGTCGCCAATCCATTACCAGCATTGTTAAATGGATATTTTTTCCTTTCTGTTGTTGTTTCAACTGAAAAAGGATGAGAAGCCAATGAGTTCTTAACATAGCACAAAATATAATCATTCAATTTACCCACATTCTTATGCAGAAATGATGGTTTCTTCTTTTTTTCCCAGGCAAACTCAGTTACGAAATTAGATTCTCCAAAAATCTCATCACAGATCTTTCTCAGGTTATGAACCTCATTATCATCAATGCTAATGAATATCACACCGTCTTCAGTGAGCAAACTTCGAGCAAGTTTTAGTCTTGGATACATCATACTGCACCAGTCGCTGTGGAATCTGCCATTTGTTTCCGTGTTTTGAAAAAGGTGGTTGCCTACTTCGTCGTACATTCCAATCTGTTCTTCGTACTCCTTCTTGTCCATAATAAACTTGTCTTTGTATATGAAGTCCTTTCCGGTGTTATAAGGCGGATCTATGTAGATCATCTTCACACTGTTCAGGTAGCTCTCCTGAAGAAGCTTCAGCACATCGAGATTGTCGCCTTCTATGTACAGGTTCTCTGTCGTCTCCCAGTTCTTGCTCTCTTCTATACACGGGCGGAGTGTCTTTCTTATTGGGGTGTTCGCCTCAACTATAGAGGCCTTCTTCCCCACCCAGGTGAAGTCGTAGCACTCTTCACCATCCACAACATCTCCAGAAAGCAACTGCTTCAGAAGGTTGAAGTTTATCCCCTTCTTCAGTTTCCCTTTCTCATCCTTCATCTCGGTTATGACGTTAGGAAAGAGTTCACCTATACGTGCGATATTTTCTTGTGTTAGATCAGCCGTTTCCTGTTTCATCTTATCCATCGCGATACCCCCGTTTATTCCAGATAGTCTTTAAGTTTCTCCTTTGCCTTTCTCAGCTCTTGATTGAGCTCAAGCTGAAAGTTAAACTGCTTTTCCTTCCGAATTTTTGCCTCCAGCTTCGTTATATATGTCTCCAGCCTGTCTATCTCTTTTGCTATCATCACCGCATCTCGTATATCCTCTGCCTTTTCCAAGTTGAGTCTATCGCCGGCAATCTGGGATATAAAGTTCTCATATATCCTGTCGAGATCGAGGCCTTCTATGTTTAGAGTCAGTTTGTCGTAATCGGTCCAGTCGGTGCGGTAATAGCTATTTACTTTGAACTTGTCTTCTCTACTCTTGCTCTCTTCTTTGTAGCCGATCATTAACTGTGCCTGATCCCCGTATCTCAACACAAATAACAGATGATAAGGTATCACGCGGTCAATGGTGGCTATCAGGTTGTCGCTTACCCGCTGCTCTTTGAGGGTTATCTCGAAGACCTGTATCTCAGCCACATTTGCTCCCGGGCTCACATTTAGCGTCTCCGGAGAGAGTTTGTGGGTCCAATATACGCTCTCTATCTCCGTTACAAACATCTGTTGAATGCGATTGGAGACATCTAGTTTGTCGTAGAACTTCTGTTTCGGGATCTTCTTGTTAAACACTGTGCCTGCCGGAAAGTTAAGCATCTATCTCACCACCACGAAACAGATTAGCTCGAAGTCATCCAGCCCCGTTATGTTCATCTTTAGCGCGGTTGTCCCGCCCGCTTTGAACAGGCTGTCCAGAGCGTTGTCTGTTGTTACGTCTATTATCGAGGTTATTGTCTTCTGGAGCAAGTCGGAATACTTACGCATATCCCTGCCATCACGCGTTTCTTCGTTGAACTCATGGCACAGCTCAATTATCGGTTCAGTCTTTCCCCTGCAGAGCAATCTCAATAGATCGAGCGTTTTCTTCGGCTCCAGATGGTTGGATACGACATCCCCGCTTTCAGTTATGTAAACCATATAGAACGGGTGGAGCCTGTTCTGGTTCTTGGCGTTGACACCGTTGTTCAGGTTTTTCAAGACGTATATCACGCCGGGAGGCAATTCGTCGCCATTAGAGGGTACTATTGCGTGCATCCCGAACGGAGTCCTTTCTATATCTGGGTTATTTTTCACGTATCCAATTAGATCCATACGGAACTCGTTAAGGCCTAAATCCATAATGGATATTCCGCTTGTCATCTCCTCTATATCCACCACTTCGTGCTGCAGCCTTTCGAGTTGCTGCCTTCTGTATTCGAGATCACCCTTGTCGTCGTCTATGGGATTGTCGTCTCCCGTTGCAGTCATGACGGAGATTTTCATTCTTGTCTCGACCCTTGCTTTGAGGTTTATGTAGTCATCCAGGTCAATGTCAGGCCAGAAATTCACCAGCTGAATCACGTCATTCTTGCTTCCGATACGATCGATTCGGCCGAATCTCTGTATTATACGTACAGGGTTCCAGTGGATGTCGTAGTTTATGAGATAATCGCAGTCCTGTAAGTTCTGACCCTCAGATATACAGTCCGTCGCGATTAACATATCGATTTCGGCAATTTGATCCGGCATTATGAGGTGTTTCTCTTTGGACAGGGGAGAGAAACAAGTGAGCACCGTATTCAAATCGGTGTGGAGTTTCGGAATAGTCGTTTTGCTGCCCCCGCTTCCCGTTACCATAGCGGAATTCAGTCTGTAGTCACGCTTCAGCATTTTGCTTACGTGCTCATAGAGGTACTCGACAGTATCGGCAAAGGCAGAGAAAATGATTATTTTCTTGTTGTTCGGGTTTATAGGGTTCATTAGCTTATTGCGTATTGTGTCCATAAGCACGTTCAGCTTCCTGTCGTGTTCAGGCGTAATCGGTTCGATACCACAGAGGAGCTCCTCTAACACAGTCCTGTCCTGTTCGAGGTTGTTAAGCCATGTTTTGTAATCCATGTCTTCAAGGTTTATCTTTACAATTTTGCCGAAAGTGAACAAATCTGTGTTCTGATCGTCCATATCTAAATCGGAGTCTGAAAGATCGGACAGTGTTATCGCCTTTTCCGGGTCGAATTCCTTTACTTGCTCTATCGTGTTGTCTATAAGCTCAAGAATACGTTGCAGTGTCAATCTGAAGGCGTGCACCGAGCTCTCAAGACGCTTCAGAAGGTTTATTCTCATCAGAATAAGTATTCCGTATTCCCTGTCTGATTGCTTGAAGCGGACATTTCCCATATCCGAGCCATAAAGTTGCTCATACTTTGCCACTCTACTTGGAAGGATGAAGTATGAAGGGGTGTAGATACTGAGATTCAAAGACGACAGGTACTCGTAGATGTCGTTGTAGTCTATTACGTTAGGCAGATCGGTAAGGCCGCAGCGGATAGATATGGGTTTGTTCCGTTTGGGGAATGGGCCTATATCTGCTGTATCGTAGTACCGTTTTATATGCTTTCTTGACCGGGCGATAGTAACGCTGTCTAGTAATTCAAAGAAATCGAAATCGAGCATCCTGAGAAGGTTTTCCGTTGTTCGGGCTTCGACGGGCATTTCACTCCACTTGTTAAAGGCAGCCTGTGCCTGTCTGAAGATGGTGTCGATCGTGGCTTGTGTATTCAACCTCTCGTTCAATATGTCTTCGTCACCCTCATATGCCAGCGCCAGCTGGTTCTTCAGATCGGTAAAACGAGTGTTAACCGGTGTAGCAGAAAGCATAAGCACTTTGGTCTTAACACCAGATCTTATAACCTTGTTCAGCAGTCTTAGATAGCGGTTCTCTTTATCGCCGCCTTCTCCATATGTTCGGCCTCCGTTCCTGAAGTTATGCGATTCGTCTATAACGACAAGATCATAGTTGCCCCAGTTAATTCTGTCTAAGGGGATTCCATTTGTAGTTCCACGAGTGCGCGAGAGGTCTGTGTGGTATAGAACATCATAGCGCAGACGATCGGAGGCAATAGGATTATTGAGAAGATTCATCTTGAAAGTGTTCCAGTTGTCGTTCAGCTTCTTCGGACAAAGCACGAGGACGGACTTGTTCCTGTTTTCGTAGTATTTGATCACGGCCAGCGCTGTAAACGTCTTTCCGAGTCCTACACTGTCGGCTAGAATGCAACCGTTGAACTTCTCCAGCTTGTTTATTATTGATAGTGCCGCGTCTCGCTGAAAGTTGTAGAGCTTCTTCCATATCGCGCTATTCTTAAAGCCCGTGGCTTCGTTTGGCAGTACGTCTTCGGATATATCTTCGAGAAATTCGCTGAAGATATTGTATAGGGTCACGAAGTAGATGAACTCCGGGGGGTTCTCCTTGTAAACTGCGGTTATGTTTTCTATAACCTGCTCGGTAACATCCTGGAGCTTCTGCTGGTTCTTCCATACTTCATCAAACAATCTAAAATACTCTAGGCTGAAAGGCGGTTCGAACCTGTTGACCATGTTGTATATGCTGTTTCCCTTTTCGCAGCCGATATCCACAGTTGTGAAGCCGTTTACTGGCATATACGTTATCTGTTCGCTCTCACTCTTAACGTTGATAAACCCAACCATACTCTCAGTGGTGATGTTAGTCTTAAAAGAGGCCTTTCTCCGTATCCAGTCGGCACACTCTCTGGCTATCGCCTTCTGAGTCAGCTCATTTCTGAGTTTGATTTCGAATTCCGTACCGTAGAGGCTCTTCTCCCTACCAAGCTGGGGTATGTAGAACTCCCGTTTCTCTTTCTTTGCCCTGTCCATAACGAATGTCGGAGAGGTGAAGATGAATCTCAGCTCGTCAATACTCTCAAGCTGTTCCTTGAGGACCTGATACGCGTATATGGAGAAGCATGATGCGGCGATGTCTATCTTGCTCCTGCTACTTACGGTTGTTGTCAAGTCATCTTTCAGAGTCTCACGAATGTTGTCGATTATCTTCATTCAGTCACCATTCCGACCTATTTCGAGACCGGTAGAGTAGACGCTTATAGCAGTTGATCAATACAATTAGCCGGTTCATATAGATTATAGCCATTGTTACATTGGAATCCAAACAATGAAATTTGCTTGGATCTACAAAAAAATTATCTAGCTACTACAGCAAAGAATAACCGATCATCTGAGATTTATTGTGGAATTCTTTGCTCGACAAATAACCACTCCGTTAAAAAGCAACTCTAAAATATGTGAGAGGTGGGGCATGGCCAATTTTCTGACCGTTGCTCTTTAGCATTTTACAGGATCTATTTTTTCGAGTATTTCCGGGATATCCCATGCTGTGATAATTCCAATTGGCTTCTTATTTGGGTCACCGTTACTGGTTATGATGATGGCTTCGAGCTTCTTCCGATCTTTACTATGTTCATTGAACTTCTCCAGCACCGTGAATAGATCATCGTCGATTCCAACAAAGGCTGCAACTTCAGATGCCTCGGCATGTTCTAGAACCTCTCCGACTTCGGTGTTTCCGAACATGGCTATTCCTTCTTCGGAAATGTCTGATATGAATCTCGCTATTGCGTTTGTCGTCAGAATTCCTCTATATTCTTCACCGTCATATACTGGGATTTGCGAGTATGAATGCTCCTTGATATCTTTAAGGACTTTCTCAAGCTTATCGTGGATCAAGACCTTAACAACTTCTTTTTGAAAACTTCGTGCCTTCGGTGGATTCTTGAGAATGCGGGCTATGCTTTTTATTAAGCTGACCGTCGCCGGGTAAGGTTCCGCAATAGGATGACCGTCCGTCCTTTCGTGGGTTATAGCGTTACGCAAATCACCGAGCTCTCGTAGATCTGTCTCGTACTGCCTAACGGCCGGACTGGACATCTTAGCTTTGTCGATAAGTCGATAGAACGTATCATATTTGTTGTTGGACTTAGCCTGTCTTCTCAAGTATTTTTCGATCTCAGAAAAGGCACACATGAATTCTTCATAATTGCTCATATTCCTATCCTCCTTTGGAAATGATTTCCTACGCTTCAGACAATCGCATTCAGGGAATTCAACCCTCAATACCCAACACAAACCACAGCGGGCCTGCAGACGCTGCATGGTTCATAGCCCATCCGAACGGCCTCTGAAAGCGTTACCGGTATCTTGCTCTGGAGAAGATACTGACAGTGGTATTGGTGGTATTTCTCCCCGGTGTTCGTTATGTACACTACCGGGTCATAGAGAGGCTCGGCCGGTGTGGCGGCGAAGCCTTCATCGCCCCACAATCCTTTTTTGTCAAGGCTCGCCAGTCTTTCAGCCTCCGCGAATATCTCCATGTAGTCGGCCTTGAAGGGGTGCGTATAATAGACCCGGGCGTATCCACAGGCTATCGCGAGAAGGTTGAAAAGGACATTGTAGGTCTCGCCCCGGTAGCTCGCCGGAATCCAGATATAGGCCAGATACAGCCCGTAGCTGTCTCTCTGAAGTTCGTCGTAGGAGAGGAAGACCTTTCTGTCTTCGAGCAGCAGCCTTGCGAAACTCGAGGACTCCGATCCGAAAAGGGCAATCGCTTCGTCTTCATGTTTGCTATCCGGAGCATCGGCCCCTATGAGGTGGACGACTTCGATGAGATTGAGGGTCTTGTGACGGATTAGCGTGAATATATCGCCGTCTATGACGCTTAAGAGAAGTGCTTCGTCGTATTGTGTTACCCCGTCAAAGAGGTCCAGGTATTCTTCGTAGTAAGTGGTAGTGGCATCGCCGATTTGAATGGTTATCGGTGTCAGGGCGAAGGCGATCGTCGATACGGCCGACAGGAAAAGGAGCAGGACTTTTCTCATTTTCATCCCCCTTTTCTCGTTTCCGCACTTTCCCCAAATAAGAAGCAGAATTCAATCCAGAGGAATTATAAGGGATTTTGGCCTGAAAACCAAACAATTGACTCAACTTATGCACTTTGACTTAACCTAAAGAAGGAAATAGAACAGGGTCATTGAAAAAGGCATGAAATCATCGTATATTCGTGGTGATCAAACCATACGAAAGGATGATTTCATGCCCACA
>Ga0116189_1000514_pt1 | contig 35622 bp, 37 predicted proteins | sample AD_JPNTR3_MetaG_FD_89895 | JGI IMG/M metagenome (GOLD analysis project Ga0116189, IMG submission 89895) | Active sludge microbial communities of municipal wastewater-treating anaerobic digesters from Japan - AD_JPNTR3_MetaG | ecosystem: Engineered > Bioreactor > Anaerobic > Digestate | place... | reverse complement strand
CGGAACCTCTGCCTCTACCGCCTCCGCCCCTGCCCCCGCCCCCTCCTCCTCCTGTGGTGGAGAAGGTTTCCATGCACCTCAATGTGCAGTTTGATACGGCAAAATGGGACATTAAGAAAAAATATTATGATGATATAAAAAGAGTGGCGGATTTCATGAAAGAATTTCCTGAAGTCAATGTGGTTATCGAAGGCCACACGGACAACGTGGATATTTATCATAATCCGGAAAACAACATGAGGCTTTCACAGGCCCGGGCGGACAGCGTCCGTCAATATCTGATTGACAATTTCGGCATTGAGCCGTCGCGCCTGACGGCTGTGGGATACGGTCCCAACAGGCCGATCGCCAGCAACGACACGGAAGAGGGAAAACGGCAAAACCGACGTGTTGAAGCCGTTGTTGAGGCCACAAGAGTGAAGCGCTGACGGTTTGAACCCCAAAAAGACAAAAGCCCTCCGGTCAAGATTGATCGGGGGGCTTTTTTATATGGGTAAATACTAAGAATTATGTTGACAAATTAAATATTTTCCGTTTAGATTAAAACGAATATTTAAACTTACCGGTAGTTGAATTGATAGGATATTTTCAAAAACATCATCAGGATTAGGCCGCGACATGATGCTAAACCGAAAAACGAAATCGGGGAAAACCATCGAGCGGATACTGTCCGCCGCGCGCAAAGTATTCGCCGAAAAGGGATACAGCGGGGCGCGCATTGACGAGATCGCGCAGCGGGCCGGGGTCAACAAGGCGACGATTTATTATCAAATTGGCGACAAAGACACGCTCTACGCCCATGTGATTCATCAAGTGATCGCCAGCGTCGCGAAGGGAATTGCCGAGGCCGTTTCTCGGGCGCAGAATCCGCAAGACAAGCTCAAGGCCTATATAACGTTCATCGCCGATGCCGTGGACAAGAATCCCGATTTGCCGCCGATCATGATGCGCGAAATCGCCTCCGGCGGAGCGACCCTGCCGGAGGTGGTCGCCAAGGACATTGCGTCTGTTTTGAAGATTCTGGGAGGCATTCTTGAGGAAGGCGAACAACAAAAGGTGTTTGCCGAAACGGTTCCCTTTCTGATTCACATGATGATCATGGGAACGATTCTTCTTTACAAGAAGGCTGCTCCGATCAAGGACAAGCAATTCTGGATTCCGGAAGAACTCAAGGCCTTGGACAAGCCGCTTGAGGGCAGTTTGGGAGAAACGGTGGCGGCGCTGGTGCTCAAGGCCATCGGCAGATGAGCGGCGCATGTCAGAGATGAAAGAAATTGAAATGGAGGTTTGAGCGTTGAAAAAGAAGGTCATCATCACCGTTTTTGTCATTTTGTTCGTGACGGTCGGCGGGCTTGTTTACATCGGTCAGAAAAACAACCGTCAACAGGAGCTCTACTATTCCGGCACGATCGAAACGACGCAGGCGAACCTGTCCTTTCAGGCCGGAGGAAAGGTTGCGCGGGTTCTTGCGCAGGAGGGGCAGAAAGTTGCAAGGGATCAGGTCATCGCCGAACTGGATGCGGCGGAATTTGTCGCGCGCTTTGAACAGGCCAAAGCCAATCTTCAACGGGCTGAACGGACTCAAAAACAGTTGGAAACCGCCCTGGAGCTAAGCCGCCGGACCCTTCCCGCGGAGGTGGCGCGCGCGACGGCCGGCGTGCAGAGCGCCCAGGACACGCTCAAGGATGCGGAGAAAAACCTAAAACGCTTTGAAGAACTCTTTCGCAAGGGCGTTGTGCCGGAAAAAGATCTGGACGCGGTGAGGCTCCATTACGACGTGGCCAAATCCCGACTGCAGGAAAGCGAGTCTTTGCTTAGGCTCGCCCGGGGAAACCTGATGAAAATCGACGCCGTCCAACGGGATATTGAAGCGGCCGCCGCTCAGGTCAGCGCCGCCCGGGCTTTGCTGAACCAGGCTTCCATTCAATTGGAATACACGCAGTTGAAGTCTCCCATGGACGGCGTCGTGACGAGCCGCAACATTGAACCGGGGGAAACCGTGACGCCCGGCCGGGAAGTGATCACCATTTCTGATCTTTCACGCGTTGACCTGAAGATTTTTGTAGATGAAACGGAAATCGGCAAGGTCAAGCCGGGTCAGCGGGTGAAAGTCAAGGTGGACACGTTCCCCGGCAAAACCTATGAGGGCTTTGTCTCCTTCATTTCCCCGGAGGGCGAATTTACGCCCAAGATTATTCAGACCAAAAAGGAAAGAGTCAAGCTGGTGTATCTGGTGAAGGTATCCATTCAAAATTCCGATTTGGAGCTCAAAGCAGGCATGCCGGCGGACGCGTGGCTGGTGAAGTAGCGGGGGTTGCAAGATGTCCGATGCCGGGGGATTGTCTTCGGAAATGGTGAAAGTGCGGGATGTCTCCATGCGCTTTGGCAACGTGGAGGCGGTGCAAAACGTTTCGCTTTCGGTCGAAAGAGGGCGGGTTCTGGGACTCGTGGGTTCGGACGGCGCCGGCAAATCCACCCTGTTGCGCATGATGGCCACGATGGTTGAACCGACTACCGGAGAAATTCTCATCAACGGCCTTTCCGTTTCCAGAGAAAAACACAAAATCAAAGACATCATCGGCTACATGCCGCAGCGCTTCGGCCTGTATCAGGATTTGACCGTTGAGGAAAACATGGATTTCTTCATGGATATTTTTGACGTGCCGCGTTCCGAGCGGGCCGCGCGCAAGAAAAAGTACCTGGGATTTTCCAATCTCCTGCCTTTCATGGACCGACTGGCCGGAAATCTCTCCGGCGGGATGAAACAAAAACTGGGTCTGGCCTGCGTGCTGGTGCATGAGCCGCAGTTGCTCATTCTGGATGAACCCACCAACGGCGTCGATCCGGTGTCGCGGCATGAGTTTTGGGAAATTCTCGGCGAAATGCAGAAGGAGGGGATGACCATCGTTGTGTCCACCGCTTATCTGGACGAGGGGGAAAAATGCGATCGGGTCGGCCTGATGCACGCTTCCCGTCTTCTGGAAGTGGCGCCTCCCGAGACAATCCGCGGCGGCCATCCGACGCTGGAGGAAGCGATCATGGAAAAAATCAAACAGGCGGACGAGGGAATTGTTCATGACACCTTCCAGTTCTGATGCGATTTCGGTGACCCATCTGGAGAAGAAATTTGGTCGTTTCGTCGCCGTGGATAAAATCACCTTCTCCGTGAAAAAGGGCGAGATTTTCGGATTTCTGGGCGCCAACGGCTCCGGCAAGTCCACCACCATCCGCATGCTCTGCGGCATCCTCACCCCGACTTCCGGCGGCGGGACGGTGGCCGGTCACGACATCGTCACCGAACCGGAGGACGTCAAACAGTCCATCGGCTACATGTCGCAGAAATTTTCCCTTTACGAGGATTTGACGCCTTTCGAAAACCTGCGGTTCTACCTGGGGATTTATAGCGTGCCCGAGAAACAGTGGCCGGAGCGGATTGACTGGGTGCTGAACATGACGCGCCTGCAGGACGCGAAAAACCGCAAGACCCGCGATCTGCCGCCGGGGTGGCGTCAGCGGCTGGCGCTGGGCTGTTCGCTTTTGCACAGGCCGGACGTTCTTTTTCTGGACGAGCCGACCTCGGGCGTGGATCCCGTCACCCGCATGCATTTCTGGAATTTCATCCAGCAGCTGGCGGCGGGCGGCATGACCGTTTTTGTCACCACGCACTACATGGACGAGGCGCGTTTCTGCGAAAGAATCGTGATGATCAACGAAGGGCGCATCGTCGCGACGGGGACGCCCGCTGAAATCATCGCCGAAGCCTGTCCGGGGATGCCCGGTGCCGATCTCAACGACGCGTTCATCACGCTGATGAAAAGGGAAAAGACGTGAAACTCATCAGACTCAAGGCGATCACGCGCAAGGAATTCTATCACTTGATCCGGGACTACCGCAGTCTTTATCTGGCGTTTGCCATCCCGCTTCTGCTGATCATGCTTTTCGGGTACGCGCTGAGCCTTGATGTGGACCACGTGCCGACGGTGTTTGTCGACTATGATCAATCCGCGCTCAGCCGGGATTTCATCCGCAAACTGCAGGCGTCTTCCTATTTCAACGTGACGGGCACGCTTCCCCGGACGCAGGACGCCGTGGAGGAGTTGGATCATGACCGGGTAAGGGTGGCGATTGTCATTCCGTCGGATTTCATGAAAAACATCACGGCCGACCGGGAGGCGCAGCTGCAGGTGCTGATTGACGCGAGCGACCCGACCTTCGGCAACATCATCCGCGGTTACATCACGTCTTTTGTCGAGCGCTATAATCAGAAACTGCTCGTCAGTTTTCTCAACCGGCAGGGGCTCGAGGAACTCAGGCCGCCGGTGGACGGGCGCATTCGCATCTGGTTCAACGAAGATCTGGAGAGCCGCAATTTCATCATTCCGGGCATCATCGCCATCATTATCATGATTGTCGGAGCGCTGTTGACGTCGCTGGTCATCGCGCGCGAATATGAAAACGGCACGATGGAAACCATCAAGTCCATGCCCGTGCGGGCGCCGGAATTCCTGCTGGGCAAGGCGATTCCCTATTTCTTCATCGGGCTGACGGATGTCCTGGTGGCGATCCTGCTCGGACAGCTTCTCTTCGGCATCGTGATGAAGGGGAATTTCTGGCTGATGATTCTGGCCGCCTCGCTGTATCTGGGGGTCGCCCTGTCGCTGGGGCTTCTGATTTCCATCCGGACCAAATCGCAATTGATGGCCAATCAGCTCGCGATTCTCACGACGTATCTTCCGTCGCTTTTGCTTTCCGATTTTGTTTTTCCCATCGTCAACATGCCGAAGGTGATTCAGTTCATCACGCTGGCGGTGCCGGCCAGATATTTCATTGACATTCTGTCCGGCGTTTATCTGCGGAATCTGGGTCTGGCTTACCTGTGGCCGAGTCTGCTCGTTTTGCTCATGATGTTGATCGTTCTCACTGTGCTGAATTTCCGTTCCTTGAGGAAGGAAGGATTATGAACTGGCTGAGGATCCGGGAACTGGTGCGCAAGGAATTCATCCAGCTTTTCAGCGACCGGCGCAACCGCGCCCTGATGCTTGTCTTTCCCTTTATTCAGATGCTGATTTTCGGCTATGTCGTCAATTACGATATCCGTAATATTCACATGGCCGTTTGGGATGATTCCAGGACGCCGGAGAGTCGCAGATTGCTGGATGACTTTACCGGCAGCCGGATTTTCCACATCACCCGCTACGCGACCGAGGAACGCCAGCTGACCGAATGGCTGCTGCGGAAAAAAGTGGACATGGGCGTCAAAATCGGCAGGGATTTCGCCGACCTCATCCGCAAGGGACAGACCGCGCCGGTCCAGATTCTTGTGGACGGCTCGATGAGCAACATGGCGTCCGTGCGGGTGGCGTACACGATGTCGATTCTGGATAAATTCAACCGCGACACCCTGCGCGAACTGTATCCCATGCACATGGCATACGGAAAAGTGGATGCTCGGGTCAGAACCTGGTACAACCCGAATCTCAACAGCCAGTACTTTTTTGTTCCCGGAATTGTCGCGGTCCTGATCATGATTACGACGTTTATTCTCACCTCCATCGCCATCATCAGGGAAAAAGAAGACGGCACGATGGAGCAGCTCATTGTCACACCCTTAAAATCGTATGAATTTATCATCGGCAAGACGATTCCTTACATTCTTTTGTCCCTTTTTCAGCTTTTTGCCGTTACCGCGGTTGCCGTTTACTGGTTTGAAATACCGTTTATGGGAAGTCTCTTCCTGCTTTTTATCGCCACGTGCCTGTTTATGCTGAGCACGATGGGCATCGGACTGTTTATCTCCACCATTGCGTCAACCAAACAGCAGGCGATGATGACGGCCTTCTTTTTCATTCTGCCGTTTTTCATGCTCAGCGGCTTTGTGTTTCCCATCGCCAACATGCCCAAAGCCGTTCAATGGCTGACCCTTCTGAATCCGCTTCGGTTTTTCCTGGTCATTCTCCGGAATATTTTTCTCAAGGGCGTCGGGATGGATGTACTCTGGCCGCAATACACGGCCCTGACGGTATTGGGCGTGGTGGTTTTTGCCGCCGCCATCAGCCGGTCCAAAAAACGGCTGGATTAGCGGGATTTTTTTGGTATATTGGTCCAAGTTTTGAGAGAGGACAAGAAGGATGCTCAGAGTCGTATCGGACAAGGCGGCCATCAAAAGATACGCCGCGCTGTTCAATAAAAAATTCAAATCCTTCGTCGATGAAGAAATCAAGGTCCGGCTCGGTCATCAGGGGGCGGGCTTTCCGGCGAAAGTTGCATGGTCGAAGAAGCTCGGTATCTGGAAATTTTCGAAAACCGTGAAAGAGGTCCGCTACTGGAACGCCTTCGGCGTGGAGAGACCCGGCGGCCATCATGTCCTGTCGATCGCCGCCGAAATCAATTTCCCCTGGAAAGAGATCGACCGGAAAATCGGCGGGGCATTTGCGGAGGATCATTGGGGCAATGTCTTTGTGATTCATCGGGGCAAAATCGGCGGCGGCAAGAAGGGCGTGGGCAAGTCCCTGTTTGAGGAACAATACCGCGGCGTCTGGTCGCACATGGAGGATGGCGATTCGATCAGTCCGGTCGCAATTATCGGCGAGCTGAAATCCGAGCACTTTGCCCTTCAGGCGGCGCAATTCGTGAAAAAAATCGAGAAATTGAAATCGGCGGCAAGTTCCGTCCAGATGGAAATCAATTTTTCGGAGATAACTTTTCGCGAAGAACTGGTGGGCGGCACGTCATGTTTGCCCGAAGATGAGATCGCTTTTGCCTGTGAGCATGATGTGGTGGTCGCCGAGCTGGCCTCGGCGCTGGGCCGGATGAACATCAGGTCGGGCAATGATGCCCAAAGCGATCTGTTCGTCTACGATGCGGCTGAAAACAGGATTTCTCATTTCTTTGAAGTCGTCACCAGCGCCGCGGAAAAAAACGTCATGGCGGCTGTGGGCAGGCTCATGCTGATGAGAGCCGACGGCGCTCACCTGCAGCCTGTTTTGGTTTTGCCGGAAGAAAAAACGAAAATATATGCGGAACGATTGCATCGGGTCCATATTGCGGTCGTCGGTTTTCATTGGCAGCAAGACAAGGCGGTCTTTTCCGGGCTGGATAAAATAAAACCGGATTCACGATTCTGAAAAATATCTTTCCAACGCCAGGTTTTTTCCTTGCGGAGTGTCGGCAAACTTTTCGGCGATGTCCTGAAACTGTTGATGGATTTCAACAAAAGCGTCCACCACGTCCGGATCAAAATGCGTGCCCCGGCCCTGTTTGATGGTTTCCACGGCGATGGCATGCGCGATCGGATATTTATAAACTCTTTGGCTGATGAGGGCGTCATAGACATCGGCCAAAGCCATCAGCCTGGCGCTGATGGGTATTTCCTCTCCCCGGAGTCCCCGCGGGTAGCCTGTGCCGTCCCATTTTTCGTGGTGGCAGTAGGCGATTTCACCCGCGATGAATAGAAAAGATTTTTTCCCCAATTTGCGGATAGAAGCTTCAATCACCTTATAACCGATGGTGGCATGGGTTTTCATGATTTCCAATTCCTCCCCCTCCAAAGGGGCGGGTTTGCGCAGAATTTTATCGGGTATGCCGACCTTGCCGATGTCATGGAGGGGAGCGGATTTGTACAGGAGGTCGATATTTTCGTTGCTGAGAAAATGTTTGTATCGGCGGTGATTTTTGAGATGCTCGGCTAAAACTTTCACATACATTCGCGTTCGTTGGATGTGGCCTCCGGTTTCCTTGTCCCGGTATTCGGCCAGGCTGGCCATGCTTTCGATGGTCACATCCTGCGTGAGAATCAATTCCCTGAGGTTGGAGAGGATTTTTCTTTCTTCCATCCGGAATTTATAAACGGTGAGGACGAGATACAGAAACACGACGGCGGTTATCGGAAAGGCCGCGGCGATGAACAGTCCCGTGCCGTAAAAAATCTGCCGGGTGGCGAACCATAGCGCAGCCGCGGAAAACAGCATGATCATAAAACAAAAAAGAGTCCTTCCGCGGGCAATCAAAAATGTCAGCAAGACGCCGAGCACGATGATGATGCCCAGGACCAAGGATTGAGACCAGCCGGGCATCGAGAGAAAATCACCGGCAAGGAGGTTGTCCGCGACGGTGGCGTGAACCTCCACGCCCGGAAAAGTCGGATCAAAGGGTGTGGTAAGCAGATCGTGCAATCCGGCGGCGGACGTACCGACGAAGACGATTTTATTCCGCAAGACTTTGGCGGGAACGCTGTTTGTCAAAATGTCCGCCGCGGAAATATATTTGAAACTTTTCTGAGGGCCGCGAAACTTGATCAGCATCTGGCCATGGCGGTCAACGGGCACGGACGTTTGTGGAAAATGAAGCGTCTGCGCCGTGCGGTCTGTTTTCCGCAGAAGGACCGTATCCGTTTTCTTGAATTGCAGGACCGCCGCAAGGCTCAACGTAGCGTAGGTTTTGCCGTTGTAATCCATCAGCAGTGGCAGTCGTCTGATCATGCCGTCTTCATCCGGGCTGAAATTGATAAATCCGGAGGCATGGACTTTTTCGGCGAGAATTTTTAAATTGCACAAAACGCCGCGGCTTTCCGGCAGGTCGGTCTTCGGGTCCGGCGCGCCGTCCAGGAGCGAAATCGGAAGGGGATGCAAAATACAGCTGCCGGGATTTTCTTCGGTTTCGCCGAATTGGAATTTATTGCCCAGAATGAAGGGACCGCTTGAAAGAGCTTCCGCCATCAATCGGTCATTGTCTTTCAGCGCCGGCGGAATGCGTTCGAGCAGTGTTTTGATATTGCGGTCGGCGGCCATGTCTTCCAGCATTCGTTTCACGGATGTCCTGTCGGGTTCCGCAAAAACCATATCCAGGGCCACGACGGCGGGCTGGGCCGCCGCTATCTTCTTGAGCAAGTCGGCCACGCGGTGGCGCGGCCACGGCCACTGGCCGTATTTGAACAGGCTATTTTCATCAAGATCAACAATGACGATTTGACCGGTGACCCGGTTGTCCGGAAAATTTCTCAGAAGAAAATCATAATTGATGTCATCGAACTTATGCAACAAAGAAGAGTTGACAACAAAGAGAGCCGCGAGGAAAACGGTAAGCAACAGTCCCCATAGAATGATGCTGCGGCTTTGTGTTTTGCCGATCAGAGCGGATTTTTGATTTGTCATGGTTTTGGAACTTTCCGGATGAGTTGGTTTGAGCGCCGCGACGATGTCGACGGTGATGTTTATTTGATGACAACCTCGACCCTTCTGTTTTTCGGCTCTGCGGTCTCGTCCGCTGTTTTTATCAGGGGATTTCCTTCGCCGTGCGATGTAGCAATGATACTGGACGGTTCAACACCGTAAGCTTTCAAAATGTCCGCCGTTTTCCGGGCTCTTTCCAGTCCAAGGCGGTAGTTGTATTCTTTCTCGCCCACGGTGTCGGTATGTCCGGAGATGACGATATCAGGAAAATCTCGTTTTTGGATGGTCTGAATAATTTGAGGAAGCTCTGCTTTGGACTCTTCCGTCAATTCGTCGGAATCGGGAAGGAAATAGAGAATGAATCTTGCCGCCGGCAAGGGTTGCGCGGCCAGGGCGTCCGCAAAGATGGCGTGTATCTGGTTGTCGCCCAGCTTTTTAACATTGCCGGGAGCGGTTTTGTTTTTTATCTGAACCGATTCATTGGCTTCGCACAGGATTTGCTGGCCGGCATCGTTGGCCACCACCAGTTGCCCGACCTTTCCTTCCTGATCCGGAATTAACACAACCAAGCTTTTGCCGGCACATCCGGTCATGATTAAAAAAAGAGCCGAAACCATTAAAATCTTGTTCGTAATTTTTGTCATCCCTTGCCTCCGCTGGCCTGACAAGTGAAAAATGATGCCGGAAATCTCCTTTAGGAGACCTTGACCAAGAATTGCGTTCCCCGGATGCCAATCGTGGCGTCCGGTGTCTGGAATTTGACGGATTCCGGGGACTGCCGGCCGATAATGCCGGATAGATAGGATGCGGTTCCTTTGAGCATTCGGGTCACCATAGACATTAATCCTTTTTCGGGTGCAAAAACATACTCATCGATCACGATTTCACTTTTCGGGCCCAGGGACAAAACGGTGTTATCCTCAAAAATGATGCCCACCCTGCCGTCTTTTCCCGTGCGAATCGTGTCATTCTGGAAGAGCTTATCGCCGATATGGAGGCGGATATCCTTGTTTTGACGGACAACCGTGACGTCTCCGGCAGCGGTTTTGACCTTGCCGATTTCCGGTTGATCGGCTAGGGCCAAGAAAGGGAAAAGAACTGCAATTAGAAAAAAGGCGAAGCATCTTTTCATCGTCGGCGCACCTCTTTGTGATTTCCGAACACTCCAATCGCTATGCTTTTCAGGGTGGAATTTTAAAAATGTAATTTCTTATAACATGATTACTTTAAAAAATCCAGAGCCTTATTTAGGGTTGGTCGTTTTTTTTCTGAAAATGGATGACTTTTTCCACGGTAGCGCAGACCTTGCCGGCTTCATCGATGAAGTCCACCCCATAGGTTCTGTCCAGTTTTTTTTGCTTTTTTAGTGTCTCCCGGATGTCGTCCAACTCGGCGGCCTGAATCTTGAAAACGGCGCGAAGCGTCGAGCGGCCGGGGTGCTTGAATCTAATGGATGCTGCCTTGTCCCAGACAATATATTGCGGTCCGAGCAGTTTTATGAACATGACCATGTAGATGGGATCCACCGCCGCGTATATGCTTCCGCCGAAGATGGAACCGACATAATTTTTGGTTTTCCAGTTCAGCGGAAGCTTGATGCGGACCTCCCGGAAGTCATCGGCAATGTAAGTGATGCGGGCGCCGGTGCGGCGGTAAACGGGAAAAAAGTTGAAGCCCCAGCGCATGATTTTTGTTCTCAGTGATTCGGACATGTTTTTACCCGCCGTGATTTGCGGATCTTTATAGCACATATTTTATTTTGCGGGAATCTTTTGCCCCTGATGCTGGATGCAGGATAATTTTGCCGGAATTTTGTATAAAGTTCGCGCCCGACAGTGATGTTTTTTGCTTCATCTTGCAGCAAAGGAGCCGTTATTATTAAAAAATGCCTTGACAAAAGCACGTTGTTGAATAAGATTCCTACCCGTAAAGACGGATTTGCTGAGCGGGCGTAATTCAGCGGTAGAATGTCAGCTTCCCAAGCTGGACGTCGCCGGTTCGAGCCCGGTCGCCCGCTCCATTTTACCGGATTGGCACGGTTGATGGCTTGGAATATTTTTTCTTGATTTGTCTGCCGTGATGTGTTAGGAAGTCAATAAACCATCGATGGAAGTATTGATGAGTGGGCTCGTGCCCACTTTTTTATTTTCTGACTTATGGATGAGGATATCAAGGAAAAAATTTGGCAGCTTGCCGAGCCGGTTGTTGAATCCGAGGGAATGGAGCTGATTCATGTGGAATGCATCAAGATGCATACCCGATGGATCATCAGACTATACCTGGATAAGGAAACCGGCGTAACCATTAATGATTGTGAAAATATCAGCAATCAACTGGGAGACATTTTTGATATTCGTGAGGTGATGAACGGCTCCTACACGCTGGAGGTTTCTTCGCCGGGTTTTGACCGGCCGATATCGCGTGATCAGGATTTCATCAAGTATAAAGGGCGGAAGGTCGACGTGAAAACCGGCTATAAAATTGAGGGAATAAAGAATTTTCACGGCATTCTTGACGATTACATCGAGGAAAACGGCCAGAAGCTGGTTTTGATGAATCTAAAAGGGACAATTTATCGTATTCCACGGCAGGCGATTACCAAAGCGAATCTTGTCAGTGAGGAATAAGAAGAGGAGTTGACGCCGTCCGGCGGAAATTCCAAATAGGCGAAAAGGGAGGGATATTTAAATGTTGCCAGAGCTTAAACGTCTGATTGAGCAGATGGGCAAGGACAGGGGAATCAATAAGGAAACGATTGTCCAGGCGCTGGAAGCGGCCATGCAAACAGCTGCAAATAAAAAATTCGGTCAAAAGGTGGAAATAGAAGCTCATTACAACGATGATTCCGGCGAAGTGGAGGTCTTTAGATTTAAGACGGTCGTCGATAAGGTTCTTGATCCTGAAACGCAGATATCCAAAGAGGAGGCGCGGGCGACGCTCGATGAAGAAGCAGAGCTCGGCGACAGCTTGGGCATCAAATTGGAAACAAGCACATTCGGCCGTATTGCTGTGCAGTTGGCCAAGCAGATCATTATCCAGAGAGTCAAGGACGCCGAAAGCGAAAATATTTACGAGGAGTACAAGGATAAGAAAGGGGACATCATCAGCGGTTTTGTGCACCGGTATGAAGGGGGCAGTCTGATTGTCAATCTCGGACGGGGAGAGGGAATTTTGCCGCCGACCGAGCAGATCCATCGGGAAAATTACAAACGCGGCGATAGAATTCGCGCCTACATCCTGGATGTCAAGAAAAATGCCAAGGGACCGCAGATCATCTTGTCCCGGACCCATCCTTCTTTCTTGAAAGCGCTTTTTGAAGTGGAGGTGCCCGAAATTTCCGAAGGCCTCATTGAAATTATCAGCGTCGCCCGGGAACCCGGCAAGCGGGGTAAAATCGCGGTCAAATCCAAGGACAAGGACATTGATCCGGTCGGCGCGTGTGTGGGGATGAGGGGATCGCGGGTGCAAAGCGTGGTCCAGGAACTCCGGGGCGAGAAAATCGACATCATTCCTTTCAGCAATGATCCGGTGAAATTTGTCAGCAGCGCCCTGTCGCCGGCCAAAGTCAACAGAATTCTGGTGGATGACGAGAACAAAACGATGACGGTGATCGTCCCCGATGATCAGCTGTCTCTGGCCATCGGCAAAAACGGCCAGAATGTGCGACTGGCTGTAAAACTCACCGGTTGGAATATAGATATGAAGAGTGAATCCATGGCACAGGCGCAGGAAGAAGGCGCGGAAACAAGCGATTTGACAAAAATAGCGGGCATTGGTCCGGCCATGGCGGAAAAACTGATGGGCAAGGGAATCAAAAGCATTGCCATGGTCGCCGTCGCGGATCCGGAGGTTTTATCGTCCATTCCGGGTGTTGGTGAAAAGATGGCTCAGCAGTGGATAGAGATCGCCGGGAAGATATTGAGCGACGAAGTCATGGGCAAAATGGGCGGCGTAAAAGAGTCGTAATTTTGATGTCTAAAATGTTTTACACGGAGATGGTGGTGCATGCCTAAAAAGCGAGTATACGAATTAGCCAAAGAGCTGGGTCTGGAAAGCAAGGAATTGATCGCTCGTTTGGAGAAAATTGGCATTTCGGTGAAATCGGCGTCCTCTTCGCTGGAAGAGGCTGAAGCGGAAAGAGCGAAAAAAGAATTGCTTGCCGGTGAACACCGCGAAATTGTCGAGCAAAGAATAAAATCCACGGTCATCAGGCGGCGGGCTGTTGTAACGCCCGTCGAGACGCCGGCCGAAGAGGCACCGCCTCCGAAAGAAGCCCTGCCGGAAAAGCCCGCTGAAGAAAAGAAGAGGAAGGAAGTTTCAGCGAAAGCTCCGGTTAAGGCCGAAAAGGGCAAGGAAAAGCCGCCCGCCGAAAAAGAACCTCCTCTGCCCAAGAAAGAACGGGTGAAGCCCGGAGAGGAAAAATCGGCTTCCGGAGAGGCCGCCGCCGGTGTCTTGCCCGAAGGAAAAATTGCCGAAGAAAAGGCGGAGGAAAAGGTCGCTGCCGCGCAAGCCGCGCCGAAACCGGCCGGGGAAACGAAACCGTCCGCCGCGGCACCGAAACCAACCGTCATTCCGATTCATAAAATAGTTCCTCCGACGGCGCCCAAGCCGGGCGCACCCAAAGCGCCGGCGGCCAAAACGGCGGAAAAAATCGCGGCTCCTTTGGCGGAAAAGCCCAAAAAGAAAGGCAAGTACCAGGTCGAGGTGCTTGTCGAAGAAGAAAAGAAGCTGCCTCATCGTAAACTGATTGAGAAGAAAATCGAAAAGAGATTTCAGCGGGAAGATGACGATCGGGAACTCGTTTACACGAAATGGCGCGAAGCCAAGCAAGTTGTTCCCGTAAAAATGAAAAAGACGGAGATTACCGTTCCCAAGGCCATCAAAAGACGCATCCGGGTTGGCGAAACCATCACCGTCAGCGATTTGGCCAAGAGAATGGGCGTCAAAGCCAGCGACATTATCAATAAGCTGATTTCCATGGGGGTTATGGCGACCATTAACCAATCTATAGATTATGATATTGCCAGTATTGTGGCCGGTGAATTCAGTTTTCAGGTCGAACCCGCGGAAATGGAATTTGATGAAGCCGCTTTCAAAGCGCCGTCTTCGCCGGAAAATCTCAAGCCGCGCGCTCCTGTCGTCACCATTATGGGTCATGTTGACCACGGCAAAACATCGCTTTTGGATGCCATCAGACAATCCAATTTGGCCGATGGCGAGACCGGCGGAATTACTCAGGCCATCGGAGCCTATCACGTGAACGTCAGGGGACGGGACATCGTCTTTCTGGACACGCCGGGCCACGAGGCCTTTACCGCAATGCGCGCCCGCGGCGCCCAGGTGACGGACATTGTGGTTCTGATCGTCGCTGCGGATGACGGCGTGATGGAGCAAACCGTCGAGGCCATCAATCATGCCAGGGTGGCCAAAGTCCCCATTATCGTGGCGATCAATAAAATTGACAAACCCGGAGCCGATCCGGACAAAATAAAGCACGCGCTGGCCGAGCACGGGCTTCTGCCCGAGCAGTGGGGCGGCGACACCATTTTTTGTGAAATATCCGCCAAAAAGCGCATCAACATTGAGGAGCTGCTCGAAATGATTTTGCTTCAGGCCGACGTGATGGAACTCAAGGCCGATCCTGACCGGCCGGGCCGCGGCATTATCATCGAGTCCAAACTGGATCGCGGGCGCGGTCCCGTTGCCACCGTCCTGATTCAGGAAGGAACGCTCAAAGAAGGCGATTCCTTTGTTTCCCGGACGGAGTTTGGGCGGGTGCGGGCGATGATCAATGATCAAGGTCAGCGCATTAAAGAAGCCGGGCCGTCGATACCGGTGGAAGTGATCGGTTTTTCGGGCGTGCCCCAGGTCGGCGCTGAATTTTATTGCGTGGAAGATGAAAAGAAGGCCAAGAACGTGGCCGAATACTGGTCGAGAAAAACGCGGGAAAAGGAAATCGCGGCGTTTTCCAAAGTAACGCTGGAACAGCTCTACGAGCGCATCAAAGAAGGCGTCAAAGAATTTTTCGTGATTATCAAAGCCGACGTGAAAGGTTCCATCGAGGCCATATCCGACGCCCTGCAAAAACTTTCGACAGAGGATGTCAAACTGAAGATCATCCACAGTTCCACGGGCGCCATCACCGAAACGGATGTCATGCTGGCGTCCGCTTCCGGGGCGATTATCATCGGCTTTAATGTGCGGCCGGACGCGCGCGTTCTGGACGTTGCCCAGCAAGAAGGCGTCGAAATCAAGCTCTACGATGTCATTTACAATGTGATTGCCGACATTCGGGCGGCGATGGAAGGCCTTCTGGAACCGGAATACAAAGAGGTCGTTCAGGGAAGGGCGGAAGTTCGCGAATTGTTCAAGGTGCCCAAGGTCGGCACGGTGGCGGGCTGTTACGTTGCGGACGGTAAGATAACCCGCACAAGCAGTGTTCGGTTGGTGCGCGACGGCGTGGTTGTCTTTGACGGGAAAATCATGTCGCTCAAACGCTTTAAGGATGACGCCCGGGAAGTTTTGGCCGGTTTTGAGTGTGGCATCGGCATCGAAGGATACAATGACATTCACGCAGGCGATATCATCGAAGCCTACACCACCGAAAAACTGGAAAGGAAACTGGAATGAACATCCTCGCGGTGCTCGGCGCCGGCGGTGGGGGATACGCCTTATGGTGGTGGGATACGGCATTATCAATCTGCGCATTCCGGAATGCGGTTCTTTGAAAGACAAGCGAAGCGTTCTGAGCCGGATCATCAAACGGGCGCAAAACGAGTTCAATGTCACGATTGCGGAAACGGGCAATCAGGACAACCATAACTTTGCGGAAATTGGCTTCGCGCTTGTCGGCAACGAATCGCGCTATATCAGCGGCAAGGCCGATCACCTGCTGAAATTTATCGGCGATATGCATGTTGCTGAAATCTTAAACAGCAGCGTGGAAATCATGATTGTTTCCAGTTTTCTGGAGCAGGATCGTTGGGCAAGAAGCAAGTATGATGAGTTTTAAAAGAGCGGACAGAGTGGCGCAGATGATCCAGGCGGACATGTCGGATATTCTTTCCCGGGCAGTCAAAGATCCTCGTCTGCACGCGGTGACCATCACGTCTGTCAGGGTCAGCGACGATTTGCGCAGTGCGAAAATTTATTTTGTGGAGCTCGGGAAGGACGAGTGTTCTTCGGACATCAAGGCGGGGCTTGTTCAGGCCAGCGGATTTATCCGGCGGGAGCTGGGCCGGCGGATTCAGTTGCGGTGCGTTCCGGAGCTGACGTTTATTCACGACGAATCCTTCGGCTACGGCAGTCGCATCGACAAATTGCTGGCCCGCATAGCGAAACAGGAGCAGGATGATTAAAGAGATTATCACGGCCCTCCACGAGGGAAAAAAATTTTTAATCACGGCGCACGTCCGGCTTGACGGAGACGCCCTGGGCTCGGAGCTTGCGTTTTATTTCATGCTCAAGGAACTGGGCAAGGAAGCCGTCGTCTATAACCAGGACCGGACGCCGGAGCGTTACCGTTTCCTGCCGGGGGCGCAATGCATCACCCACAGCCTCGACCAGGTCGAGCAGTTTGACACGGCGGTCATTCTGGATTGCAGTGACCTGACCCGGGTGGGGGATGAATGCGAACGGATCAGAAAAATAAAGAAACTGATCAATATCGACCATCACGTGTCCAACAACGGTTTCTGCATGCTGAAGATGCTGGATGCCCGGGCCGGCTCCACCGGTGAGCTGATCTTCCGTTTGATGCGGGAGATGGATTTTCCGATATCCCGGGACATCGCGACCAATTTGTATGCGGCGATTATCACGGATACCGGAAGTTTTCGTTATTCCAGCACGACCAGCGAAACGCTGCACGCGGCCGGTTACCTGGTGGCCTGCGGGGCGGACCCGCAATGGATAGCGGAAAGTATCTATGAAAACGATTCACCGGTGAGATTGAAATTGCTGGCCAAGGCGCTGGAAACCTTGTCGCTTGATATGGAAAACAAAATCGGGTCGCTGGTGGTGACGCTGAAGAATTTGCAGGAAACAGGCGCCGCCTGGGAGCATACGGAAGGTTTCGTGGACATTCCTCGAACAGTGCAAGGCATTGAGATATCCATTCTTTTCACGCAGCGCGAGGAAAACCACTACAAATTGAGTTTGCGTTCCAAATCCAAGGCCGATGTGGAAAAGATAGCCAAGAAATTCGGAGGCGGCGGTCACATTCACGCGGCATCCTGCTGGATGAGAGGCGATATCGCGTCAATTAAAGAACAGATTATTCAGGCGGTCAGGGAGCTTTAATTCATGACGGATGGCGTTATCATCATCGATAAGCCGACGGGCAAGACATCGCATGCCGTGGTGACGGAAGTAAAGAAGCTTTTGGGCGTCCGGAAAGCTGGGCATACCGGTACGCTTGATCCCATGGCGACGGGTGTGCTGCCGGTCTGCCTGGATGAGGCCACAAAACTTGCCGGTTTCCTGACCGGCGAAGACAAGGAATACCGGGCGACGATGCTTCTGGGCGTCAAGACGGACACCCTGGATGTGGAAGGAAAGGTGATCGGCGGATCGGATAAAATGGTGTCGGAAGAGGCGATCAGGACGGCGCTGTCGAATATGGTTGGCAGCATCAAACAGGTGCCGCCCGCTTTTTCGGCGGTCAAATTTCAGGGAAAACCGCTTTACCAGTGGGCGAGAAGCAATGTTTTTCTGAAAAAGCAGGCCAGAGAGGTGAAAATCCATGACATTACGATTGAAAAAATCGATTTTCCAAGAGTAACTTTTCGGGTTTGCTGTTCGAAGGGAACCTATATCCGAACGCTCTGTTCCGATATCGGAGAGTTTTTGGGCACGGGGGCCTGTTTGAGCGAGTTGCGCCGTCTGAAGAGCGGTTATTTTACCGAAGATAAGGCTGTTTCCCTCAATGGCACAGGCGGCGTCGAAAAGAAGCTTGAATTGGAAACGAAAATTCTGCCCCTGTCGGCGTTGCTGCCTTCTTTTCCGTCTGTTGACCTCTCCGATGATTTGGCCCGCAAGATACGAAACGGATGGCAGCCGACGGCGCAAATGTTTCAGGAGTGTCAACTTCCCTTGCTAAAAGCGGGAGATATGATAAAATTAAAACATGACGGCTGTCTTCTGGCTGTCGCCAGAATGCTGACGACGGTTGGCAACATTCCCGAAGCGGAGGCCAAGAAGCCGGCGGCAAAAATTTTGAGGGTCTTCAATAAGCATTGAATATCGTGAACAAGAATATTTTTTAAAGGAGGAATTAGCGTGTTGACATTGGAAAAAAGAAAATCAATCATTACGGATTACCGGATTCACGAAAAGGATACCGGTTCTCCAGAGGTCCAGATTGCCTTGCTGAGTGCCAGGATAGAGTATCTGACTGAGCATTTCAAGGAGCATAAGAAGGATCATCATTCCCGCCGAGGGTTGCTAAAACTGGTCGGCCAGAGAAGGAGGCTGCTCAACTACCTCAAAGACAAGGATATCGAAAGATACCGAAACGTGATCAAGCGCCTTGGGCTGAGAAAGTAAAGCCGTTATTCAAGGGCGGAAGGCATAAGGCAACCGGACCGTCATTTTCTTTGCAGAAAAGCAACGGCGGTTGGCTTATGCGTTTCGCCCTTGAATTTCCCGAGGCTTAAAATTATCCAATGGAGGACAATTCATGAGTACAAATTTGAGTACCGATTTTGCCGGCAAAAACATTTCCCTGAAAGCGGGATATGTGGCCGCGCAGGCGGACGGTTCGATACTGGTTTATTATGGCGAGACGGTTGTTCTGGTGACGGCTGTTTCGCTCAAAAGCATAAGAGAAGGGGTGGATTTTTTGCCCCTGACGGTGGACTATCAGGAAATGACATTCGCGGCGGGGAAAATTCCCGGGGGATTTTTCAAGCGGGAAGGACGGCCCAATGAGCGGGAAATTCTTACCTCGCGCATTATTGACCGCGCCATTCGGCCCCTGTTTCCCAAAGGATATTATTCCGAAACCCAGCTGGTCGCGACGTTGCTGTCCGTGGACAAGGAAAATGACGCCGACGTCGCTTCCATGATCGGCGCATCCGCGGCATTGGAAATATCGGACATTCCCTTCAAGGGTCCAATCGCCGGTGTTCGGGTGGGAAGAATCAATGGGGCGTTTGTTTGCAACGCTTCGTCGGACATGATGAAAGAAAGCGAAATGAGCCTGTTTCTGGTGGGCAGAAAAGTGACACCGGGCAGTTCAGGACGTCCTTATGATGTTGAATTGGTCATGGTGGAAGGCGAGGCAAACGAAGTTCCCGAGGATGTTATCGTGGAGGCCATCCAATTCGGTCTTGAGGCCGTCAGACCGGTGATTGATCTGCAGGACCAGCTGCGTGAAAAGGTCGGAAAAGCGAAAAGACCTGTGGAGGAGCCTGTTTTGGATGAGGAGCTGGTGGGTCGCGTGAAAGCCGAGGCGATGCAGGGCCTGAAAGAAGCCTACGGCATGCCGCGGAAGCTGGAACGCTACAGCAAGCTCGATGACGTCCGATCAGCGGTTGTTAAGAACATCGGCGGCGAGGATGAAGCGCTCTGCAAGAAAGTGGCGGCTATCATCGAGAATTTGGAGCGGCGGATTTTGCGGGATATGATCATTCAGGAAAAGAAAAGAATCGACGGACGCTCCGCAACCGATATTCGTCCGATCAGCATCGAAGTGGGCCTGTTGCCGCGCGCGCATGGTTCGGCTTTGTTCAGCCGGGGGGAAACCCAGGCGCTGGCGGCGCTGACGCTGGGAACGTCTGCTGATGAGCAACGGATGGATTATGTCAGCGGAGAGGAAATCCGCACTTTTATGCTGCACTATAATTTTCCGCCCTACAGCGTGGGGGAAGCAAAACCCCTGCGCAGCCCGGGCCGACGGGAAATCGGTCACGGCGCGCTGGCGAGAAAGGCGCTCGTGCCCGTCCTGCCGCCTCCTGAAACGTTCCCTTACACCATCAGGATTGTTTCCGAGATTCTGTCATCCAACGGATCTTCGTCGATGGCGACGGTTTGCGGAGGCACCTTGTGCCTGATGGACGGTGGCGTGCCGATCAAAGACATTGTCGCGGGCATTGCCATGGGGCTTCTCAAAGAAGGAGACGAGGTCGTCATTCTGTCGGACATTCTGGGCGATGAGGATCACGCGGGCGATATGGATTTCAAGGTTTGCGGAACAGAAAAAGGCGTGACCGCCATGCAGATGGATATCAAGATCGACCGGCTGAGCAAGGACATTCTGCGCAAGGCGCTGATCCAGGCGCGGGAAGGCCGTTTGTTTATCATCGGCAAAATCCGCGAAACCCTGGCCCAGCCCAGACCCGATATTTCCAAGTATGCTCCGCGCATTACGACCCTGAAGGTCAAGGAAGATCAGGTGCGCAATGTCATCGGCTCCGGAGGGAAGAACATCCGCCAGATTATCAGCGAGACGGGCGTTACCATCGATGTGGAAGATGACGGCACCGTTACCATTGCCTCCGCAGACGCCGAGGCCATGTCGCGCGCCGTGAGCATGGTGAGATGGTTGACGGAAGAAGCCGAGGTGGGCAAAATCTATCGGGGCGTGGTAAAGAAAATCGTCGATTTCGGCGCCTTTGTGGAAATTTTGCCGGGCACGGAGGGCCTTTTGCATATCTCGCAGATTGCAAAGGAGAGAATCAACAAGGTGACCGATGTCCTTCAGGAAGGCGATGAAGTTGTGGTGAAGGTTCTGGAAATAGAAAAAACCGGCAAAATACGGCTCAGCCGGAAGGAGGCCCTCGGCGCCGACGTCAAGTAATGTCTGTCGAGGCGTGCCGAAAATATTAAGCGCGGGGGGACTTCGAGAAGGCAGCGCGGGCGTCCTTGTCGCCCGTTGCGCCGCACCGGAGTTCAGGAAATGGAAAAAATTGAAATTCCAATTCGCAGACTGCCGGGCAATGAAGATATGGCGCTGCCCCGGTACATGACGCGACAGGCGGCGGGCATGGATCTTTCAGCGGCCGTTGTCCGGGACGAGGTTGTTCTGCCCGGGCAGCGGGCGAAAATTCCCACAGGCATTGCGATTGCCCTGCCGGAAGGATATGAGGCACAAATCAGGCCGCGAAGCGGTTTGGCGCTGAAGCACGGAATTACTCTGCTCAATTCGCCGGGAACCATTGACGCCGATTACCGCGGGGAAATAGCGCTGATTCTGATCAATCATTCCCAGGAGCCGTTTGTTGTTCAACGGGGAATGCGTCTCGCGCAGATGGTCATCAGCAGGGTCTGTCAGGCACAATGGCTGGAAACCGACCGGCTGGACGACACCCCAAGAGGAGACGGCGGTTTCGGTCACACCTGATGCGTAGTTGAATCCCGTTAATTTTTTGCAATTGTCCTGAAACAGTGATATGCAGTGACGAAAGTCAGTGAAAAAATCAGCCTATGAAAAAAATCAAAGTTAAGAAAACGATCCGCGAAATCAATGAAAAGATAAAGGAAGGCCGCGCCGTTGTCGTGACGGCGGAGGAAATGATTGATGTTGTGGGGCGCCATGGCGAGGTGGAAGCCGCCCGCAGAATTGACGTGGTCACCACGGGAACGTTCAGCCCGATGTGTTCCTCTGGAGCCTTTCTGAATTTCGGCCATACCTCGCCCCGCATCAAGGCGCACAGGGTCTGGCTCAATGATGTTCCGGCTTACGGAGGCATCGCCGCAGTGGATTGTTACATCGGCGCGACAGAAGTCGCCGAAAGCGATCCCCTCAACAGCGTTTATCCGGGAGAATTCAATTACGGCGGAGGGCATGTCATCGAGGATCTTGTTTCCGGCAACGTGATCAAATTACGCGCGGAAGGTTATGGAACCGATTGCTATCCCGCCAGAAAAATCGAGAAAAATATCACTATCAAAGATTTGAAGGATGCGTTTCTGTTCAATCCCCGCAACGCTTATCAGAACTACAATTGCGCCGTCAATCTCTCCGATCGAACCATTTACACCTACATGGGCATGCTGCGTCCGCAGATGGCCAATGCCACTTACGCCACGTCGGGACAGCTCAGCCCTCTCTTTAACGATCCTTATTACAGAACCATAGGCATCGGAACCCGGATATTTCTGGGGGGAGCGCAGGGTTTTGTCGCCTGGCCGGGAACGCAGCATAATCCGGATGTGCCGCGCGGTCCCAACGGCGTGCCCAAGCAGGGGGCGGGAACTATCGCCGTCATCGGCAATTTGAAGGAGATGAAGCCGCAATGGCTTGCCGGAGCCAGCATTCTGGGCTACGGCGTGTCCCTGTTTGTCGGGATCGGAATTCCCATTCCCATTCTGGATGAGGAAATGGCGCTGTTTACGGCCGTGAAAGATGAAGATATTTACACGCAGGTTTTTGACTACAGCATGGACTACCCCAAAGGAGTGGCCAAGCCTCTGGCGGAGGTCAGTTATAAAGAATTGCGCAGCGGGATGGTTGTCATTGACGGAAAGAAGGTCGTTACCGCGCCCTTGTCGAGTTACTACAAGGCACGAGAAATAGCGCATCTTTTAAAAGAGTGGATCGAAAAAGGACGCTTTTTGCTAGGGGAGCCGCAACAAATTTTGCCGTCCGTAGATGTATAAGTAATCAGAAAATTATAACACGCCGATTTCTTTTTGAGTGTCAGTTATCAGGTCCGGTTGGCAGTCAAAAGAAGGGTTGTCTTTTCCGGCCGCAAATTTTAATCAACATTAATCGATATTAATCAATATTAAATAAAAACCTTGACTTTTATTTAAAATTATTGTCTTATTAAAACCGAATGAGGTCTTTCTTTAAATTATGTCAGATAATATAAGGAAAAATCACGTCAAAAAATTTAGAGAAACAATTCCTCTCAGCATAGCGGAACTTGCTAGAAGAGCTGGATTAACCCCCCAAACAATTTCCAAAATGGAAAAAGGTCTTTCGACCAGAAAGAACTCGGAACTCAAGGTGGCCAAGGCTTTGCAGAAACCTTACGAAGAAGTGTTTCCTCACGGCCGGAATTAGTTGGGGATTGATGTAATGAAAATAGGAAGATATTTGGTTTGTTTTTTGATTCTCATGGCGATATTGATAACTTTCGGAAACGGGGGAATTGTTGACAATTATATCATGAGCAGAAAGCTGGCCGCCCTACGGGAGGAAACAAGAAACATCGCGGTTCAAAACAGCGAATTGAAAAAGAAGATAATACTTTTGCGCAACAACATTTATTATGTGGAAAAAATTGCGCGCGATGAGTTGGGAATGGTGAAAAAAGGGGATATTGTTTATCGCTGGTCTGATAGATAACTTAAAAAGTTACGGTGCATAATGATCGATTTCAAAGAAATTATTACCGGAAAAAAGAGCCTCGTGGGCTTGGACATCGGTTCAAGCTCTTTGAAGCTTGCGGAAGTAATTTCCAATTCCAAAGGTCATTTTTTGAACAAATTTTTTGAGGAACCCCTGCCCAAGGGGGTGATCATTGATGGCGTCATTGCCGATTCCGTCATCCTGTCTTCCAAAATTAAAGAGATTTTTAAGAATGCCAAATGCGGTCGCAAGGGGGTCATCACGTCCATTGCGGGCAATTCGGTCATTATCAAGAAAATCACCCTGGAGCAAATGGATGAGTCGGAGCTGCGGGATTTAATCCGTGACGAGGCAGGTAAATATCTGCCTTTTGAAAACATGGATGATGTAAATTATGATTTTCAGATTCTGGGTGAAAACAGCTACAATCCCAATCAAATGGACGTGATTGTCGTGGCCGCCAAAAAAGAGATTGTCAACACCTATGTGGAAACCGTGGCGGCGGCAGGACTGAATGTGGAGATTTTGGATGTCGCCCCGTTTGTTTTGGAGACCTTGTATGAGGTGAACTATGAGTATGATATTGAAGACATTGTCATCCTCATCAATATCGGGGCGAGCACGACGGGCATCAATATCGTTCGGGGCGGAACGTCGGTTTTCACCAGAGATTTTGCCATCGCCGGCAATTCCATCACGGAAGGCTTGCAGCAGAAATTCGGTGTCACCTTTGAGGAAGCGGAAAAGATAAAGTTGGAAGGTCTTCCCAGCGCCGGTGAGAACGAGAATCAGGATTTAAAAAACACCATTTTGGAACTCGCCCATCCTATTTGCATGGAAATAGAGCGTTCCATTGATTATTTCCGTTCGACCTTCGGCGGCGAGGACATCAAGCAAATTCTGCTCGCGGGCGGTTCGGCGGCCATTCCCAATCTGACGAAACATCTCTCGGATATGATCAGCGTGAAGACAGAGATCATCAATCCGTTTTTGAAGATTGGGTACAACAAAAAAAGCATTAATGTGAAAAATTTGGAGAGCGTCAAAACCGTTGCCGCTTCGGCCATAGGTTTGGGATTAAGGAAATTGGGCGATAAAAAATGATCAAGATAAACCTGCTTCCTTACAGAGAAAAAGAAAAAAAGGAAAATATCGCGCGGCAAATATTTGTGGCTGCGGGTTCTTTGGTTATCTTTTTGCTTCTTCTGGCCGGCGTGCAAATCTGGATTAGTTCCTCCATAAGCGATTTGGAGGACAGGGTGCAAAGCGCCGAGGCAAAACTCGCCGATTTGGATAAGCAACTGGGGGACCTTGAAAAATTCAAGAAACAGAAACAGGAACTGGAAATGAAACTGGGCGTCATTTCAACGCTGGAAGAGAACAGAATTGCCCCGGTAAAAACGCTGGATGAATTGGCGGCGTTGGTTCCGGTAAAGGACATTTGGCTGACTAAGATCAGTCAAAAAGGAAACAAGATGACCATTGAGGGGATGGGCCGGGATAATATCGTTGTGGCTGATTTTATGAAAGCCGTTGAGAAATTCGAGCCCATACAATCCGTGGACTTGATTTCTTCCAAGAAAACGGAAGTGTCCGGCATTACGCTGCAGCAGTTTAATTTTTCCTGTGTGTTGAAAAAAGGATTTTAACCTATGGCCATCACGATAACAGATCTTAAAAAAATGCCTCTCAAGGCCAAGGTGGGGGCGATAGTAGGCGTGATGCTCTTGATCGGGTATTTTTATTGGTTTTTCTTTTTGTCGTCTGCAATGACCAAGAAAAACACGTTGAATGAAAAACTCACCACCATGGAACAGCAGATCAATGAAAAAAGCAAGTTGGCCTCAAAGCTCGATAAATACAAGGCTGACTTGGCCGCATTGCAGGAAAATTATAAAATCGCTTTACAAAAGCTTCCCGACCAGCGGGAAATCCCATCGCTTTTTCATTCCGTAGCCATGTCCGGCAAGGAGGCGGGGATTGAATTTTTGTTGTTTGAGCCGAAAGCGTCCGTGCCGAAATCTGCTCAGGACACTCAGCCGCAGAAGACATCGGAATTGCTCAAACCTTCCGATCAGAGAGCGGCTGACGACAAGTCCAAGCAACAGGCAAAGCCGAAAAAACCCGGAGACAAAAAAGGTTCCGCCCCTGAAGAAGAACCGTTTTATGAGGAAATTCCGGTCGAAGTATCCGTTGCTGGAACGTTCCAAAATACGCTTTATTTCTTTGATAAAGTCGCCAAACTGCCCAGAATCGTCAATGTTTCCGACATCACGATAGGAGATAAAAAAGAAATCAAAGGTGCCGCGAAAGGAGCAACGCCGCGAAAAGGAAACATCATTACTTCATCGTGCATCATCAAAACCTATATGTTTATTGACAAGCAAAACAAAACCCAAGAGACGCTTGAAAAGCCGGGTGCGAAGAAAAAATGAAAAGGTTAATAGGATTATTGAGCATTTCAATCAGCTTTGTTTTATTGGCGGCTTCTGTGTTCGCCGATGCGCCCAAAAATCCGGTATCGGCGGTCTCAGAAAAAAATGCGAAAGCAGTTTCTGTTCCGGCAAAAGCGGCGCCGGTTTCTTCGGCAGCGGTTGCCGCCGCCAATACGCCCGCGCCGGCACAACCCAAGGCGGTGCCGGCCTCTTCCTCGGCGGCGAATATTTCCGCGCCGACTGCGTCATTCAATGCTCCCTTGCCGGCTCCCCCGGTCGTGAATCCGAAGGAAACATACAGCTACAATCCTTTGGGAAAACCGGATCCTTTCAAGGCTTTCATTGAGATTGAAACAACTGAAAAGAAAAAGAAGGAAGAGAAAAAAGCTTTGGCGGCAACATCTATCTTCCCCCTACAAAGGGAAGATACAGAAAACTACAGAGTTGTCGGCATCGCGGGAGATCAGGAACACCGAGTAGCCATTGTCGAGGATGCGGCCAAAAAGTTTTATCCCTTGTACAAAGGAACGCGCATCGGATTAAACAACGGCAAGGTGGTCGAAATATTGCAGGATCGCGTCATTGTTGAAGAATATGACGAAGGAAAAGCGAAAAGAGTCACCCTAAAACTGCATAAAAATTAACAAAAGAGGTAGGGTCATGAAAAACTGTTTATATAAAACACTTGTTTTTATAATGCTTACTCTGATTTTTTCCTGCGCTTGGGCTTTCGCGCAGGAGCCGGCTGACGCATCCGCCGAGACGCAGGCGGCCGTTGCGAAGCGTCCCGATGACAGTCCGGCCAATGTTGAAAATATCCTGTTTGCCAAACTGCCCGGCAAAGAGAGAGTCCACATCGTTGTTTCCAAGCAGCCCTATATTGAAGTGAAAAGCAAGGTGGTCGGCAGCTATCTGATCAAAATGGAGAATGCGGTATTGCCCGCTCATCTTGCCCGGTCTCTTGGCGAAGGGGAGTTGAATAATATCGTCAGCGTGACCCCGTATCAGGAAATCGTCAACGACAAAAAATGGGTTTATCTCAACATCGTCGCCAACAAGATTGTTCCTTATTCCATCAGGAAGGAAGGCAACAATATTCTGATTGATTTCAATGTTTCCGATCTGCCCGAGAAAAAATCCAAGGAGGTTGTAACCAAGATCAACGCGACAGATTCTCCCGATGATAAAACCGCGGCGCAGAAGAAGACAACCGATGCCAAATCCAAGAAAATGACCGACAGGATCATTTCCCTTGATTTTCAGGATGCCGATATCAAGAGCGTCTTTCGGCTGATGGCCGAGTACGGGAATGTCAGTATTGTGACCAGCGATGAAGTCAAAGGGACCATAACGCTGGCGATGAAAAATGTTCCTTGGACCAAAGCGTTGGATACTATTCTCGACGTCAACTCGCTGGCCAAACGGGAGGAGGGCAATGTCATCATCATCACGACATTGAAAAGAAAGAAGGAAGATGACGATGCCAAGATGAAAGCCATCGAGGATGAAAAGATGCGGCAGGAGCAGGAACACAAAGAAAAGGCCGAAAAAGGCATGCTGAAGCAGATTATGATCGAGGCCAAGATTGTTGAGGCCACCGAAGAGTTTGTACGCAATATCGGCATTCAGTGGGGGTTCGGCAATCAGCAGAAAGTCAGCCACGGCACCTATGGATTGGGCGTTACCGGAGGCAGCGGTATTCAGACCGCCAATCGGGCCACAACACCCGGCTATTCCCAGGTCTATCCGCCTGAAATCAGCTTTACCGATACCACAGGCAAGGCTCTGGCGATGGCTGCCGTGAATTTCCCGTCACAAATCGCGTCACCGGCAATTGGTCTGGTTTTCGGCGGTGCGACCGGGTTTTTGGAGGCACAGTTAGCCGCGTTGGAAACCAACACCGCGGGCAAAATCATTTCCTCTCCGAAGGTCGTGACGATGGAAGGCATCAAGGCGGTCATCAAGCAAGGCGATGACGTTCCTTACACGACGCCGGCTTCCGGAACATCGCCGGCGACGGTTTCTTTTAAAGAAGCGGTGCTGAAGCTCGAGGTCACGCCACGGTTGACGGATGAAGGCAAGATATCCATGGAGATTAAAGCCAGCAATGATGTTCCCGATTACGCCAAGGCGGCGACATTGCAGGGAAATCCTCCGATACGGAAAAGCGAGGTTGAATCCAAGGTCGTGATCAATGACGGCGATACGGTTGTCATCGGCGGCATATTGAAATCTCAGGAAGACAAGACCGTCAGCGGCTGGCCGTTTTTACAGAAAATTCCGGTTCTGGGCTGGCTGTTTAAGACTGAAGATGTGTCGAAAACCAAAAGGCAGTTGTTGATTTTTGTCACGCCGAGAATTCTCAAAGAAGGCGGATGAGGAAAAATGCTCGGTTCAATGACATCGGTCCTTGCAGATGGGTGGGAATGATCTTGAAGAAAACAACATTTTCCGCGAAGGCGTCTTTTGGCTTTTTGATCCTTCTGCCTTTGCTTTTTTTGATGTCTTGCACCTACAGCCCGTGGCACAGACAGCAATCGGACATTTTCCTGAATAAGGGCATTGCCTATCTGGACATCGGACAATACGGCAACGCCCTGAAAGAGCTTCTGGAAGCGGAAAAATATTACCCCGGAAATCCCAAGGTTCATTATTTTCTGGCGATGGCCTACCACGGCAGAGGTCTCAAGGACCAGGCGATGGCAGAACTGCAAAAAGCGGTGTCTCTCGATGAGAATTATTCCGAAGCCCACAATTACCTGGGCACTTTATATTCGGACCGTGGTCAGTGGGATCAGGCGATCGGAGAATTTGAGAGGGCGTTGGCCAATCCATTGTATGAGACCCCGTCATTGGCGTTTTACAATATGGGCTGGGCGTATTACGGCAAAAAAAAATACCATGACGCTTTGCTAAAATATCAGCAGGCTCTGAACGTCGATCCCATGACGGCTCTGCGACCGCAGATAGAAAAAAACATCGGTCTTGTTTATTTTGATCAAAATATCATCGCCGAAGCCATCCGGCATTTCAAAAAGGCGGTTGAGCTTGATGCCGCTTTGGTGGACGCCCATTTTCTTTTGGGGGAAAGTTATCTGAAAATGAAGGATAACAAAAACGCGAAGCTGGCTTTCCAGGAAGTCGTGAAACGCGCTCCTGATTCTTCTTTCGGCGCAAGAGCCAAAACCTATCTGCGATCTTTATAACTTCTTCTTTTCGCCTGAAATTTGCCATGTTGACACGTCAGCTGAGGATGTGTTAGCTTGCGCCGTCGCAACGAAGATCGTTATTCCGGACAAGAAAAATGAAAAACGCCGTATTTGAGAGAAATCGAAATCTCTTTATTTATGAAGCGGAAGACCTGCTGCGGGCAAACAAATTGTCTGAAGCCATGGCGTTGGCTTTGGAAAGGCTGTCTGTTTTTCCCGCCGATGCCGATGCGCATGTGGTGCTCTGCAGCGCGCTGGTTGGATTGGGGAGAGTGGAGGACGCCCGCGAAGCCATGCTGGAGTTCGGTGAGAGGCTTTCCGAAATGGCTCTCGTTTATGAGCGCGTTGGGGATCTCTACAGAAAGAAAGGATTTTATCGGGATGCCGCGGATTGCTATGAGAAATTGCTCGCGCTTCATCCCGACGCGCAAAAAGCCAGGGACATCATCACTAAAATGAGTCTTCTGGAACAGGAAGACCGTCCCCTGCAGGACGCGCCCGTGGACGAGCTGTTCGAAAAAAGCATTCCGGAGCCGGAAATGTTTACCGTGACCATGGCCGACCTCTATATTCAGCAGGGACATTTTCCTGAAGCCGTCAAAATTTTGGAGGAGATTCTTAGGAAAGATCCGCAAAATACGGAGGCCGCCGAAACGCTCAACAATCTCAGATCGGCGGTTCTAGACAAACCGGAGCTCAAAAAAACATCGGCAAAAAATCAAAAACTGATCGAAACGCTTTCTTTGTGGCTGCAAAATATTGAAAGGCTTAAAGCGAATGCCCAAAGACTCCCCTAATCTTTTCCGGAGAATAGCCGGCCTGCGCGAGAAATTCCCAAAATGCAAAGTGGACGGCCTCCTTTTTTTGAACATGAACAATATCCGTTATCTGACCGGATTTTCCGGCAGCGACGGCGCCTTACTGGTCGGCGGCCGCCAAGCCGCGTTGCTGGTGGACGGCCGCTATGCCATTCAGGCCGTTCAGGAAACGCACGGGATAAAGATCGTCGAATACCGGGACAAAATCAAGGGCATCGGAGAGACGGTTGGCGCGTTCCATTTGAAAAAAGTCGGGCTGGAGTCCGATTCCATCACTTTGGATTTTTATAAAAAACTGGCGGAGAGCCTCGGCGAAGAAACTTTCCTTCCCCTTTCAGAAGAACTGCGTTTCCTCAGAGCCTGCAAGGATGCATTCGAGGTGGCGCTGATGAGAAAAGCGGCGGAAATTGCCTCGTCTTCCATGCTGGCACTGCTGAATTCCATCAAGCCCGGCCGTAGCGAAAGGGACCTGGCGCTTCAGCTGGAAATAACGGCGCGCGAGAAAGGAGCCGATGGTCTTGCTTTCGAAGCCATCGTCGCTTCCGGAGAAAACGCCGCGCTTCCGCACGCCAAACCCACAGACCGAAAGATCACAAAAGGCGATTTGGTCGTGGTGGATTTCGGCGTGAAATACAAGGGGTATTGTTCGGACGAAACCTGCACCGTCGCAATTGGAAAATTGACAGCCCTGCAAAAAAATGCTTATCGTCTTGTCCTGGAAGCGCAGCAACGGGCGCTGGAGAGCGTGCGTGACGGCGTTGCCGCGGCCGATATTGATCGGAAAGCCCGCGCCGTTTTCGGCGAGAAATACGGACGCTACTTTGTCCACGGCACAGGGCACGGCGTCGGTTTGGAGGTGCACGAAGCGCCGCGTGTCGGGGCCTCGTCGGGGGATATTTTGAAAACCGGCATGACCCTGACCGTTGAGCCGGGAATATACATGCCGGGGCGCTGGGGCATCAGGATAGAAGATACTGTTTTGGTCAAAAAAAACAGTTGCGAAAAGATTACAAAAATGAATAAAGAACTCATCATCATTTAAAAACAAATGAGGTTGTTTCACTATGAAGCTGTTTCCTGAAGACATTATTTACAGTTGCGAGCATATCTGGGTGCGGGTTGAAGGAAATATGGCTACGATAGGCATTACCGATTACGCTCAAGAAAGACTGGGCGATATTCTTTCCGTCGAGTTTATTGAAACCGATACCTATGTCGAACGCGACGAGACATTCGGTTCCATCGAGTCGGCCAAGGAAGTTTTGGATTTGATATCTCCGGTGAGCGGCACGGTGGTGGTGGTGAATGATGATGTGCTGGAGGATGTCAGCATCATCAACCGGGATCCGTATGACACCGGCTGGCTGGTGGTCATCGAAATGGATAATTTGGAACAGCTGGAAGATCTGCTGGCCGCGTCCAATTATCACGATCTGATCATGCAGGAAGAGGGCGAATAAGCCTTGTATGGTCTGGAGATTTCTCGGCGTCGGACGATGCAGCCTCTTCGAAAACATGGCCATTGACGAGGCTGTTTTTCAGGAAACCATTGATAACGGAGGACGTCCCGCGCTCCGATTTTACTGGTCGGCGTCCGCGGCGGTTTCCATCGGCTATTTTCAGAATGCCAAAACGGAAATTAGCCTGGAGAGCTGCCGGGTGGACCAAGTGGATGTCGCCCGAAGGATAACCGGCGGAAAAGCGGTTCTTCATTGCCGCGAAATCACCTATAGCCTGACGGCGCCGTCAACGGAAAGTTTGTTTCCCGGTGATATCTTGGGAACCTATCGAATCGTCAGCCGGTGCATCGCCCGTGGTTTGGATTATCTGGGGATCCGGACACAATTGGCACGGAGAGGCGCAACCCGAACGGAAACGGCCGGCGCCTGCTGTTTTTCCGTTGCGTCGGAATATGAGCTTTTGGCGGGGGGACGTAAAATCTGCGGAAGCGCCCAGGTGAGACGACGCGGCGGTTTTTTGCAGCATGGTCTGCTGTTCATCGATCTGGACAGCGCCGGCATGGCGCGCTACCTGTCGCCGGGGCGGGGAAGCGAGGCGGACATCGAAGGGGTTGTCACATCCGTTAATCGCGAAAGAAACAGGCCCGCCGGCGCCGAGGAGATTTGTTCATGCCTGAAAAAAGGTTTTGAGGAAGAGCTGGGCGTCCGCTTCGAAGACGACGGTTTGTCGGCGGCGGAAGAAGCACTCCGGAACCGCCTGATGGGAAAATACCTGGATGAGGACTGGAACATTGAACGCAGAAAATATTTCTGACAGGATGATGACATGAAAATCAACGATTGCATCGCCCCGGGAATTCTCCGCCAGAGCGGATATGTCGCGCCGGAGGTTGACGTTCCCGTAAAAATGGACGCCAATGAGAACCCCTTTGGTCTGCAGGAGCCGCTCAAGCGGAGACTGCTTGAAAAAATGAGCGCGGTCGCGTTCAACCGTTACCCGGCCGCCGGATCCCCCGAACTGCGGGAGAGATTCGCCCGCTATTTCGGCGTGAAAAAAGACATGATCATGCCGGGCAACGGCTCGGATGAGCTGATTCAGGCGCTTTGTCTTGCCTTCAGGGGGAAAATCAAGGGCGTCATGGTTTGCTCACCCACGTTTGCGATGTATAAAATCATCGGCGTCAATGCGGGCAATAAAGCGGTCGAGGTGCCGCTGGATAAAAAATTCGACCTCGACGTGGAGGCGATGACGGCGAAAATGAGCAAAACGTTTCCCGCGCTGATTTTTTTGAGCTTTCCCAACAGTCCCACGGGAAATCTTTTCAGCAAAAATAGAATCGAAGCGCTCATCAGGAAAACGCCGGGCGTGGTGGTCATTGACGAAGCCTACGCCGCTTTTTCCGGGCAGAGCCTCCTGCCGCTTTTGAAAAAATACGACAACGTGATTTTTCTCAAAACCCTCTCCAAGCTCGGCCTGGCTTCCATGAGGATCGGTTTTTTAATTGCCCACCGGGAAATCGTCGCGCAGCTGGACAAAGTCAGATTACCCTATAATATCAATTCCTTGTCTCAGGCGGCCGCCACCTTTTTTCTTGATTACCAGGAGGAATTCACCAGGCAGGTCGGCGAAATCGTCCGCCGGCGCGAGGAGCTTTATCAAGCTTTGAAAAAGATTGCCGGCATCCGGCCTTATCCCTCCCGTGCGAATTTTATTTTTTTTAGTTGCGATTTTGATTCCGATAGCATATACAAAAACCTCTTGGCGGAAGGCATTGCCATAAAGAATCTTCATGTCCTTCCGGGGACGCCGGGCGCCATGCGGGTGACGGTGGGCACCAAAGAACAAAACGAAGCCTTTCTTGAGGCGTTGAAAAAGGTTATCGAGACGCAAGGAGCGTGATTTAAAATTTATTGCACACAAAGAGGGTGGTTTGCGGCGGAAGATGGTCAATCCTTCGCCGGGCTGCCCTTTTTTATTGGTCAAAAATTTTTAAAAGGAGGAAACAACTTGGAAGTCAAGGTCATAGACAATGATGTCGAAAAAGCGCTGAAAATTTTGAAAAACAAACTCTCGAAAAGCGGCCTGTTCAAGGAACTTAAAATCCGCCGCGCCTACGAAAAGCCTTCCGTGAAGCAAAAGAGGAAATCCATGGAAGCGCAGCGCAGGCTCGCCAAGGTTCAGCGGCGCCGCAGGGGTTAACCCGCTCGCTTTTTATTGCAGAGAAACTGACGGCAAAGGGGGTAGCAGGTGGTGGATGAAAAACAGTATGTAATCGATTCGCTGTCCATCAACGAATCATGGCGGATGTTCCGCATCATCGCCGAGTTTGTCGAGGGTATTGACGTTCTTTCCAAAATCGGCAAGGCGGTGACTTTTTTCGGTTCCGCGAGAATCAAGCCGGGTGACGCCTACTACGAGAAAGCGGAAAATCTGGCGCGTCTGTTGGTCCGGGAGGGGTTCAACGTCATCACCGGCGGAGGCCCCGGCATTATGGAAGCCGCCAATAAAGGCGCCGCCGAGGCCGGCGGAAAGTCCGTGGGATTGAACATCAAACTGCCCTATGAACAGAAGCCCAATCCCTACGCCAACATTCACCTGGATTACAAATACTTTTTCGTCCGCAAGGTGATGTTCGTCAAGTACGCGGTGGCTTATGTGATTTTCCCCGGCGGCTTCGGCACGATGGATGAACTCTTCGAGGCGCTCACCCTCATTCAGACAAGGAAAATCAAGGCGTTTCCCCTGATTCTGGTCGGAAGCGAATACTGGAGCGGTTTAATCGACTGGCTGAAAAACCGGATGCTGGCGGAAGGCAAGATTCTTCCGTCCGATCTGGAACTTCTGCAGGTGGTGGACGACCCGCAGGACGTTGTAAAGCTCATTAATAAATACGTTATCGTCTAAATCCTGAAAAAATCGATTGAAGACATGGAAAAGGTTCTCGCCAATCTGAAAAAGGGCGTTGTGGCGCCCTGCTACCTTCTTTACGGGGAGGAAGAATATCTCATCAGCGAGTCGCTCGGCAGGATGCTGGATATTCTGGTGCTTCCCGGCGAACGCGACTTGAGTCTTTTTCAGATGGACGGCGAAAGCGCCGATCTTGATGATATTATCCAAGACCTCATCACGCCCCCGCTGTTGGGCGGAAAAAAGGTCATTGTTGTCAAAAATACCACATTATTTCACTCCAAGGATGATGCCGCCAAGTTGGTTGCCGAAATCCGCGACCTTCTCGAAGAAAACGCGCCGCGCGCGGTAAAACGCTTTCAAGTATTTTTGAACCTCACGGGATTGGCTTTGGAGGATCTGCAGGCTTCCGGCTGGAAAAAAATCTCAGACGACGAATGGAGCCAGATTGCCAATGGAGACGCGGGCGAAGAGCGCGACAAGTGGCTGCCGCGAATTCTTGAGCTTTGTTCCGAGGCCGGGATGGACGGTTTTTCATCTGCCGACGCCGCCGACCGGTTGGAGGAGGTTCTGAACAAAGGTCTGCCGGAGGGCAATTGTCTGATTTTCACCGCCCCTGCCGCGGACAAGCGCAAAAAAATCTTCAAAATAGTTTCCGAATACGGCGTCGCGCTTTATTTCGGCGCGCCGAGGCGCGAAGCCGACAGGAGGGAGACGCTGCAAAAACGAGCGCGGAAACTTCTGGAGGAAAACGGCAAAAAACTCTCTCCCGCCGGATGGCTGGCACTTGAGCGGAAAACGGGCTTCGACTTGCGTCGCGCCGTCAGCGAACTCGAAAAGCTCATTGCCTATGCGGGCGACAAGCCGGTGATTGACGAGGACGACGTGGAGGAAGCCGTCGGCCGGACCAGGGAAGACGATATCTTTGCCCTGACCAACGCGCTGAGCCAGAAAAATATTCAGGCCGCCCTGCAGGCCCTGCAGAGCCTTATGCGGCAGGGCGTTCATCACCTCATTATTCAGTCCATGATGGTCAGGGAAGTGCGGCTTCTGCTGGAGGCCAGGGCGCTGGCCGACTCGGGCAAGATCCCGCCGATCGGTCCGAACATGGACTTTCCCGTGTTTCAGAAAAGAATCCATCCTCTTTTTGCCGAGCTCAAAACCGCCGCCGGACGCAAAGAGGGACTCCTGGGCCAGCACCCCTTCGTGATTTACAACGCCCTGCGCAACTGCGCGGGTTTTTCCGCCGCCCGCCTGATGGGCATGCTCAATGACCTGCTCAAGACGGAAATCGCCCTCAAATCCTCCGGAGGCGATCCGCGCCTG
>Ga0116189_1000508_pt1 | contig 35943 bp, 32 predicted proteins | sample AD_JPNTR3_MetaG_FD_89895 | JGI IMG/M metagenome (GOLD analysis project Ga0116189, IMG submission 89895) | Active sludge microbial communities of municipal wastewater-treating anaerobic digesters from Japan - AD_JPNTR3_MetaG | ecosystem: Engineered > Bioreactor > Anaerobic > Digestate | place... | reverse complement strand
CTGCGCCTCTTCGTCAGAAAATCCTGCAAAATCCCTTGCGTGCAGGCGTGGCACGGGCATCCTGCCCGTGTTTCATGGGCGGGACGCCCATGTCACGAGGGGGTTTTGCAAGAGCCTCAGTTAGGAATTAGGAGTTAGGATTTAGGAGGTGTGGCCGATGTTTTTTCGGGATGCGGATGATGCAGAAAATCGCGGAGACGCCGGAAATCGTCACTGTCCAAAGGACGGTCACTCAGGCCGAGCACAGGCCAGAGACAACCGCGCACCAGCCAGATTAGAAAACCGAACGAAGCAAGCGGGAAGACGACGCCATTGAGCAGTTTGACGGCGGCAAGTGTACAGACCGCGACCGCTACGTCGGACATGGCGTCTTTGGCATATAGGCTCAACTCGGATACCTTGTCTCGCAGTGCGACCGCCTTTTCCTTGAGGTCATCGGTCGCATGGAAGCGATCCATTGAAAAGACTTTGCCGATCTTCTGGAACGAAGTGCTGACTGACTCGCGCATGGGCGCGGTGGTATGGCGCGTGAGATAGGCCGAGCCAGCGACGGTCAAGGGGATGATCAGCAGGAAGAGCAGGGCACAGAGCAAGAAAATCGCGCCGAGGCGATGGAGCATCTGGCGGAGCACCTGTTGGTTGGCGGCAAAGCAGGCGATCAAACTGTTGAGCAGAAAGGCGCCCAGCGCAAAAATCAGTAGCGGACCGGCGGTAGCGCTCGCGCCCGTCACGACGCACTTGGCGGTTACCAGATAGATCATGCTGGCAAGCAACAGGTCCCACGCGACCTCAATGTAGTCGAGCAACGGCTGTAGCGAGTCGCCAACTTCGATCGTCATACCGGCCTTGGCGAGGACCGCGCCAGCCTCGACGTTCAGGGTAGAGCCTTCCACGATGTCGGCGGCGGCTTTGGCGGCGCCGACCGGAAGCATAAGGTGGAAGGTGTCCATAATTGAGGCGTCGAGGAAATCGAGATTGCGTTGCGTCAGCGGTTCGATGATGCGGGCCGTCCAACCAGTCATGAGCCCTGAGATAACCAACAGCAGGAGCGTGGCGAGAATAAGCGGCGTTTGTAAGCGTTTGAAGATTGTCATGGGGATTCCTTGTGGCCGCTGTCTCAGCGCGGCCTTTTGACCGGATCAATGTTACGTGGCGTCATCCATTCGCGCAAAGCGACGATGTCCTTGCGGATGTTTTCGTTTTGCTCGGCAAGCTGTGATAACCGCGTGTCCAACGAGAGTATTGTGGTTTGGGCGCCGTCTTGCGTGTCGGGCAAGACGCCTAAGGTCGCATTGAGCGTGGCGACCAACTCTTCGATCACATTGAGGCGTTGCGTGAGATCATCAACAGCCAAAAGAAGCGCTTCCGGTGTGCCGCTATCGGCAACGCGGTTTTCGATGTGCGCAAAGGAACGGTCCAGATAGCGGGTGAGGTCGGCCAAGTATCCGGGAACCCCTGACAGCCGGGCTTGCGAAGAGGCGATCGCTTTTACTTCCTGCCGCGTGGCGGTCAGATCCGTTTGCAGGCGGGCGGTGTTGTCCGCAACTTGAGGGCGTGCCGCGATGGATTCTTCTAGCACGGTCATGCGGCGGCTTAGCGCCGCAAGCTGGCTCTGTATGGACTCCAGTTTTTTGGCGATGACATTTTGCGTGTCATCGACTGGAACGTCCGTATCGAGAGAGCGGCCGAACGCCGCACGGGTGCGGCGTCCCTCCTCCCGCACGTAAGAGCGGGTTGAGAAGACGGCAGCCCCTACGGTCAAGCAGATGACCAGCGTGCAAAGCATCGTTCTCATGCGTGTCCTCCTTAAAACTGTGTCCACGCTGCGGCCCGAACGCCAAAGCGGTGCGTCTATCGCGCCAGCATGACAATCTCACGCACTGCCTGTTCGCCGAGGTCGCCATATTCGCCGATCTTGACGCCGCGCCGCGCCAACCTCTCGGCGACAAGCGGAGCGGCCTCATCCGCATCCACGTTGTAGGCGCTCAAGCGCGTCGGTACACCAACCGACTGGAAAAAAGCCTCCATGCGGTCGATCGCCTGCGCGGCGCGGTCCTTATCCTCACCCTGCGTGATGCCCCAGACACGCTCGGCGCACTGCACGAGTCGCGGCAGTTTGCGCTCAAGCTGATGCCTGTGTACAGCGGGCATGATCACAGCCAGGGTGCGGCCGTGATCAATGCCGTACAGCGCGGTCAACTCGTGGCCGATCATGTGCGTGGCCCAGTCTTGCGCCGCAACACCGCAGCCGAGCCAACCGTTCAGGCCGACGGTGGCGCACCACATCAGATTGGCCCGCACCTCATAGTCATCGGGATTGGCTTTGACTTTGGGAGCTTCCTCGACCAGTGTGATGAGAACCGCCTCCGCCATGCGCTCGGTAAGCGGCGCACGTCCGATGCCGCACATGTACTGCTCCATCACATGGGCAAAGGTGTCGACAATGCCGTTCTGGGTCTGGCGTTCCGGCAACGAATAGGTCGTTTCCGGATCCAGGATCGAGAACTGCGGATAGACATGCGGCGAACCGAACGATAGCTTCTCACCGGTCGATTCGCGTGAGATGACCGCATTGGTGTTCATCTCTGATCCAGTGGCGGGGAGGGTCAGGACTGCCCCCAGCGGCATTGCGGCTTCAATCGGCGCGCGTCCTTCCATGATCTCCCACGGATCGCCCGCATCGTAGAGGGCGGCAATGGCGATGAACTTGGTAGCGTCCAATACCGAGCCGCCGCCAACCGCCAACAGGAAACCCACACCTTCGCTCTTCGCCAACTCCGCAGCCCGCATACAGGTCTCGTAACGCGGATTAGGCTCAATGCCGCCGAACTCAACCACCGTGCGATCTGCGAGCGCGGCGCGCACTTGATCGTACACGCCGTTTTTCTTGATCGAACCACCGCCGTACGTAAGCATGACGGTCAGGTCGGGCGGAATGAGGTCTTTGAGTTCGGCGATCATGCCTTTGCCGAACACGAGCTTTACCGGGTTGTAGCAGGTGAAAGAGGTCATGTGGGTTTCCTTTCGTATGCGGGTCAATCAGACCGAGAACTTGGAGCGGTAACCACCCTCGCGCACCAGCCAGGCGGCATTGCCGGTACCGTTGGCAAAGGTGTTCTTGCGCGGATCCCAGTCGAAGCTAGCGTCACGGACATACGACATGTTGCAGAGATGGCAGAGGATGGCCGCGCGGCCGCCGACATCCTCGTTGGAGCAGGCCGGTTGACGCGACTTTGCGCAAGCCACGAAATCGGCCGGATGTCCGCCCTTGGTTTTGTAGAGCTTGGTCTTGTACGTGCTGTCCGTGAGAAACGCCTTGCGCGCCTTGGCGAGCGCGCCGTCGAGCGAGCCGCCATCTTCTTTTTTGGTGAAGCGCGAGATTAACTCGGTGCCGTGGGTCATCTCGAATTTACCGCGATTGACCGAGATCGTGCCGTCGGTGCCGTGGAAGATCGTGCCGAAGAGCGAGAAGGGATTGTGCTTGAGGGTGATGCCCCCGGCGAATTCGAGCACCACGCCGGATTGTGCGCGGCCGCCGAGTTCGACATTGGCCTTGTCCTTTTCAGAACGCTCGGCGCGGATTACCTTCACCGGGCCGCTCTCGTCCATGCCAAGACCCCACTGGGCGATATCAAGGTGGTGCGCGCCCCAGTCGCCGCAATAACCGGAACCGAAAAGGTCATCCATGCGCCAAACCATGGGGAAAAAGTTGTGGACGCCGCGCGGCGAAAGCTTGTCGTTGTACTTGACGAGCGGCGCGCCGCCGCACCACAGATCCCAGTCGAGCCCCGGTTCCATCGGGATGTCTTCTTTCGGGTCGACGTGCGGACGCGAAGGGCCGCCAAAGTTGCAATCCACATGCTTGATCTTGCCGATGCAACCGTTGCGAACCAGTTCGGCGGCGGTCAGGAATTCAAAGCCGGAACGCTGCATCGCGCCGGTCTGGAGGATGCGCTTGTATTTCTTCGCGGCGGCCATCACAGCGACGGCCTCGTGGATGTTGTAGGTCAGCGGCTTCTCGCAATAGACATCCTTGCCGGCGGCCATTGCGGCGATAGTGATATACGCATGCCAGTGATCCGGCGTGGCGACGCAGACGAGGTCGATATCCTTGCGTGCGATGACGTCACGGAAATCGTTGTATCCCTTGCAGTTGCCGGGGGTGCCTTTGTTTGGATTGTTTTTGTAAAAGTTATCCACACGCTGGACTGCTTCCTCGCGGCGGGTGGTATCGACATCGCAGATGGCAACAACCGATACATCTTGGTGCAAGAAATTCCCCAGCAGTCCGCGCGCCTGAATACCGAAGCCAATGAAGGCCATGCGCGGCTTGTCGTTGGGCTTGGTTTCAGCGGCCCAGATGCGTGAAGGAAGGATGAACGGCGCACTTGCCAGCGAGGCGCCCTTAAGAAAACTTCTACGTGATGTCGTCATGGTTTCCCCTTTGAGAGTAATGTTCGGTACAACCGAACGGAGTTGTTTGGAAGGTTAACATGTTTGGCCGGGATGTGGCAAGGCAACGCCGCGTTACATTTTCTTTCGTTGACGCGGGGAGCAGTTCCGGCGTACAGTCTTACCATAGTTGAAAAACAGTCATCAGCCATCATTTGAGTGGTAGGGGGTTTCATGCGATACGATGCCGGAGTAGGGGAGAGAGGTCGGTTTTCACGTAGGGCGTTTTTGCGGGACGCGGCTTTGGGTGCGGCGGTCTTGACATGTCCGATCAGCGGTCTCGCAGCCGGATCGGATGAGCGGGCCGCGATTGAGGCAGCTTTGCCGGCGACTGCGCCGGTCAAACCGCTGCGGCCGCGCAAGCTGTTGATCTTCAGTTTGAATGTGGAATACGGCGGGCACCGTTCGATCCCGACGGCCGAGCAGGCCTTCACGCTCATGGGCCAAAAGACCGGCGCGTTTGAGACGGTCATTTCGCGTGATCCGGCGGTGTTCCAGCGTGAGTCGCTGGCGCAGTTCGACGCTGTCTTTCTGAACAACACGGTCGGCAATCTCTTTACCGATCCGCAACTGCGGAAAAATCTGCTGGAGTTCGTGGTCGGAGGCGGCGGCTTGATGGGAGTACACGGTGCTTCCGTGGCCTTCCTGCGTTGGAAAGAGGGCGGGAAAGAGGATTGGCCGGAGTACGGCATCATGTTGGGGACGCGTGGCGCGGCTCATCGTGCGGCGGATGAGCAGGTCTTCATGAAGCTTGACGATCCCGACCATCCGCTGCTCGCCTGTTTCGGCGGTCAGGGTTTCAAGCTGCAGGATGAGTTCTTCCGTCCGCAGCGCACCTACTCGCGTCGGCGCAACCGCGTGCTGCTCAGCATCGATACCGAACGGACCGACCTTTCCAACGAGCCGCGCGACGGCGCGTATCGCGCGGACAAGGATTACGCGATGGCGTGGGTCCGGCAGTACGGGCGCGGGCGCGTGTTCTACGCGGGGTTCGGACATCATCCGGCGATCTTCAAAAACCCGAACCTGCTACCGTTCTTCCTGGCCGGTGCGCAGTTCGCGCTGGGCGACCTGCCCGCACCGACCCTGCCGAGCGGTCTGCTCACGCCGGCGCTCCGGGCACAGGAGAAACTGGGATGGCGGTTGGGTATCGAGGCCTACACTTTCCACAAGTACACCCTTTTCGAAACCATCGAGAAGACCGCGAAGCTGGGGTTGCCGTATGTCGGCGGCCTGAGTTTCCAAAAGGTTAGCAAGGATATCCCCAAGAATTTCACGCCGAACCTCTCGGACGATGAGTTGCAAGCCATCCGGCTGAAAATGGACGAAGCAGGCGTGCGCATGCTGACCTACTACTACCATACTATCCCGAACGATGAAGCGGGATGCCGCGCGGTTTTTGAGTTCGGGCGTAAGATGGGCATTGAGGTTTTTATGACGGAACCGGCGGTGGAGGCGCTGCCGATGATCGATCGCTTCTGTCAGGAGTACGGCATCAAAGTCGGGCTGCACAACCATGACCGCAAGGCCTCGCCGCACTATTGGAGCCCCGAGGCGATCCTGCGTGTGTGCGCGGGACGCAGCAGTTACATGGGGGCGTGCGCGGACGTGGGCTACTGGATACGCGACGGGATCGATCCGGTCAAGGGCATCGAGCAGTTGAAAGATCGCCTGATCACGTTGCAACTTCACGACTTGGACGTGGCGGGGCCGAAGGGGGCTGATGTGCCGTGGGGAAGCGGCGCGGGACAGACCGAGGCGCTGCTGCGCAAAATGCACGAACTACAGGTAAAACCGGTCATGGTGGGGCTCGAGTATTCACGTGACTGGCTGGAGAACGAGCCGCCTGTGCAACGTTGTATTGAGTTTTTCAATCAGCTCAGCTTGTCGTTGAGCAAATAGGAAAAGGGGAAGAGATGTCACTCAAGCATTCACTATCACGTCGGGCTTTCATGAGTGGGACGGCAGGCGCGCTGGCGATGCCGTGGATCGTGCCCGCATCGGCGCGCGGCGCCGACGGGACAACAGCACCGGCCAACCGGATCGCTGTGGGACTGGTCGGACACGGTTGCATGGGACGGGGACATTTGCGGCGGCTGGTCGGTGACAAGGGCATTCAGGTGTTGGCGGTGTGCGATCCCGACCGGTCGCGTTGCCAAGATGGCAAGGAGGTTGTCGAATCGAACTACGCGGTGTCGCGTCCCGAAGGCAGCTACAGCGGATGCGCGGCCTACTCCGACTACCGCGAAATGTTGGCGCGCGCCGACATTGATGCCGTGGTGGTGGCGACGCCCGACCATTGGCACACGCCGATCTCCGTGCATGCGGTAAAGGCGGGCAAAGACGTCTACTGCGAAAAGCCAGTTTCGCTGACGCTGCGCCAAGGCCGTGCGCTGGTCGAAGCCGTGCGCGCCAACAAGCGCGTATTCCAGACCGGCTCGCAGTACCGCTCGATGCAGACGCTCAACCAGGCGATCGCTTTCGTGCGCGCGGGCGGGCTGGGTAAAGTGAAGCATGTCTTTACCATCTGGGGGTGGCAGAACATTCCGTTGCTCGGCAAATCACGCGTGCCGCTGAATCCGGTGTTGCCGGAAGAACCGGTGCCCGAAGGTTTGGATTGGGAGCAGTGGGTCGGTCCCGCGCCGTGGCATCCGTACAACCATCACTACCACCGCAATCCGATTCCGGGTGTGGTGCCGTGGAATTTCTGCGAAGATTTCGGACTGGGGGCGTCGACCGGCTACCACTCGCACGCGACCGATGTGATCCAGTACGCACTGGGCCTTGAGGAGAGCGGTCCGGTTGAACTGATTCAGCCGTCAGACGGCGGCTACCCGACATTGACCTGCCGTTATGCCAATGGGGTTCTGCTGCACCATGTCGACAACTGGGATCAGGCCAAGAAGTTATACAAAGACGTGCTGCCACAAGAGGCACGCTTGGTGGGGAATTTTGGCGGGGTGTTTGTGGGCGAACGCGGCTGGCTGACGATCCTGTACGGCGGCGGCAAGTTGGAGGCGGGGCCGGAGAGCCTGTTCGACGAAATGAAACTGACGCGGCGGGAGGTGAGCGGTGCCAACAACCATCACGCCAACTGGTTCGAATGCATCAAGAGCCGCGAGCGTCCAAGTTCGCACGAGGAAATCGGGCACCGCTCCGCATCGCTTGGGCAGTTGGTGATAATTGCCTATAAGCTGGGACGCTCACTCAAGTGGGATCCCGTAAAAGAGGTGTTCGCGGGCGACGATGAGGCGAACCGGATGCTGGAACGCCCGATGCGTGCGCCTTGGAAGCTTTGACACAACGCGTTTCAAGTCGGGGTTGCCGGTTTCAAGTTCCGGCAACCCCTTCTTTTCTTTCGCGAGGTCGTAAGTTGTCAGGCTTGTGTTGCCGGCGGATTGGCGATGGCGATTTGGCGATTTTTTAGTTAAATTTTGAGCTATACACCCCCCCCCGATTTCCGATATAATCGGACGGCAAAATGTTATTTTCATCACAGAGGAGTCTCTAGATGGCTATTTTTCAACAAGGTTTGGTCTTACTGGTCGCAGGCATGGGCATCGTTTCCGTGTTCCTCGCCCTGTTGGTCTGGGTCATGAACCGCTCCACTACGATTGTGTCGCGCTTTAATCACATCCTGCCGGATGAGGAGCCCAAGAAGCGGACGCGTCCTGTCGCACGGGCTGATGACGACACCGTGCTGATCGCGATCGCGGTTGCGGCGGCTCAAGCACGCGTAAACTAAGACCAAACACCAACCATTTTTTTTCAACAACCCCTAACACCCATTACCTATCCCGCAAGGAGCATACCGTGGCTAAGAAAAAAGTTGATTTCATGTGTACCGCTTTCCGTGACGGTTTTCAATCCGTCTACGGCACCCGCGTCCTCACCGAGGATTTCATGCCTGCTGTGGCGGCGGCCCGCGACGCCGGTATTACCTACTTCGAGGCTGGTGGCGGCGCGATGTTCCAATCGCTCTACTTCTACTGCAATGAAGATTCGTTCCGCATGATGGACCGCTTCCGCGAGGTGGCCGGGGCGGACGCGAACCTGCAGACGCTCTCCCGCGGCGTGAACATCGTCTGCCTCGACTCCGCTTCGTCGGACGTTATCCGTCTGCATGCGCAACTCTTTAAGAAGCACGGCATCACCACGATCCGCAACTTCGACGCGCTCAATGATGTCAACAACCTGATCTACTCCGGCCGCTGTATTCACGAGGCCGGTCTCAAGCATCAGGTCGTGGTGACCATGATGGCGCTGCCCCCGGGCTGCACTGGCGCGCACGATCCGGACTTCTACGAGAAGACGTTGCGCTCGATTCTTGATGCGGATATCCCGTTTGATTCGGTCTGCTTCAAAGACGCCTCCGGCACCTCGGTGCCGGCTTACGTCTACGAGACGATCAAGCGCGCCCGCAAGATGCTGCCGGAAGGCACGCAGCTTCAATACCATACGCATGAGACCGCCGGTTGCAGTGTCACTGCCTACAAGGCCGCGCTCGACGCTGGTGCGGATGCGATTGACCTCTCGCTCTCGCCGGTCTCGGGCGGCACCTGCCAGCCCGACGTGATCGTCATGTGGCATGCGTTGCGCGGTAGCGAGTATCATTTGGACGTCGATATCGACAAGGTACGCGAGGCCGAGAAGATCTTCAACGAGTGCATGAAGGACTACTTCTTACCGCCGGAGGCGACCAAGGTCGAACCGATGATCCCCTGGTCCCCCATGCCGGGTGGTGCGCTTACGGCCAACACCCAGATGTTGCGTGACAACAATCTGATGAGCCGCTATAACGAGATCATCGCCGCGATGTCTGAAGTCGTGCGTCGTGGTGGTTTCGGCACCTCAGTCACGCCGGTCTCGCAGTTCTACTTCCAGCAGGCCTTCAACAACGTGCTGCAGGGGCCGTGGAAGAAGATCGCCCCCGGCTACGGCAAGATGGTGCTTGGCTACTTCGGCAAGACGCCGGTCGAGCCTGACCCTGAGATTGTCAAGATCGCTTCTGAACAACTCGGTCTGCCGCCCACCACGAAGACGGTGCTGGAGATCAATGACGCCGACCCGAATAAGTCGATCGCCCACTTCACGAAGATGCTGACCGACAAGAACCTTCCGGTCAACGACGAGAACGTCTTTATCGCCGCCGCCTGTCAGGAGAAGGGTATTCTCTTCCTCGAGGGCAAGGCACAGCTCGGCATCCGCAAGAACGCGTCTGCCAAGAAGGCCGCGCCCGCCGCTGGCGGCGCTAAACCGGACGGCTATACGGTGACGGTCAACGGCAAAGCCTTTGCTGTCGAGCTGAAGGATGGCAAGGCGCGGGTGAATGGCAAGGAGTACGCCGTGAGCGTGGCCGACGGTCTCACCGTTGCGCCGTCCGCTTCTGCCGCCCCGGCAGCCCCGGCGGCATCCGCCGGTGGCGCGGAGACCGAGGTCAAGGCTGCAGTCCCCGGCGTGGTTCTGCGCGTCAACGTGTCGGAGGGCGACGTCGTCGCCGAAGGCGATGAGCTGGTCGTGCTGGACGTCATGAAGATGGAGACGCCTGTGGTCTCGCCCTGCGACGGCATGGTGAAGGCCGTTCTTGTGGCCCAGACCGACAAGGTCAACACCGGCGAAGTGCTGGTTGTGGTTGGCTAATGTGTCACCGGGCCGACGCTGTCTCACCACACGATCGGCCCGCCACCTTAACCTAATTTTGGAAATTTGCTATGAAGACTTTTATTCTGACTTGCGCGGTCGCGCTCACGCTTGCCGGTCCGGCGTTTTCGGCGGACGCCGATGCGCAGCCTACGGCACCGGCTGCAACGGCTAGTGGTACGGTCGCAAAGACAGCCGCAGACGACGATTGGCGGACGATGGTCCGTAAGGTCAAACAACTCAAGGATGACACCGGGATCAAGGGGTTCCTCTCCAAGGACCCGCCAAAATATCTGACTGAAGGCTATCTGACGCCATCGGGTGCTCACATGCCGGGGCAGGAGGTGAAAGTCATCTTCGGACTGCCGTACGGGTTGGGCCAGGCGATCATGATCCTTGTTTGCCTTGTGTTGCTCTACTTGGCGATTGTCAAGGAGTTCGAGCCGTTGCTGCTGTTGCCGATCGGTTTCGGCGGGCTGCTGGCCAACATGCCGTTCGCGAATGTCACCGCGCCGCCGGTGGTGGATGCGGTTACCAAACTGGTCATCGAGCCGGGCGGGTTCCTCTACTACTTCTTCGAGTTCGGCGTCAACACTGGTCTCTTTCCGATCATCATCTTCATGGGCGTGGGTGCGATGACCGACTTCGGCCCGCTGATTGCCAACCCGCGCACGGCACTACTGGGTGCGGCTGCGCAGTTCGGTATTTTCATCGCGTTGCTGGGTGCACTCTGCCTCTCGATGATCTTCCCCGAGCATATCAACTTCGGACTAAAAGAGGCGGCGTCAATCGGCATTATCGGCGGTGCAGACGGCCCGACCGCCATCTGGTTAACCTCTAAGCTGGCTCCACACTTGCTAGGAGCGATTGCAGTGGCGGCTTACTCGTACATGGCTCTTGTGCCGATCATCCAGCCGCCGATCATGCGGGCGATCATTCCCGAGCACGAGCGCAAGATCGTGATGAAGCAGCTCCGCCACGTCTCGAAGATGGAGAAGGTCTGCTTCCCGCTGATCGTGCTACTGCTCTGCGCGTTGTTGCTTCCCAGCGCAGTGCCGCTGGTCGGTGCGCTGATGCTCGGCAATCTGGCGCGCGAAGCTGGCCCTATCGTCGCACGTATTGCTGACACCATGTCGAATGCTCTCATTAACATCGTCACCATCATGTTGGGTCTTGCGGTCGGCTCCAAGCTGGCGTGTGAAAAATTCCTGAATCCGGAAACGCTGGGTATTCTTGCACTTGGCCTCTTGGCCTTCGCCTGCGGCACGGGTGCCGGATGTCTCATGGGGCGCCTGATGAACAAGTTCTGCAAAGATCCGATCAACCCCTTGATCGGTTCGGCCGGCGTCTCGGCGGTGCCGATGGCGGCACGCGTGTCCAACAAGGTCGGTCTGGAGTCCGATCCAAGCAACTACCTGCTGATGCACGCCATGGGGCCGAACGTCTCGGGTGTGATCGGTTCGGCGGTGGTCGCGGGCGTGCTTTACACGCTCTGCAAATGACTTAAATGAAGCGTTTTGGGCAAGAGTCTAACGGACAGTCCGTGAACGTTATCCGCAGGGCGGCGTTCGCGGCACTGTTCGCATTGGCGTTCCTGTTGCAGACGGGTGGACGGGTCTGCACCGGAACCTTGCTCGGCGCACTCACATCCGGCGGCGTCGCGAATTCCGAATCGTCATGGGGCGGTCAAGGCGGCGACGCGGCGGGTTCTTCTTGGACGGGCGTCGAGGACGGGCTACAGTGCGACGCACTGCTGCCCGCGCGCCGGGGCGGGCTTGTCGTTGCGTCGGATGCGCTCCGCCTTACCCGTGCGCCGGACGTCGTGTGGTCTAGATTTCACGATAATATGCGGCCGCCGCTTCGGCGTGCTAGGGCGGGTTTTTGCAATTTCTCTTCGCTGCGGAGCATTCTGCATCCGTATTTCTTTTTGCTCGCACACGCCTCTCCGGTGCTGTGTTGACCTTGAATCCTGAACATTGAACGTTGAGCGTTGAACGTTGAGAGTTCGATATGACTTAAGCGTTCAGTACCTAGATTCGACGCTCAGTCTCTTTTTCTTGTGACCCCGTTTTGTGGACGGTGTCTTAATCTGCCGCCGTTTCGCGTGCGGTCACGTTTGTTCAGTTTCCTTTCCCTTTTTGTCATTCGTAGAAGGGGGCACTGGCCCCAGGAGTCGTATATGGTCAACACTAACACCTTGATGCAAGGCCTCGTCCTGCTGGTTGCAGGCATGGGCATTGTTTATGTGTTCCTCGCCCTCATGGTTTGGGTGATGAACCGTTTTGCTGTGATTATTCCCCGTTTCAACCACATCCTGCCGGATGAGGAGCCCAAAAAGAAGACGCGTACCGCGCGTCCGAAAGCCAACGCGCCAGCGGCCACAGTTGCGGCGCCGGTCGTCGCCACTGACGCAGCCCAACAAGAGGAGGTCCGCGCGGTATTGCCGGGCGCGGTGCTGCGCGTGGAAATCAAGCCCGGCGATGCCGTGGCATAAGATGACGTTCTGATCGTTCTGGATGTCATGAAGATGGAAACCCCGGTACATGCTCCGCGTGCCGGAAGTGTCGCTGCGGTGTATGTGAATGTCGGTGACAAGGTCAATACCGACGACCTGCTGGCTCTCTTGGCGTAAGGATGAATGAAAGGATTGCTGTATGAAATTTCTCTATACGATGATGGTGTGTGTGGTGGTGCTTGCCGGTTCGGCGTTTTCGGCAGATGCCGGGGCGCAGCCTGCGGCACCGGTTGCGACGGCTGACGGTGCGGTCGCTCAGACTGCCACGGGCGACGATTGGCGGACGATGGTCCGCAAAGTGAAGCAACTCAAGGATGATACCGGGATCAAAGGGTTTCTCGCCAAAGATCCGCCTAAATATGTGACTGAAGGTTACCTGACGCCGTCGGGTGCCCACATGCCGGGGCAGGAGGTGAAGGTCATCTTTGGCATGCCCTACGGGCTGGGTCAGGCGGTCATGATCCTTGTTTGCCTTGTGCTGCTCTATTTGGCGATCGTCAAAGAGTTCGAGCCGTTGCTGTTGTTGCCGATCGGCTTCGGCGGTTTGCTGGCCAACATGCCGTTCGCGAATGTCACCGCGCCGCCGCTGGTGGATGCGGCTACGAAGCTGGTGCTCGAACCCGGCGGATTCCTCTATTACTTCTTCGAGTTCGGCGTCAACACCGGCCTCTTCCCGATCATCATCTTCATGGGTGTGGGCGCGATGACCGACTTTGGTCCGCTGATCGCCAACCCGCGTACGGCGTTGCTGGGTGCGGCCGCGCAGCTTGGCATTTTCGTCGCGCTGCTGGGCGCGCTCTGCCTCTCGATGATCTTCCCCGAGCACATCAACTTCGGACTGAAAGAAGCTTCGTCAATCGGTATCATCGGCGGCGCGGATGGCCCGACTGCCATCTGGCTGACGACCAAGTTGGCCCCGCACCTGCTAGGGGCGGTCGCGGTGGCGGCCTACTCGTACATGGCGCTGGTGCCGATCATCCAGCCGCCGATCATGAAGGCGATCGTCCCTGAAAGTGAACGCAAGATCGTGATGAAGCAACTCCGTCACGTCTCGAAGATGGAGAAGGTCTGCTTCCCGTTGACCGTGCTGTTGCTCTGCGCGTTGCTGTTGCCCAGCGCGGTGCCGCTGATTGGCGCATTGATGCTCGGCAACCTAGCGCGCGAGGTTGGCCCCAGTGTGGCGCGTATCGCCGACACCATGGCGAACGCCTTGATCAACATCGTGACGATCATGCTGGGGCTTGCAGTCGGCTCCAAGTTGGCCTGCGAAAAGTTCCTGAATCCAGAAACGCTGGGCATTTTGATCTTGGGGTTGATCGCCTTCAGCTTTGGTACGGCCGGTGGTTGCTGGATGGGTCGTCTGATGAACAAATTCTGCAAAGATCCGATCAACCCCTTGATCGGTTCAGCCGGCGTCTCGGCGGTGCCGATGGCGGCGCGCGTGTCCAACAAGGTCGGTCTGGAGTCCGATCCTGACAACTACCTGCTGATGCACGCTATGGGGCCGAACGTCTCAGGCGTGATCGGTTCGGCGGTGGTCGCAGGCGTGCTCTACACGCTTTGCAAATAATTCGTTCGATCGAAGCACGTGTATCCGAACGCGCCTAGGGCTAGAGCTTGAACAACGTATTCATGAGTGTCATAATACTCGTGCTGGGTGAGTTATAGCGCGTGTAAGGAGAGGATACTCATGATCGTGGCTTGCAGATGGGCGAGGGAGATGTGTGCGTGGTTGCTGGCAGGTTTTGCATCGGTTGCGCTGGCTGGCAACCTGTTGCGGAACCCCGGGTTTGAAGAGGCGTTGGAGCCAGTCTGGCAAAAACGCACGCCTGAAGATGCAGCGCGCAAGTTGTATCGGGTAGGGGAGGGGGGACGCAGCGGGGCGGGGGCCGTGTTGGAAAATGTGGTTCCCGCCTATACGCGCCTGCGCCAAGGGCATGACCGGTCGATCTCTGTTGAGGCCGGTAGCCTCGTAGAACTTGCGGCGTGGATCCGGTCGGAGTTAGATACTAACGCCGTGACGACCCTTCAGCTCTACTGCATGGACACCGAGGATGGGATACTATCGCAGCCGACATCACGACCGATTTTCGGTGCATGTGACTGGACACAAGTCAGATTGCGGACTCAGATTCCGGATCGAACAACCTACGTCATGGTCTATCTGCAGACGCGTAACGGCGCGGGCCGTGTGATGTTTGATGATGTGGCGCTGACCGTCAAGCGAGCACCGGTGCCGCGAGTGCCGCCGCCGCGAATCGCACTGTTCACGGATTTGTCGGCAACGAATGTCGTGATCCAACGCGCGCGCGTCCTGTTTGAAGAGGGGCTAATCCTAAACACGAAAGATCCGGCTGCCGCGCTGTCGAACGCCGCCGGGGCTCTGGTGCTCTATCAGGGTAACCTGCCGCCGGCGCTCGTGCCTGAACTCAACCGATTCGCCCAAGCTGGCGGCCGGGTATTCATGGACATGCGGGCGTTTGCCCGGAGTCGGGGTGTAGAGGCCCGGATGGCCGAAGTAGGGGGTGTCGCCGCCGGTTTGTCCTGGCAGGCGCGCATGGCGGCTGGTTTGCGCGTCGTCAAAGAGGGAGATGCGACGGCCGGTTTCCGCCTCGGACAGATCATGCCGCGCGCGGGATGGCCGGACGGCAAGCTGGCCGTTCTGCCGTCGGAAAGCAGCGCATGGCCGGGGATCGAAGTGCTGGCGGTGGCGCCGGGCGGCGAGCCGGGATTAGTCAGGCAGCCGGTCGGAAAGGGCGCGATCACCGCTTGCGATCTGCTTTCATTGCGCGAGCCGTACTGCCGGCATGTGGATGCCTACTACGCCTTTACCCCCGTGAGCGGTGCGTTAGGCAATCCGGTCCGCTTTGGGGAGTATTATGAGAAGCGCTTGAGTTACGAGGGCGTGGTCGAGGAGATGCGGCGGCTGGCGCAGGCCTATCCCAATGTGATCCGCCTTGAGGAAGAAGGGGAGGCCTCAGACGGAAACCGGATCTGGAGCTTGAATCTGGGAAAACCCGATGCGCCTCTCTACTTCCTCTATGCGGCTGCGCATGGTGCCGAGTGGGAGCCGGGCTATGGGCTGATCACTTTTGCGCGGCGACTGGCGGAAGGCCGACTTCGCGACGTGGTGGATTTGGAACGCGTGCGGATCAAAATCCTACCGTTGCTGAACCCATACGGGTACGAGAAAATGCGGCGTCACAACGCGCGGGGTGTGGATCTCAACCGGCAAGGCGACTTCGAGTGGGAGCGGTTCTCGGGACGCGACAGCAACAAAGACGGCGTGTACGGGCCGAATGATTTTGACTGGAAGGGAACGGCGCCGTTCAGTGAACCCGAGGCGCGCGTGTACCGAAAGATCGTGAGCGACCCCGCGCTTTTCTGCCTGCTCGACTTCCACGGCAATTCGGGGGCCAACGACAACAAATTGGCATTCCATGCCTTTAGCGCACATCCCGACAATGAACTGAAGGCATGGGAATTGCAACGGATCACCAATGAGCGACTACGCGGACGGCATCTGCTGCGGCAGAACGACGAAACGTTTGCCTCGTGTTACCTTTTGGAGCGTGTCTATTCCGACAGCCCACGCCCAACGCTGCAAAATACAGGTGCACGCGGACGCTTCGGGCTGCTCATTGAACTGACTGCCATATATCCAGAATCATACGGCACGCTCCTGCAGACCGACGTGACCTGCGAAATGTGCCGGGCACTCTTTCTGGCCTATCCGCCGCCGCAACAGTAAAAAGGCGGCTTCTTCCGCAGAGGTGCCGCCTTAGAGCGATAGTTTCGTTTGCTGAACTACCAGCGGCTACCACCGCGGTCGCGTCCGCGAAATCCGCCGCCACGGTCTTCGCGTGGCGGCCTCGGCTGCGATTCGTTGACGCGCAGCTTGCGCCCCTCGACCTCGTAACCGTTCAGCGCGTCGATCGCTTGTTGAGCTTGAGCCCGGTCCGCCATTTCGACGAACCCAAACCCTTTCGACCGGCCCGTCATCCGGTCGATAACGACACGCGCCGAGGCAACCTCACCATGTGCCGCGAAAAGACCTCTCAGGTCGTCGTCTGTCGTTGAGTACGGAAGGTTGCCAACATAGATGTCCATGCCTGCGTTCCTTGTGTTTCCACTGTCCAGCCATGTTGTTGTTTGCGCCGGTTGCACCAAAACCCATGGCCCGTTCTGCTGCAACGGGCATGTCATCATGCCCCGGAACCTCGCCGTATGCATCACCTGCGTTACGCAAAAGGCGAGGGACCCCGAAGAAAACCGAAAACCAGTTATAGGGGTATAATAATGGCATTCTGTTCTTATAGGCAAGGACAAAATGAAAAAATTATGCAAAGCACTTGAAACAGCAACGCGAATCACGTATATTCACGCCGTTTTCTTTCTGCGGTGGAGGAGCGAGGCTCTGACCCAAGGATGGACGAGAGTGCCTGTGGGCCGTTGTTCGCGTAAGCGTATGGACGACAGCTTCGCACGCTTACCGCCGCACATAACGAGGAGCGTGCCATGTCAACAACAGCTACAGCCACAACACCCAGTCCGGGCATCCGTCACTTCACCAATGCCGCCGATTATCGCAAGCGTTTCGTGATCCGCGAACAAATCGACAAATATCTGCCGGGCGGCAAACATTTTATTGATGACGCAAAAATCATGCGCAACCTGTCGGCGGCGGCCGATCAGCCCGCAAATGACGCGGTGCGCGTGCGTGAAATCCTCGCCAAGTCCCGTGCCATCGAGACGTTGCTGCCGGAGGAAACCGCCACTTTGATTCATGTGACCGATCCTGACCTGCTGCAAGAGATGGAGGAGACGGCGCTGGCAGTCAAGCTCGCGGTGTATGACAACCGGATCGTGATGTTCGCACCGCTCTACATGAGCAACCTGTGCGTCAACCGCTGCACGTACTGTGGATTCCGTTGTGGCAACGAAGATCAAAAACGTCGCGTGCTCGACATGGATGAGGTGCGTCAGGAAATCGACGTGCTGGCCGGCAAGATCGGTCATAAGCGGCTGATCGCGGTTTACGGTGAACATCCGGATACGTCGACCGATTATTTTGCGGAGACCATCCGTACCATCTACAACCATCCGGTCAAATCGCCGAAAGGCACGCCGGTCGGCATCCGCCGCGTGAATGTCAACGCGGCGCCGCTACCGGTCGAAGACCTGCGTGTGCTCAAGCAGGTCGGGATCGGCACCTTCCAGGTTTTCCAGGAGACTTACCACCGTGAAACCTATGCGCGGTTGCATCCGGCCGGCACGGTGAAAGGCGATTACGATTGGCGCACGACCTGTTTCCACCGTTGCCTGGAGGCGGGCGTCGATGACGTGGGCATGGGGGTGCTGTACGGGCTCTATGACTGGAAGTTCGAGCTGATGGCCTCGCTCTACCACGCGCGCGATTTGGAACGCCAGTTCGGCATCGGGCCGCACACGATCTCGTTCCCGCGCCTAGAACCGGCCAGTGGAACCGACTTGCCGACCACTTCGCCGTATCTGGTGGATGACGACACCTTCCACCGTATCTTGGTCATCACACGGCTCTCCGTGCCGTATACCGGCATGATCGTGACCTGCCGCGAGCGACCGGAGTCGCGCAACGCCTTTGTGCGCTGCGGCGTCACGCAGATGGACGCGAGCAGCAATATCGCGATCAAAGGTTACAGTGATTTCGCAAGCGAGACGTATCAGGAAAAAGACCGTCAGCAATTTGTGCTTTCCGACACACGCACGTTGGAAGAGTTGATTGCGCATCTGGCGGGGGAGGGGATCATCACCTCATTCTGCACGGCAGGGTACCGCTGCGGCCGTACTGGCGGTTGCATCATGGACGCGCTCAAAACCGGCAAAGAGGGCAAGTTTTGCAAGATCAATGCGGTGCTGACTTTCCGCGAGTGGCTGGACGATTTCGCCAGTGATGCGACACGTGCGCTTTGCGAGCCGCTTCTGGAACGGGAACTGGCGGCGATTGAAGCGACGCTGCCCAAATTCTATCCGACGGTCAAAGCGCATTATGATCGTATCTGCAATGGCGAACGAGATCTCTTTTTCTAATAACGCGGTTCTTGCTTCCATCGTGACATGGGCGTCCCGCCCATGAAACACGGGCAAGATGCCCGTGCCCACACCTGCAAGCAGGAGCCGCCAACGATTATGCTGACCCTTTTCATCAAGATGCTCCCGCTGGTGTTGATGACGCTGGCGGGCTACATGCTCAGCAAGCACCGAGTGATTGACGCGGCATTCAACCGTCAACTGTCACTGGTGCTGGTGAACGTGTTTTATCCGTGCTTGATCGTCAGTTCCATCGTACGGTCTTTCACATGGGATTCGTTGCTTCAAAACTGGATGATACCGGCTGGCGCGGCATTCATCTTTGTGACGGGCTGGCTGATTGGACGTGTCACGCTGCCGTTGCTTCGCCATCATACGGAGGGCACGCGACGGTGCTATCACTTCATCTGCATGGCGAATAACTACTCCTTTCTGCCGATTTTGATCGCGGCGTCGTTGTGGGGTGAGATGGCGGTGGCACTGGTGATCTTTTCCAGTCTGGGTGCCGAGCTGTGCGTCTGGACATTGGGCGTCAAAGCACTGACCGGCCAGAAGCTGGATCGGCGCTTCCTGCGTAATCTGGTCAGCGTGCCGATGCTGGCGTTGCTGGCGTCGATCATCATTCTCGTGCTGCGCTCGCAATTGACGGCGTGCGTTCTGCTACCGCAAGACGGCACGATCTGTCACTCCTTATTCGAAACGATACTCGACACCTGCCAGATGATGGGCAGTGCGACAATTCCGACATCGGCCTTGATCTGTGGTGCCCGTATTGCAATGCTGCACCCCGGCCGCATCCTGTCGCCGCTGATGGCCGGCACCTGCCTTTTGCGGCTGGCAGTTATTCCAGCCTTATGTATAGCCGGATTGCTGGTCGTGCCGATGTCGTCTGAAGTGCGACGCGTGTTGATCCTGATAGCGGTGCAGCCGGCAGCCATGGCCAGTGTGACGATGGCCGAAGCGTTTGATTGCGATGCTGAGTTTTCCGCAGCAGCGGTTCTAGCAACGCACGTGCTCTGTCTTGTCACGATCCCGCTCTGGTTGACTGTGGCGCTGGGCTGAGGGCGCTTTAGGCTTGTCGTCGAGAAGGGGAGGGTGCTACCCTGAACGCAAGTCTAAATGATAACCCGCCCCGCGCGTTGTGGCGCGGCGTGATAAGGAGCACAGATGAAACCATTTCAAGGAAAGACGGCGATTGTAACCGGGGCAAGTTCAGGTATCGGACGGGCTATTGCACTGACATTGGCCCGCCAAGGGGCGGCGGTCGCGCTTCACGCGCGACGCGAAGCGCTCTTGCGGGAGGTGGCCGATGAGATCCGGCAGGGTGGGGGACGTGCCCTGATTGTCGCGGGCGACGCCGGGCAGGCATCGGCGATCGATGCGCTGCTGGAGGCGGTGTTGGCTTGGCAGGAGGGCGGCAGCGCGTATTCAATTGTAATCGCCAATGCAGGGCGCGGGCTGGCGGGCGGTATAACCACTAGTGATAACTCCCAGTGGCAGGAGCTGTATCAGACGAACGTGTTGGGAACGGCGCATCTGTTGCGGCAGACCGGTCGGTATTTGTCACAACAAGGGAGCGGCGACATCGTGGTGCTCAGTTCCGTAGCGGGACGTAACGTCTCGCCGTTCAGCGGTTTTTATGGCTCAAGCAAATTCGCCGCCTCTGCGCTTGCCGAGGCGCTGCGCCGCGAGGTGTGCGCAAGCGGCGTGCGTGTCACGACTGTGATGCCGGGTATTGTGGAGAGCGGTTTCCAGCAGGTGGCGGGGTACACGCGCGAAAACTTTGGCAAGACCGTGGAAACCTACGGCAGGGTGCTGGAGCCGCAGGATATCGCCAACAGCGTGTCGTGGTTGCTGGCGCAACCGCCGCACGTCCATGTCAGCGAGATCATGATCCGGCCGACCGGGCAGAACTATCCGTGATGTGACCTTAAGGCGTGTCTTTTTCCCACCAGGGTTTCGACACGAAAACAGTCTGGAGATCGACTGACAGGTTGACGGTGCAGCGGCTTTCCGGGTTGGCACCGGCGTTGGGGTAGTCGAGCCAATAGCAGCGCACGATCGGGAAACGGTTCTTGGAGTAGGCACGGTTGGACGGCTGCTGGGTGGTGTCGCCATGCGCAAGCTGCCAGCTCTTTGCCTCCGCCCAAGTAACCTTACCGTCGCGGTTGGTGTCGATATCCGACAGGCTCGGTTTGCCGCCCAGATAGCTTTTCCAATCCCATTCACAAACGGCTTCGCTAAACTCGTACAGATAACTGCACCCCGGCTCGTCGGTCTCTTTGGCCTGCCCCCACTCGCTGTAAGCGTCCGGCACGCCGCCCTCCTTGCCGCCTGTCGGGTCGGCACTGGACACAAGAGCGCTGGCCGGCAGGTAGCCCTTCGTTACGAGGTGAGAAAGGCGGGGCGGGAACTTGCCTTCGTGATCCCAGGAGTACTTTTGCATCGCGACACCGATTACCCGCAGCTCCTCGGTAATCCGTTGAATCTTCTGTTCCAGGCCCAGCGTGCTGTAGGCCGGCCGCGACACGACTGCCGCCGGGGTAGGACGCACATCCGCTTTTTTGCCGTCCGTATCCGGACAGGTGGTGGTTGTTGAACAGCCGACGAATCCAGCCGCGGCTAAAGTGAGCACAAACAATTTCTTCACGTTCTTCATATCCGACTCTTCCTCCACAGTTTGATTAAAGTAAAGCTTCAAACAACCCGTATGGTACGCTTCAACGGGTAGGGGGTCAAGCAGCAAAGAGCGGAGATTAAACAGTGATTGATTTGACGATGGAACGGATCATAGGTAAAGTGTCCACATGTTATGCGCAGTGGGCGCACGCAAGAAACGAGAAGGTGGGGGTAGCGATGGGACGAAAGTTCGGTTTTGCGATTGCAGGGACGGGGATGATCGCGCGCGTGCATGCGCGCGCCGTCCAGGCCATCGGTGCGCGACTGGTGGCAGTTTGCAGCAGGCAACTGTCGCGTGCTGAAGCATTCGCGGCTGAGTTCGGGTGTGCCGCTTATGCGGATCTGACAGCGATGTTGGCCTTGCCTGAAGTGGATATCCTGCTGATCGCCACGCCGTCCGGCGCTCACTGTGAAGCCGCGGTCGCCGCCGCGCGCGCCGGCAAGCATGTCTTGTGCGAAAAGCCCCTGGAGGTGACATTGGAGCGAGTCGACGCGATGATCGCCGCGCACCGAGAGGCGGGCACGGCTTTGGGCTGCACCTTCCAAATCCGCTACACGCCCGCGCTAGAACCGCTACGGGCGGCGTTGCGTGAAGGACGTTTTGGCAGGATTACGTCAGCGGGCGTCTATATTCCATGGTGGCGAGCCGATGCCTATTACCACGATTCCGCTTGGCACGGAACGCAGGCATTGGATGGGGGAGGTGCTTTGATGAACCAAGGCATCCACATGATTGACATATTATGCGACCTTCTGCCGCCAATCGAGGAAGTCTGCGGCATGACGGCCGCGATCGGTCACACTGGGCTGGAGGTGGAGGATGTAGCTTGTGCGGCGTTACGCTTCAAAGGCGGCGCGTTGGGGATCATCCATGGCAGCACTGCAACCTGGCCGGGTTATCCAAAGCGTCTCGAGATTTCAGGCACGCGCGGAACGGCCGTATTTCTGGATGACCGGTTAACGGTCTTCGATTTTGCCGAACCGCGTCCAGACGATCAGCGGATCGTCAGCACCGGTGTTGCACCGGCCTGTGGTGCCGCTGATCCAACCGCGGCAATGACGGACGACCTGCATGCCGCTTGTTTCCGTGATTTCGTGCAGGCGGTGGAGACGCGTACGCCGTTCCGTATCGATGGTGTGTCTGCGCGGCGTTCCGTGGCGACAATTCTCGCGATTTACGAATCAGCTCGGACCGGTAGAACAGTGCAAGTTGAGGGCTGAAAGCCGCTCGCCAATAACGTCGCATAATATATGTTATGTCAAATAGTGGACGGGTGTGCTCCGAACGGAGACCCGGGCAGACCTCGACCAAAGTCGGTGTGCGCCAAAGGAAAGGAAAGTCACGGCACTGCTTCGGTTTGACCGCTTGGATGCGACAGGTGTTGTCCGGTTGCAGGAAGATACACGCGCCGTCTTCGCGTTCGATGAGCGAAAGATCGTGGCGGTTCCACGTCAGGCGCGTGTATGCCTCGGTAAATGCGTAAACATCGAGGTTGAGAAATGCCGCAATGGCTTCAGGTTCGCTGGGTTGCAGGATGACGTAACCCGGTGCCCGGCAGCAGGCACCGCACTGTCGGCAACGGAAGCTCGCAGGATCAACCAACATGGCGCGCTCAGCCTTCCGCAATGGTTGCGCGCACGATCTCTGCGACCGCCTCCTTGCTGGCCGGCACCACACGCACGCGCGTCGGCATATCGGCAAGCGCGTCGATCAGCGGGTGGCGCGCTAGATCCAGACCTGTGGCTTGTATAATCGCTTGGCCGAATTTCGCGGGATGCGCAGTAGCTAGGCAGATCAGCGGGATCTCCTCCTGCAGATATCGCAGCCCCACCCCTACCCCAACCGCCGTGTGGGGATCAAGCAGGTAACCGCACGCTTCCCAGTACGCCTTAATGACCTTTAGCGTCATTTCGGTGTCGCCGCGACCTGAACTGAAACACGCGTCCGGAGCGACGTCCGGCGTCAGCGTGCCCGTCTCTTTGAACGTCGCCATCCAGTGCGACAGCCGGGCTGGATCTCTCCCCGCAAGGTCATAGAGATAACGCTCGAAATTGCTGGCAACCTGGATGTCCATCGATGGGCTGAGTGTCGGGACGACCTCTCCCATGCTGTAAACGCCGGTATTGAAATAACGCCAGAGGATGTCGTTCTCATTGGTCGCCAGCACCAGTCGGTCAATGGGCAAGCCCATGCAGCGAGCCATATAGCCGGCGAAAATGTCACCAAAGTTTCCGGTCGGCACGCTAAAACGCACTTGCGCTGCGCCAGTGGTATCTTGCACACGGAATGCGGCATAGAAATAGTAGACAATCTGCGCCAGCACGCGGGCCCAGTTGATCGAGTTGACCGCTCCCAACCGGCAGGCATCGCGGAACTGCAGATCGTTAAAAAGGTCCTTGACGATGTTCTGGCAGTCGTCAAAGGTCCCCTCCACGGCCAGATTGCAGACGTTGTCATCCAACACAGTGGTCATCTGGCGTTCCTGCACCGGGCTCACACGTCCGTGCGGATGCATGACAAAGATGCGGATACGCTCGCGGCCACGCATACCGTAAATCGCGGCGCTGCCGGTATCGCCGCTCGTCGCGGCGACAATGTTCATCTCCCCACCGGTCTCCCCCAAGACATACTCGAACAGGTTGCCAAGGAATTGCAGCGCCACATCCTTAAAGGCGAGCGTCGGCCCGTGAAACAGCTCGAGCAGGTGGACCGGCCCGACCTTGACCACGGGCGTGATCTCAGGGTGCCGGAACGTCGCATAACTACGCGCCACGATATCGCGCAACACATCATCCGGAATGTCGTCGGCAAAAAGCCGAATGATCTCGAACGCCAGATCCTGATAACTCAGTGCGCGCCACCCTGATAGCCTATCACGGACATCTGGGACCGTCGCCGGCAAATACAAACCGCCGTCACGGGCGAGGCCCGTCATTATGGTTTGCTTGAACGTCAGCGGTTCGCCACCGCCGCGCGTGCTTACATAACGCATGTTATTCAAAAAACTCCGGAAGCAGACCCTTGATGATGTCAGCATCGATATCGAAAAGGCGCGCCGCCTCGGTCGCTAACGTCTTGGCGCGCTCCTTGGCCGATGGAAACTCCTTGTAGAAGAAATTCATGCAAAGCGCGGCGTTGGTCATGACGCGTGTCCGCTCACGCAAGCTCAGCTTCTTGGTGTTTTCCGGATTCGCAGCAAGCTCATTGATCAACTCGCCGACAATGTCGAGGCGCTCTTTATACACATCGACCCAAGGAATTTTACGGCCGCCAACCGTGAGGCTTCTGGCATCTGCACTGTCAACCGACCATCCACGCGCTGATTTGAAGCCCGGCACGGCTGAGACCAAATACTCGTGGAAATCCTTGATGCGGGTGACACGGTCAATCGCCACAGAGGCCGTATCTTGTGCTTCTGGGGTTTCCAAGTTTTCTTTGAGTTCTCTCAACGCACGGAAGACTTCGCGGAACTTCAATTGCCTAAGCTCCTCGACACTTGCCTCCTCTGCTTCGACGACCCGCGCTCGTTCCTCGGCCACTTTTTTCTCATACGCCTCTTTCTCTTGGCGCTTTTTCTCTGCCTCTTCCTCAGCCTGTTTCTGTTTTTCGGCTTCGATGGCTTCTCGGCGCTTGATTTCGATCAAGGACGCGACCTCGGTCTTAACACTTTCCAAAGTACGCCGGAGTTGCGACACCTTACGCGGGGCTTCAGTAAAGGCAGACTCGTTACCGAGGCTGTTGATATACCTGACCAACTCATTATTAAGGTTGGCGATCGCTTCCGTGTCCTGTTTGGTGACCTGCGTAAACTGCTCGGCCTCCTTTGCCTTTTGCTCGATTTCCTGTAGTTTCCTTTCGGCCAGCGCGGCCGCGCTCTTTATCGAGTAAGCATCGAGATACATACCGCGTACGATGGCGATCACGGGATGAGCATCATCTTGAGCAGTTTCTGCCGCAGCAGGCTGAGCCGGCGGCTGTGCGGCCTGCACCGGCGCGTTTGTTAGCATCGCCGCCATGCCTTCCGCAATGCCCTTGGCCATACCCTCCGCCATCGTCTCCATGAGTGTCGCCAGTTTGTTCGTTAACGATGCCATCTGGTCGGCCGGCAATGCCTTGGTGATCTCGTCCAGCTTGGCCATCACTTGGTCGGGCGGCAATTTGTCGAGTCCTTCGAGCATCTTGGCCGCCTCGGGCGGCAACAGCTTGGTAAGTTCCGCAAGCTGGGCCGGGTCCAGCGGGATGGCGTCAGCGGGTACCGCCGCTTGTCCACCGTCGGCCGCAACAGCGATGGCGCTGTCGTCCGGCTCTGGCGGCACCATGAGTGCGCGAGCCTCCTCGCCCAAAGCCTTGACGACCTCATCCGCCGCTTCTTTCGGGTAGCCCATGGCTTCTGGAACGAACCCCTGCATCCTCTCGACCAAAACTTTTGCATTGGCCACAGCCGTGGCGATGGAAGTTCTCGCCTTATCTTGGGTCGCTACAAGTTGCGCCTGCTCGGCATTCGCTTTTTTGCGTTCCGAGTGCTTCATCACGCCGAACACAATAAGGCCCAGCACCACCACCAACGCAACAACACCACCGATGATCAATCCCATCATCCGGCAGCCGCGCTTTCCGGCCTCTTCTTCCGTTTCTTGTACCTCTTCAATGGCCTCCACCGGCGTCATATCTGCAGGCACTTCGTCCACGTTGCCGGTCATGCTCCCCGTTGCAGCAAGCATACCGGTTGCGGACACTTTGCCGGTCACGCCACGCTTGCCCTTGAGCACGATCCGCTTGCTGCTTTTTTCCATCTTTACCGGGCCGGCTTTGGACAGATAACGCTTCATATCGCCCAGTAGCGAACCGTATGTGGGGAAACGTGTTTGGGGTTCGACCTCCAGCATGCGCGCAATGATGGCCTCAACCTCTTTCGGAATCCCATCGCGAATCTCGCTCATCGGTTTGGGCGGACCTTCGAAACGGGCTTTGACCACAGCCGTGGCATCGACGCCTTCAAAAGGCGGCACTCCTGTGATCGCATGGTAGAGCGTTCCGCCAAGGCTGTAGATATCGGAGCGGTAGTCGCTCTTTTGACGGCGCACCTTTTCGGGCGCAATGTAATACGGAGTCCCCCACACTTCGTTTCCGGGGCCGCTTTGCATGGCCGAAAGACCGAAGTCCACCAGCTTGGCGTTCTTGTCAGTATCGAACAAAATATTCTCAGGCTTCACATCGCCATGCACCATGCCGGCATCGGCGGCCATACTCAGGCCCTCGGCGATTTGCGCGCCGACATGAATCACCACAGTCGGATCGAGCGGCCCCTGCTCGGCCATCATCTTGTCTAGGCTACCACCGGAAACCAGTTCCATCGCAATGTAGGGCTGTCCCTTTTCTTGGCCGAACGAATAGATCTGGGCGATGTGCCGATGGTTCAAACGCGCGGCAGCCTGGGCTTCACGCTGGAATGTCTCGACAAACTGCGGGTCGTCGCCGAGGCTCTTGAGCATGACTTTAATCGCCACTTCGCGGTTCAGGCCCTCGTCGCGCGCCCGATAGACACCGCCCATTCCACCCGCTCCCAACAGTTGCAAGAGCATGAAGGTGCCAAAACGGGCCGGAACCTGAAATTCAAACTGGCAGGTCGGACACTGCACGACGCTGAAGGGCGGCAGCCCTTTCACACCCAGCATTGCCCCGCATTTCGGACATGCCGCTGAAGCCACCGGATCTGTTAAAATGTTGGAATCGTTGTGAACGTCGTCCATCATCCTCACTCCATACTAGTACTTACCAAGAAATACGTCGTCCATATTGCCGAAAAATCGGGTCCTTGTCGATGTCAATGTGATCAACCACCGCGCCTCTGACCACTTACCACATCTGTCACACTTTCACCATGCTCTTCAGTTCGTCGACACGTACCTGAATATCCGGTGTCGACAGTTTCTGGAAACGTTCGAGGCTGAAGCCCTCTACGCCAAATGAGGCTACCGCGCTGGCATGCACAAGCGCCTTGCGCAAGATGCCGTCCGAAACGCGTCCTGCCCGCGCCAGATACCCCATGAAGGTGCCCGCATAGGAATCCCCCGCGCCGGTCGGGTCCACCAATTTGCGCACCGGGTAAGCCGGCACAATGAACACGCCGTCCTTTGAAAACAGCAGAGCACCATGCTCGCCCTTTTTGATCACCGCATAACTCGGTCCCATCTTGAGGATCGCTTCGGCGCATTCTCTCAGATTCCACTTGCCGGTTAGTTGGCGCGCCTCGCCATCGTTCACCGTGAGCAGATTCACCCGCCGGATCACCTTCAGCAAGGCCGGACGTGCGGTCTCGATCCACAAGTTCATCGTGTCCAGCGCTACAAACTTCGCCCCATCCGCCTGTTTTAGCACATGCATCTGCAGCTCGGGCTGAATGTTGCCCAGCAGCACGAACGGCGCTGTACGGTAAGCCGCCGGCAGTTCAGGCATGAACGACGCAAAGACCCCCAGTTCGGTCTTCAATGTAGTCCGCTCGATCATGTTGTCGTCATACTCACACGCCCAACGGAATGTGCTGCCCTGCTGACGCTGTACACCGGTGAGGTCAATGCCGAACGCTTGCCAGCGGCGATCAAACGCGGCCGGAAAATCGGACCCCACCACCCCCACCGCGCCTGTCTTTGTGAAAAAGGAAGCCGCCACCGTGCTGTAAGGCACCGAGCCGCCCAACAGATTTTTGCGATCAGCAGTGCGGGTTTTGATGTCGTCGATTCCGATCGAGCCTACGATCCATAGTTTTACCGAAGCCTTTTCCTTGCTCATGATACCGTTTTCTCCTGATGCGCGTTTAAAACATGCAATAACCCGTCCAGCGCAAGCAGATAACCCGCGCCACCGAACCCCATTACCTGGCCCGCGCAGACCGGGGCCGTCAGACTGATATGACGGAACCCTTCGCGCTTATGTGTGTTCGAAAGATGCACTTCAACGGTGGGCAAACCGCTGGCCGCGATCGCATCGCGCACCGCCACACTGGTGTGCGTGTAAGCTGCCGGATTGATCAAAATACCATCATACACGCCGCGTGCCTTACCGATCGCCGACACAAGTTCGCCTTCGACATCGCTCTGCACGGCGTCGAGCGTCACGCCCTTCGCCGCCGCGGCGGCCTTCACGCGCGCCACGATCTGCTCCAATGTCTCGTGGCCGTAGATGGATGGCTCGCGCGTGCCGAGCAGTTTTAGATTAGGCCCATTAATCAGCAAAATCCTCACGTTCTTCTTCCTCCTCCTCCTCGGCGCGTTCATCGCGAATCGCCCTATCCTTAACGGTCACACGGTCGGCCGCCACGGTGAGATAGCGTCCATCCGTCGTGCGTACGGTGATTCGTCCGCGCATCACATCGCGTCCTATCACTACGCCCTCGGCTTCCTCATGCTCCTCGCAACGCACCAGGCTGCCGTGATCAGGCAGCAACTCACCAGCAACGCGGTACTGCTCATACTCAAAACGCAGACAGCATTTCAGCCGTCCGCACGTCCCGTTGATCGACCCAGGATTTAACGACATCTCCTGCGTTTTGGCCATCCGCACGTTGACCGACTGAAACTGACGTTGCCATGTGCAGCAGCACACCGCACGTCCACACGTCCCCAAGCAACCGATAAGGGCCGCCTCGTCGCGCACCCCCACCTGCCAGAGATCCACTTGCGTTTTAAAATCACGCTGGACCTGCCCGACAAAACGCCGCAAGTCCACGGGCACCTGCGCCGTGTAACGGATAAAGAAACGACCGCCGCCGTATGAAAAGCGTGCGTGCAACACCTTGACATGGCCTTTCTCGTGGCGCGCCGACAACATGAAGGCCTGCTTGGCTTTCTCCGCGCGCTCCGCCTGTTCGGCCTCACGCGCCAACTCGTTTTCCGAACACTTCCGCACCACACGGTAGGCCGGCGTCCTGTCCTCCTCCCCTACCCCCTCGCTTATCCCGTACAGATAAAGCACCGTTCCGATATCCAGCCCGTAATCCAATTCAACCAGACAGCGGTCGCCGGGCAGCAACGTCAATGCTTCCGGCACACGGCATTGAAAAACGCCGTTTTCAGGCATCCGTACACGTGCGACCGCTACCATCGCTTCTCCATTATGCCACCCCATGATTGATACGATCCAGCGTATAGGCCAGCACGTTCTCTTCGGAGAGATTGCGTTCCATCTGCCGCGCCAACTCCTCGACCGCCGCCACATTGTAGAGCGCCTGCGCCAAGGTCAACCGTGCGCCGCGCTCCTTGAGCACCGCGAGTTGTGATGCATGGTAGACCAGCTCGTCGGCACCGCCCGACGTGATCAACATCAGGTCCCGAAACCAGCGCATCACCGTCAGCAAAAAGTCGGTCCGCATCTCCAGATAACGGGCTCTAACACGCGCTTCGAACACGTCCTGGTCTTCCTCTTCCACCACCGCGCTCGCCGCGTCCTCCTCCTTGACCAACTGCTCGGCCTTCTCCTTCATCTCTGCCAGAATCGCAAAGAGCATGCCGGCCATCACCTGTCTCTCGATCGGCGATCTCAGCAGCGGGCTCGCCAACGTCTCGATCACCCTGCCGCGCCACGGCTCGTCCAGCTCGCGCACCGCGTTTAGATCGACACGCTGGCACCGCGACACGATCGTCGGCAGCAATTGCTGCGGTGCGTCGGTCAACAGCAAAAACAGCGTCCGTTGCGGCGGCTCCTCGAGTGTTTTCAGGAAGACGTTGGCCGAAGCTTCATTCAAACGGTCTACGCCGACCAGCACACCGGCTTTCCAGCCGTCGCGGAATGCGGTTTGTGTGATCTCGTTGATCAAATTTTCACGAATCTGGTCTATGCCAATGATCCGCGATTTTTTCTCGGGGAAAATCCAGTGGATATCCGGCTCGCTCCGTTCGACGACCCGCCTGCATCCGTCGCAAGTCCCGCACGGCTTCTCTTCCGATTGGCAGAACAGCGCCTGCAGAATGCGCACCGCCAGATCCATGGCAATCCCGCGCACCGGCCCCACTATCAGGTATGCGTTGGCCGGACGTCCCGAATCCAGCGCACGCTTCACCATCTTGAAGGTGTCGTCATTCGGCATCTTCCGCTCCCTTGCTTGCAGGTGTGGCACGGGCATCTTGCCCGTGTTTCATGGGCGGGACGCCCATGCCACAAGGGAGGGTGCCGACACCACCTTTGAAAAAACGGCGGTCAATCGCCGCCAGAATCTCCGCCGCGACCTCATCGGGCTCGCGCTCCGTCGTCAAAACCACAAAACGCTCAGGCTCCGTTGCCGCCAGTTCCAGAAAACCGGCGCGCAGCCGCGCATGAAAGGCATCCGCCTCGCGCTCGATGCGATCCGGCGCCGCTGCGTTCTCCACCTGCCGCGTGCGCAGGCGCTGACGGCTTGTCTCCGGTGTCACATCCAACAGCACGGTCAAATCGGGCGTTCGCTCGCGGGTGGCAAACGCATCGATTGCGCGGAGCTGCGCCAGATCAAACCCGCGCCCGTATCCCTGATACGCCAGCGTGGAGTCGCTGAAACGGTCGCACAGCACCCACTCGCCGCGCGCCAAAGCAGGCTCAATCACGCGCGCGACATGCTGCGCCCGGCTGGCGAGGAACAACAAAACTTCCGCCTGCGGCACCGGCGCTTCACCCGAGCCGTCGTGTTGCAGCAGACGCCGGATCGCCTCGCACAGCGGCGTGCCGCCCGGCTCGCGCGTCAACGTCACCGTGATACCGCGCTCGCGCAGCCGCTCGGCCAGCAGCCGGATGTGCGTGCTCTTGCCGCTGGCCTCGGGGCCCTCAAAGGTAATGAAAACGCCACGATTCATGTTACAGCTTCTTTAGTTTCTGGCCCTCTTTGGAATCGCGGACCTCCCATCCCTTGGCGGCCAGCTCGTCACGCAGACGGTCGGACTCCGCCCACTCTTTGGCGGCACGCGCCGCCGCGCGCGCCTCGACCAGCGCCGTGATCTCGGCGGGTACCGCATCCGTACGCGCGGCCCGGCCGAACCGGATCACGCCCAGTACGCTGTCCATGCGGTCGAAAAGCGTCAGCAACGCCGCCGCGTCGGTAGCACTCAGCTTGCCGTCACGCAGCGCGCTGTTGCTGCCGCGCACCAACGCGAACAGCGCGGCAAACGCCTCCGGGATATTGAGGTCGTCGTTGACCGCCGCCGTGAACGCATCGCGCGCCTCGGACGCCCAGACCGGCACGCTGTCGGCAGGCGCGGCACCGTCCGCGTACTCTTCAAGCGCGTCCACACACTCGTCGATACGGGCCAACGCGGTGCGCGCCGCCTCCAGCGCGTCAAAGGTAAAGTTGAGCGGCTGACGGTAGTGGCCGTTGATCAACACCATGCGGATCTCACGCCCGCTCCAGCCTTTCTCGATCAGGTCGCGCAAGGTGAAAAAGTTACCGAGCGATTTCGACATCTTCTCGCCGTTGACGCGCAGATGCGCGCAGTGCATCCAGTAGGTCACAAACGGTTTGCCGGTCGCACCTTCAGACTGCGCGATCTCGTTCTCGTGATGCGGAAAGAGATTGTCGATGCCGCCGGTGTGCAGGTCGAAGGTTTCGCCCAGATAGTGCATAGACATCGCCGAGCACTCCAGGTGCCAGCCCGGCCGCCCCCTACCCCACGGCGAATCCCATGCCACCTCGCCATCGCCCTCGTCCCAGGCCTTCCACAGCGCAAAGTCGCCGTAGCTCTCCTTCTCATACTCATCCTGCGCCACGCGCGCACCGGCCCGCAGATTTTGGCGGTCGAGACGCGCCAGTTTGCCGTAGCCCGGCAGCTTGTCCACGCTGAAGTAGACCGAGCCGTCCTCAGAGGTGTAGGCCAGTCCGCGCTCGAAGAGCTTGGCGATCAGCGCGATCATCTCGGGAATGTGGTCGGTCGCCGCCGGATAGTGCTCGGCCGGTTGAATGTTCAACGCCTTGAGGTCATCGAAAAACGCATCGATATAGGGCTTGGTGAAACTTTTCAGCGGTACGCCTTTTTCCTGTGCGCCGCAGATCGTCTTGTCATCGATATCCGTCAGATTCATCACCTGTGTCACCCGCAGGCCATTGTAAAGGATGACGCGCCGCAGGATATCCTCAAAGGTGTAGGCGCGGAAATTGCCGATATGCGCAAAGTTGTAGACGGTCGGCCCGCATGTGTAAAACTTCACATGGCCGGGCTCGATCGGTCGCAACTCCTCTTTGGTGCGCGACAGGCTGTTGTAAATGTGCATAGTTATTGATCTCCTGAAAGTGAAAGGTTGGCGGCAGAGGCACGGCAGACCGTCGCCACCGCCATGGCGGCGATGCCCTCACGGCGGCCGACGGCATCCATGCCCTCATTGCTCTTGGCTTTGACAGACACACGCGACGGCTCAAGCCCCATCACCTCGGCCAGTCGCGTCCGCATCGAAGGGATGTAGGGCGCCAGGCGCGGCGCTTCAGTCACGACCGTGGCATCCGTATTCAGAATGCGCCAGCCCGCCTGCGTTAAACGCTCCGTCACCTGGCGCAGCAACACCGTGCTGTCGGCATCTTCCCACTGCGGATCGCGGTCGGGGAAGTGAGTGCCTATATCGCCGTCAGCGACCGCACCGAGCAAGGCATCGCACAGCGCATGGACCAGCACGTCAGCATCAGAGTGCCCGAGCAGCCCGCACGTATGCGGAATCTCGACCCCTCCGATAACCAGACGACGCCCTTCGGCCAGCCGATGCGAGTCATACCCTATTCCCGTCCGAATCATGGAAGGATACTATACCCGATTTAGACGTGGCCAACAACGCTTTAGGTGCAAGGAGTTTCCCCAAAAAATCTGGTCATTCCAGAAAGACCAGTCCGAGCGGGTTTGATTCGGGGTCTGGCGGCTTGTAGCCGTTCCATTTTCTGTGGCGCAGAGCCGTCCGAGGCCGTCGAACAGCCAGTCTCCGTCGCCTCCTCGGTCGATGACGTAGACGCCGCGCTTCTTCGCGCGGGAGCTGATCCGGTCGATGACGCCGAGCACCTCACCGTTCTGGCTGATGAAGCCCTCCGCCTCGCTCGACCACAGCCGCATGTGCAACGGCGTGATCCGGCGGCCGCCGCTCTCGCAGGCGACCGCCAGGCAGGCGCTGTATCCGTTGCCGATCTCGCCCGTGCACGCACGCGAGAATTGATTTCATTCTTAGTGTGTACCCTCCGGCCTCAAATTCGACCAGCATTTGAACTCTCTCTCCGAAAGCAATTTGCTCACTGCGGTCAGCAGTTTTTTGAAGGCAGGGCCTGGATCTGCGCCCTTCCCGTGTGGATAAGCGTTTGCTCCTTCACTCTCAACGGCCTTCGAGCCATACTTCACTATGACATGCCATTCCGTACCATCCAGTACGTTCGGGTCCACGTAGTTTGTCTTCCAGTTCCAGGCCCCGATCTGATCGCGCGAGGTTCTGAACGCTCTCCATTCGGAATCGGTCGGTGAGACTATCTCCGGCTTTGTCTCCAAGAGCGAGCAGAGACATACTTCCGCCGGATCGATATGCCAAGACACCGTTTGTAAGCGTGACGCTGTACGATGGACCATCAAAACCGCCGACGGCAATGTCGAGCATTTGCGGGCGCTCATTGGCCCATATTCCGCCGGACGGGCAAAGCATCAAGGCCAAGAGTATCAACCCCATCTTCATGTTTATCTCTCAACAGTGTCGTTCGATCCACCTCACAAGGGCGAATAGCCCCCCCCCTCATCCGATCAAAATCGTATTCGTTCTGATTGTTGGGGTCAAGTGTCGCTTTTCAGTTAATCAACTCGCGCAGTTGATGTTGTTATCAACACGAAGCTCCCATGAATCCATAGTTCGTCGCAAGCCAAAGGACAAGTGCCGTCCAGAGTTGAACGAGAATCACGCAAACCAATACGACGACGATAAGAGCGCGCCTTGGCACCGAGTCTCTCCGGATAGTAGAGACCAAGGCAACGACCGACGGGATGACTGCCAGGAGCGCAGGGCTGAGCGCCAACATGATAGTCGGCTTTCGGCCCCTGACCAATAGATGGAAAACCAGAGCATAGATTAGGACGATCACCGGAAGTGCCGCAGCCGCAGCGACATAGAAACGGTGTGGAATCTGACGTGATCATGGGACGAGGAGCAGAAGGGAAAAGATACCGCAAAGCACGAAGCCGCCTAAAAGAAAAACAACCAGTCCGACATCGGAGGAGATGCAGACATCAAGGACGCTGTACACCGCTTTCTCGAATGAGTTCATGTTGCACACCAAACTGATGGAGCAAGATCGTATTCATTCTGATTGCCAGGGTCAAGCGTCGCTTTCATAGAGCCAATCCCCTACGTCTCTGTGTCAAAAAAGAGTCCTCCCAAAAACGCCCCACTCCACTTCCACACCTTGAAAGGTGTGGAAAAGTAGCCAGAGAGAAAATGGAAGCCGATAGTACGGAAAATAGTAGTAAATAAAGGGTTTTTAATGTTTTCGCCCCTGTGTCAACCGCCGTTCTTTTATCTCCACACCTTTCAATATGTGGAAAATACCAGCCCTCTCTCCAGGCTTGAGGTATAGCAGTGTTTCGTTACGCGAAACACCTCCTCCGTTCATAGAAATACAAAACCGTAATGTCCCATCTTGCGGCACCACGAGATCAAGCGCATTGGTGTTTATGAATGTACTACATTTTCATTTTCTCTTACTCAATGTCAGTGGTGAGGAACGGCACGTCAGCGTGTACCTTCCGGCAGCTTGTTGGCCTCTTCCTTGTTCTTCCACGGAATCCGAAGTTCGCCTCGGTTCACGTTGATCAGATTTTTACCGAAAGACCTGTGGTCAAATCTGGTGTCGTAGGCCAGTACGACACCGGTCGGCTCAATCGCTTTGAGCGTATATCTTCCGCTGGAATGATGATCCGGGCGACCCCTGAATGATTCGCCAACCCCCAAGACAAAATCGCCGGTCCATCTGGGATATTTCAGGTTTGGATAGTTTGTGTTAGGCGTGGTCTCCACCATTATGCCGTAACTGTTTTCGGGAAAGACAAAGTGCACGGCACTCCCCTGACGGGTCATCTCGCGCAGGCAATTCCTCATGTAAGTTGCGGTCGCAGCCGCAAAAGGCGAATCCTTTTCATTGTTGATCCTCGTGACGGGAAACAAAGAAAATGTCCGAAGAAGCGCACACGCGCTCATCAGAAACGCTGCCATCAGGATGATCTTCTGTCACTACCATCCCATAGGGCAGACCGGCAACACCGGTCCCCATGATTGGCACTTATTATGCTGGGGGGGCGAAAACCGTCAACCCCGAAATTTCGCAAAAAAGTGTCGGCTTCGGAGGCGATTGCCTGTAGCCTACAGGCGCATGAAAGAGCTGATACCCCAATTGCTCGGGGCCACGCCCCCGAAGCCGACGAAGACAGAATACACCGTGCTGCGGCAGCTCGTCCAATGGATTCCTCCCGGGATGATCCAGCGGCTCGCCGACGGGCACAAGCTCGACATCCGCAAGTGGTCGGCCGTGAGCCACGTTGTCGCGCTGATGTACGGGCAGCTCGCGGGCTGCGACAGCCTCAACGGGATCGTGGACGCGGCGCGCGTCCACGAGGGCGAGTGG
>Ga0116189_1000461_pt1 | contig 38069 bp, 33 predicted proteins | sample AD_JPNTR3_MetaG_FD_89895 | JGI IMG/M metagenome (GOLD analysis project Ga0116189, IMG submission 89895) | Active sludge microbial communities of municipal wastewater-treating anaerobic digesters from Japan - AD_JPNTR3_MetaG | ecosystem: Engineered > Bioreactor > Anaerobic > Digestate | place... | reverse complement strand
ATCCGACCAGTCCCATGTTGTGATAGGCAAAGACAACGGTTTTCAAAAAGAGGATGCCTCCTTTCCATCAATAAAATGTTCGAATGAATCAAGATGATTTCGAATGAATCTTTTCAATGACATATTCGGGCCGTCTGCGGGCTTCCACGTATATCCGGCCGATATATTCGCCGATGACGCCCAACGCGAAAAACTGCAGGCCGACAAACACGAACAGAACGGCGAACAGCGTGAAAATCCCCTCCGCCGCCCACTGCGCTCCGTAAACCAGCCTCGCGATCGCCAGGAAAATACCAAAACACACGCCTAAAAAAGACATCAGGATGCCGCCGTACATGATGAGTTTCATCGGAAAATCTGAAAATGACGCCACCAGATCGAATTGCAGATTGATTAATTTCGTCAGGGGATAGCTGGATTTGCCGGCGAATCTTTCCTCATGCTCCACTTCGATTTCCGTGATGCGCTTGGCAAAGACCGTCGCCAGCGCCGGAATAAACGTGGCATGCTCGTGGCACTGAATCATTCTCTCCACGACGGACCTTTTATAAGCGCGCAGCATGCACCCCCAATCACGCATGGTGACGCCCGTGATTTTCCGGGCGACGATGTTGATGATTTTGGACGGCAGGATGCGCAGCCAGGAATCCTTGCGCCCTTTTCTTATTGAGCCGACGACGTCATAGCCGCCCTCTTCCATGGTCTTGACCATTTTGGGAATTTCCTCAGGAGGATTCTGCAGATCGGCGTCCATGGTGACAATGATATCGGCGTCGGCAACGGAAAAACCGGCGAGAATCGCCGCATGCTGGCCGTAGTTGCGAGTCAACTCCACGACCCTGACTTCGTCGTGCCACGTGAAACCCTTGAGGATTTCCAGCGAACGATCCTGACTTCCGTCATCAATGAATATAATCTCGAAGGGACGCTTCAAGCCCTTCATCACGGGCAGGAGTCTGGTCATTAACGCCTGCAGATTCGGTTCCTCGTTATACACGGGGATGACGACCGCCACTTTCGCATCAGGCATTTTTCATGATCTCCTTTATGGCTTTGCAGACATATTGCGCGTCTCTTTCTAGCATATTCGGAAACAAAGGCAAAGACACTATTTTCTCCGCGGCGCGCTCGGTCTCCCGGAGGTCATCTGCTTTTCCGCAATATTTTCTGACGTAGTTCAGATGATGCGCCGCGGGAAAATGCAGCCCGTACCCGATGTTGTAATCGGCAAGCCTGGCCATAAACCGGTCGCGATTCATGGCCAGGATTTTAATGACGAAGAGGTGCCAGGCGTGTGTATACTCATAAGGAGGCGTTTCGGGCAAATCAATGCCCTGAATATTCCGCAATTCCTCCAGATAGATGCGGGCGATTTTTTCCCGCTTCCGATTAAATTCCCGCCAGCGCTCCAGCTGCGCCAATCCCAGCGCCGCCAGCATATCCGGCATGTTGTACTTATAGCCCGGCTCCATGATGTCGTAAGACGGATTGCCGCCCTTGCCGTAGCGCTTCCAGGCATCCCTTTCAATGCCGTGAAATCTGAGCAGGCGGAGTTTTCGCTCCAGTCTTTCCTGATTGAGCGTAATCATGCCGCCCTCGCCGGTCGTGATATTCTTGATCGGATGAAAGGAAAAAATAGCCGGGTGGCCGAAGCCGCCCGCGTGAACACCCCTGTAATAAGTGCCCACGGCATGCGCCGCGTCTTCGATGACCGCCAATTTGTATCGGCGGGCGAGTTTGCCGATTTTGTCCATATCCGCGGGCGCGCCGGCGAAGTGCACCGGAATGACAGCTTTTGTTTTTTTCGTGATGCGGCTCTCGACCAGGTCGGCATTGATGTTGAGCGTTCCGTAATCCACGTCTATGAATACCGGCTTCGCCCCGCGCAGGACAATCATATTGATCGTCGAGGCAAACGTCATGGACGGCGTGATGACCTCGTCGCCCCTGCCGATATTCAGGGCGCACAGCATCATATGCATGCCGGCGGTGGCGGAACTCACGGAAACCGCCCGTTGAGCGCCGGTCAGCCGGCAGAATTCCTCTTCAAACGCCTTGCACAACCCGCCGGTGGTAATCCAGCCGGACTTCATGCAGGCGACGACGCCGTTGATTTCTCTTTTCCCGATGGAAGGCCTGCTGAAAGGCAAAAATTTTTTTCTGATCTTCATGCTTCGTTCCTCATGTCTCAATCAGCAGCAAATAAAAAGCCCTGTTGTCCCAAAGAATCCTTGTCCTCGGAAACCGCTGCATAATTTGCTTAAGTTTCTTTTTGTGTTGCGTGATGCAATACACTTTTTTCTTTTCAGCGCAAAGCTTGAAAAAAGTTTCTGCGTCCAGAAAATACTTTTTTCTTTCTTCCCGGTCCATCTTGGCAATTCCGTCCCTCAGTTCTCCGAAGTCTTCCACGATGGGCGTCCTGATTTTATTGTAAAAGTCAATCCCGTAAAAATTCACGCGGTACTGGTACAGCAATTCGCCTGCGGGAACCCACCGGGCAATCGCTTCCCTGGCCACCCTGGCGCTTCGATAAGGCGACAGAAAATCATTCAGCGGAAAAACAAGCCCGCACAGAAACAGCGCGCACAGGATATAAATCGAGACGAACCATCCCCTTTTGAATTTCCTTTGAATCAGGTCCGGAAGAAACGTCATCAAAATCAGAGCAAGCATCGGCGCGGCGATATACAGCCACCATTGGCCAGAAACCATCACGACCAGGCCTTTTTCCGGGTCGGAATAGCGATTGAGAATCGGCGGCAAAAGCAGCGCAATACCAAACAGGCAAGACTGCAGGATGATCGCCGCACGGTAGATAAACTCCCGGGGCACGCTGTTTTGAGGAAGTTCCTCCTCATAGCTTCTGAAAAGCGATGCGGCAAACAACACCAGCGGCAAAAATAACGGCGCGATATAAGGCGCCAGCTTCGAAGAAGAAATCTGATAGAAAATAAAAATCAGCGCAAACCAGACCAAAAGTAATTTTGCGTCTCTTGCACCGTAGAGGGATTTCCGGATAAACTGATTATTCCAGGCCTTGATCATGTAAAACAGCCAGGGCGTCAGACCGCCGATGAGCACGGGCAGATAAAAATAGAAAGGCTCCGACTTGCCGTGCATTTTTGTCGTAAACCGCAAAAAATGTTCGCGCACGAAGAAAAACCACAGAAAGTCTGGATTGTTCTTCTCCGCCAATATCAGCCAGGGACAAACGATCACCGCAAAAATGACGATACCGACCGGCGATACCATCTTCAGAATGCCGCGCCATTGACCGACCCAGATAAGCCAGAAAATCAAAATGCCGAACGGAAAGACGACGCCGATGACGCCTTTGGTCAGAAATCCCAGCCCGCATGCGCCGTAAAACAGATAAAGAAGATATTTTTTCTCCTGCGAGAGAGCCAGATATCCCAGCCAGATGGCAAGACATACAAAAAAGGCCAGCGGGGTATCCAAAATGTTGATGCGTCCCAAAAAAAAGGGAAACGCCGAGACCGTCAACAGCATGGCCGCATAGAGCCCGGTTCTTTCATCACGAAAATGTTTTCCGATGAAATAGGCGAGCAAAATGGACCCCCACGCGCACAATCCCACAAAAAACCTTGCGGAAAAATCATTTTCGCCGAAGATTTTAAACGAGAAGGCGGTCGCCCAATAGTTAAGCGGCGGCTTCTCCAGATAAACCGTGTTTTTAATGTGCGGCGTGATATAGTCCCCGGACTGATTCATCTCGCTGGGAATCAGGCTGTAGCGCGCCTCATCCGGCTCCATCTGCGGCATGACCCCCAGCAGGCCGATGTATAAAATGAGCGGAATCCAAAACAGTACATATTTTCTTTGCATAACGATCTATGCGTCCCTTCTGAGTTTGATCTGTCTGCGGTCGAAAAAGTATTTGACCGCCATCGCGCACAGAATGCCGACCGCCGCTCCAGCAAACACATCGCTGAGGTAATGCGCCGTCAGGATAACCCGGCTGGCGCTGATCAGGGCCGCGTAAAGAAAAAGCGGCACGCCCCACCGCGGAAAAAGAATCGTCATCGCGGTCGCGAAGGTGAACACGGCCTGAACATGCCCGGAGGGAAAGGATGTCACTTCATGGCCGATGCCGAGAAAGCCAAAGCCATAATAGCCATGCGCAAAATAATCAATCGGCCGATGTCGCCCGGCCAGCCATTTGAAAAGGGTCAACAGGACCCCAGCAAAAATCAGGGCGACGAATACAAAAAGGGCGCGGACGGCATGAAGTTCATTTTTGTATACATAGCGGAAAAAAAGAAACAGCGCCAGTGAGCCCGCGATATACCAGGTTGCGATGCCGAATCCTGTCACAACCTCGGCAATCTTCTTCATTCCGGGATCAAGCTGGCGAAAATAATAGGCAATGGGAAGATCCCAGTAAAAATACGAAATGCACACCAGAACAGAACACACCGCAAAAACGCCGGCCGCAATCCATTTTTTTTTCATCGCGAAAATCCCCCGTAATTTCTGCACCACAAGTACTCGACCGTATCCACTTTCCCGCCATTGAGCAAAATATCCATTTCATCCGCGTGTTCAATCTTGGAACATTTCAGGTCCTTGGCCGCATCCAGATGATGAAAATGGGAATTCATCAAAAGCAAATCATAGCCCAGCGGCGTTCTTTTTTCCCACACATCAAACTGATCCTGTCGATGATCAATGACGAACACATCGTGTTTGTAACGCAAATTGTAATACATGGTCCGGCTGCCCATCGTCCAGTTGCTCACGGCAATGGCTTTAGGGCCGGGCGTGGCGTCTTTTTTGATGATTTCATCAGCCCGGGCGACCATTTCAGAAAAACCGTAAATATCTCGGAACGGAGATTTGTAATCCGGAAAAGCAAAGAATTTTCCCGCCAGTTCCACGTATATAAACAACGTGAGGATAAGACTAAAACCAATTGAAAAATAAAGAAAATTCTTTTCCCATCTCCGCCCGGACTCCAGAAGTCTGACCGTGCCTATGGGAATAAACAGAAGATAGAAAATGGCGGGCCAGTGGGGAAGCGTTCTTTCAAAAAAAGAAGTCAGCAGGAAAAAAAACAAAATGGTCGCGCCGAACAAAACCGCCAGACGGAGATAATTGTTTTTCGACCTGATGGATTTGAAAAAACCGTAAAACGCCACCAGAAACAATGGCGGGCTGTAGGCCCCGAATTGCGCTCCCAGCGATTCCGCAAATCGCTTGATGCTGGAAACCCATGTCCCGAAAACATGAGAGCCCTGGTATCGGAAACTAATGAAATCATGCGTGTAATTCCAGCACAAAACCGGCGAGACCAGAACAAGCGCAATGAGCGCCGCCGCGAACATATATGGTGAAAAAACAATATCGTATCTCTTTTTCATCAGAAAATAGGCGATCAGCGGCGGCACGAGCAGAATCGAGGTGTATTTGGCCAGCCCCATCAATCCCAGCACGACGCCCAGGTAAACAAAATCCAGTGGTTTCTTTTCCCGCTCAATTTTTTCCGCAAGAAAAATCAACACAAACACCAATGCCAGCAAAAGAGAATCCGGCAAAAGCATCATCGCCAGCGCATTGAACATGAAGGAGCACTGCAGGGCGAGAACCGAAATCAGCGCGAGGCCGGCCGACGACGTGATTCTGAAAATAAAGATATAGGCGCAGCATGCGACGACGACAAAAATCAAAATGGCCGGCAGCCGCGCCAAGAATTCATTCGTCCCCCAGACATAATAAAAAAGCGCATGCACCCAGCCGACAAGCGGCGGGTGATCCACATAACTTAAATCCAGATACTTCGCGTACAGGACATAATGCGCTTCGTCCACACCCAGACCAAAAAGCGGCGCGACCGCAAGTCGGATGACGGTGAAAAAAGCAATCAGCAATAAAAGGGTTTTATGGTGTCTGGGCATTAATCTTCTCTAATTCCGGCCGGATGATTTCCAAAACGTGCGCCGGCTTGATGACTTTCAAGCAGACGTTGTCCGTGCAGGCCGTTTTCCTGTGATTGGCCGCGCTCACGCAGGGCGAACAGGCCAAACCAGCGAAAATCGGCGTTGTTTTTCCGAGTGACCCATAGAGCGCCGGCGTCTCCGGGCCGAAGATGACATACGTCGGCATGTCGGTGATCGACGCGAAATGCGGGGGGCCGGAGTCATTGGACACCATAAATTCGGAAATGCTGTATAGCACGGGCAGCTGCGCGAATGTCACCCGGCCCGCAAAGTTGACGCATCTGTCATGCTTGACCCGCTTCCGCAGCCATTCCGCCTCTTCCCTCTCCCGCGGGTCGCCGGTAATCAAGACCAGCGCCCGGGGCGCCTCCGCCAGAATGGATTGAATCAGTTCCGCGAAATTTTCCGGCGGCCAGCGTCGCTGAATCAACAGCTCGCTCGCGTTGGGATTGATCAGGACGATTTTGTCTCGCTGCGGATCATATGGCGCGAAGCTCCCCCGCACGAGATCCCCGACCGATTTTTTTTCGCTTTCGGAAAAACAGACCTTGGTGATTTGAATTTCCTCATCGCCGATGAGGGTCTTCGAATAGGGAATTTCCTCTTTTTGCGCCAGCAGCGCATTCACCAGAGCAATGAAATTCTTGGCAATGTGCATATGGGGATTGTAAGCCACTTTATGGGTCAGAAAACCGCCGCGATACAAACCTTCATTGTAATACGCATGGAATCCGACCTTGTTTGCGGCGCCGCTGAACCCCGTCAACAGAGCCGTGACGCGCGAAAAAAGCTCCAGGTCGATGACGGTGTCGATTTTCTTTTTTCTCGTCCAGTAAAAAAATTTGATTCCGTCGACTGCCAGCGACAAAAAACGATCGCCGCGGATCGTGTAGATATTTTCTTCCGGCACGGTTTTGAGCAAATCCAGACTGGGCTTGTTTTTTTCAAAAATGGCAAAATGAAGGTTTACGCCGGCCTCTTTTTGAAGCTTTCTCATGGCCGGATCAACCAATATGGCGCTGCCCATTTCCGAAAGTTCGATGAAAAGAACGTTTCGGAGCGGCTTTTTCGCGGAACTTCTAAACACACTCGCCAGCTTATCGAGCAAGGTTCCCAGAAAACAAAGAGGTACGCCCACATAATAATCAATATGGCGCATCGTGTCGACTTTCATGAGGATATCCCTCTGTAAAAACAAATTTTTTTGACTATAGGGAAAATGCCGATAACTGTCAACAGATGAATGATCCGGAAAATGATTTTACGACGAAAAAACTTTTTTGAGTTTACATTTTAGTTTTTCTTGAGAAAATCTGTCAAGACGTGCTATTTTCAAACAAAATTATGAATGCCATGCGCAAAATTATTAATCGATACATCTTTCAAGAAATCGCATTTCCCTTTCTGATCATTCTGGGTATCTTGACCTTCGTGCTGCTGATGGGAAAAATTCTGCAGATTATGGATTTGGTCATCAACAAAGGGGTGAGCCCCTTTTCCATTGTAAAAATCATTTTCTTTCTGATGCCTTCTTTTTTGCTGTTCACCATTCCCATTGCCTTGCTGATCTCCATTCTCATCGCCATGGGAAGACTTTCGGCCGATAATGAGTTGACGGCACTCAAAACCTCGGGTATCAGCCTCCTGCAGATTCTCTATCCGGTGGCACTGGCTTCCCTGATTGCCTTCGGATTTACCCTCCTCATCAGCTATTTTGTTGTTCCTGCAAGCAATTTCGCCACAAAACGCCTTCTCTTCGACATTGTGCGGCAGAACGCGACCATCGGCATCAAGGAAAAAGTCTTCAATTCAGACTTCAAGGATTTCCTGATTTACGCCGACAAGGTTCCCATCGATAAAAATTATCTGGAAGGAGTGATTGTATCCGATCATCGGATCATCCATGAACAAAACACGATTTTAGCTAAAAGAGCTTACCTGATTTCCGACCCGGAATCACTGACGGTCAAACTCAAGCTGGAAGACGGTTCTATCCATACCGTCAGTTCCGATTTGAAAAATTACCGCAAGGTTAATTTCGCCAGTTATGACATTTACCTCAACCTGGCCGGCGCATTCGCCAGCTATAACGAATCATCAAAATCGAGCACGGAAATGACCATGACCGAGCTTCTGAAAAAAATGAAGGAACCCGGCATCGATGCGGCGGCGGTCCGGGAGCTGTCCATCGAAGTCCATAAGAAATTCTCAATCCCCCTTTCCTGTTTGTTTTTCGGCCTCATCGGATTGCCTCTGGGCATCAGAAGCCACCGTTCGGTTAAATCCAGAGGATTCGCCGTGGGGCTGGTTGTGGTCTGCGTTTATTATTTGCTGCGCGTTGGGGGAGAAGCGCTGGTCGAAACGGGTCTTATGCCCGCCTTGATCGGCGTGTGGGCGCCGAATATTTTCTTCGCAGTACTGGGAATCCTGCTTTTTTATGCCGCGAACCGGGAAATTTCTCTCCCCCGGTTATTCAAATTGCGAAAACTATCATGATCGGTTGAGGAAACGATGTGAAGATACTGGACAAATACATTCTGAAAGAATTTTTGAAATTCTTCGTCATTACCTTTTTTTCTTTTATTCTGCTTTTTCTCATTGTGGATTTCTTTGAAAAAATCAGGATGTTCTTAAGCAATCACGCATCGGCGAATCAGATGGCATCTTATTTTGCCTTCTCCATCCCCATGATTATTTATTATATTCTTCCGCCGGCCATTTTGCTCAGCACCCTGATGACATTCGGCACCTTTTCCAAACACAATGAAATCACGGCCATGAAAGCCAACGGCATTCCCATTTACCGCATCGCGTTCCCTCTGGTGATCTTCGGCGCCTGCGCCGCCGTCTTTTTATTTTATTTCAGCGAACTGATTGTTCCGGCATCCATCCAAAAAACACAGCATATCATCAAGATCGAAATCCAAAAAAGAAAAACGCTTGGTTACTTCAAGCAAAATGAAATCTGGTACCGTTCGGGCAACGCCATTTACAATTTCAAATTTTTTGATGCGGATAAAAACATTCTCAAAGGTGTCACTATTAATTACCTAAATCCCGACTTTGCCCTAAATTCGCGCATCGATGCAAAGCGGGCGGAATGGAAAAACGACCACTGGGTTTTTTATGATGTCCTGGAAATTCATCAAGCCGGGGAAACCGACCCTGTCTTGGAACGGACGAAGGAAAAGGTCATCAATATTCCCGAAAGACCCGAAGATTTCAAGGTCATGCAGACGGACGCGGAAAACATGGGTTACTTTGCCCTGAAAAAATATATCCGTAAGATTAAATCGGAGGGGTACAACGTCATCAAATATCAGGTGGCGTTGTATTCCAAGATTGCCTTTCCCTTCATCACGATCATCATGATTTTTCTTGCGATTCCTTTTTCCTTGCGGTCGGAAAGAAGCGGAGGAATCATGCAAAGCGCCGGGGTGGCTGTTTTTATTGGATTTTCTTATTGGATTGTGAATGCCGTGTTTGTTTCCCTAGGCAAATCGGAGTTGCTGCCCGCCGCTCTGGCGGCTTGGACGGCCAATATCCTTTTTAGCACCGTCGCCGCCATACTTTTTTATAAAGCAAAAACGTAAGCCTCCGAGAAAAAACGCCTAATAACGATAGTGATCCGGTTTAAAAGGTCCGTCCGTTGTGATTCCCAGATAATCCGCCTGGACCTTTGTCAACCTGGTCAGACTCGCTCCCAGTTTCTTCAGATGCAGGCGCGCCACCTCTTCATCCAATCTCTTGGGCAAGGTATAAACGCCGATGGCATATTTTTTGGTCGCCAGTTCAATCTGCGCCAGGCATTGATTTGTGAAGCTGTTGCTCATCACGAAACTGGGATGTCCCGTCGCACAGCCCAAATTAACCAAACGGCCCTCCGCCAGTACAATAATGGAACGGCCGGATTTCAGTGTCCATTTATCCACCTGCGGTTTTATATTTTCCTTTCTGCAATATTTGCTTGTTTCCAGATAACGCATGTCAATTTCACTGTCAAAATGACCGATATTGCAAACAATGGCTTCATGTTTCATTTTTTCCATATGTTTACCCGTAATCACGTCGCAGCAGCCGGTCGCCGTGACGAAGATGTCGCCGACAGAAACGACTTCATCCAGCGTTTTGACTTCATAGCCTTCCATAGCCGCCTGCAGCGCGCAAATCGGATCAATTTCCGTCACGATGACCCGAGCACCTAATCCCCTCATGGATTGGGCGCAACCCTTTCCCACATCTCCGTAACCGCACACCACCACGACTTTTCCGGCAACCATTACATCCGTCGCCCTTTTTATGCCGTCGGCCAACGATTCCCGACAGCCGTACAAATTGTCAAACTTGGATTTTGTGACGGAGTTGTTCACATTGATTGCGGGAAAAAGCAGTTCGCCGCTGGCCTGCATCTGATAGAGCCGGTTGACGCCTGTGGTGGTTTCTTCGGAAACGCCCCGGACACGAGCTGCAACCTTCCTCCAATGCTGCGGATCTCTCTGGTAGGTCTTGGCCAGACGCGAAATAATGATGCGGAATTCCTTATTGTCGTATTTCGCTTTAAGCAATTTTGGATTATTCTCTATTTTGACGCCTTGATGGATAAACAACGTGGCGTCGCCGCCGTCATCAACAATCAAATCCGGCCCCGTACCGTCCGGCCACGTCAAGGCCTGTTCCGTGCACCACCAGTACTCGTCAAGGCTTTCGCCCTTCCAGGCAAAAACGGCTGCCGAACCCCTTTGTGCAATTGCGGCGGCCGCATGATCCTGTGTGGAAAAAATATTGCAGGAAGCCCAGCGCACATCGGCTCCCAGTTCCTTCAGGGTTTCAATCAGCACGGCCGTCTGAATGGTCATGTGTAGACTGCCCATGATTTTCATTCCCTTCAACGGTTTCCGGCGTCCGTATTTCTTTCGAATGGCCATTAATCCGGGCATTTCGTTTTCGGCCAGCTTAATTTCTTTCCTTCCCCATTCCGCCAAGGAAATATCAGACACTTTATACTTCAGAGTTTTTCTTACATCCCAAAAAGCCATGTACCCTCCATCCGCGACGGCTTATTTCTATAAGGATTTAGCAATGTTTTATCAATGGATTTTTTTGATCTTATTTTTCCCGTCGACAAAAACGCACTTGGGTTTCCAGTTTTTTACGTTTTTTTCTTCGACGAGCACATAACTGGCGATGATAACCAAGTCGCCCTTGGCCACTTTTCTCGCGGCTGCTCCGTTGAGACAAATCACACCGGAGTTCCGTTTGCCTTTTATGGCGTACGTTGTGAATCTTTCGCCGTTGTCCACATCATAGATGGCAACTTTTTCATAAGGGAGAATGTTGGCTTCTTCAAGCAACTTCTCGTCAATGGATATGCTGCCTTCATAATGCAAATCAGCATCCGTCACCGTCGCCCGATGAATTTTTGATTTAAGCATGAATCTTTGCATACGTTTACTTCTCCTAGGGGGAATTTATATTTTCAGCTTCTCGCCGAAAACATGATTGTCAATAAGTCTCGTCGCGCCGATTTTCACCGCCAGCGCGATCACCGCCTTCTTTTTGATTTGCCGAACGTCCTGGAGTGAGGTCGCGTCGCAAATCTTGATGTAATCTATTTGAGTATCAGGCGTTTTCTTTATCAACTTTTCAATTTCTTGGATAATGACGGATGCATGGCGTTCCCCTCGGGAAAACATTTGTTCGGCAAGTTGCAAAGATCTGAACAAAACCCGTGCCGATTGCCTTTCTTTTGGACTCAGATATTTGTTTCTGGAGCTCATCGCCAATCCGTCGTGCTCGCGCACCGTGGGATAACCGACAATCTCCAGATCAAGATTAAGGTCGGCAACCATCCTTTTGATGGTGACGTATTGCTGAAAATCCTTCTTGCCGAAAACCGCCACGTGCGGTTTGACGATGTTGAACAACTTTGTGCAGACGGTCGCCACTCCACGAAAATGACCAGGCCTGGACAAGCCGCATAAATTTCGGGTGACTTTTTCCACATCAACATAAGTCTGATAACCTGCGGGATACATCTGCGAATCAGTCGGGTAAAAAATCACATCCACACCTACATTTTGCGCCATTTCCAGGTCGCGATCCAAATCGCGTGGATATTTTGAAAAATCCTCTTTGGGACCAAACTGCGTGGGATTGACATAAATGCTTACAATGACAGTGTCGGCCAATTTTCGGGCTTCGCGCATTAGAGAAAGATGACCTTCGTGGAAATAACCCATGGTGGGAACAAAGGCGATTTTTTTCCCTTCAAGTCTGAGACTTTCGGAAAAAGACTGCATTTTCTTAATCGAATTCAACACTTTCATTTTCAACAAAAAAGGCCTTTCGTCTATAGACGAAAGGCCTGATGAAATCCTTCGAATTTTTCCTTTCGTCCCAGTCCTTACAGGATCCAAGCGAATTGGTTTTTTTTACCAAATCACTCTTTGAAATGTCAAGAAAAATAATTCAGACAAGGGAAAAATTATCGGATGGTCAATATCTGTCCGGGGACCAGTGTATCGCTCAAGGAGATATTGTTTAATTCCATTAATTTGGAGACATTTATGTCGTTTTTACGGGCAATGCTGTAGAGGTTGTCTCCCTTTACGACAATGTATTTGTTTGTTCCCAATTTGTCCAGATCCTTGGCCGACAATACCTGCTTGTTAATCTTTGCCTTGGCCTGTTGTTCGCTGGACTGTTTCCGCTCTATTTCCGATATCGATTTGCCGGAAGGAATCCGCAACACTTGACCGGTGAGAACACTGTTTGATTTTAATTTGTTCAAACGTTTGACCTGCTCAACAGAAACATCAAAACGGCGGGCGATGGAAAAAAGTGTATCACCCCGTTTCACCCGATATCTGGAAACGATCTTTTTTTCTTCGCCTCTCTGCTTGTAATTGTCCTCTTGGGCATAGTACTTGCTCTTGCTTACAGGAATCCTGATGACGCTTCCCCTGACCAGTCTTTTCCCGCGCAGTCTGTTATACGCTTTGATCTGAGAGGAAGAAACATGATATCTTCGCGCAATGGAAGACAGCGTTTCACCACTTTTGACCCTGTGTCTGATGAAATCGGTTTTCGCATAGACTACCCGCGGCCTTTCGCTTTGCGGAATATCATTGACGACCAGATTGAATTTTTCCACCCGGTCTTCAGGAATCTTCAAATCATATTCGCGGTCGGGGGTCATTTTATACCGCAGTTCCGGATTTAAAAGACAAAGCGTCTCTTCGGATATCTCCAGTTTCTCCGCAATATCCTGAAGCTTCATCATCTTGTTCACCTTCACTGTTTCAAAAGAAACGGGCTTCTCAATCTCATCCAAAGAAAATCCATATTTCTGAGGATCCTTCACGATGTGCAGCGTCGCCAGGAATCTCGGAACATAGCGTGCCGTTTCGTTAGGCAATTGCCTGTACAAATCCCAAAAACTGTCCAAGTAATTGATTTGTTGTCTGGCGATGGTTCTTAAAACCTTCCCTTCGCCGCAATTGTAAGCGGCCAGCGCCGTGAGCCAATCGCCGAACATGGAATGCAGTTCTTTCAAATAGGCGATAGCCGCCTTAGTGGACTTTTGAACGTCCATTCTTTCATCAATCCACTCATCCCGATTCAAACCAAATTTATATCCGGTTGACGGAATAAACTGCCATAAGCCCAGCGCTCGGGCGCTGGAGTAGGCGTTCACCTTAAAGAAGCTTTCCACCAGCGGCAACCAAAACAGCTCTTCCGGCATTCCCGCCTTTTTCAGTTCCTTTTGGATGATGGACTTGTAAAGACCGGAACGCTGATATGCGGCGATGAAATGCTCTCTTTCCAATCCCTGGAATGAATTGATTTCTTTCTGGACGTCGGCATTCATGATCAGGGGAATTTCACTGTTCTTTCCGTTGATGACTCGTCGTTTAGAAGAATAAACTGCCATAATTTTTTGGGCAATCAACAGACGCAGATCATCTTTTTCCTGGGAGACGGCGACATCTCCATTGGCATCAAGAATCATCCCGTATGCCTCGTCTAATGTTTCCAAAGTGCCGTCGATGTCGCCCCGATTCCATTGCTTATCTGCGTCTTCAAGCAATTCCAAGGCTTTCTCCATGAGTTCCCGTTTCTCTTCCGCGCCGTTTTCGTTGCCATCGTCTTTCTCATCGCGAAGGTCGGATGATGTATTCTTTGCACTGAAACTAAAAAAAGAGCTTTCCTTGAGCGGTTTTTTTTCTTGCGTTTCCTTGCCTACCATAGGGTGGGAGACATCTGCTGAAGCCAACATTGGATATTGAAACGATGTACTGTTTTGAGCCAGACAGGACAAGGGAAACAGCAGGATCACCATTAGAATGATATCAGCAACGAGATGACTTTCTTTTTTAATCATTAATACCAACACTCCTTCAAAATCTTAATTTGGATGCGCCTGATGACAGGATTTGAATTAGCATATAACATACTTTGCTGCATTTCCCAAAACAAAAGTCATCAGCAGAATTGGCTCCGTTATTTATCATTCGCGCTCATCAAATAGGCCTGAATGAATTCATCGATATCACCATCAAGTACGCGGGCTGCGTTGGCCGTTTCCAGATTCGTCCGGTGATCCTTGACCATTTTATAAGGATGCAAAACGTAAGACCTGATTTGACTTCCCCAGGCAATATCTTTTTTTTGTTTATTTTCCTCATCAATTTTTTCATTTTTCAACTGAAGCTCCCGTTCATAGAGTTTTGACTTTAGAAATTTCATGGCCATGGCTTTGTTCTGATGCTGAGACCGTTCGTTTTGACACTGCACGACAATGCCCGTCGGCAAATGAGTGATTCTGACGGCGGAGTCCGTCTTGTTCACATGCTGACCGCCCTTCCCCCCCGCGCGATAGGTATCTATGCGCAGATCCTCATCTTTGATGTCAATTTTTATCTCATCGTCGACTTCGGGATAAACAAAAACAGAAGCAAAAGACGTGTGACGCCGCGCATTGGCGTCAAACGGGGAAATGCGCACCAAACGATGAATGCCGATTTCCGCTTTCGCATAACCATAAGCATATTCTCCCTCCAACGTGAACGACACATTCTTGATCCCCGCTTCATCTCCCGGAAGAATGTCGATGATTTTTGCCGCAAACTTCTTTTTCTCTGCCCATCGCAAATACATTCTCAGGAGCATTTCCGCCCAATCCTGAGCTTCCGTCCCGCCGGCGCCAGCATTGATGGAAACGATGGCATTGAGATGATCCTGTTCCTGGTTAAGCATCATCCTCAGCTCTTCCCGACGGACTTCGGCGTCGAGATGTTCCAGCTCCGATTTCAAATCCTCAAGAACCTGTTCATCTTTTTCTTCCAACGCCATGCCGCTCAAATTTTCGATATCATCCAGTCTCTTCGCAAAGCTTTCCCATCGCACCAATTTTTCTTCCAGCTTCGTCTTTTTCTGAAGAACCTCGCGGGCATAGTCCTGATCGTTCCAGAAATCCTTTTTGAACGTCAATTCCTCCAAGTCCTTGACTTTCAGCTTCAGTTCCGGAATGTCAAAGACACTCTCCGATATATTTTACTCTTCTTCTTAAATCACTGATGGCCTCTTGCAGATTATCTATCGACATGATTTATCCCCCTTTTCAAAGAAATTATAAAAAATGCTAAAAACATTAAAAAACAAGCCAACACCAAAACGTCGCCGTGCTGTGAATAAAATGTCGCCATACGGACAAATCGTATTTCACCTTTGAGCGCCTCCTCTTTGAAAATCTCTGTCATCTTCAAAACCCTTCCCGCGGGATCAACGATGCCAGAAATACCCGTATTGGCGGCGCGAATCAGGTAAAGGCGTGTTTCCACTGCCCGCAAAATCATCATGGAAAAATGTTGAAATGGCGCCGATGTCTTCCCAAACCACGCGTCATTGGAAATCGTCACCAGCAAATCCGCGCCCTTTCGCTTATATTCCCTGGCCGCCTCCGCCAGAATGGCCTCATAGCAGATCAGAACACCGATTTTTTTTCGATGCATGTCTAGCGGGAAAAAACCGGCTCCTTCAGCAAAATCGCCGATCTCTTTCGTAAACCCTTCGACAAAGGGGACGATTTTGCGCAGCGGGACATACTCTCCATAAGGCACCAGATGAACCTTATCGTATTTCCCCTTGATTTCTCCTTCAGGCGACAACAAATAGGCGCTGTTGTAATACGCGCCATGGCTCTGACTGCCGATGTAACTCACGGAACCGAATAACAACCAGATGTTTGCCTGATGCACCAAATTGATGATCTGACGATGCAGATCGCCTTGCTCCTGAAATTTAAAAGGCACGGCCGTTTCCGGCCAGACCACAAGACTGCCTTTTCCGGGAGCATTCAGCAAAGAAAGCCTTTCATAACGATGGAGAGTTTCCCTCTGGAATTGCGGATTCCATTTGACGGATTGGTCGATGTTTCCCTGAACCAGCGACACCTCCATTGTCTCCGCGACGCGCACTGCTTTTTCCACCTGCCCAAGCCTGTAAACCCCATAAAGATGAACACCGGCAATTGCGGCCAACACCATTGCCGCAGCCACCCACTCTTTTTTGGTTCTTTCTGTCAGCAATCTGAACACCGCAACATTGGCCCAAATAAGCAGAAAAGACAAACCGAAAACTCCAAAAACATCAGCAAACTGAATGAAATAAACGTTTCGATATTGAGCATAGCCCAGATTTTCCCACGGGAAGCCTGTTAAAACAACCGATTTTAAATATTCAAAACAAATCCACAAAACCGGCGCGGTGACATAGAGAGATATTCTATTTCTGAAATAAAAAACGAATGCCGAAAACAGAGCAAGATAAAGGCTTAAATAACAAGCAAGCAGCAGCATTAAAATGATGCCGACGTAAAGCGGCAGATAACCATAGTTGATAATGACGTATGCGATCCAGTAAATCGTCCCGATATAACAGACCACTCCGGCAACCAAACCCAAAAGGAACGCCTGCAGAAACGAAGAGGCTTGTTTCAAGGCCCAAAAAAGAGGTACGAAAGCCACCCAAGACAGCGTTCCCCAATTGAATTTAGGAAAGGACAAAAACAATAGAAAGCCGCTTAATGCGGCCAAAATCAACGCGTCTCCCCGAAAGAACGCACCGTCATCCGAACCATTCAAACCGCGTCTAAGTTTTTTCTGCATAGCCGGGGTCTTGTTGCCTTTTTTTGATTTTAACTTTTTTGATTCTGCGTTCATCAGCGCTTTCGATGACGACGTCCAGACCTTCTATCTCAAACGTTTCGGCCGTCAAGGGAATTCTTTTTGTGTGATGCAATATCCAACCGCTGACCGTTTCGAACCTGCCCTTTTCCAGGTTGAGGTTCAGCGTTTCCTCGATTTTTTCAATTTCCATCCTTCCTTCGCAAAGCAAGGATCCGTCGGGCAATTGCAAAATTTCCTCGCCTTCCGAAACCGCCTCATCTTCATCCCGCAGTTCGCCGACAATCTCCTCCAGCAAATCCTCCAGCGTGACCAATCCCGCCGTGCCGCCATACTCATCGATGACGATGGCCATATGCTTTTTGTTCTCCTTAAATTCATAGAACAACAGATGCGTGTTTTTGGTTTCCGGAATATAATAGGGGGGATTTAAAATCGCCAGGATATCGTCTTTCGTCATTTTCTTTATCAGGAATTCCAGAATATCCTTGACATTCAGAATGCCAACAATGTTGTCGATGGTGCTCCGGTAAACGGGAATGCACGTGTGTCTCGATGAGATGATGTCCTCGATGATTGCGTCAATATCCTCTTCAATATTGACGGCGACAATCTCCGTGCGGGGAATCATGATCTCACGCACCAGCGTGTGCGTGAACTTGAGAATGTTTTCTATCATTTCCCGGGAAGAAGCATCCAGAAGGCCGCTTCTCTGCGCTTTTACCAAAACGGCATCAACTTGCTTTTGAACCGTCTTGGGATCGCGCCAAAAAAACAGCTTTCGGCTAATTTTCTTTATGCTCAAAAATCAGCTCCTCAATTATAATCCCCGTAAATGTTCCGGCCTCAGCAAACGGGAATCTTTCTGATTCAGAACGGAACCGATGGTTTTCAGTATCCTTTCCTTTTCACGCGGCAGATAGGCTCTGATGGGAAGATAATTTGACGCATGGTTAGAGGTAAACAGGCAATGGGTAAAAGTCGAATGGGCGATCATGAGGTAAAGTTCGCGGATAAAACCGAACTTGTCGGGCATCACAAAACGGCCGGCGATATATTCATCATACATTTCCGTTTCCGGAATCAGCATCAATGTGAGCGCTCCCACGAAATCCGGATCCATCTCCGTCAATATTCTGGCGGTATCCACGGCGTGCTCGATGCTCTTGTCGATTCCTCCGAGACCCAGCAGAACCGTTACCGAGAGGGCGATGCCCGCCTCTTTGACGCGCCGGCCGGCCTCAACCATCTGCTCATAACTTACCCCTTTATGAATCTTCTGCAACAGTTCGGCATTGCCCGTTTCCACGCCAAGATAAACGATCTTCAGTCCCAGCTCCCTCAAAATTTTCAACTCATCCACGCTTTTGCGCAAGATGCTCTTGGCATTGGCGTAGGTGCCCACTCTCTCGATGCCCGGGAGGTTTTTGTTGATGAGCCTGAGGATTTCCTCCAGTCTGGGCTGCGGAATAATCAGCGCGTCGCCGTCGCACAAAAAAACCCTACCGACATCATCATAGAAACTTGCTTCCCGCAAATCCTTCTCGATCCGCTCGAGCGGTTTGATTTTGAATTTCTTCTGTCGATACGTTCCGCAAAAAGCGCATTTATTATGAGAACAGCCCACCGTCACCTGCAATAACAGGCTGTAAGCTTCACTGGGCGGTCTGATGATAAATCCTTCATAATCCATGTTCGTTTTCCTCTGACACGGTCGCGTAATCGTTTAATATTGTATCATAATTTATATAAAGAGTCCGGAAAAAGCAAGTCCTGCCTAAATAAAATAAGGGAGCCACAATGCGGGCTCCCTTATCAATTTTCTGGCGGGGCCGATGGGACTTGAACCCACGCCCTCCGGCGTGACAGGCCGGCGTTATAACCAACTTAACTACGACCCCGAAAATTTCTTCTTCTCAATGCCGTTACCATGGTAGGCGGGACAGGGATCGAACCTGTGACTTCCACGGTGTAAGCGTGGCGCTCTCCCGGCTGAGCTACCCGCCCGCCGATACATTGGGCGGCTTTTAGCAACATTGGCAACCAATGTCAAGATTAAAAAACGCCTTTTCAATTCACGGATTGCGAACTCATCGGAACATTCGATTTCGCGGCGATGACATCTTCTTCCTCGTCCACAAACGCGATCTTCATAATGTCATCCACATGTTCGGCAAAGACGATTTCCAGCGCCTTTTGCACGTTTTTCGGAACTTCGGCCAAATCCCTTTGGTTGTCCTTGGGAATAATGACCGTCTTGATATTGCCTCGGTGCGCCGCCAGCAATTTTTCCTTAACGCCCCCGATCGGCAGAATTCTGCCCCGCAGCGTTATTTCTCCCGTCATGGCCAAGTCCGCCCGTACCTTTTTTCTCATCAACGCCGAAGCAATGGACGTGGCCATGGCAACGCCCGCCGATGGGCCATCCTTGGGAATGGCGCCCTCTGGAACATGCACATGAATGTCGATTTTTTCATAGAAATTCTTGGGCAGGCCGAACTCTTCGGCGCGGGAACGAACATAACTCAAAGCCGCCTGGACGGATTCCTGCATCACATCTCCGAGTTTGCCCGTCATGATCATCTTCCCCGTGCCTTCCATAATCGTGGCCTCGACAGAAAGCAGCTCTCCGCCCACTTCCGTCCAAGCCAGGCCGACGGTAAGCCCCACCTTGCTTTTTCCTTCGATTTCTCCGTGGTGATACTTGGGAACTCCCAGATATCTGGAAATGGACTTCGACTTGATAATGACCTTCTTTTCCTTATCGGTATTGACGATTTCCTTGGCCACCTTCCGGCAAATGGACGCTATTTCCCGATCCAGATTTCTCACGCCCGCTTCCCGGGTATATTGACGGATGATTTTCAGCAGCGCGCCCTGGGTAAATTCTACATTTTCAGATTTCAGGCCGTTGGCTTCAATCTGTTTTTTAATGAGATATTTTTTGGCAATCTGGAGTTTTTCGGGTTCCGTATAACCAGCAATCCGAATCACTTCCATTCTATCCTGCAGGGGAGCCGGAATGGTCTGCAAAACATTGGCTGTGGTGATAAACATCACTTCCGACAAATCGTAATCCAAATCCAGATAATTGTCATTGAAGGCGCAATTCTGCTCCGGATCCAGAACCTCCAGCAGCGCCGCGGACGGATCCCCCCTGAAATCAGAACTTAATTTATCAACCTCATCCAGGCAAAAAACCGGATTATTGGAACCTGCTTTCTTCAACAATTGAATAATCTTGCCGGGCATGGCGCCGATGTAGGTACGGCGATGCCCCCTGATTTCCGCTTCATCATGAACGCCGCCGAGCGACATTCGCACAAACTTTCTGTTTGTCGCCCTAGCCACTGATTTTGCGATGGACGTCTTTCCCACGCCCGGAGGCCCGACAAGACACAAAATAGACCCCTTGTTTTTTTTCACCAGAGACTGCACCGCCAGATATTCAATGATGCGCTCCTTCACATTTTTCAAGCCGAAATGATCTTCCTCCAAAATGGCTTCCGATTCCTTCAGCGTGTAGGTATTCTCGGTCTTTTCATACCACGGCATATCTAAAACCCAGTCAATATAGTTCCTGACCACGGTGGCTTCGGCGGACATGGGCGTCATCATCTGCAGTTTTTTGATTTCCTGCTTGACTTTTTTGACCGCCTCCTCCGGCATCCTTTTCTGTTTCAGGCGCTTTTCCAGTTCATTGATCTCGTTGCGGAAGTCATCTTTTTCCCCCATTTCCTTCTGGATGGCACGCATCTGTTCATTGAGATAAAAATCTTTCTGCGTCTTCTCCACCTGTTTCTTCACTCTTCTTTTGATTTTCTCCTCGATCTGCAGAATTTCTATCTCGGAGAGCATCAAAGTGTAGATGGCTTCCAAACGCTCATTGATATTGAAGATTTCTATGATTTTCTGCTTGTCCTCGAGCTTGACGTTGAGATGCGTAATCACCACATCGGCCAATTTTGAAGCATCTTCAATGGCCGTGACTGTCCCCAGAATTTCTATATGAACTTTTTTGCTTAACTTCAGGTAGAGCTCAAAAGATTCTTTGATACTGCGCATCAGCGCCTGCTGCTTGACGCTGTCGCCGTCATCGACATCATCGATCTCCTGGACCTTGACCAAGAAAAAGTCACTGTTTGGCAGATATTCCATGATGGCCCCGCGCGATTTCCCCTCGACAAGCACCTTAACCGTGCCATCGGGCAGACGCAGGAGCTGAATAATGACACCGATGGTCCCCACATTGTAAATATCTTCCGGCCGGGGATTATCGTCTTTCGCATTTTTTTGAGCTACCAGAAAAATGCTCTTTTCATATTTCATCGCCGATTCCAGCGCAGAAATAGATTTCTCGCGCCCCACGAAAAGAGGCACGATCATATGAGGAAACATCACCACATCCCTCAACGGCAAAAGAGGAATAATGGTTGATTTATCGAAATAATTTTCTCTTTTTTCTTCAGACATACAGCTCCAGTAATCCTTTAAGCGGTTTCTGATTTCGTTTCATAAATCAGAATCGGTTTTTCTTTCTTTAAAACGACATCCTCGTTGATCACGCATTCCTTGATGTCATTGCGCGAGGGGATATCGTACATGATTTCCAGCATGGTGTTTTCGAGAATCGACCTCAAGCCGCGCGCTCCCGATTTTCTTTCCATGGAAAGATTGGCCACGGCTTTGAGCGCGCCGTCGGTAAATTTCAAATTCACATTTTCCAGGGCAAACAGCTTCTTATACTGCTTGATGATGGCATCCTTGGGCTCGACCAGAATTCGAATCAAATCATTGGCATCCAATTCATCCAACGTGGCAATGACCGGCAAACGGCCGATGAATTCCGGAATCAAACCGAATTTCAACAAATCTTCCGATCTCACCTCGGACAAAAGCTCGCCCACCTTTCTTTCCTTTTTGCTTTTGATCTCCGCGCCAAAGCCCATCATGTTGGCGCCCAAACGCTTGGCAATAATGTTTTCCAAATCATTAAATGCCCCGCCGCAAATGAACAAGATATTGGTTGTATCCACCTGAATGAATTCCTGTTGCGGATGTTTTCTGCCTCCCTTCGGCGGAATATTGGCCAGGATGCCTTCCATGATTTTCAGCAGGGCCTGCTGGACGCCTTCACCGGAAACATCCCTGGTGATGGACGGATTGCCGGATTTTTTGGCAATTTTGTCTATTTCATCAATATAGACAATGCCCCTAGAGGCCCGGGAAACATCATAATCTGCATTTTGCAGCAAGCTCAAAATGATGTTTTCCACATCCTCCCCCACATAGCCGGCTTCCGTCAGGGTTGTCGCATCCGCAATAGTAAAAGGCACCTTCAGGAACTTTGCCAGGGTCTTGGCCAGCAACGTCTTGCCCGAACCGGTCGGCCCGATCAAGAGCACATTGCTTTTTTGAATTTCCACGCCGTCAGGCTCCGCTTGGGAAAACATTCTTTTATAGTGATTGTAAACGGCCACCGATAGAATTTTCTTTGTCTTTTCTTGACCGATGACGTATTGATCCAGAAACTTTTTGATTTCTTTGGGGTACGGCAGGTCTTTTTTGGTTTCCCTCTCCTGCTGCTTATCCTCTTCTTCCTCAACGATATATCGGCAAAGCTCAATACACTCGTCGCAAATATAAGCCGTCGGACCAGCGACAAGTTTTCTGACCTCACTTTGCATTTTTCCGCAAAACGAGCAGAAAAGTATGCCATCGTCCATCCGGTTGTTTTTTCCTTTTTTGATCACTGAACTCTCCTTTTCCAATATTGAAATTATGATTTCCTCACAATAATATCGTCAATCAGGCCGTAATCTCTGGCCTGCTCACTGTTCATAAAATAATCACGATCCGTGTCTTTGGCAATCTTGGACAACGGTTGCCCTGTCAAATCAGACAAAATTCTGTTCAATTCGTCCTTTAATCTTAATATTTCCCGGGCCTGAATGTCAATATCGGTGGCCTGCCCCTGAAATCCCCCCAGGGGTTGATGAATCAGAATGCGGGAATGCGGCAGGGCAAACCGCTTCTTTTTTTCTCCCGCCGCCAGAAGAATCGCTGCCATGCTCGCCGCCTGACCCATGCATAGGGTCGATATAGGCGTCTTGATGTAACGCATGGTGTCGTAAATTGCCAGGCCGGCGCTGACGCTGCCGCCGGGAGAATTGAGATACAAGAAAATCTCCTTGTCCGGGTTTTCCGCTTCCAGATAAAGCATTTGGGCGACAACGAGATTCGCTACGTTGTCATCAATGACCGTGCCCAGGAAAATGATCCTATCTTTCAGCAACCGAGAATAAATATCGTATGCCCGCTCGCCGCGGCCATCCTGTTCCACCACCATAGGAATCAAATTCACGCTTTTACCTCCGGACTGGTTTTTTCTTTTTTGACCATCTTAATTTTCGCATTTTTCTCTATAAAATCAAAAACTTTTTTTTGCATTAAATCCATTTTCAACGCGTCTTTTCTTCCCTCGTTTTCATACAGCCTGCTCAAGGAATGGTAATCCCGATTCGTTTCCAGAGCGATCTGTTCGATGTACTTTTCAACCTCTTCATCCGCGACGTCAATAGCTTCTTTTTGGGCTATTTTTTTCAACAACAAAAAAGACTTCACTATTTTTTCCGCGTCCTCTTTGTATTTATCCTTCATTTTAAAACTGAAATCCAGCGCCGTCTGTTCATCAATGCCGGCGGAAATCATGCGGTGCTGGGTATCGGCCATCATATAATAAATTTGCTTTTCAACAAGCGCCTCCGGAACGGGAAATTCGTTTTCTTTGATCAGAATATCCGTGATTTTGTTTTGCAAGTCATTCTGCAACTGACGATCCATTTTTTCCTGCAATGATTTGCGCACGTCATCACGAAAATCTTCCAGCGTGTTGTAACGCTCGAAATTTTTGACAAAATTATCATCCAAGACGGGTAGTTTTTTTGCCTTGAGATTCTTCAGAAGAACCTTGAAAACAACTTCTTTCCCCGCAAACTTCTTTTCGTGGTAATCTTCCGGAAAAATAACCTTGATTTCCCTGTTGTCCCCTTTTTTCATGCCGATGAGTTGATCTTCAAATCCGGGAACAAATTTCTGAGAACCGATTTCAAGAAAATAATTATCGCCTCTCAACTCGGGGAGTTCCTCGCCTTCAAAGACGCCCGCAAAATCCATTTCTACAAAATCACCTTTGACGGCAGGCCGTTCTTCAGCAACTTCTTCCATGGTCGCAAACATGTTTCTTATTTCGTCAATCCTTTTCTCGACATCTTCTTCGCTGACCTCAATCTCCTCTTTTTCCAATTCAATGTTTTTGTAATTATTGGGTTCAATTTCCGGTTCTATCTCAAAAGAAGCCGCAAACGTATAAGGCTCATTTTCCTTTAATCCATCCTGAGTAATTTCCGGCCGGGAAACGGCAACAATTCCTTTTTCATCCAGGGTTTGCCAGTAATATTTGTTTATGATTTGGTTGAGCGTCTCTTCCTCGGCCTGCTCCCTGAAATACTTTTCCAAGATCTGACGGGGAATTTTTCCGGGCCGAAACCCTTTAATCTTGGCCTTTTTCCCGATTTCTCGGTAGACGGCATCCATCTGTGTCTTGACCTCTTCCCATGGAATTTCCAGGGACATCTTTTTTTTCACCGCACTTAAATCTTCAATATTTACAACAACCTGACTCACTATCTATTCTCCTTCAACTGTATTTATTTTCGCGTCCAGCATTTTTTGGTGCGAGAGAGGGGAGTTGAACCCCTAACCGCTAAGGCGGGCTGGATCCTAAGTCCAGTGCGTCTGCCAATTCCGCCACTCTCGCTTGCTGACTACCATATATTCATTACACAAAAAAATGTCAATGTAGATTATCTTTTCAAAATTTTAAATAAATTAAATGAGATGGAGCCACAGTCTTGACGGCTCTCGGCATTCAGCGCATTTGCCCCTTTTCAATTGCATCAAGTTCTCTAAATTTTTAATGGATTTTATTCCAAAAGGAGGGCTATGAAAATGGTCGGGGCGAGTGGATTTGAACCACCGGCCCTCTGAACCCCATTCAGATACGCTACCAGACTGCGCCACGCCCCGACTATATTTAATTTTTCGAGTGATTATCATTTAGGCAAATGTGTGTCAAGAGCAAATAATTTTTTTCAACAAACCTCTATAAAAATGATCCATTTGTCGAGTTGTGGCGATTTTTTTCTTATCTCCCGGGGTTTTTCGAATAATCTTATTGACACTGAAGATTTATGTATGATACTCATCGCCGCAACAAAAAAATCCGTAAAATAATCTTTTGGGAATAAGAACTAGGAGCTCATCTTGAAATTAAGAGAAATCAAAGAATTACTTGAAGCAAATGTCGTGGTGGGAGAAGATAAACTGGATATTGAAGTTGCCACCGCCTTTGGTGCTGATCTCATGAGTGATGTCATGGCATTCGCCAAACCGGGAAGTCTTTTGCTGACAGGATTAACCAACGCCCAGGTTGTCAAAACCGCCGCCACCAGACACATCGCCGCAATCATCTTGGTTAGAGGAAAGGAACCCTCAACGGAGGCGATTGAAATGGCCAAAGAATTGGGAATACCCATTTTGACAACCCAGTTCATCTTATTCGAAACGGCGGGTATGCTCTACAACAAAGGCATCGTCGGCTGTCTGAAAAAAGTGGAAAGCAAAATCATTTAAGAAAAAAAACTGAAAACTTTTTGAAATATTGACACAGACCCGGCGAACCGCATGAAACGATGCTGTTGACAACCGCCGTTTTTTAATGATAGAAAACACCATCGTTTTGTGACTCAAAAATTCCATTTTTTCACAAGGAGATACGATTGAAATTAAGCGAAGTAAGAGATCTTCTTCAGGCTGAAGTTATCGTCGGACATGAAAAGCTGGATATCGAGGTTAAGACCGCCTTCGGCGCCGATTTGATGAGTGATGTGCTGGCCTTCGCCAAATCAGGAAGCATGCTCATCACGGGCCTTACCAACACCCAGGTGGTCAGAATAGCCAATGTTTTGGACATTGCGGCCATCATTTTGGTTCGCGGCAAAAAGCCGCCGCAAGAAACCGTTGCCTTAGCCAAGGAACTTCACATCCCTATTTTAGCGACAAAATACATTTTATTCGAAACGGCGGGTCGACTTTACGCTCACGGCATCGTCGGCTGTTTGGAAAAAGTTGAATCTGGCAGTGAACGCATCTGAGCATTCAGACAAATACAGTTTTGAGATCGAGGGCGGCAACTTCAATGCCGCGGGCACTGTTTCCACCCGTTTAAAATCCATTCTTAAACAAATGGGATTGCCGGATGATGTTGTCAGAAAATCGGCCATCGTTTCCTATGAAGCGGAAATCAACATTGTTTCCTACGCGACAAAAGGAACCATTCAATTCAGCGTCAATCCCGAATCGGTCGTCATTGATGTCTGGGATGAGGGGCCTGGAATACCGGATATTGAGCTGGCCATGCAACCCGGATATTCTACGGCCAATCAACAGATCAGAGAAATGGGGTTCGGTGCCGGCATGGGACTCTATAATATCAAAACCTATTCTGATCAATTTGACATCCATTCAGAAGTGAATAAGGGCACCCATCTTAAAATGGTTATTCATAGAAATTCCGACAAAAAATGAGGATGGCTTTATGGATATTAAAACAATCGTTGAAAAATTAAATCTTCAGTTAAGGTCTGCCGCGGACAGATTAAACAGCAGCGTGACGGGAGGCTATACGGGAGATCTCTTAAGCGATGTGATGGCCAATTCCCATGCGGGAGACATCTGGATAACGAGACAGGTTCATCAAAACATCGTCGCGGTCGCCACGCTCAAAGAACACGCGGGGATTGTCTTGGTCAATGCCTGCGAACCGGCCAAGGACACGCTGGAAAAGGCTATCGCGGAAAATGTGCCGATCATGGTTTCCGATCTTCCGGCCTTTGAATTAAGTGCCAGGATTTTCAACCTGCTTCGGGAAAAAGAATAATTTTTTTAAGCTCTGTTCAAAAATTGATCATCCGCCCATTAGTCAGATGCTCAAAATTTTTAATTGCGATCTCCATGTCCACACCTGCCTCTCCCCCTGCGGCGACCTCGATATGCATCCCCGGGCGCTCGTGGAAGCAGCCGTGGCCTCGTGCCTGGACGTCATCGCCATCTGCGATCATAATGCTTCAGAAAACGTTCCCTATGTTATCAAGGCGGCCCAAGGGAAAAATTTAAAAATTATTCCTGGAATGGAAATCACCTCCAGCGAAGAAGTTCACCTGATCGCCCTGTTCGAATCCATGGCCGATTTATCCGCCATTCAAGCAACGGTGTACCGGCATCTGGCGGGCGTCAACGACGAAAATCGTTTCGGCATACAGGCCATCGTCAATGAAACAGGTGAAGTCGAGGGCTTCAATAATAAATTGCTGATCGGAGCGACGGACATTCCCTTAAATGAAATATTGGATCTTGTTCATGAGCAAAAGGGCCTGGCCATTGCCTCCCACATCGACCGGGAAAGTTTCAGCGTTCTGGGTCAATTGGGCTTCATTGACGAAAACTTTGATTTCGACGCGCTAGAAATATCCGCCTTGCTTGATCTCAAAAAGGCGCGGGCCCAATATGCCACGCTAAACCGCTACGCTTTCATCACGTCATCTGATGCACACTATTTGAGGGACATCGGAAAAGTTTTCACAAAAATCATGATGGCAGAACCTTCCATTGCCGAATTAAAAATGGCCTTTCAAAATCAAAACGGCCGCCATATTTTGGAGTCGTAATGCTGGAACTTTCTTCGCACATCCTGGACATCGCCGAAAATTCAGTGCGCGCCGGCGCAAAAACGGTGAAAATTATCATTGAGGAAGATTCGCGGAAAAACTTGCTCAGCATTTCCATTGACGATGACGGCAGGGGCATGACAAAAGAAGAAATCCGCAAAGCCCGCGACCCATTTTACACAACAAAAACAGTCCGACGGGTCGGCTTGGGAATTCCCTTGCTTCACGATGCCGCTCAAAGAGCGGGCGGAAAACTGCAGCTTAAATCTCAAGTTGGCAAAGGAACAAGGCTCAAGGCCACCTTCGAACTGGACCATCTCGACAGACAACCCATGGGCAATATCTCATCAACAATCATTGCTCTCATTGCCGGAAATTCTTCTATTGACTTTATCTTCAAATATGTGCATAATGACCGCCAGTTCTCGCTGGACACGCGGGAAATTCGAAAAGAAATCGGTGACTTACCGATAAACCATCCCGAAATACTGAAGTATATTCGGAATGTTATTGACGACGGCCTGAACGATATTCAGCCGAAAGCATAATTATAATTATAAGAATTAAGGAGGAATCGGATGAAAGCGGAAGACACTGAACTGTTAAACGAATTCACCAAAGAACAGGTGGAACAATTAAACAAAATTATCAATAAATACAAAGGCAAGCCCGGAAGCTTAATTCCGGTACTGGAAGAGGCGCAGGTCTGTCTCGATTATCTGCCCATGTCCGTGCAGAAGAAAATTGCCAGGGAATTGAATTTGCCTGTAAGCCGGGTTTACGGCGTGGTCACCTTTTATTCATTTTTTACCATGAAACCGCGCGGCAAACATACCGTCCGCGTCTGCCTCGGCACCGCTTGTTACGTGCGCGGCGGAAAAGCCATCGCTGAAACTCTTGAAAAAGAATTCGGCGTCTCTGAAGGTGAAACAACACCGGACAGAATGTTCACCCTGGAAACGGTGCGCTGTCTTGGAGCCTGTGGTCTGGGCCCCGTGGTCGTCGTGGATGAAGACGTGCACGGCCGTGTCAAACCGTCAAAAGTCAAAGAAATCTTATCTCAATATAATTAAAAAATAGCGGGAGGAAACGCCGATGGCAAAATTAACCATAGAGGATTTGAAAAAAATTAAGGAAAAAGTCCACAAGGAAATGTCTCTGCGCGACGGGGAAAGACGCGTTAAGGTCACTGTCCACATGGGAACATGCGGTATCGCTTCAGGCGCGAAAGAAGTTCTGGACACCCTGTTGCAGGAAATCGAAACAGCGAAGGTCAATGACGTCATTGTGACCACATCTGGCTGCATGGGGCTTTGCAGCCGTGAGCCGCTGGTGACCGTCGAAGTCATTAACCAGGACCCCATCAAATACGAGTACATGAATCCCAACAAAATGAGGCAGGTTTTCAAACGGCATATTCTGGAAGGCGAGATTCAAACTCCTTTTGTTTTGGCCAAAGGTTCTGAAATTATAAAGTAATATTTTTTCTGGTCATGCTGCTTCTCGGTATGATGATTTGATAAGGAGGATACAGATTTATGAAAGTTTTTCGTTCACATTTATTGATCTGCGGCGGCACCGGTTGTCAGGCTTCCGGAAGTCCTGCGGTAAAAAATGCTTTACTGGAAGAATTGGCCAAAAGAAAATTGGCTGATGAAATCAAGGTTGTTGAAACAGGCTGTAACGGTTTTTGCGCTCTTGGTCCCATCATGGTGGTTTACCCGGAAGGCATCATCTATATCTCTTTAAAACCCGATGACATTCCCGAGCTGGTCGAAGAACATCTCATTAAGGGAAGAACCGTAAAGAGACTTCTTTACAAAGAGCCCTCCACGGAAGAAATCATTCCAAACATGCAGGACATTCCCTTTTTCGCCCATCAGGAATTACGGGTTTTGAAAAATAGGGGATTGATTGATCCGGAAAAAATCGAGGAATATATCGCCCGTGACGGCTATGCCGGCCTGGCCAAAGCGCTCACCGAAATGACGCCGGAACAGATCGTCCAGGAAGTCCTGGATTCGGGATTGAGAGGCCGCGGCGGAGCGGGTTTCCCCACCGGGCTGAAATGGAAATTTGCCGCTCAGTCCAAAGGCGACGTAAAATATGTGCTTTGCAACGCCGACGAAGGCGACCCCGGCGCTTTCATGGATCGCAGCGTCTTGGAAGCAGATCCTCACGCGGTTCTGGAAGGCATGGTCATCGCCGCCAAGGCCATCGGTTCCCATCAGGGATATATCTACTGCCGCGCCGAGTATCCGCTGGCGATTCACCGCCTGAACATCGCCATCAAACAGGCCAAAGATGCAGGCCTTCTGGGCAAGGACATTCTGGGCACCGGTTTTGATTTCGACCTGGAAATCTATCAGGGTGCCGGAGCTTTCGTCTGCGGCGAAGAAACGGCTCTGATGACCTCAATCGAAGGAAAGCGCGGCATGCCCCGTCCGAGACCGCCCTTCCCCGCCGTCGCCGGTCTGTGGCAGAAACCCAGCATCCTGAACAATGTGGAAACGCTGGCCAACGTCGGCCAGATTATTCTGCGCGGCGCGAAATGGTATTCCTCTGTTGGAACGGAAAAGAGCAAGGGCACGAAAGTTTTCGCGCTCACCGGCGACGTCAACAACGTCGGACTGGTGGAAGTTCCCATGGGCACGACGCTGGGCACCATCGTCTATGACATCGGCGGCGGAATTCCCAAGGGAAAGAAATTCAAAGCCGCGCAACTGGGCGGACCCTCCGGGGGCTGCATTCCCATCCAGCATCTCAATGCTCCCGTCGATTACGAAAAAGTCGTGGAACTCGGCGCCATTATGGGCTCCGGCGGTTTGATTGTCATGAACGAAGACAAATGCGCCGTCGATATGGCAAGATTCTTCATGGATTTCTGCCAGGATGAGTCCTGCGGAAAGTGCACGCCCTGCCGCGAAGGCACCAAGCGCATGCTCGACATTCTGACCAACATTACTCAGGGCAAAGGCAAAGAGGGCGATATTGAACTTCTTGAGGAAATGGCCGGCGTCATCAAAAATGCCGCCCTGTGCGGACTGGGACAAACCGCTCCCAATCCCGTTTTGAGCACCATCCGCTACTTCCGGAAAGAATATGAGGAACACATTCGCGATCATAAATGCCGCGCCGCGGTCTGCTCGGCCCTGTTCAAATCGCCGTGCCAGCATACCTGCCCCATTGAAATGGATATTCCCTCGTACATCGCGCTCATCCGGGCGGAAAGATTCGAGGATGCCTACAAAGTCCTTCTGCAGACCAATCCCTTCCCCTCCATCTGCGGAAGGGTCTGTGACCACAAATGTCAAACCAAGTGCCGCCGCGGAAATTTGGACGAACCCATCGCCATCAAGTTCCTGAAGCGATTCATCACGGACAACGCACCCCGTCCGAAGATCGAAGCAGTGCCGGTCACACGAAAGGAAAAAATCGCCGTCGTCGGCGCCGGACCCGCGGGTCTGACCGCCGCCAGGGATCTCGCTTTGCGCGGATACAAAGTCACGGTGTTCGAAGAACTGCCCAAACCGGGCGGAATGCTTTACTGGGGCATTCCCGCCTATCGTCTGCCGCGCAACATTCTGGATCGTGAAATTGACGACATCCGCGCCTTGGGCGTGGAAATCAAGCTCAACACCCGCGTGGGCAAAGACATTACATTTGCCAAACTGGAAAAAGAATTTGATTATATTTATCTGGCCACCGGCGCCCATAAGAGCCAGAAGATGGGAGTTCCCGGCGAAGAGCTGAAAAACGTTTTCGGCGGCGTGGAATTCTTGAGGGATTTCAACGCCAACGAAGAAAAATGGCTCAGCGGCAAGAATTCTTTGGGCAAAAAAGTCGTCGTCATCGGCGGCGGCAATTCAGCCATTGACGCCGCCCGCGTCGCCCTGAGGCTCGGTGCTGATGTCACCATCCTCTATCGTCGTCTCAAACAAGATATGCCCGCCGCGGAAGAAGAGATCAAAGCCGCAGAAGAAGAAGGCATCCAGATTGATCTTTTGGTCGCTCCTCTGAAAATTGAAGGCAAAAAAGGAAAGGTTTCTTCCATTACCTGCCAGCGCATGAAACTGGGCGATTTCGATTCCAGCGGGCGCAAGAGACCGGTCCCCATCAAGGGCTCTGAATTCACCATGGAAGTTGATGCGGTCATTGCTGCCATCGGCCAGGTTCCCGATATGAGCTTCATGGATGCCAAGAAAGGCGTTGGCATCAATAAATGGGATTGCTTCGAAGTCGGCAAGGTCTACAAATCGGGAACGTCCAATCCACGTTACTTCGCCGGCGGGGATGCGGTAACGGGTCCCGACACCGTCATCGGCGCCATCGCCGCGGGCCACCAAGCCGCCGACGACATTGACGCGGCCATTCGCAAGGCCAACGGTGAGCGTCCATACGAGAAACCTGCGTTGGAAAAGATTGATATTCCGCTCATCATCGATGAGGAAACGGTCGAGGCGCCCCAGACGACCATGCCGGAACTTCATCACGAAACCCGCAAGGTCAATTTCGCTGAAGTGGAACTGGGATTCAGCCGCCAAGACGCCATCAAGGAAGCCTGTCGTTGCCTGCGCTGTGATGCTTCGGTTTAATTTTTGAAGAGAAGGAGATAAAAATATGTCAAAAGTCAAATTGACCATTGATAATCGGCCGGTTGAAGTAGAAGCCGGCATGACTATTCTCGAAGCGGCGCGAACCGCCGGAATAAAAATCCCCACCCTGTGCGCATGGCCAGAAATCCATCACACGCCGGGTGCCTGCCGAGTTTGCATGACGGAAGTGGAAGGTCAACGCAGCTTAATCGCCGCCTGCGTTTTCCCGGTTTCCGAAGGCATGGTGATTCACACGAACACGGAAAAAGTGCGTCAAGCCAGAAAAATGGTCGTTGAGCTTCTTCTGGCGGATCATCCGCAGGAATGCAATTTCTGCGTGCGCAACGGAAGCTGCGAACTGCAAAAAGTCGCCGAATTCGTTGGATTAAAGGAGGTTCGTTTTGAACAGACGCAATTCCCCAAGGAAGGCATGATCGACCGCTCCAGTCCTTCGGTCGTGAGGGACAGCCGTAAATGCATCGAGTGTCATCGCTGCGTTACGGTATGCGAACAAGTCCAGACTGTCAGTGTGCTCACGCCAGCGAACCGCGGCAGCAAGGTGAAGGTTGTTCCCGCATTTGATCTGCCGCTTTTGGAGTCCAACTGCGTGGCCTGCGGGCAGTGTATCCTGGCTTGTCCCGTCGGAGCTCTATACGAAAAAGATGATGTTGACGAAGTCTGGAAAGCCCTGCAGGATCCGGCCAAACATGTCATCGTTCAGGAAGCTCCGGCGATTCGCGCCGCCCTGGGCGAAGAATTCGGCATGCCTCCCGGTTCTCTCGTGACGGGGAAGATGATCGCCGCCTTGCGCAGACTCGGATTCGACAAAGTCTTTGACACGAATTTCACGGCGGATCTCACCATCATCGAAGAAGGCAACGAATTGCTCAAAAGGGTGAAAACCGGGGGAACCCTTCCGATGATCACCTCCTGCAGTCCCGGATGGATCAAATTCTGCGAGCATTTCTATCCGGATCTTCTGCCGCATCTCTCCACGTGCAAGTCGCCGCAACAGATGTTCGGCGCTCTGGCTAAAACCTATTACGCGAAAATATCGGGCATCGACCCGAAAGATATTGTTTCGGTCTCCATCATGCCCTGCACCGCCAAGAAATTCGAGGCCCAGCGGCCCGAAATGAATAGCAGCGGATTCCGCGATGTAGATTACGTTCTCACCACACGTGAACTGGGACGGATGATCAAGGAAGCCGGCATAGATTTCGAAAACCTTCCCGAGGAAGATTATGACGCTCCGATGGGCGAGTACACGGGTGCCGGAACGATCTTCGGCGCTACAGGGGGCGTCATGGAGGCGGCATTGAGAACCGTTTACGCAGTCGTCACCGGCGCAAATCTGCCCAGTTTGGACATTACACCGGTCCGAGGCTTAGAAGGCGTCAAGGAAGCCACCGTAAAGGTTGGTCCGCTCGGCGACGTCAAAGTAGCTGTCGCGCACGGTCTGGGCAACGCCCGCAAGCTAATGGATAAAATACGTGAAGGGAAAGCCGACTATGTATTTATTGAAGTTATGTGCTGCCCGGGCGGATGTGTCTCCGGCGGCGGTGAACCAATCCCGACCAATAACGACATCCGCATCAAGCGTTCTTCGGCTCTTTACCAGGATGACGGAAAAGTCCAGAAAAAACGGCAGTCTCACGAAAACGAATCTGTCCAGAAGCTTTATAAAAACTTCCTCAAGGAACCTCTGGGACACAAGTCGCATGAACTGTTACACACCAAATACACTCCCAGAGGAACGGAACTGCCGCATAGAAAAGATGAGTAATTTAGTGAACATGTGAGACAGGTATCGAGAGGTTTGCCCGATTATCTCAGGCAAACCTCTTTTTTTTAACTCAGACTGAAAACCATGTTACAGAAAAGAATAGAAAAAGATTTCTTGGGGGAAATGGAAATCCCCGCGGATGTTTACTGGGGAATCCACACGCAGCGAGCTTTAGATAATTTCCCAATCAGCGGACTGCGCGTTCACTCGTCTCTTATCCGGGCTATGGCTCTGGTCAAAAAAGCGTGCGCTCAGGCCAACGCCGAAACCGGAAGCCTGGCCTCAAAAAAAGCTCAGGCCATCATTCATGCCTGCGAAGAAATCGCTTCCGGAGCCCTTGCCGACCAGTTCCCGCTGGATGCCTTCCAGGGTGGCGCCGGCACCTCCACAAATATGAATGTCAATGAAGTTATCGCCAACCGCGCAATCGAGCTTCTAGGGGGTGCCAAAGGTGATTATACAATCATTCATCCCCTGGAGGATGTCAATCTTCACCAGTCGACCAACGACGTTTTTCCGACCGCATTGAAAGTGGCGGCGATTTTTCTTCTGCGCGATTTGTCCCAAGCCATTGCAAAGCTTCAAGGCGCTTTTCAGATGAAAGAAAAAGATTTTTCCGCCATCGTCAAAATCGGCCGGACGGAATGGCAGGAAGCCGTTCCGATCACGCTGGGAACCGAGTTTTCCGCGTTTGCCGAAGCGATCGCCCGCGACCGCTGGCGTACCTTTAAATGCGAGGAACGCCTGCGCGTCGTCAACATCGGCGGCACGGCTGTCGGCACCGGAATCGCCGCGCCGCGCGACTATATTTTTCTTGTGATTGAAAAACTCCGGGAGGCAACCGGCCTGGGGCTTTCACGCGGAGAAAACATTTTGAGCGAAACCGCCAATGCCGATGCCTTTGTGGAAGTTTCCGGCATACTCAAATCGCACGCCGCCAATTTGATTAAAATCGCCGGCGATCTTCGCTTCATGAACTTTCTCGGCGAGATCCGGCTGCCACAATTGCAGGCCGGCTCCTCCATCATGCCGGGCAAGGTCAATCCGGTGATGGCCGAGGCGGCCATCCAGTGCGGAATGAAAGTCATGGCCAACGACACGGTTGTGGCCGATGCGGCTTCCCGCGGAACTTTTCAGATCAACGAATTTCTGCCGCTTCTGGCCCAGGCGTTTCTGGAATCGCTGCATATGCTCATCCGGATCAACATTCTGCTGGAGGAACACATCCGGGGCATTGAAGCCGATTCGGGAAAATGCGAAGAGTTTTTCAATCAAAGCCGGATGATTGTAACGGCACTTCTTCCGGCCGTCGGTTACGACAGGGCCTTGCAACTGCTGACGGAATTTTCCGCGGGCAATGAAAAAAACGTGCGGCTATTTTTGGAAGAAAAACTCGGTAAGGACATTGTCCATAAATATCTTTCTCCATCCGCCCTAACCGCTCTGGGATACAGGAAAAATGGATAACACACCGAAAGCCAACCGCCTGCATATTGCGCTTCTGGGCCGAACAAACGTCGGCAAATCCAGCTTGCTCAATCTGATGCTGGGTCAAGATATCGCCATTACGTCCCCGATTGCTGGCACGACAACGGATGTCGTGGAAAAAGCCATGGAACTTCTGCCGCTTGGGCCTGTCTTATTCCTGGATACGGCCGGCCTCGATGATGCCTCGGCCCTTTCCGGAGCGCGTCTGGACAAAACGGCAAAAGTCTTTGACCGCACTGATATTGTTATTCTGGTAACCGAAGCGGACTCGTGGACGGACTATGAAGAATCGGTTCTTTCCGAATCCCAAAAACGCAAAATACCGGTAATCACCGTCATCAATAAAACGGATCTGCGCAGCCCGTCCGCCGATTACCTGACATTTTTAGAGATGAAAACAGGGAAAGTCCTGACAGTTTCCTGCAGTGATCCGACTTATCGAGAACATTATCTGAAAATATTGAAACAAAGACTAATGGACGTGGCACCCAAGGACGTTATCACCTCGCCGCCACTTATCGGAGATTTGCTGCCGCCGGGGGGTCTCGCCGTCTTGGTTGTGCCTATCGACCTGCAGGCACCGAAAGGCAGACTGATTCTGCCTCAAGTCCAGACCATCCGTGACATCTTGGACAATGACGCCCAGGCGCTGGTGGTCAAAGAAAGGGAACTTGCCGTCGCGCTCGCCAATCTCAAGACGCCGCCATCCTTGGTCGTAACGGATTCGCAGGCGATCTTAAAAGTCACGGCTGACGTGCCCTCAAGCATCCCTGTCACGACATTTTCCATTCTATTTGCGCGACAAAAATCAGACCTTGCCGTCATGGCGGCCGGTGCGGCGGCGATAGCCCGCCTCAAACCCGGCGATCGCGTGCTGATCGCGGAAGCTTGCTCACACCACGCCCTCGAGGACGACATCGGCCGCGTGAAAATCCCCCGGTGGTTGCGTCAATACGTCGGCGGCGATCTGGAAATTGATGTTTCCTCCGGACGGGATTATCCCGACAATATGAATCAATACCAATTGGTGATTCATTGCGGCGGATGTATGATAAACCGTCGTGAAATGCTCAGCCGGCTCCGCAGAGCGCAGGAAGCCGGCGTCCCCATCACCAACTATGGAGTAGCCATCTCTTTTCTGCAGGGAGTCATCAGAAGAAGTCTTGCGCCTTTCCCTTCGGCGCTGAACGCTTTTGAAAAAGAATCCGCCAAGTTACCGGATAATTTCTATTGACAAGCACCGCTCACATAAGTTAAAAGTACTTCGTAATGAAATGACTGAAGTGGTTGAAAATTAAATATTGACCTGAAAGCGAGGAAAAGTTTCTGACCTTAAGGGGAATGAATCAAAGAAAGAGGTTTGATGTTCCCCCCATCAAGCCTTTTTTTATAAGTTTCAAACCAGCAGGAACTCTTTGTTTTTTGTTCAACGCGTCAACCTCCCCCGTGAGACCCTTTAAACGAACTTGTGGGTTCAGCGATTTTTTCCTCGTTTACCAGGCTAATAAAAAAAGCTTTGAAAGGACTGTTGATATTATGGATAAACGTATCGGCACAATAACCATTATCGTCACCAACAGAACCAATCAGGCACAAAAAATCAACAAGATTCTATGTGACTTCGGCGACATGATCATCGGACGCATGGGATTGCCGTATCCTCCCGGCAATCTGCATGTCATCTCTCTGATTGTCCATGCGACAACGGACCAAATCGGAGCGCTGACGGGAAAACTCGGTACGCTGCCCGGTGTTTCAGTTAAATCTTCGCTGACCAAAATCTGATGAACGGAAAGGAAACGACCTCATGAGGGAATATAAAGATTTCATAGATGACAACCGAATTGTAACGCTGCTCGCGCAGGCGGAGAATCCCGATCCGCTTCGCGTCCGTGAAATTATCGAAAAAGCTTATGAACTCAAAGGCCTCACACCTCAAGAAGCCGCGGTGCTTCTTCAAACGGATGACGACGAACTTATCGGAGCAATTTTTCAGGCGGCTCATCGCATCAAGCAAGACATCTATGGCAACCGTTTAGTTATTTTCGCGCCGCTGTATATCGCCAATCATTGCTCCAACAACTGTTTGTATTGCGGTTTCCGCCGTGACAATAAGGAACTCAAACGCGTCGCCTTGACGTTTGAACAAATCAGAAAAGAAGTAGAGGTTCTCGAGCGAGAAGGACACAAACGCCTTTTGATGCTCTGCGGCGAACACCCGACACGTTCATCTCTGGATTATTTTATTGAGGCGATTGAAACGGCATATT
>Ga0116189_1000456_pt1 | contig 38333 bp, 38 predicted proteins | sample AD_JPNTR3_MetaG_FD_89895 | JGI IMG/M metagenome (GOLD analysis project Ga0116189, IMG submission 89895) | Active sludge microbial communities of municipal wastewater-treating anaerobic digesters from Japan - AD_JPNTR3_MetaG | ecosystem: Engineered > Bioreactor > Anaerobic > Digestate | place... | reverse complement strand
TTACCATCAATGGCAAACGGGTACATTTCGTAGCGGAAGGGAAGCCGCGCAGCGGTAGGGACCGGCGAAAAAGAGAAAACCCTGGAGGGCGCCCCAGGAAGTATCATGATGCCTTTATTACCGAAAATATATTATTTATTATAATTTAAATAAATAAATTCTGCCGGAGACGGGCATCGAACCCGCACGCCGCTTGCGCAGCAAGGGATTTTAAGTCCCTGGTGTCTACCAATTCCACCACCCCGGCAGTGTGAAATCAGATTTTAGTCGAGGAGTGCGCAGGCGTCAAGGACAGTCGGGTCACCGTGCCGCAAGACCTGCGGACGCAAAGTACGCAACCACAAGCCCCGCGGATTCAAGGCCCTCAGCCGCAGGGTCCGCAACAACAAGATTTGCAACAGCGGGGTCCGCCGATTCAAAGCCCGAAAAGCCGCTCGAGGAAGCGCGCCACGCCATCCTCGTCGACCGATTCGGTGACAAAGGGAACTTCCACCTGAATGGACGCGTGCGAGTTGCCCATCGCAACACCGGCCTTCACGGCCTTGAGCATTTCGAGGTCATTCTCTGCGTCGCCGAAGGCTATGGCTTCGTCGAGTGTGCCGTCGAAATAGCGGAGGCACTCTTCGAGGCCACGGCATTTGCTGACGCCGCTCGCTATAATTTCGAGCATTGTCTCGTGGGAGAAGGCTGTCTCAATGAGGCCGTCAGTGCTGTTTACGATTTCTTCGCGCAAGGGGAGTAGTAATTCATGAGGACCGATCGCCAGGAATTTCAGGATATCCTCGCCGGCAAGAGACTCAAAACTCTGCTGAAGTCCTCTGACGCCGGATCGCTTTTCGTAGAAATCCACCATTGCCGACGGGTGTTCATAGATCCACTGGTCGCCGACATAACAGCAGAAGAGAAGTTCATGGTTCGCATGATGTCGGCCTGCGGCGGCTAGCGCAGGGAGAGTTTGTCTCGGAATAGGGTGGACAGCGATTCTCATGCCTTGGGGGCCGTAGATGTCCGCCCCATTGGTGCACACGAATCCGTCAGGCTCAAAAGCGTCTCTAAGAAAACCACGCGCCGACGTATAGATGCGGCCGGTCGCAATGATGAGTTTTTTCCCTTGCCGTTGTAGGCGATTCAGCGTCTGCACCACACGAGGGGAGAGCTGATATCCCTCGTCGAGAATGGTTCCATCCATGTCCATGGCGATGAATCGAAGTCTCGAAGGGTCGAGTGTTTCTAGGTCTGTCATGGGGCGATGATATACTAAAGCGGGAAAATGGTCATTATGGCGAGGGTTTACACACTTCCCTCAACCCGGCACAATACGAGTACATGAATCAGAACGACAGTGTGGGCACCTATATTATCGAAGGTGCCGATCTCATTCTTCCCGATGCGATCCTGCCTCATGCAACCCTTGCGGTCTGCGAGGGGAGAATTGTACATATTGTTGCAGATAACGAGTCGCCTTTTCCCGCTGAGCTCATACAGAGTGATCCGTCGTTCGACGGGGCTCCCCTCATCCACGTTGCAGATGCCTTTGTGGCACCTTCGCTCGTCGAAATGCACATACATGGCTGTGGTCGATGGGGATTCGAGCGGCTTTCTGGGCCAGAAGACCTCGTCGCGGCCGCGACATTTCTGGAGACCAAGGGGGTGGGATGTTGTGTCCCGACCATTCTCTGGGATGAGCAGGCCATCACGTTGCTCGTCACGGCGATCCTCGCCAGCGGCCTTCCCCGCACCATAGTTCCGGGCATCTATCTGGAAGGTCCCTTCGTCAACCTTGCAAAGCGGGGTGGCATTCAGCCTGAATGCATCAGGCCGCCGGATCCTTCTCTCGCACAAAAAATTCTCGATGCAGCGCAGGGGCTTCTGAAAATCGTCACGCTCGCGCCGGAGCTCGATGGCGTAGCGCATCTCTATCGGATATTTCAAGACGCAGGCGTGCTCGTTTCGCTCGGTCATTCGGATGCGACATTGGAATCGCTCGCTATTCCCGAGCATCCGTACTCAATGACTCACCTCTTCAACGCGATGAGAGGGATCGACCACAAAGAAGGGGGGCTTGCAAACCTCGCCTTCTCACAATCGCCGGACTATGTGGAGCTGAACGGCGATGGCATTCATGTGAATGAAACCTGCCTTAGGCTCGGTGTGCGCGCTATTCTGGAGGACTCGCTCATTCTGATTTCCGACGCGGTCATCGGTGCAGGCCTACCGCACGGAACCTTTCGCTACTACGAGCACGATGTGGTCTCGACGGAGCGCGGAGTCCGATATGCCGAAACGGGTGTCCTTATGGGCTCGAATAGGCTGGGCATAGATGTCGTGCGGAATTTTGCCTCCCAGGCCGGAGTGCCTCTGTGGCAGGCCGTGCGAGCGATGTCCCTTGTTCCGCGCAGGGCCCTCGGGATGGCGAAGGACTATGGTTCGATAGAAATCGGCAAAGTAGCCGATATATTTATATGGGATAAAGAATTGGAAATAGCGACCAAGCCTGAGGCGCTGCTTGCCGGCGAGGCGAAATAGGGGCCGAAGGCGCACAAGAGGACGTAAAACATGGATCATCGTGGTACAACAGCCTGGGTCAATCTCTCCGCTATCCGCTCGAACTATCGCCACCTTGCCGAATTGGCCAAAGGGAGCGCCGTCTGTCCTGTGATAAAGGCCGACGCGTACGGTCACGGCGCACTCGCGGTCGCGCACGCGCTCGAACGGGAGGGCGCACGGTACTGCGCGGTCGCCTTGGCCAAGGAAGCGCTCGATCTGAGGGAGTCGGGTATCCAAATGCCTCTCCTCGTGTTCGGCGTACCCGAGCATTCTTGGTCTTCTCTTGCGATAAGGCTCGGCTGCGCACAGACAATCTATACCGAAGAGCACGTGCGCATCCTTGCCTCCGCCACTAAAAGTGTGGGCAAGCGCGCAAAGGCGCACATAAAAGTCGATACGGGCATGAACCGCCAGGGACTTCTTCCGACCAAGGTGAAGGCCTTTGCAGGACTTCTGGCCGACTATCCGGATATCGTGGTGGAGGGCATCTACTCGCATTTTGCAGATGCCGACAGTCCTGACCCCTCATTTACGAAGCTCCAGATGGAACGATTCTCGGCTGCGCTCGCCGAATTCAGGCGAGCGGGTATCGTGCCGAAGTACCGCCATATTGCAAATAGCGCGGGACTTCTCTTTCATCCAGAGACCAGGCTCGACATGGTGAGACCGGGCATTCTGCTCTATGGGCTTAGCCCGGCACCCGGACTCGGTCTCCCCGCAGGGTTTGAGCCTGCACTGACGCTCACCACGAGTCTCGTGAATATCAAGGAAGTGCCGGCGGGAGAGAGCATCAGCTATGGCCGTATTTTAACGACAAAGCGGCGCAGCAGGATCGGGCTTTTGCCGATTGGGTACGCCGACGGCTACCCGCGCGCCCTGTCGAATAAGGCCACCGTGCTGATTCGCGGCATGAGGGCTCCTGTCGTCGGCCGCGTGTGCATGGACATGACGATGGTCGATCTCACCGGTATACCTGGGGCGAGGGTGGGCGATGAGGTCATCGTCTTTGGAGGGAATAACCTCCCTGTCTCGGAAATTGCTGATCTTCTTTCCACAATCGATTACGAGGTCGTCTGTATGATTTCGAAGCGCGTTCCCCGCGTCCACATCGACGAGAGCTTTCAGGAGGATTAAAATACATGGCGATTCGCAGTATACCGGAAGGCTTTCATGCCCATAAATATCATGCGCTCGGCAACGATTACCTTGTCGTCGATCCAGCAGAATTTAAGCTCTTGCTCTCGGTGCACACGATTGCTGCGCTCTGCGACAGAAACCGCGGCATTGGCGCTGATGGTATACTTTACGGGCCGCTTCCCATGGAGGATGATGTTGCCCACGTGGCATCCAAGACCTTTTCCCTCCGCATTTTCAATCCCGATGGTTCTGAAGCCGAAAAATCGGGCAACGGCCTTAGGATTTTTGCTCTCTATTTATATGAGCGCGGCCACGTCGACGAGTCTCCTTTCCATGTGATCACAAAGGGCGGCATGGTCGAGTGCCGTGTCCTATCATGCGAGGGTCGGATGTGTTCGATCTCAGTGGCCATGGGCAAGGCACAATTGTTGCCGGGAAGCCCCTCCCTATTCTTTGAGGGCGTGGAATACCGCGCCATTCGGGTCTCGATGGGGAATCCTCACTGTGTACTCATGGGGCCACCCCCTTCCCCGGAACTGGCGAAGCGCATTGGTCCCCTCGTGGAGCGGCACCCCGATTTTTTAAATAGAACCAACGTGCAGTTTCTTGAGGTGCTTGATCGAAGCAACATCCGCATCGAAATCTGGGAGAGGGGGGCGGGGTACACGCTCGCGAGCGGGAGTTCTTCCTGCGCTGCTGCTGCCGCAGCAAAGCATCTTGGCCTCGTCGGGGACTTTGTCACCGTGCACATGCCAGGAGGCACGCTGGAAATCGATATGCGCGAGGAGATCATTATGATGACTGGTCCTGCGGTGCGCATATTCGATGCACTTTTTTCTCCCCACACCATCAGCCTGGTACGCGCAATGAATGAAAAGGATCAAGGAAAGGAGATGCCATGAGCGATGTGGTTCATTCGATATTCTCCGAAGCCCATTCCCTTGAAAATTGGCTTGTCGAGACACGGCGCGCCCTGCATCGCATCCCGGAGCCAGGCAATGAAGAGTACAAGACATCGGCAGCGATCTGTGCCAGGCTCGATGAACTCCACATTCCGTATACACAGATCAAAACAGCGGTGGTGGGGCTTCTTGAGGGTGCGGGGCCTGGCCGGTGCGTTGCGCTTCGAGCGGACATGGATGCGCTACCCATCGAAGAACCTACGGACCGACCCTATGCCTCGCTCCATCGCGGGTATATGCACGCATGTGGGCACGACGCCCATATGACTGTGGCCCTTGGTGTCGCGAAATTACTCTCGGAACATCGGCAGCATTTCGACGGGGCGGTGAAGTTGCTTTTTCAGCCCGCCGAAGAGACAACGGGCGGTGCTAGGCCCATGATCGAGGCGGGATGCCTCGAGAACCCCCACGTGGACCTTGTGCTTGGGCTCCATGTCACCCCCGACAGACCTGCAGGTCATATCGAGATCAAGCCCGGCCCCTTCTACGGTGCCTCCGACAATCTCCACATCGTTATACACGGAAAGAGCGCCCACGCGGCGTATCCCGAACAAGGAATTGATGCCATCGTCGTCTCCGCCGCAGTCATACAGGCACTGCAGACCCTCGTATCGCGCTCGATAGCGGCGCTCGATAGCGCGGTCATCACCATTGGGAAAATACAAGGGGGGAGGCGCAACAACATCATCGCCGATGAAGTGATATTGACCGGCACCATTCGGACACTGTCGGAGGAAGTGCGCCGTTTTCTATGTTCCAAGGTCACTGAAGTGTGCACGCAGACCGCAGTCGCTTTTGGGGCCTCCTGCGAAGTGCAGATTCAGCCGAGCTATCCTGTGCTGATCAACGACGAAGAGGCCACAGAGCTTGTCAGGAATACGGCCACGGAGCTTCTTGGGGCAACGAAGGTGCATCTCCGCGCAAAGCCAGTTCTCGGTGTCGAGGACTTTGCGTATTATTTGAGAGAGAGACCGGGAACATTCTGGCACCTCGGATGTGGGAAACCAGAGGCTGCCTCTGCCCTCCACTCGCCCCAGTTCGACATTGACGAAGCCTGTCTTGCTGTCGGCGTGGCGGTACAGGCAGCCTCGGCGCTCAGGTATCTCCAAAAGAAACCATGATTGAGCATACCGCCGGCTTGAAGATGCATCCAATCCATTCTATTTTAATAAAATGAGAAGACGGCTCGTTGCGTTGGTGGTCGTTCTTTTTCTGGTACTTCGGCATTCGCCCTCACGGATGGCAGCATTACCATCTCGGGTATTGTTCTGCAATCGGTGTACCTCTCGGTCTCTTCAAATCAAATAAATTTGAATGTAAATCAGAATTCGGAATCACTGCTCGCGGTGACCATATAAATAAGCAGTTTTAATCGATACGGTGCGAAGCTGCATCCATCAGCGCCTTGAAGGGAGCGAGAAAAGCGGGGTATCGCAAGAAGAGACCTTCAGGGTGAAACTGTAGAGCAAGGGCGAAGCGCCCATCCTTGGCTTCGAGGGCTTCGATAATGCCGTCTTGGCTGCGGGCCGTCACCTTGAAGTCTGCCGCAGGCTCCTCGACGGCTTGGTGATGCAGGCTGTTGACAAGGAGTGCCCCGGGTGCGAAGAGTGTGGAGAGCATACTCCCTTTCTCGATGTGGATATGATGGCAGAGTTCGTCGTGGGGGATGGAGGGGTTGTGGAGTATGGCCTCTGAATTGCTTCGCGCGATGTCCTGTATGAGTGTTCCTCCGCGAGCGACATTCATGAGTTGACAGCCCCTGCAGATGCCGAGCATAGGGAGCCGGGCATCCCAGGCACGGTTACAGAGTTCGATTTCCCACTCATCGCGACGCGTGTCCCACGACCCCAGACCGGGAAGAGGTTCCCTCCCGAATAGCCATGGAGCCATATCGTTACCGCCAGAAAAGATGATGCCATCGAGACGAGGGATGAGAAGGCGGGCCTGTTGTTTGTCAGCGACGGGCAAGACGACCGGAATGCCTCCGGCAGCCTCCACTGCGCGCACATAGGAATTTTTGAGAACAACATAGGGTGCTGGCTGGCGGGAATGGTCTTCTGCACTTGTGATGCCGATAAGCGATGTTGCCATGCGGGTATTGTAGCCAAGGCGGGGGGCAAGGTATAGTGCGTCAGTCTTGGGATACCTCAGATTTTACAGTGGTATCCGGGAGAGTCCATGGAAAGCGCAGTATTTCCCGAAGGCCTTACAGTCGAACATTCGCACCACTATTTCGATGGAGTGGAGTTGGAATCTCTTGCCTACACGTATGGCACTCCGCTGTATGTGGTGTCGGAGACCATCATCAGAAGACGTTGCGAGGAAGTGCGTCGATCTTTTTTGGAGCGTTATCCAGGGACCCGCGCGTACTATGCCAGCAAGGCCTTTCAGACTCTCGATATGCTCCGCATCATTCGAGATGAGGGGCTTGGGGTCGACGTCGTCTCGGGGGGAGAGCTCTACGCAGCGCTTAAGGCTGGTATACGCCCTTCCAACATCATCTTCCATGGCAATGCAAAGACCGACGACGAGCTCAGCATGGCCGTAGAAGCCGGTGTGGGGCGTATTGCGGTGGACAATCTTGAAGAGCTCTACAGGATCGAGCGCGAAGCCGTCCGCATGGGCAGAACGCAGACCATTCTTTTCCGCGTGACACCCGGCGTCGACAGCCACACCCACCGGTTTATCTCCACAGGGAGTCTCGACTCGAAGTTCGGCATACCGCTTGAGCCTGCGGAGACGGCCCGCTATGTTCAGGCACTGCGCGTGTGTCGCCACGTAGACTTTGCCGGACTGCATTTCCATGTTGGATCGCAACTTCTTGAGAACACCTCGCACCTGGCGGCGCTCAGGATCGTATTGGGGTTTGCGGCACGCCTTGCAAAGGAATCTGGTCTTGAGGTGCGGGAGCTGAACATGGGTGGGGGATATGGAATTCGCTATCTGCCCGAGGATAGGGCGCCTACTCTGGCTGAATTCGTCGACCCCATGATGACCGTTGTCCAGAGATGGAGCGCGGAGGAGCATCTTCCCATGCCTACATGTGCCATTGAACCAGGGCGCTGGATCGTCGGAGAGGCGGGACTCACCCTGTATCGCATTGTCGCTGTAAAAGAAATTCCTGGTATACGGACCTATGTCGCCGTAGATGGCGGCATGGGCGACAATATCAGGCCTGCACTCTATGACGCCCGGTATCACGCGGCAATCGTAGGCCGAGCTCGGGATCAGGAACCCCATGATGCCGGATGCAGTGGCACGACCGCCTCGGAGTGCCCCCCACGGACCGTGACGGTTGCTGGGCGGTACTGCGAGTCCGGCGATATTCTGGTCCGCGATGTTTCCTTGCCCGATCCCCGACCAGGGGATGTTCTGGCTTTTTTCTCGACGGGAGCCTATTGCTTTGCTATGGCGAGCACCTACAACCGCGTTCCAAGGCCTGCCCTTGTGATGCTCAAGGACGGCACGGCTCGCCTGTCCGTTCGGCGCGAAACATACGAGGACCTAATTTCGAGAGAGCAATGATGCGTGCCGGTGAGAATGACATACACGATATAATGTCAAAATAGCCAAAAGCCTCTAAAATTACAAGATTTTTTATTTTGAAGACAGTGGAGATACTTGACATATTTAAAAAATAGGATTATAAATATTTCTAATTATTAGTTACCACAACCATATAGGAGGTTTGGTATGAAAAAGTTTTTTGTATTCCTTATCGTTGGTTTGCTGGCAAGCAGCGCTGCCTGGGCTGCCCAAATTACTGTCACTGCCACAGTCGCCCAGAAACTGGACGTAGCCGTAGATTCAACTACATGGCCGATCACGATTAACAACGACGGAGCTGCGGTGGTGGAAGACCATCAGGGGGTTTTGACCGTCACGTCGAGCAAGAAAAACTATACTGTAACGTTTGTCTCGACGAATGGTGGTCAGCTTAGCAATGGAACAGAAGCTATTCCTTATCAGGTTAAAGTGGTGTGCACCGACACAACATGGACAGGCGTTGCGACGAACAACCTCAGTGATTATACTACGCTGACGACCGCTGGTGTGACTATCTCATTCAATAAGAGAACACCTGTGGGAGGCAAGACATTCGATATCGGTTTCAAGATCCCAAGCTATACCGAGTACTATGTCGACGGAACGTACACCGATACGATCACCATCTCCATAGCACATCCATAGCACCCAACTGAGATTTGTGCACATTTTGGTGCACTTCCCCACACCTTCGTGTGGGGAAAGGGTGTATTGAATGAAAAAGTATGTAGCCCTAGTGCTGCTTCTTATCCTCACGGGTGTTTTTGTATTCGCACAGCAGAGCATCAATGTGAAGGCCACCGTCCTTCCCGTAGGCGCAAACATCACGATGGACTCCTATCTATGGAATATCGCGTTCCCGAATGACGGCGCCACACCATATCAGAATGATCAACAAGGCATCATGACCGTCAAGTCCGGCAGCACATGGCTTTTTCATATCGACTTCAGTTCTGAGCACCTTGGGTATGTCAAACAGGGAAGCTTTCAGATTCCGTATTATGTCCAAGTGACCGAGATACCGAGCGGCTATTTTGGTATTATCTTTTCTGCACCGATTATGAATGACTACGTGCAGCTGACGAGCACCCAGAGCATCTGGTTTTTAGGGAGAACTCCGAAAGCCGGCATTCGGTTCTATGTGGGTGTCAAAATCAATGCGACACCAGGAGAATTCTATGAATCCGGCACCTATACTGATACTCTGACAATCAATTTCGTCGCATTCTGATATTGTAGATAGACTTTAGAAACCAAGAAGGCGCCGGAATGGGGCTTTGATGGTTTTCCTCTTCCTTCAAGCGGCGAAGGTCGTTGTGCTGCTGTTTGTACTATTTTACATTGTGTATACTTCTTTAGCGCCACCCAGGTTGAGTACCATTGTGAGAGCGAGCATCTATAGACGATGCTGTCAGCGTCTATGAAGATTTTATATTATGCAATATTTTGTACATACAAAGGGGGTATACTCAGGGGGGTATTCTAGGAGGAGATGAACATGGCGATGGCATGGAATCTACTTTCGAAATTTGCTATGAAGAAGATCATGTACATTAGGGAAGATCCTTCAAAACGCCTTCCGGAGGTAATCGAGTGGGCTCGTCGTTTCGATCTGACAGGGCGATACGCGAAGGCCTTCGATATGCTCGATCCATTCGTCAAAGATGAGCGGAATAACTGGAACCGCATGGCCAGGTCTCTCATCAGCGAACTGGATCCGATCTGCCTCAATAAACTGGTCGCAAATCTTGCCGTCAATTCTTTTCTCGCCTCTGCTCCTAAGCGAGAGCGGCTCACCAAGCGCGAATCGCACAATATTCCATGGGCTATTCTCATGGATCCTACCGCAAGCTGCAATCTTCGATGCATCGGCTGCTGGGCTTCAGAGTATCGCAAGACGGATGGATTGGACGAGGCCCTTCTCGACCGCATCATATGCGAGGGTAAGAATCTCGGCATCTACATGTATATCTATTCGGGCGGCGAGCCGCTCATCCGCAAAGATGACATACTCCGCCTGGCCGAGCGACATCAGGACTGCTATTTTTTGGCTTTTTCCAATGGCACATTGGTGGACGAGCGCTTTGCGGAAGAATGTCGCCGCCTGGGCAACTTCACGCTCGCCCTCAGCGTCGAAGGGTTTGAAGCGGAAACAGACCTCAGGCGGGGCAAAGGCACGTACCGTAAGGTCATCGACGCCATGGACATCCTTAAATCGCATGGCGTTCCCTTTGGATTTTCGACCTGCTATCACCGACACAACACCGAGGTGGTCGGCTCTTCCGACTACGTCGATTTTATGGTCGAGAAAGGCTGCAGATTTGGCTGGTACTTTACGTACATGCCCCTCGGCCATGATGCGGACCTCACATTCCTCGCCACGCCGGACCAGCGCGAATACATGTACAGAAAAGTTCGCGAGTACCGGAACAGCAAGCCTATTTTCCTTCTCGATTTTTGGAACGACGGAGAGTACGTGAACGGCTGCATTGCCGGCGGCAGGAACTATCTGCATATCAACGCGGCCGGGGATGTGGAGCCCTGTGCCTTTATCCACTACTCCACGGCGAATATCAAGGAGATGAGCCTTCTCGATACGATCAAGCAGCCTCTTTTTATGGAGTATGCCGCCGGTCAGCCTTTCAATGAGAACCATCTCAGACCCTGTCCGCTCTTGGACAACCCGGAAAAGCTCCGCGACATGGTGCTGCGAAGTAAGGCCAAATCCACGCAACTCCTCGATGAGGAGGATGTCGTCTCGCTGACGGCGAAGTGTGAGGATGTCTCCATAGCCTGGGCCGCCAGGGCCGATAAACTTTGGAATGAAAGAAAACACGGATGATTGCCCAATGACCTTGGACCGTAGAACGATCGGGCCGATTTCATGGAATGGGCACGTATTTAAGTTATTGTAATACAATGAATAAAGCCGCTCAAATCGAGCGGCTTTTCGATTGTCGGGCTGAGAGGATTTGAACCTCCGACATCTTGGTCCCGAATCTAATTCCTAGTTTTTATGATACCCATAGGTTTTATAGCTTATCATAAGTTATTATAAGAGCAATATTACATTTGTCAAGGATTGCATCGGGAGCACTGGTTCTCAAGAATTTGGGTAACATTTGGGTAACATGTTGCATAACGTCATGTATTTTCCAAGAAAAAACCAAGCTGTGCCGTCTCAATCGATCAACTGCCCGATGATGTCTTTTCTGCTCCCAGTTTCTGCTGTATCTTCTGCATTGCTTCAATCGTCAGCGGCGCCGAGCCCTCGTAGTGGTTGTTTACATTGACCGTCACCATGTGCCCGCGATGGGTAATGTCGCGGGCCATGGTGACACGATTGCCTCCTTGTCGGGCTTGGGCTCGACGATGGCGTTCCACTGTTCGTTCGTCTTCTTCTCGATTTCTGCTCTGTCGTCGCCCAGAAGCCGGATCACTACGTCCGTCGTCACAGAGTCCTTATATTGCCGGTAGACGTTATAGACATGCGGCATGAATATCTTTTCGCTGAAGACAGGCATGAGGCGCCGTTCGCGCAGGAAATTGAAGTATGCGGCGGTAAGGTAATTCTTGTTGCGCGTCTCGATCGCGAGCGGCAACCCGCGAACCCGTTCGCCTGCAGCAGCAAGAAAATCATCGAGCCTCTCGAGGAAGGCTTCGAGCGAGGGCATCTTGTCCCGGTTGAGGTACTCGAACTCGAACATGATCGCATCGAGGCGGGGGAGCATGGGCTCGATGGCTTCAAGGAATCGCTCGAAGCGTTCTGGCGACAAGAAGGCAGGATTCGCGACGTTCGTCGATGCGTCGCCGCTCCCCCGCAGGTGGGTCAGTGTCAGCTCCTGCGGCACCTTGCAGGTAAATCTGAACGAGGGCGCCACCTGCGCAAGGTAGTCGGCGACCTCTTCAGGCTCAGGGATCTTGTAGAACCAGCTGTCGATCTCGACGGTGCCGTACTTTTGTGAGTATTCGCGCAGGTACGCGGCCGCTCGCCGCTGCGGCTCGGTACCAAGCCCACCCATGAAGGGTAGTTCCACGAGCAGGTGCCGAAGAGGATTGGGGTGTTCATGCGCGTTCCTTGCAGGAAGAATGGTAGCATAGAATGATGCGGGCAGGAATTTGCTTCCTCCCGGTAAAGGCTTTGTCTCTAGATGTTCGATGCGGCCAATATCCTCCTTGACGCCATACATTGGACTGCTAGAATGGAATTGGATATTTCTTGTTTAAATGCTGGCCCGGCTTCAAAAGAGGATTTTAGCCATGAGAAAAGAAATCCATCGAAAAATCTGGTTTGTTGCTATCCTTCTGGTGTGTGCCGTGGTTCTCGGTGCACAGACCAATGCCCGATATTCACTTGTCATCGGCAATGGCACCTACACTGATCTTGGAACACTCAAGAACACTCGCAACGATGCCGAGGACATGGCGGCGGCGCTTCATGATCTCGGCTTTGAGGTGACGACCCTTCTCGATGCCGATCTCATCCAGATGGAAGATGCGGTGCTGGGGCTTTCGAACAAGCTTTCGGTTTCTCCCAATGCGATAGGGCTATTCTACTATGCCGGCCATGGCGTCCAGTCTGGAGGCATGAACTACCTCATTCCGGCCGATGCGCGGATTCCGGGGGAAGCGTATCTCAGGACGAAGGCGCTGAATGTCCAGTCGGTGCTGGATAATCTGCAGTCTGCGCGCAACGCGCTCAATATCGTCATCCTGGATGCCTGCCGGGACAATCCGTACAGCTGGGCACGCTCCGGAACGAGGGGGCTGTCGGTGGTCTCGGCCCAGCCGCCGGGGAGCATCATTGTCTATGCGACGAGCGCAGGGAGCGTCGCGCAGGACGGGACGGGAAAAAACGGTGTATTCACGGGTGAACTTCTTAAAAACCTTAAGACGCCCGGCCTCGATGTCATGGAAGTGTTCAGCAGGACAGGGGAGGGGGTGCAGCGTGCAACCCTGGGAAGACAGACGCCCGCGCTGTACACGCAGTTTTTCGGGAAGGTCTACCTTGCGGGAAGCGATGGCTCGGCTGTCCAGGCCATGGTGCCGCTTACGCCCCCTGCCGTTTCGCAGAAACTGTATGGTAGTGCGTACGTGAAGACTGAGAGCGCAGGCGAACTGTATGTAGATGGAGTCAAGGCAGATAGCCTTCGCGCAGGAGGCCAGATGCGTCTCTCTGGCCAGGAAGCAGGGCGCTATATCTATGAGATGCGCTACCCATCCGGCGAGAAGGAGACAAGAACCGTCCAGGTCGAGCAGGACAAGGAGATGCTTGTCAGTTTCGGGTGGAAGCCGCAGGAAGCTTCGGCAGCCGTTGTCATTCCGCAAGCCGCAGCGCCAGTCGTGCCCAGCGGCCTTGTAGAGATGGTCTACGTTGAGGGCGGCAGCTTCATGATGGGCTCTGAGACAGGTGATTCAGATGAGAGGCCGGTACACACGGTAAGCCTGTCGCCATTTTACATGGGCATGTACGAGATCACACAGGAGCAATACCAGCAAGTGATGGGCACGAACCCGAGTGAGTTCAAATCATTCACAGATGCTTCGAAGCGTCCAGTGGAGAAGGTGAGCTGGTACGATTCGGTGCTGTTCTGCAACCTGCTGTCGCAAAATGAAGGGCTTGAGCCTGCGTACTATGCGGACCCCGCTTTCAAGACAATCATCAATAACGCCACCGCCTACACGGACGGCACAAATGCCTACTGGAAGCGTGATGCGAAAGGATACCGCCTTCCGACGGAAGCTGAGTGGGAATATGCAGCAAAGGGAGGCAATAAAGCAAGAGGATATATCTATGCTGGTTATAACAATCTAGCACAGGCTGCTTGGTATAAAGATAATTCTGCAAGCACCACCCACCCTGTCGGGCTCAGGGCGCCGAACGAGTTAGGGCTGTATGACATGTTAGGCAATGTCTGGGAGTGGTGCTGGGACTGGTATAATTATTGGTATTACTATAGCAAAAACCCAAACATTGACCCCACAGGCGCGGACTCGGGCGCTGGCCGCGTGTGTCGCGGCGGTAGCTGGGACAGCGTTGCTGACGACTGCCGTTTGGCCAGGCGGGGCAACAGCAGCCCCGGTTACCGGCATGACATCTTTCTTGGCTTCCGTGTGGCCCGTGGTCCCTGAGCTCTGTTTTTGGAGGTTTTATTCGCTGATTTGGTTTTGCTCTCTATCATTTTTTTATATTCCCTATTTCAGAATCCCGACAGTCAGCCCGAAGAGCAGCCCTGCGCTGGCACCTATTAAAAATCCTGTCAGTAGTGCTTTATGGGCTTGCGCCTTGGCTTCTTCTCTGCAGCTCTTTAACGAGCTCTGCAAGCTCATCAAGGCATTCGCGAGCTCCTGCCTCAGTCTCTCCGATTCCTTCCAGTCCGTTTGCAAGGTCTCGAGCCTGGCCTGCAGCTGCTCGATCGCGTTCAAGCGTGCTTCGCTCTCGCGCAGTAAGTCCCCCAGCTTCTTCGCAAGCTCCTCCGATTGCTTCCTCGATTCTTCCGCTTCCCGCTTCAGCTCTTCGTTCAAGTTCTTTAATTTCTCGATCATTGAGGCTGCTTCCGCTAGGAGGCTCGGCGTGTCCAGCTGTCGCCAGTCTGATGGCAGAGCCGAAAGCTGCTGCGAGCAGAAGAGCAGCAACAAACATCCACAGCCTAGTCTTCTTTTCCACATTCTTGTCCCTTTATCGCGGCGGCAAGGCCCTTAAGTGCTTCGATAGTGGTGTAGCCGGTCAATACGAGCACCGCGGCCATGGCGGCAATCCCAGCCCAGACGCCTGCCATCTGTCCGCTTGCGGCGGCCAGCCAGAGGCAGCCGTTCGAGGAGATCGCGTAGAGGAGGGCGAGGGTCCTGCGCATGGACCAGGCGCCGTCCTGCTCCTGGAGCACATTCGGCTTTCTCATGCGGCCCTCCTGAATACGCGGTAGCTTTCGAGCCTGCCATAGCGCACGGTACGGGCGTCCTTGATGGGATCCCATCCGGGCAGCCTGAAGTGCTGGTGGACTATTGTCCTGCCTGCAGCCTTCTCTTCCCAGTTCCAGCATTCGATGAGCTTCTCCCCAGGCTTTGCTTTGTAGCCGGGGCCTTCCCTGCTGCTTGCCCATCCCTTCTCGCCGGTCACAAGTTCCATGAAGGCATCGCGGTTTTGCACAAAGCAGTTCGAGGGGTTGCCCCGATCCTTCTCGTCGTAGAAGATGTACCCCCTCTTTATGCCGTCGAGGATGAAGCCCACAGCCTCGGCTTCGGAGAGCCCGGGCTTTCCGAGCTCGCAGATGCACAGGGCGAGGCAGGCAGCCTCGCCGAGCTCGGCAAGGAGGGTCTGCACGCCTTGTTTCATTTTTTCTCCTCCTCCGGGCTGCCGGCGATCGCTGCGACGAGGTGCTCGTCGAATTTCTTTTTCTCCTCGCCAATGAGCCGCAGGGCTTCGTCGACGTTGCCGTTGCACTTTCCGTCCCGCAGCGCCTCGAGGGAGGCCTTCATGCCAAGGAGGATGGGACCCTGCAGGGTGTAGAGCACGGAAAGGTGCGACCGCATGGTGACGATCTCGTAGAGGATTTTCTCCATGCTCTGCTTCGAGTGAAAGAGCCAGCGGAGGTTGAGCCAGAGGGTTCCCGTGATCGCCGCGGCGGCGATGCCTGCCGCCGCGTCCACGAGCTTGTCGACGAGCGTTTGCATTCTCTTTGCCTCCTTTCTTTAGCTTGCGCGGAGCGCGGATAGAAGTTCGTTCGCGGTTCCCATGGCTGTGCTGAAGGCGCCGGGGACGGGGCGCCCGAATCCGAGTCGGACTTGGAACCCGTCCTTGGTCCAGTGTTCCTCGATCGAATGAATGGGCACGGTGTACCACTGCCCGTAGGCATGCACGCTGCAGAGGTCTCCCAGGCGAAAGTCTTTGTCGGCTTCGAGAGGCGAATGTGCTGCTAGCTGTGCTTCGAGGAAGAAGGTCGTGGGGTAGGCTCCGAGGCGCGCCATGCCGTACATCTGTAAGCGTTCGTACTCGGTGAGCGCAGGTGCGTCGATTGCACGCTCGAAGCGTGCGTACCCTTCAGGCTCCGCTCTGTCCCAGGCGAGGACCACGGGCCTTCCTTCGGGCAGCCTTGCTCCAAGCACGTAGAGCGCCGAGGCGTAGCGCCCGAAGCCCTTGGTGAGGCTCGCGTGTGTGAGGGTATCGTACTCCTCGGCAAAGAGCGCGCGGGCATGTTGCTCCTGGCCGGCGCTGCGGTCGAGGCCTTCGATGATATCGAAGATGAGCAGCCTGCCCGCAGTGTCGAAGCTGAGTCCGAATCCGAGGCCGGAGGCGTTCGCGATGGAGCTTAGCTCCGAGAGAAGGCTCGAGTAGCCGCAGGAGAGGGAATAATGACAGCCCCTGGTCAGGTCGGGCGCGATCGCAAGGGCGGGAAATTGGCGTTCTGGAGCTGCGCCCGGGCCGCACTGGCTGTGGACGAGGGCCTTCATCACGGTCTCGGCGGGCGCGTCCATCTCGATCCTGGCCGCGCCCGCGGGAGGAATCGCAATCCTCCTGGCGAAGATGGCTTTCGCCTCATGCCCCCGCGCGATGATCCATGCGCTGCCCTTCTCGAATACCTTTTTCTCCACCTCCTCGATTATGCCGATTCTGGCGCCATCATTGCCTACAAGGACGAAGTTGCCTTCGGCGACGGCCTCCTCTTCGTCTGCCTCGAGGGGGAGCAAGAAGGCGAAGTCGCCGGGCTCGGCGAGGCTTCGTGTGTAGTAGAGCTCGCCGTAGCGCTCGATGTCCGCCACAAGCTCGAGCTCGCTGTTCAGGATTCTCAAACTTGGCGCACGCATCGTCAGGCCGCCACGGGGTAACCCCAGTAGACGTGGCCCTGGTAGCCCAGGGTGATGATGGTGCCGTCCGTGTTCTTGGCTATCGCCCGGATGTCTGCCCAGTTGGCGCTTGGGTACTTGAGGCTCCAGCTTGCGCCGCCGTCTTGGCTTTCGTAGATTGCTTTTCCCACCGGCAGGTAGATGGCAGAGCCATCGACGAGGATGCTGGAGAATGATCCCCATTCATCGAGCCGCCTGCCTGCGTCCCAGGTAAGGCCGTAGTCGGTGCTCCGGTACAGCCAGCCGCCGTCGCTATAGGCTACGAGCACAGTGCCGTTTCCCAGGTGCTGTATGAATGCAGCCTTCTTCTCATAGCAGTCGGTTGTCTTCACCGCGGTCCATGTCGCGCCGGAATCGGTCGACCGCCAGATTTTGTCGGTGGAGTAGCCGGCCGCGAGCAGCACACCGTTGCCTAAGCTTGCCATGGCGGTAATGAGGTAAGAGCCAGGGAGGGTCCCCCGCAGGGTCCAGCTTGAGCCGCCGTTGGTGGTTGCAAGGATTTTGCTGCCACAGGCGGCAACCGCATTCAGGCTGTCAATGGCCGCGAGGGCGCTTGCGTATTCCTCTGCGGTATCTTCAAAGACCTGCGTCCAGCTTGCGCCAGAGTTCAGGCTTTTGTAGATGCGTGCCGGCGTGCCTCCTGCGGCAAGAAGCGTGGAGCCTACGGTGCCAAGGCTCATGATTTTGCTGTCGACGGTGATGCCTGTGGGGTCAGACCAGCTCATCCCTGCGTCGGTGCTGCGTGAAAGCTTTACGGTGTCGCTGCGACCGACGAGCATTGTAACGCCGCTTGCCAGCATGAGCGCGCACTCGATCTGGGCTGTTGTCCATGGCCGGGAAGTGAAGACGAAGTGCCGAAAAGAGAGGCCTGCCTGCCCCGCGTTCAGGGCGTCCGCCTTTGCCTTCAGCACGCGCCCGTACACATTTCCTTCTGAGAGGTCGTCGATGGAGTGCCGCTCGGTCAGAAAAAGGGGCCGGAACTCGCGCTCGTCGGCGACACTCACGACCGGCGGGTCGGCGAGCCGGTTCACGAGCACCGTCGCAAGGGGTATGTCGTCTGAAGGATTGTAGTCGGGCACAGCAGGGTTTGTGCTTTCCGCTCCCTGGATTATGCTGGCCCGCATGGTTCGCGCGTACCGGTCGATGCGCACCACAATCCGGTCGCAGCGCTGCGTTCCCAGGGTAGGCGCCGCAAGCGTAAGGTGTAAGCTTTCAGGGTTGCGGTAGTATACGCCGCCTTTCAGGGCGACACCCGCCGCGATGTCCACGGAGAGGCTGCCGTCGGTGGTGACGGCAAGCTCGCCGTCCGCGTTCTTGATGACCCCTTCCGCCCGCTGCATCGCTTCGTGCAGCTTCTCGTTTAAAAAGCTGGCGGTGTACTTGCGGTCACCCGCAACACTGGTAAAGAATCCCGATTCCTCGCTCATCCTGTCTCCTTAGGCTTCCAGGTAGTGGCTATAAAACTCGAAGAAGGCCTCGGAGCCTTCTCCGGCCGATTCGTCGCCAATCTCGATTAGGTTCTCGCCTGGCGCAAGCTGCCAGAAGCTGGAAGCCAGGTCGAGGTAGTGCATGCCGCTTCGCTCTGCGCCATTCTGAAAAAGGCGAATCTGGCGCCTGCCGGGCTCGGTGTCGATCTCGAGGTACTCGCCTGCCCGGATCATCTGCCTGATTCGTATGACTTCATTCGTGGTGTTGTTTTTTATGTAGGGGTTCACCATGGGCCCTGAGAACCGTATGCGCACGGGCGCACTTTCGTTGCCATCGTTGACGATGGTCGCCGTCCGCTCTCCCGAGTGCTCGATGCTCGAGAACTCAAAGCCTTCCAGAGGGATTTCGATTCCCTCCTCGCTGAACTCGGTCAAGGAGGCGTAGAAGCGCACCGAGCTCACCACCGGCTCGATGCTCTGAAAGAACGGCCGAGGGCAGACAAATTCGAGCCGCACGCGCTGCCAGGCTTCGTTCCAGCGCTTTTTCGCGAAGACTGGTGCGCTTGCAGGCAGTGCTTCGATGCTTCGCGCTCTTCCACCCCTTCTTACGCTTATAGTGCCGCCTTCTCTGGCAGGGCACAGGGCAGTGCAGATCGCCGCTCGTTCCTCGGCCATGCCGGCCTCGTCGAGGCCTTCAAAGTCAAGGAGCGCCTCTAAGACAATTCGCCGCGGCTCGAGCCGCAGGCTGGCCGAGATAGCACCGTCCATCCCTGCGCCCGTCGCGATGGCAAGGCGCAAAGGGGGAGATTCGAGTCCTTCGGCGGAAAGGAGTGCAAGCCTTCCTTCACCTATAGTGAGGGTATGCCCGTCGGGGCTTATGTAGGATATGACCGTCACAGCCCCTCCCCGAACGCAATGCGCCGCGATAGTTCTTCCCGCTCGCGCTTTTCCTGCAAGAGGCTTGGTACGGCTTCCTCGTCGATGGTAATGCTGACGTTTGTGTCATTTTTGTCTTCAGCACTCTGCCAGTCTCTGTCGCTCATGCCTTCAGCCTCGCGCCGGAAAAGCTCATCTCGCATGAGTGCCATTCAGGCCTTTCCGCGGGGATGCGCCTTATCATCTCGCAGCGGTAGCCGCCTGCTTCCATGAGCTGCCGTGTACGCGCTTCGATTTCCTCCAGCTCTTGTTCCGCAAGAATCCCAATCGTGCAGCGGCAGCCTTCCGCGACGACGCCATCCTCATTTTCCAAAAGGGGTATTCCTTCCTGCGCTGAGACAAGCACAAGCGGGGGCGAGTAGGGCGGCTTTGCCGCAAGGCTCCCCTGGAGGATATGCGTCTCCTGGCCAAGAAGCCCGGCGAGCTCGCTGTCGGGCGCAAGCAGGGCGGCAATCCTCGCACACTCGCTCATGGATTCTCCTTCTCAAGAAGCGCTTCCACATGCTTTGGAAAGCAGCGCACCCAGAGCACGCGGTAGCGTTTGCCCCTTACATCGATGCGGTCATATGGCTCGATGGCCACATTCGGCCCCGCTACAAGGAGCGTTCTCTCCCCTTGGCCCTCCCTCTGGCCTGTCTTTTTTGCAGGCCAGAGGGAGGCCGGGAAGCTGCCGTTATCCGTATAGACAGCCGTGAGTGCAAAATTGCAATCGAGGGTCAGACCCCGTTTTGCAATGCGCACCACTTCGGTCCGTTTCATGCCCGCCCGATCCCTATCTGCGAAGGGTTTCGCACGTGTCCTGCAAGCAGGCGGTGTACCTGGCTAATTCGCCGCACGCTCCCCGGGCCCGGCGCGTAGAAGCGCTCCACATCCCCTTCGCGCTCCCGCTGAAGCGTTCCGCCTTCGGCAGGGTCGAAGGCGAGGATCCCCGGCTCGGTAAGCTCGAGGAGCGCTGCCTCGCACTGTGCCTCTTTGAGCCAGGAGGGGATTTCATTGCAGGAAAGCCCCTCGAAGTCGCAGCGGGGGAAAGAAAGGCGCTGCGTGGCAGCAAGCTTTATCCCTTCCCACAACTGCCCGTAGGCGCGCTCGAGCCAGTCGCAGGCGCGCACCAAGGCAGCAGCCTTCTCCTCGACCGTCGCCTCAGTCCAGCGCAGATTCCTGCGCTCCGCGTGGTAGGCGTCCGCTTCCTCAATCGTGCAGTAGCTGGTTGCATATTGAAGGCCAGCTCCGTTCTCAATGGTCATACGATGTACCCGTAGACCGTCACCGAGAGCTCGCTGCCGGTTTCGAAGTCGCCGTCGGCGAGTACATCGATGCCCTTCCCGACCCGCCCGCCCAAGGCAAGCCCGAACTCGGCCTCGAGCGTCACGCCCTCCGCGCTGGGGGTGATGAAGTTCCCCGGCACAAGTGCGCTTGCCGCAATCGAGGCGAAGCGGTAGATGAGGTCGGTGCCGGAGTCCGCAAGAAAGATTCGTGTACCAGTCCCGCCACTCCAGGCTTCTTCCCCGGCGAGCACCATGAAGAAGCCCACGGGGTAAGCTCGCTCGCCCGCGGCAAGCTCAGCTTCCGGCAGGAGCGCAACCCTCGTCCCCGCCTCGGCGGCCTTCAGCGTGGCGGTTCGCGCAAAGAAGCGCTGGCCGCGCGCTGCGTCCGCTTCCAGGCTGTCCACGGCGGCCCGGAGCCCCTCGACCGCGGCCCCGAGCGCCTCGAGCGCCCCTTGCAGCGCCTGCTGCTGCTCGCTCAGCTGCAGAATTTCCTTGCCGAGCGAGGCTTTCTGGCCGTCCGGTGAGAGCCTGTCCAGGATGCCGGCTCTGGTAGCGTCGAAGGCCATGGACCTTAGCCCAGAAGCAGCGCCACGTGCTCGTGCATGACGACTTTGAAGCCCCATGCCAGGTGCAGCTCCCAGGTGATCTGGCCGTACTGCGCGATCTCCAAAAGGAGGTAGGTAAGGCCCCGAAGGTCGGAGACAAGGGCCTGCTGCATGGTGGGGTTCTCGGGCATGACAGGCGGCCGCATGATGCCCACCACCGCGCCGCGGTCGAAGGCGAGGCAGGGGGTGTAATTCTCGCCCACGGTGATCGCGGTGGAAGGCGCGATCGTCTGCCGCACCCCCGGCCGCCCGATGCGTAGCACTTGTTGCGCCGCCGTGATGGCCGCGTGGCAGACGTAGCGGTTCTCGTCTCCCTCGAAGGAGAGGATATCGCCGGGGAGGATTGTCCCGGTGCCGGAAGCCCCGGAGAGGGTCGTGGCCGTGTCGCCCTTGGCCATGGGGGTCGTGGCGTTGGTGAGGTAGTTGGTGCCGGTACCTTTCACGTGCGGGGTAACCTGGGCCGAGGTGCGGATTGCAAAGCCGAACTGCCGCTTGATGATGCCGCTTCGGCGCTCTTCGTCGCTGCCGGCTGCGTAGGCCTGCTGGATGGCTGACAGCTTTAAGAGGTTTGTTTCCGCCGCGGAGTCGCAGACGAACTGGGCGTCGGCCATGGGGCAGCCGTTGTCCTTGAGGATTCTGCGTACGAGGATGAGCTCATCGAGGGAGGAGGCAAAGGGGGTAGTGCCGGCAGTGCCGGTGGCGCGGGAAGCGCCTTCGACGATGGCCGCCACGCAGTCGGCTTCGGCTGCGTTCCGAAGGGAGCGCATTTCCTGCATGAGCTTGAGGCGCAGCCACTCCTTGTCGGTGCCGGAGTTCTCAAGGCTCCTCCGTTGCTCTCCGGTCAGGTGCCAGCTGCGCTTCTTGGAGGCGGTGATCCGCACATCGACGGTGCTTGCCGTGTCGGAGTCTCCCTGGGGGGTGACGTTGCCGGGGACAAAGTCCACGGGGGTGCCGCCCGAGGCGATGGGCACGGCGACTATGTCGTCCTTGGCGACTTGCTTGTCGTCGAAATTGAGGGTGATGGACTGCAGGGCGCCCGAGTCCTCCGCGGACACTTCCTGTGCCGCGGAGAAGAGGATGGGCGCAAGGGGGGTGAATATGTTGGCCATGGGTTACATCTCCTTTTACTTATTCTTCAGTCACGGTGCCGCCTTTGAGGATGAAGGAGGAGCGGTCTTTGGCGGGCAGGCTCCAGAAGCGCTCGGCGGAAAGGCTGTTTGCGCTGTCTGTTTTCGCAGGGACCCGGTGCTCGCCGGCGCCTGAGCCGGCATTCTCCTTTGCGGCGATGTACTCTTTTCCCTCGTCGGAGGCGACGAATTCCCGCACCCAGTCGGAAAGGTTCATCTTCTGTTCGACGCCGTCGCGGCTTACCCGGGCAACTGCGGTGCGGACGTCGCCTTCGCCTTCGACCGCGAGGATGCCTTTCTCCCGGATGAGTGCCTTGACGGCGCCCAAGAGGCTGGGCTTGACGTTGGCCTTGGTAAGCTCGCTCGTGAGGCCTGCGTCGAGTACGAGGCGCGCGACGGCTGCTTTCTCGTCGCTTAAGCTCTTTGCGAGCGCGGCATCCTTCTCGGCGCGTTCCTTCGAGAGGGTTTCAAGCTGCCGGTCTTTCTCGCCGAGGAGCTTTTTTGTGCTCTCGAGCTCGGCCTTGAGGCTCTCGAGTTCCTTGAGGGAGTTTTCAAGCTCTTCCGGGCTTTTTCCGGAGAAGGCTTCCATCTTGCGCTCGAGCTTCTTGATGCGCGCCCAGTCCCTGGCGGCCAGGGGCTCGATCTTCTCGATCAAAGGGAGGATGCTCTCTTTATGCAAGGGGCCTTCCTTGCCGAGTTCGAATTTGAGGTGGGAGATGATGTCGTTAAGACTCGTCATTCAGCAGTTTGATCGTCGGGGGTAGTATCCGCCCCGTCGGCCATGCGCACGGCTTTCTTTGTTCACTCATCGCGGTCGCAGGAAGTGCGCGGTGCCTGCAGGGCCGCGGGCGGGCAGGAGTATCCCCTCCTGTGCGGGTCGTGCCGGAACTCTATCCGACAAGTGTATAATAAAGTATACAGGGGGTGCGTGTAAAGGGGGGCGCTAGAGCTCAGACCAAAACCGGAAGGTTATCATCGAACATAACACATGATTACTAGGCTCGTGAAGTAGACATAAGGACTGTCGACCATATACGGCAAAATCTTTATAAAGCAAAGAACTATGTTTCGGCTGCAATACTGGATAGCCTGTTCATTTTTTAAAAGTCACATGAAAAGTCACATTTGCCATGATTTTAATGCTTTTTTATTGTCTATCAATTTGCTGTGCTAATATTTCTTTTCTTACCAGATATTTTGATGTAAAATATATTAGGCTAATTGGCCACGTTGATGAAAGGTGTCTGTTGCTTAAATGTCTGTAATAACCAGAAGCAAAGAAGAGTTTGAGCGATACTTAATGATTTTTGAGCCAGACGAGTATCTTCCCAAGTTTGTCAAATCAACTCACGACATCTATCAACATAAATCGGTCCTCAAGCAACTTCCTTGTACTGACTTTGTGATGGGTTATCTGGCTTATATCGTTCTGGATGATATTCGGATTGCTAAGCGATTCAGAAGGGCCGATTGCTTAAAAGTGCTTCGCGATATCATAAGGAACAACGAAACGACACCAAGATTTTCACAGAAAACGACCAGGGTGCTTTTTCAAATTTATCAAGCTTTAATTTTCAAAGTGCCCGATGATACCAAATGGGCTGTAAGTGTTCTTATCAAAGGACAAACTTTAGGAGAAAGCGAAATTCAGTGGCTTATCGAAAACTATTGGAAGTCTGTGCATATATTGAACCGGTTGCTGCTTTATCCCGAACCCAATCCACTTATAGAGGCTTGGGCTGAATGTGTTTATAAAGCAAATGAGTTCCCAGACCGCGAAGCCGAGATAGTGGCTTTACTTATCCATAATGACATTCCAGCGTATGTCAGATGTAAGAATGAGCTAAAATTAGAAGCTATTGCCCGCGCTCGGATATCTGATTCGGTGAAGGAAGCTCTGATAAAGGAGTTCGCTTGTCTGAATAACTATGATAAAGTGCTGGATTTGGCTTTGAGATTGAGGATGCCATCCTTGATCCAGCATCTTGTGGAGGCTTTTAATCATTAAAGGCCACCCCTGAATTGCCCCGGGTTTATCGGAACCTGTATTATATGAGCATCCAATTATTGATGAGCTCATCTGATTAGTATGGCCCTTCCGACTTCTCTATGCGTAAGATAATAACATCTGACAGAATGGAGAGCCTGCCCAGGTTAGATAGAATTGGTATTGTGAATCGTGCGCGATTACGAAAGCCACAACCGCGTGCCTTATGCTTCTGCATCTCTGCATTCACTGATTCATTCCGCGCATTCGTCACTCCCAGACGCGTCGCGTTTAATATACTCAAGAGAATTCATTCGACTATTTGTGCGTCCTTGATTGAATGATAGAAGCCTTGCAATTCATCCAGCCTAATGGCGTTCTCTAGTCTCTTTAGGCTTCTTCGAAGCAGCCAATGCTTAAAAGCTCTATTACCGTTCCCTAGATCCTGCCAAGCACACACTGTCTTTAAGTTGCTTCTATAAGGGATGATGCGGTGAATCGAGATCTTTTGATGAAAAGCGGGGACAAAACCTGCATAATGGAATTGTCAAAACTGCCAAGAACAGGAGTATGCCCTCGCTATGAAAATTGCAACCGATATTCTGGGTGAATTACAAATACTTATGGACAATGATTTCAATCTCCAATGTCAAAGTCTTTTTGAACTTTCCGGTTTCTGACCATCATTCGAATCCTACCATACCTATTTCGAGCCGGTTTTTCATTCGATAAGAATTGGTCTTTAGGCTCACTATTTAATTAAAGCTGACAGATCGAGCTTGTATTTTTCAAAATTCCAGGTTTCTTAAGCTCTAGAAATTTCTCATGGGGTTATTTCTTTTAATCCCTGCTTATGTCATCCCAGTCATATGGTTTGTTCTGTCGCCCATTAATACATGCAGATATTCAGCTAACAAGGCATCTGCCATTTTACCTAAGTCCGTGTTACTATGCTGGAAGAAACATGGAACATGAAAATATGCAAAGACAGGTAAAATCAAAACAGAGGGTAGCCGATCACGGCGAGGTGCTCACCGGCGAGCGTGAAGTCAACGCCATGCTTGACCTGGTGAAGGCTGAAACTGAACGGATCGACTCCCGTTTTCTCGAACCCGCCTGCGGGACCGGTAATTTTCTTGCCGAAATCCTGAGACGAAAGCTCCGGGTTGTGGAAGAGCGGTACGCAAAAAGCCAGATCGAATACGAACGATACGGAGTCCTTGCGGTGTCATCAATCTACGGCATTGATATTCTAGAAGACAATGTGCAGGAATGCCGGGATCGACTCCTTAATATATTTGAAGTGGAATATCGCCGGCTGTACAGGTCCGAAGCAAAGGAGCAGTGTCTTGCTGCGGTTAAATATATTCTGTCTTGCAATATTATTCACGGCGATGCGCTTTCACTTAAAACCGTGGGGGATAAACCGGAGCCAATCACTTTTGCCGAGTGGTCCCTGGTCAACGGCAGTTTGCTTAAACGCCGGGATTTTACGTTCCGGGACCTGCTCGATCATGCTTCGGCGAAGGAGATGCCCCTCTTTTCCGACCTGGGAGAGGATGTGTTTATTCCCGAACCGAAGCGGGACTATCAACCGGTGTACTTTCTGGAGGTAGGCGATGCCGTTTACGGTAAATTATAACCCGGATATTCTCACATGCCTCGCAAATCTATCGAGCGATGAGGTCTTTACTCCGCCGGCGCTGGCTAACCAGATGCTGGACCTATTGCCAGAATCACTCTGGAACGACCCTGATGCACGATTCCTCGATCCGGCATGCAAGTCCGGCGTGTTTTTGCGTGAAATCGCAAAACGCCTCGACAAGGGGCTAGAAGGCCGAATCCCTGACCGGCAGGAGCGGATCAACCACATCATGAAACACCAGCTTTTCGGCATCGCCATTACGGAGCTCACCGGTCTCATGTCGCGCCGCACGGTCTATTGTTCAAAACGGGCCAACGGCAAGTATTCCGTGTGCACCAGTTTTGACGATGAACTGGGCAACATCCGTTTCAGCCGCTTGGAACACACCTGGCAGGATGGCCGCTGTGTCTACTGCGGCGCCAACCAGGAAGGCTACGATCGCGGTCCTGAGCTTGAGACCCATGCCTACGAATTCATTCACACCCGCAAGCCTGAGGAGATTTTTACTATGAAATTCGATGTCATCATCGGCAATCCGCCGTATCAGTTGAGTGATGCCGGATACGGGAGAAGCGCATCACCGATATATCATCATTTTGTTAAGCAGGCCAAAAAGCTCAATCCACGTTATCTGGTGATGATCATTCCAGCACGATGGTTTGCTGGCGGTAAGGGTCTTGATGAGTTCAGGAAAGAAATGTTGAACGATGATCGGATACGAAAGCTCGTAGATTATGAGAACAGTGCCGAAGTTTTTCCCGGCGTGGATATAGCCGGTGGTATATGTTATTTCCTCTGGGAAAGAGATTCACATGCACCTTGCGAAGTAACCAACTTCTACAATGGACAACCTGTTGTTTCCAAACGGCAGCTCAATGAATTCCCTGTTTTCATCCGCCATAGCCGAGCCATTCCAATAATTCGTAAGGTATTGGCTAAGAATGAGAATGGAGGGAGACGGTTGAGCGAAGTTATATCGCCTAGAAAGCCATTTGGTTTACCGTCTACATATACTCCGAAGGAAACTGGGATTCCGTGCTGGTTCAAGCAACGTATCGGTCTAAAATACGCCGATCCCAAGGACGTTAAAGATGATAATCAAATCCTGAACAAATGGAAACTGCTTATTCCCCGTGCTCCAATCGCCGGCCAAACTGACTTTTCAAAACCGATTGCCTTCTACTATGAGGCAAATACGCGGATTGCAAGGCCAGGTGAATGTTGTACAGAAACCTGGCTTGTTGCTTGCGCTTTTGATACGAAAAAAGAAGTTGAGGCATTCAAGTCATACCTATTCACCAAAATCGTCAGATTTCTTCTTTTGCAAGCAGTTATATCGCAAGACGTTACAAGAGATAATTTTTGTTTTGTGCCTGACTTGGGGAAATATGAAGGTATCTACACCGACGAAATGCTGATGAAGCGATGGGGCATCACAAAAGATGAGTTTGAGTTTATTGAATCGAGAATACGCGACGTAGATGAAGAAAACGGATCAGGAAACAGCGACGAGGAGGCCGCCGATGACTGACGATCTTCCCGCGTCGCACTACCAGCAACTTAAAGAGCATATTGGTAACCTGCTACGCCAGGGGCGGGCGCGGGCAGGCCAGGCGGTCAACAGTATATTGGTGCAGACCTACTGGCAGATCGGGCGGTATATTGTGGAATTTGAGCAGAAGGGCAATGCCAGAGCCGAGTATGGGACCGAATTGCTGGACAGGCTTTCCCGGGACCTGAAGGCAGAGTTCGGCAAGGGATTCAGCCGCTCCAATCTTTTCCAGATTCGGCAATTCTATATCAAGTTCCAAAATATCCAGACGCTGTCTGGACAATTGAGCTGGAGCCACTACGTCGAAATCCTCAAGGCCGACAACGACTTGGAAATCAGTTTCTATACCCGACAATGCGAAAAGGAACACTGGAGCGTGCGGGAGCTCAAGCGCCAGATGAAAAGCATGCTGTTTCATCGCCTTGCCCTTAGCAAAGACAAGGAGGGCGTACTTGAAATCGCCCAAAAGGGAACTGAGATCCAACAGCCGGAAGACCTTATCAAGGATCCCTATGTCTTTGAATTTTTGGGATTGCCCTCACAGGAGCGGGTGCTGGAAGGGGAGCTGGAGCAGCGACTCATTCAAAACCTGGAGCTGTTCCTGCTGGAATTGGGCAAGGGCTTCGCCTTCGTTGGAAGACAATACAAAATTACCCTCGCGAACCGGCATTTCTATGTGGATCTGGTGTTTTACCACCGCATCCTGAAATGTTTTGTGCTGATTGACCTGAAACGGGGCGAAATTGAGCACAACGACATCGGGCAGATGAATATGTATTTAAACTACTTTACCAAAGAGGAAAATACGGAAGGCGATAATCCACCCATCGGCATTGTTCTGGGAGCGTATCACGATCGGGTCATGGTGGAATACGCGACCGCTAACATGACCAACAACCTGTTTGTCAGCAAATATCAGCTCTATCTTCCGGACAGGCAGCAATTGCAACGTGAACTGGAGAGGTTACTGAGCGATGAGTAAGGAATTCTTTCCCCAGCGCCTTGAAGTAAGTCCCACCATCTACGCCTACGAGCTCGTGAACGTTCCCACGCATACAGGACTGCTCAAGGTGGGCTACACCACCCGCGATGTCCGGGAGCGCATTCGTGAGCAAGTGGGCACCGCTGCGGTACAATACAAAATCCTCCTCGAAGAACCAGCCATGCGCCATGACGGTACGGTTTTCACCGACCATGATGTGCACCACATGCTGCGCATCGATGGCATTCGGAATGAACAAGGAGAATGGTTCCGCTGTACGATCAACGATGTTGCAGCAGCGATTCGGGCTGTTAAGAATGGCCAGCTCACCATAGAAAATCGTTCATTCGATTTCAAGATGCGCCCTGAACAACTGGCAGCCGTTGAAAAGACCGCTGAATATTTTGCAAGCTGGCACAAGGACAGAAACAATCATGACAAACCCGCGCATTTCCTCTGGAACTGCAAGATGCGCTTCGGCAAAACCTTTGCGGCCTACCAGCTTGCAAAAAAGATGGGCTGGCAGAAAGTCCTCATCATGACCTTCAAGCCGGCGGTGCAGAGCGCATGGGAAGAAGATTTGCTCACCCATGTGGACTTTGAAGGCTGGCAGTTCATCAAGCCAGGCGGGTTGATCTACGAAGAAGCGGACAAGACCAAGCCCATCGTCTGTTTTGGATCCTTTCAGGACTATCTGGGTCGCAACCCCTCTACAGGCGGCATCAAGACGAAAAACGAGTGGGTACACGCCACCAATTGGGACTGTGTGATATTCGATGAATACCACTATGGCGCCTGGCGCGAGAGTGCGAAAGACTTGTTCGAAGCTGAGGAGAAAGAAGCCGAGTACTGGGAAGGCAAGGAAATGGAGGACTTTGATGAGGACATCCTGCCCATCACCACTGACCACTACCTGTACCTTTCCGGCACGCCATTTCGTGCCATTGCGTCGGGCGAGTTCATCGAGGAGCAGATCTATAACTGGACCTACTCCGATGAGCAGCGTGCGAAAGAAAGCTGGAAGAAACCGAATAGTCCCTATGCTGCCCTGCCACGCATGGTGCTCATGACCTACCAGCTTCCCGACGCCATCTGTGAGATCGCCCTCAAAGGCGAGTTCAACGAGTTTGACCTGAACGAGTTTTTCCGCGCCGAGGGGATCGGAAAGGACGCGCGATTTAAGTACGAAAACGAAGTTCAAAAGTGGCTCGATCTTATTCGAGGCTCCTTTCTGGAAACTACGGTGGACAATCTGAAAATGGGCGCCAGAAAGCCGCCGTTTCCATATTCCGATGCGCGGCTGCTTAATGTGCTAACCCATACCCTATGGTTCCTTCCAAGCGTGGCGTCCTGTTACGCGATGCGCAACCTCATGGCGCAACGGCAGAACAGGTTCTATCACGACTATACCGTCGTTGTGGCCGCAGGCAATGCCGCCGGAATCGGAGTCGCGGCACTGGAACCGGTGCTGAAGGCGATGAATGATCCCCTCAAGACGAAGACCATTACGCTCACCTGCGGAAAACTGACGACCGGCGTGACGGTTCGACCCTGGACCGGCATTTTCATGCTGCGCAACTCTTCCAGCCCGGAAACCTATTTTCAGGCTGCCTTCCGGGTGCAATCGCCCTGGACGCTCAAGAATCCGGACGGTCAATCGCCGAACGAGGAGCTCATTCTCAAAGAGGAATGCTACGTCTTCGATTTTGCGCCTGACCGCGCTCTGAGGCAGATTGCCGACTACGCCTGCCGCCTCGACGTCAACGAAGCTAACCCCGAGAAGAAGGTCGAAGAATTCATCAGCTTCCTGCCGGTACTGGCCTACGACGGCAGCTCCATGAAACGCATCGATGCCACGGGTATTCTCGACATGGCAATGAGCGGCACCACCGCCACCCTGCTCGCCCGCCGCTGGGAAAGTGCCCTTCTGGTAAATGTAGACAACGATACCCTGCGCCGGCTCATGAGCAATGAAGAAGCCATGCGGGCCTTGATGGCAATTGAAGGCTTCCGCAGCCTGAACCAGGACATCGAGACCATCATCAACAAGTCAGAGGCGGTGAAAAAGCTCAAACGCGAGGCCAACGACCGACAGCTCGCCAAGGAAGAAAAACTGCAGCTCAGCGAAGAAGAAAAGGAGTACAAGAGCAAGCGCAAGCAGATCCAGGAAAAGCTCATCAAGTTTGCCACCCGGATTCCCGCCTTCATGTACCTCACCGACTACCGTGAACGTACCCTCAAAGATGTCATCACCCAGCTGGAGCCGGGGCTTTTCAAAAAGGTGACAGGACTCACCGTGAAGGATTTTGAGCTTCTGGTAAGCCTCGGCGTCTTCAACAGCGCCCTCATGAACGACGCGGTCTACAAGTTCAAGCGATATGAGGATGCCAGTCTGCGATACATCGGTATCGACAAGCACGAAGGGGAAGACATCGGTCTGTATGACACGATCTTGAGCAAGCAGGATTATGAGTCAGCATTCATAAATATGGCGGCGGAACCTTGATTGGGGGCGAATGGCGATATAAGCATTTTTTAGATAAATCAGGCTAGCTCCAATATTGTACCTTTTTTGATTTAGGAGACAATTATATCTGAGCGATTATTCCATCGATCGGCTCGAGTGAATAAAGCCTTATTTGTTGCTGTATGGTACAAGTTCAAATTTGACGCGATATTCAAAAACTTCTACATCAGCAACTTTTTTTATTGCATAGTAGATCTTTGGGTCATACTGTGCCGCGATAATCACGCCTTTCGTCAATTGACCCTTCTTGCATTTATTCTCCTCAAGCCATCCCATATACCTCGTAAGCTGGCCGACAGTGACATCACTCGCCTGGCCCAATTTTAGTTCTACCACGACATATCGGCCATCAGATTTATCTCGAGCCAAGATATCAATCCTGCCAACATCAGTAAAGTATTGCTGGCTGACCAGCTCGCCATTCTCCTCAAGCAGTTCGTATTTTTCGCCCAAGATTGTCTTTTCCCAATTCTGAATAAGAAAATCCTCAAGTTGTTTTTCCATATTGAAAAGCAGCGATTCCTGGTCTTTTTCTTCTTCAATTTCCGTTTCTGATTCTTCTTGAACTGGCTGATTATCCGCAGCAATATTCTTAGTCTTTTTCCATCGGGATTCCATTGGCCCGGTATAACAGAAAACCGAAATCGTCCTTGCATCATAATCCAAACCAATATTTCTGAACCAGTTTTTTATTGCATTGGCCGATTCTACCATTTTTTCGCCATAGGTCATTACATCAATTCTGCCTGGAAAGGGGATATTGAAATAATCAATGAATGCTATTCGATCCTTCAATGAAATCATTGACAAGTTAGAAAATGGATCGAAGGCTACCAACATTGCATTCAAAGCGTTCCCATTGGCACCTGTCAGGTTGTTCTTATTCTTCTCATTGGCTTTATAGAGCGTATCAATTGCCTGGACCTTTTTAGTGTCGCTTTTTGCATTGAAGACTTCATTCAGCAACTGAGACAATTTCTTATTTTTTCTCAATTGATAAAACATCCTTCGCCAAGCACCTTGCCATATCCAGGCCCTTGCAACAGCCTCGACTCCAGGATGATTGCCTTTCCCGCTTCTATCAAGGATTCTAATGATGTCATCGATCTCATCATCATCAATATTAGAACCTTTCTGATTCAATATGCGATCTTCCCAGAATTTTCTGAATTTTATTGAATGATCTTCCCATATCTTTTTCTTTTCATTGATTGGATAATTCAGAATGAATTTTCCAAATTCGGCTTTGACATTAATTTCTGTCTCCATTTCATAGCCTCCTTTTTAATCATATCTGATCTTGATCTGACCTGCGAGACTTATTATAAGGCAAAACCCAGTTCGCTAGGATACAATAATTAGAGCTCATCACTCCAAGCAGCCCAAATAATACTCCAAAAAAGTCACACAAAAAGTCACACTTTTTCGCTGATTCCTTCTGATACGCCTTGAAATAAATTCAGCTTGATTGATTAAGCTATTGTTTGTATAATATGAACATACACGCACGAAATGATTCGTGCTGATTTTGGATGATGCGGTTGCTGGAGAGCTTCCCAAGCTCGTGAAGTTATTTAATTTGCTTCTTATCTCAAAGGCAACACCCCCAAACCTGCCAGGCTGCAGCTAAGAGCAGTGTATGCGCTCACTCCGGGCTTTCGCCCGTCGTTCGGGCTTCGCCAAATCTGCTGCGCAGATTTCGCATACACCATCTTAGCTGCAGCCTTCCTGCATGGCGTAGCAAGTGTTGCTGCTGTGTCTGTAGGTTTCCAGCGGGTGCCGGGGCCCGCGCTACACGCGCTTCGCGCTCTCGGTATCGCGGACCCGGCACCGCGTTTTCTGGCGCAAGGAATAGGAACCGCACTCAAATAGACGTAATTTGCCGCAGGCAGGCAGCGCTGTGCGCATGACCGCCTGCGGCAGCTGCAGGATGGGGAAGTGCAGCGGTCGGCCTGCAAATAAGAGCGCGGCACGCCGTTCGGATGCTTTCTACTTCAGCTGGTTCTTTCAATGCTTCTTATCCTCAAGCCCGCCGCTCGTGCGCGGCTGGCCTTTCGGATAATGCCAGCAAAGCCTGGATTTTGTGTGGCTTTTTCATCCTCATGCCGTGCCGCGCGCGTATTCCGACGGGGGAGGCGGGCGCCGCCGCGTGCGCGGCGCCGCCCGCGCACTAAAAGCCTATCTTGTATTCAGCTTGCACATTGTTTTTCTCGAGCTCCGCATCGATTTTCTCGGGCTTGGCATCCTGGCCTATGATGCCTGCGTTCTTGAGCCGGTAGAGCCAGTCGATGCGCCGGTAGTTGCCGCTCTGGACTGCCTGCAGGAGGATGGCGATCTCCTGCGGGTTCACGCTCTCGGGCAGGTATTCGGTCGTCAGCTGGATCTTTACATCATCGTTGGGGATATTTGCCCATTGGCAGAGAAACTTCAGGGCCTTGGTCATGCTCTCCGAGACGGCCATGGCGATTCTCCCGATGGTCGCGTTGGCGCCGGAACGGCGTATCATGAGGGTTTGCGCAGCTTCCTGGGTTTTCTGGTAGGAGTCGATGAGGCCTGCGCCGAGCTGGATCATCCATGCTTCTTTCTGCTGCGCTGCCTTTTCCAATGCTTCGAGGCCTCGCCCTGTGAATTCGAGGTATTAGGCCTTGGCGTCGGGCATGTTGGACCAGATGCCTTCGGTGGAACCAAGTTTGATCGTTTCTCCTTCCTGGAAGTTGAAGCCTGCAAAGATAGGTGTGGGAAGGCCTGAGTGGAAGCGTCCGTGCTCGAGGTCGGCCATGGTGCGGTAGTGGCCAAGGTTTATGTCCACAAGGTCGAGCAAGGGAGGCTTTTTGCAGTCGGCGCTACCTGATATGGGGTCGATGAAGTAGAAGGGAATGTGGCGGATTGGGTTGCCGCTAAGAAGCGGGACGATGGCTTTCTCGACTGCCCATTGCGCTTCGGTGGCTTCAGCGATTTTCTTCCAGATGCGCACGGTATAGCGGCCGTCTATTAGTACGAGTTCCCGGTACTGAATGTCGTCGTCTTCTTCATTATCGCTGCGTTTCTCCTTGAGCACGGCCCGGTCGAGGACTGTTTTGCCGCCGTGGCGGCCTGTGTGCCAGTGTATGATGCTTTCGGCAGGGTAGCGCACGAGGTAGGGCCGTGCCTCCTCGCGCTCGGCGTCGGCAAGGCTCATGCCGGCCTCGATGCTGCCTGCGTAGTCGACGAGGACGCCGCAGCGCCCGACGGTGAGGGTTTCGGCGGTGGTTTCCTCCATGAACTCCTCGAGGGTATTGCCCTGCAGGTCGCAGTCCTGCACGAGGGGCGATTCTGGCGGTATGCCGTGGATGGCGGCTGCCTTGGAGAAGATGAGGCTTAGGTAGAGCTCGAGAGTTTTGCCGGCGACGTTGAAGAAGATCGCCCGCTCGAGGTAGTGCTCGTAGGCTTCAAGGCTCTGCCCGGGCAGGCGCTTTAGGTAGAGCTCCCTTGCTTTCTTCACGGCGTCGGAGCCTTCGATGACGTCTCTGCAGCGTTTCCACAAGGGAGCGTATTTCCGGTACTGGGGGTGGGTAGCGGTAATATCCATGCTCATGCGGCCTCGATTTGTATGCTTTTTGCCACAGGCCTCACGGTCGTGAGGCGGTAGCCGATTTCATCCCATGCGTGGTCTTCGGCTTTCGTGTCGATGTCTTCAGGGTTTCGTGGGTCCCGCGGCAGGGTAGGGATGGTTCGGATCGCGCCAAAGAGGCAGGTGTCGAAGAAGAAGATGCCGGGCTCTTCCATGGGTTCGCGCCCGCTTGCCGCGAGCATGCGGCGGAAGACCGCAAGCCGCTTGATGCGTGAACCGGGGCGTTTGTCGGCGGGGTAGAAGATGTCCTTCTTGCCGTAGCCGTCTTCGATGCCCTGTGCAATCGAGGGTTTTCCCGGCTGGGATTCGAAGATCATTCCGTCAGCAGGGCCAGGGTTCACAGACGCAATGCCGAGGGTTTCTTTCATTGCGAGCTCCATTTCTCTCATTTGCTTGCCTATCTTTGTGTCTTCAAGCCGGTAGCCTTCGTCGGGCTTGCCGTTCCAGCCATACCATTCGGCGATCCGAAAGAGGGTGCCCTTGGGCCAGGTTTTTTGCCGGCCGCCTTCCAGTGTCGCGGGGCTGCCGTCGGATTCGGCCCACCAGCCTACGGAGAATGGCCGGCTTGAGCCCCAGTCGAATGAGCGGTCGATGTACCAGCCTTTGGGGATGCGGAAAGGGGTTATGACATGGCGCTTTCGGTCCCAGAGATCGGACACGGCTCCCCCGGCTACCATGTCCCAGTCGCCTTCTTCCATGGCTTTCACGAGGGCTTTGTCGCCTAAACCTTTCAATCGTTCTCGGTAGCCGGGGTCGTCTCGTAAGAGGTCAGGGTTGTCTTCCATAAGCGCGGGGATGAATTGCCTGAGCATGCCACCTTCTTCAGGGGGCGTTCGGTGCATTGCGGTGCCGTGGTCGACAAAGGCAGCTTTCACCCAGTTGTGGCCGATGTTGCCGGGGTTGGAACCGCAGACGATTCTCGGAAAGCGTCCTGTCCAGGGTGCAGGAACCTGTATGCCGGTCATGCGCACGCGGGAGCGGAGGAATTCATACATTTTCGCGGTAAAGGTGGTGAGTTCGTCGACAAGCAGACAATGAATCTCCGCTCCTTGGAAGTTGTACATGTCCTGCTCGTACTGGCAGTGCCGCAGGTGGATTGCCGACCCGTTGTGCAAAAAGCGTATGTCGTTGTCCACGATTTTCACTTTCTTTCTCTCGACCCATGGGGCAAGGAGGGCGCGCAGGGACTTGGGGCCTTCCATGTGGTTGGCGATGAGTTCGGGATAGGTTCTGCGCAGAAGGTACACCTGTAAGCCAGGTATGTCGTTGCACCAGATGATGGCCGCAACCCGTAAGAGGTGGCTCTTGCCAGGACCGGCTGCGCCGCCAAAGAGGATTTCGGTCGCCGGGGAGAAGAGGACCTTGGCCTGCTTGGGATGGAGGCTAAGCTGCATGGCAGGCCTCTTTGCCGCTCTCGCGCCCCCTTTTCGCGTGCCTGCGGCACGCCCTTGGGGCGCGCTCGAGGGAGGTGGGTTGGTATTTTTCTCTGGGCTCAAAGGCGCCAGGGAGTGTGGCAGTCTCAGCTGGACAGTGCGGTGTCGCCGTCCGCATGCCAGCCCTGGGTGCGCTCCTCTCTGCGTGGTTTGTGCACGCCTTCGAGGAGCGCACCCAAGGCCAGGCAATGGCCATGCTATGCTGCATGGTCAGCATCCTTTCCGTCCTCGCGCCCCTCGTCCGCGCGACCCGCAGGCGCGCCCGAGGGGCGCTCGATGAACACGGTGAGTGTTTCTTCCCCGTCCACGAAGGCGTCGAGGTCGACAGCCTGCCGTGGCATACCGTCGAGGCGGTTCACGATGTATTTGAGTAGTTCATCAGAGCCGGGCATGCGTATTGGATTTCCTTTTTCGTCGGTTGCCTGTTTTCCCATTGCTCGTGCATAGAGTTCCTCCACCAGCATGCGTTTACGGGTAAGCTTGGTTGTCTCATCGGTCCCTTCAAGGTATTCCCGGAACAGGTCGGTAATGGCTTCGCCGGACTTGGGCCGGCCCTTTGGGTTGCCGGAGACTCCCTTCTTGAATTGTCCTTTGTTCTGCATTTTGCCTGTTCCTCAACTGTTTTTCAGGCCTGTATGATTTAGTATACACAATTGGGGCCGGTTTGTATAGGGGGGCTGGAGCTTTCTGCTGCTTGGCGAGTGGGTATCTGGCTGGTTTGCGATTCTACCATGGTTCTTTAGCAAGCTTTGGTATTTTGTTTGTTGGCTCTGTTTCGGTTTGCCGGCGTTTCTGGCTGGCTAAGCTGCCAGTTTTGGCAGCTTTGGGGCGCCTTGCTGGCGCTGGTCTTTATTGCTGGCATTTTCCTGTTCTTTGAAAGCTCATGTGTCTTGTTTGATGGCGCTGTTCCGGTTTGGCAGAACTTTTTGAGCTGGCCAGGGGCGCGCTGGTGTCCTGGCAGCGTAGTGGCGCTTTGCAGGCGGCGGGGCGCCTGGCCGGGGCGCGCTTGGCGGCAAGCTTTGCCGGGGCAGCGCGCGAGCGCGGCGCAAGGGGTGGGCCCCTCGCGCCCGACTCTTTCAGTATAGGGGCGGATTGTCCAGCGGGCTCTTGGCGGCAAGGATCCCTGTGTTGGCAATGTGGACGTACTGCTGCACAGTGGAGAGACTCGAGTGACCCATAAGGTCCTTGACGACAACTAGGTTCTCTCCGCGCTCGACGAGGTGTGTGGCAAAGGAGTGGCGCAGGGTGTGCATGGTCACGTTCGCCGGTAGTCCCGCGCGCTCGCGCGCTGCGGCAATGGCATTCTGCAAGCTTCGCACATGGGCGTGTCCGCCTGTGCTGTTTGGGAAAATCCAGCGCTTGGTTGGATGATTTGCAAGGTACTGGTCCAGCATGTCGGCAACAAGCTCGGAAAGCGGCACGACGCGGTCTTTGCGTCCCTTGCTGGCGCGTATGTGGATAACGCCGCGCTCCCGGTTTATATCGGCGAGCTGCAATGTGGCGATTTCCGATACCCGCAAGCCTGCCGAATAGGCAAGCGCCAGCGCAAGGCGGGTCTTGCTGGTGTTGGCTGCTGCGATGAGCCGCATTACCTGGTTTCTTGAAATGACCGTCGGCAGGCGCTTGTCTTTTATCGGTCTGACTTTTATCGGAAAGGGTAGTTCAAAGACATTGCGCCATAAAAATGCAGCAGCGCTGATTGCTTGGTTGATAGTGGACGCCGAGGCGCCGGCGCGCTCCATATCCGCAAAGAATCTCTCGAGGTCCCTCTTGTCCAGGCTCCTTAAATCTCCGCCGGGGAAGGCATCGAGAATGCGCCGGTAGATTGCAAGATAGCGTTTCCTTGTGGATGCGGAGTATTTGCGGGCTCTCAGCGCATCCATCATGCTGATGTACCATTGATACCGTTTGTCATTGATAGTCATATTTCGTTCCTCCTCACTATATAGACGCATAGCAAGAGGGCTTTTGATTGAAAAATTTAATGGAAATTTGCATAATTTTTTTTGGGGCTGTAGTAGATAAGACGCCATGATACAATGCTTTTATGAAGATAACTCGTTGCAAGCTAAGTAAAAAGGTAACTGATAGGAACTGTCATTTCGGGATTTTTGCGGTTTTAGGTTAAAATTTTCGGTTTTTCCCTCGAACTATGACTTTTGTCAGCCCGAACAACTGATCCAATCACATTTTTTCGGCAACGC
>Ga0116189_1000412_pt1 | contig 40826 bp, 30 predicted proteins | sample AD_JPNTR3_MetaG_FD_89895 | JGI IMG/M metagenome (GOLD analysis project Ga0116189, IMG submission 89895) | Active sludge microbial communities of municipal wastewater-treating anaerobic digesters from Japan - AD_JPNTR3_MetaG | ecosystem: Engineered > Bioreactor > Anaerobic > Digestate | place... | reverse complement strand
TTATAGCAGCAGTTAAAGTTGTTTTTCCATGATCTATGTGGCCAATAGTTCCTACATTAACATGGGGCTTAGTCCTTTCAAATTTTTGCTTAGCCATTATTTCCTCCCTTTATGGATAATATTGATGTGTCTGTTACTTCTTCATATTTTTCAAATTCCATAGTATAACTTCCTCTTCCTTGAGTAATAGACCTTAGTTCAGTAGCAAATCCAAACATAGATTTAAGAGGAATGGATGAATATATAACCTGTGTTGTACCAATTGATTCAAATTTTATAATTTTACCTCTTCTTGAATTTATAAGAGCCATAACATCTCCTAGATAATTTTCGGGGACAATTATTGAAACTCTCATTATCGGCTCTAAAAGTATAGGAGAAGCTTTACTCATAGCATCGTGAAAGGCTTTTGAAGCTGCAATTCTAAATGCAAGTTCTGAAGAGTCAACTGGATGAAATGAACCATCTATCAAATTAACTTGAACATTTATAACCTCATAACCGCCCAAAACACCTGATTCAATCGCGTATTTAACTCCTTCTTCAACAGCAGGTATATATTCTTTTGGGATCACTCCTTGTTTAATTTTATCTTCAAATTTAAATTTGCCTTCTCTATAAGGCATAATTTCCAAAACAACATGGCCGTATTGTCCATGTCCTCCTGTTTGTTTTATATGCTTCCCTACTCCAACTGCAGATTTAAGAATAGTCTCTTTATATGCAACTTCTGGTTTACCGACATTAACAGATATATTAAACTCCCTCAATAATCTATCTACAATTATCTCAAGATGAAGTTCTCCCATCCCGGATATAATTGTTTGCTCAGTTTCTTCATCAAATTTGTATTTAAAAGTAGGATCTTCTAAAGTAAACTTATTTAGAGCAATAGATAATCTATCTTGATCAGTTTTTGTTTTGGGTTCAACTACTACTGATACCACAGGTTCAGGAAAGTTTATTGCCTCCAAAATTATCGGTTTATCTTTATCAGAAAGTGTATCACCTGTAAAGCTTCTTTTTAAACCTACTAAACCAGCGATGTCGCCAGCACCAATCTTATCTATATCCTCCCTATGGTTTGCATGCAATCTAACAATTCTTGAAACTCTCTCCGAGTTCTTGTTTGTTGAATTATAAACATACGATCCTGATTTAATGTAACCAGAATATACTCTTGTAAAGGCTAAAGTCCCAATAAAAGGATCAGTTGCTACTTTAAAAATAAGTGCACTAAGTGGTTCATCAACACTTGTTAATCTTGTTTCATTTTCACCAGTTAGAGGATTTATTCCAGTTATTGGAGGTATATCAAGAGGCGATGGTAAATACTCATTTACAGCATCTAATAGTTGTTGAACTCCTTTATTCCGAAAAGATGAGCCACAAAATGTAGGGTAAAATATATTCTTCCAACAACCTTTCCTTATAGCAGAAATTAGCTCTTCTTCTGATATTTCTTTACTTTCTAAATATTTCGCAAGGATATCATCATCTACTTCAGACACTGCTTCTATTAAATTTTGCCTATATTTGTTAGCTAATTCGGTATATTCCTTAGGAATATTACCGCAAGTTACATTTTCTCCAGTATCATCAAGATATATATAACTCTTCATGGTAATTAGGTCGATAATACCAGAAAAATTATTTTCTGTTCCAATTGGTATTTGCATTAAAATTGGAGTAGCTCCAAGTTTATCTTTTATTTCATCAACTACTCTATAAAAATCTGCCCCAACTCTATCTAATTTATTTATGTAAACTATTCGTGGTACTTTGTATTTATCAGCTTGATGCCAAACAGTTTCAGATTGAGGCTCAACTCCACCAACTCCGCAGAAAATAACAACTGCTCCATCAAGAACTCTAAGAGATCTTTCCACTTCAACGGTAAAATCAACATGACCAGGAGTATCAATAATATTTATTAAATGATCCTTCCAATTACACGATATTACAGCTGATGTTATTGTTATTCCTCTTTCTTTTTCCTGAACCATCCAATCAGTAGTAGTATTACCATCGTCTACATTTCCAGCTTTTCTAATCTTTCCAGTAAAATAAAGTATTCGCTCTGTTGTAGTAGTCTTGCCTGCATCTATATGGGCAATAATACCTATATTCCTTAATAATTTTAAATTTACCTGATTCATCATCTTATTATTTTTGTAATCTTCTAAATTCCCTACTTTTAACACTTAAAATCAAATCCTTTTGCACAATTTTTACCACCTAAAATGGGAGAAAGCTTTATTTGCTTCTGCCATTTTATGAGTATCTTCTCTCTTTTTATATGCTGCACCTGTTTTGTTCACAGCATCGCTAAATTCTTCAGCAAGTCTCTTATACATAGGTTTACCTTTTTTCCCTTTTGCTGATGTAATAATCCACTTTACAGAAAGAGTAACACCTCTTTCATATGGTACTTCCATAGGTATTTGATAAGTTGCTCCACCAATCCTTCGAGCTCTAACCTCAACAAGTGGTCTACAATTTTCTGTTGCATTCTCTAATACATCTATTGGTTTATTGTGTAATTTAACTGAAGCTTCCTCTAAAGCTTTATATAATATTTTCATTGCGCGCTCTTTTTTTCCTTCTTTGAGTAATTTTCCAATATACCTTGAAAAAAGAGTACTCCCATAAATAGGATCTGGTAATAATTCTTTTTTTGTGACTAATTTACGTCTTGGCATATTATCTATCCTTTTACATTAGATTTAGGTTTTTTGGTCCCATATTTAGATCTCGCTTTTTTCCTATTTTCAACTCCTGCAGCATCCAAAACACCTCTAATTATATGATATCTAACTCCTGGTAAATCTTTAACACGCCCTCCCCTTACAAGAACAACAGAATGTTCTTGTAAATTATGTCCAACTCCAGGAATATAAGCACTAACTTCATATCCATTTGTTAGTCTCACTTTAGCAATTTTTCTCAATGCAGAATTTGGTTTTTTTGGTGTCATTGTGCGTACTATAGTACATACACCTCTTTTCTGAGGACATCCTTCTAAAGCTCTTGTTTTTGATTTTTTCTTAACTTGCTTTCTCGGTTTTCTAATTAACTGATTTATAGTGGGCATTTATCACCTCTTTTAAAAATTATCATCCTTAAAAAATCCATAAATATAAAATTTATTATACATTTAACATCATCACTTTAATTAAGCACAAAATTCAATTTTACTGAAATGGTTTAAAATTGTCAACAATTATAAATTTATTAAAACACTAAGTGAAAATTTCATTGCCTTTTTCTTTCTCGGGTATTGTAAATAATTCAGATGTAGCTTTTATGCCAATTTTTTTTCTATATTCTTTTAGACCTGTTCCAGCTGGCACAGGGTGTCCAACTATAACTGCTTCTTTTAAACCTTCAAGAAAATCTACTTTTGCTTTTATTGCTGCTTCAGCAAGTATCCTTGGTGTTTCCTGAAAAGACGCAGCTGAAAGAAAACTTTCACTTATAGAGGCAGCTTTTGTAAGTCGAAGCAGAACTATTTCATAGGTTGCTGGATTTTCATCTTTTGAAATAAGATACCTGTTAGCTTCGTCGACAATATTTTTATCTAATATCTCCCCAGGTAAGAAATCGCTATCACCAGATTCTTTTATTCTTACGCGCCTCATTAGCTGATGAATAATTATTTCAATATGTTTATCGTTTATATCGACGCCTTGTGATTTATAAACCTTCTGCACTTCAGCAATAAGATATTCTTCAGTATCTTTTCTACCTCTTGTCTTCAAAAGAACATGAGGATTTAAGGAGCCTTGAGAAAGTTGAGTACCAACTTCAACAATATCGCCATCTTTTACGAGCAATTGCGATGAATATGGAATATTGTATTCAAACTCTTCACCATCACTTGAAGTTATCTTTAGAATTCTAAATTCTCTTTCATGCTTAATTGCAACTTTTCCACTTATTTCGGCAATATATGCCTCTCCTTTGGGTCGTCTTGCTTCAAAAATTTCTTCAACGCGAGGTAATCCACCTGTTATATCAGAAGTAGCAATACCACCAGAGTGGAATGTTCTGAGAGTTAGTTGTGTACCCGGTTCCCCTATTGACTGAGCAGCAATAACGCCAACTGCTTCACCAACAAGAACTCTTTTACCGGTGGAGAGGTCTCTGCCATAACAAGTAGCACATATACCCTTTTCAGATAAACATGTAAGAGGAGATCTAATTGAAACTTTTTTGATCTTGGCTTTCTTAATCTTCTCAACAACTTCTTCATCTATTTCAGAACCTGCTTTAATAATTATCTTTCCGTTTGAATCTTTTATATCAGAAGCTGAAGTTCTACCCAAAATCCTTTCTTCAAAAGTTTCTATTACCGCTCCTTCCTCAATTATTTCTGAAACTTCGAATCCTTCAACAAACCTTCTTATTTTAACTTCATCTATATCGCATTCATCAATTTTCATTGCAGCATCATATGAAATAATTTCGCCTTTTTTTACTAATATTTCACCATTTTCAGGGTTAATAATATCTGCATCTGCTACTTGACCTACAACTTGAACAGATAAAGGTTTTACTACTTTTCCGGTTAAATATTCTTTTCTTTTAGTAGAATGAGCACAATCCTCCTCTTTAATAACAACAGAGTGGGCAACGTCGACTAATCTCCTTGTTAGATAACCTGAATCTGATGTTTTTAGTGCTGTATCAGCCTGTCCTTTTCTCGCACCATGTGTTGATATAAAATATTCAAGTACCGATAATCCTTTTCTTAAATTATTTTTTATCGGGTATTCAATGGTTCTACCTGTAGGATCCAACATTAATCCCCTTATACCAACCATTTGGTTAACCTGTGCAGGATTTCCTCTTGCACCAGAAGTTACCATCATGTGAAGTGGATTACTTTTGTGGAAGTTTAAAAACGATTCTCTTCTAATTTCATTAGTCGCATTCATCCATGTTTCAACAATTTTTTGGTGTCTTTCCTCGTCAGACAACAAACCCTGATTAAAAGCTTCATTAAGTTTGTCGGTTTTTTCTTCGGCTTCATTAACAATTCTATCAAGGGAAGCTGGAGAATCCATATCATTAAGACCAATTGTGATTCCAGGAAGAGTTACATACTCAAAACCGAGTTTTTTTATTTCTTCAGCCACATCAACAGCTATCTGATTACCATATAAATTATAGCAATTTTTAATCAATAGCTTTATGCTTTTAGAAGTAAGAGTTTCATTATAGTAACCAAAAAGAGTAACATCTTTTTGGTTATTTGTAATTAATCTTCTTATTCGTTCATTTATTAAAGCTCTTCCAACGGTTGTCTCAACAGTTTTACCATCTAAAAGCACATTAACTTTATCATGTAACCTAAGCGTAGATTGTTCATATGCTCTTACAGTCTCTTCAAGACTATGAAATAAACATAACGGTTTCATATCGTAAAGATCGAGTGTCATATAATAAACTCCTAAAACAATATCCTGAATAGGAGACATTGTAGGAGAGCCATTAGCTGGTGACAGGAAATTTCTTGATGACATCATTAAAGTTTCTGTTTCTACTATAGCTGGTATTGAAAGCGGAACATGAACTGCCATTTGGTCGCCATCAAAATCAGCATTAAAAGAAGGGCAAACAAGAGGTGGTATTTGTATAGCTTTACCATCGCAAAGCATTATTCTAAATCCTTCAATTCCTAATCTATGAAGAGTTGGCGCTCTGTTTAATAAAACAGGATGGTCTTTTATAACTTCATCTAAAACTGACCAAACTGCTGGGTCAAACTTTTCAATTTTTAACTTTGCTGACCTTAAACTCCTTGCTATACCTTTACTAACAAGCCTTTCCATAACAAAGGGTTTGAATAGCTCTAAAACCATTTCTTTTGGTAAACCACATTGATCAAGTGGGAGGTTGGGATTTACAACAATCACAGATCTCCCAGAATAATCAACTCTCTTACCAAGAAGATTTTGCCTAAATCTACCTTCTTTACCTTTGAGAATGTCACTTAAAGATCGAAGAGGCCTATTTGCAGTTCCAACAACAGGTCGCGCTCGCTTACTATTATCAAACAGAGCATCTACTGCCTCTTGAAGCATTCTCTTTTCATTCTGAATCATTATATCTGGGGCATTCACTTCAATGAGTTTTTTAAGCCTATTGTTTCTATTTATGACTCGTTGATATAAGGTATTAAGATCAGATGTTGCAAATCTTCCACCCTCAAGTTGGAGAAGGGGTCTCAAGTCCGGAGGTATAACTGGTATAACTTCCATGATCATATCTGTAGAACTTCTGTTATTTGATAAAAATGCTTGAATTGCCCCAATACGTTTGATAAGTTTATTTTTTTTCTGAATAGATGAAGCTCGGAGCTCTTCTTTAAGGGAAGCTAAGAGAGAATCAAGTTTAATATCAGCAAGTAATTCTTTTATAGCCTCAGCTCCTTTTTTTGCTACAAAATCATAACCTTTTTCCTTAAGCTCTCTATAATCTTCATCTCTTAAAGTATCACATTTATTTAACTCAGTATTTCCTGGATCAATAATTACATATTTAACAAAATATACTATCTCCTGTAGTGTTTTAGAAGTTATATCGAGCAATAATGAAATATATGGAACAGTTCGTAAATACCATATGTGTGCCACTGGAGCAGCAAGTTCAATATGCCCCATTCGCTCTCTTCTAACTCTGGATTTTGTTATCTCTACTCCACATCTATCACATACAACACCTTCATATCTTTTTCCTTTATATTTTCCACATCGACACTCATAATCTTTTGATGGTCCAAAAATCTTCTCACAAAATAAACCATCAGGTTCGGGTTTATAATTTCTATAACTTATAGTTTCAGCTTTCTTTACTTCCCCATGGCTCCAACTTCTTATTTCGTCTGGAGAAGCTAAATGAATCGAAATTGCTTCATAATCAACATTTAAATTATCAGCCATAAATTATTTTAAATTCCTCCTAATAAATAAAGAGATATATTATAATTCATCCTATACATTTATTTGTTTTGCGGCATCTAAAACCGATTTTAGTACTTTTGGATGAGCTTCTTCGTAGTGTGAAAACACTTCTTCAAAATAACCTCTTGCTCCACTTATCGAATTCAGGTCTGCTGTATATCTTTGCATTTCAACCATTGGGACTTCCGCATTTATAACACTAAGTCCATTTAACGAATCAATATTTAACACTCTTCCTCTTTTTGTATTGAGGTCATCTATAACTGCTCCCAAATAACTTTCAGGAATAGTAATCTTAACACTCATAATAGGCTCAAGAAGGATTGGATCACCTTCTTCGAGACCTTTTTTTAGTGCCATTGAAGCTGCAATTTTAAATGCAAGTTCTGAGGAATCAACGGGATGATAAGATCCATCAAAAACAACAACCTTTATGTCAACTACAGGATATCCTGCTAAAATACCCTCTTGCATAGCCTCTACAACTCCTTTTTCGATAGCTGGAATGTATTGTTTAGGAATAGCTCCCCCAAAAATCTTGCTTTCAAACTCAAAATTACTACCTCGAGGAAGAGGAGAAATTTCTAACCAGCAGTGGCCATATTGCCCATGTCCTCCTGTTTGTTTTTTATATTTACCTTCTGATTTTACGCTTTTCTTAATTGTTTCCTTGTATGGAATTTTTGGTGGTATTAATTCAACATTTACCCCAAATTTTCTCTTTAACTTTTCCACTATAACCTGAAGATGGGTATCCCCCATTCCATAAATAATTGTCTGCTTTATCTCTTCATCTTTTATTATCTTTAAGGTAAGATCTTCGTCTTGTATTCTGGGAATAACACTTCCAAGCTTATCCTCGTCATTCTTAGTTTTTGGAATAATTGCAACCCTCATATTCGGAATAGGTAGTTTTACCCAATCCAATTTTAATTTTCTATTAATATCACAAAGACTATCTCCAGTTTTCGTATATAATAATTTAGTTAGTACCCCAATATCTCCAGCAACAATTGAATCAACAATTTCTTGGTTTTTGCCAATCAGTAGTGCAGTTTGGGTAATTTTCTCTTCTTCGTTCTTGGTAGAATTAAAAATTCGAGAATCTGGCTTAATTGAACCAGAAAATACTCTCACGAGAGAAAGTTGTCCTACATAGGGATCAGTCATTGTCTTAAAAACAAGTGCAGTCAAAGGATTATCTTCCTTTGGCTCGACTTTTATATCCTTATCAGAATCTATTTCGTGAGCTTTAATTGGTTTTCCTTCTATTGGTGAAGGAAAATATTCGCTAATAAAATTTAGAATTTCCTTGACCCCAGCATTATTAATTCCAGAAGAAACCATAATAGGAATAACTTTTCGAGAAGCTATCGCAAGTTTGAGAGAATTAATAAATTCTTCTTTTGTTATACTTTTATTTGTTAAATATTTTTCCATTAAAGAATCATCAGCTTCTACTGTATTTTCCAAAAGTTCTTCATACAAATTATTAAGTTGATCCTTAAACTCAGCCGGTACATCATCAACTTTGCCAGTATTTAATATTGCTTTCCCATTAATTACATCAATTAACCCAGCGAATTGACCATTTGAATAATATGGTATATATACAGGAACGCATTTCAAACCAAATTGCCTTTTTATGGAATCATATAACCCATCAAAATCGATGTTTTCTCTATCCATTTTATTTATAACAATTCCAAACGGTAAATCAAATTCATTAAGGTATGAAACAACTTTTTCCGTTCCAACTTGAATGCCAGCTATAGCATCAACAAAAACTAAAGCACTTTCAACAACTCTCAAAGCAGTAATTACTTCACCAACAAAATCAAAATATCCAGGTGTATCAATTATGTTTATCTTTGCGCTGCTCCACTCAATCGGAATTATACTTAAATTGATACTGATACCTCTTTTTATTTCTTCAGGTTCATAATCCGAAATGGTGTTTCCATCGGTTACTTTACCCATTCTCTCGATAATTTTAGCATTATAAGCACAAGCTTCTACAAAAGATGTTTTTCCTGCACCACCATGTGAAACAAAAGCTATATTCCTAATCTTCTCGGATGAGTAATGTTTCATTATAAATTCTCAATTCCTCCTTCTTTAAATGTTATAGTTGCTAAACTTTCTTCTTCTTCCTTCTCTTCTTTTACTAAATCCATTTTTAATCCCAACCCTTGCAATTCATTGATAATGACCCTGAAAGATTCTGGACTATTACTTTGAGGGACAAGTTTCCTTTGACAAATTGCTTCAAACGCATTAACACGACCTTCTGTATCGTCAGATTTTACTGTAAGCATCTCCTGCAAAGTATAAGCTGCTCCGTAAGCCTCTAACGCCCATACTTCCATTTCTCCAAATCTTTGACCACCAAATTGTGCTTTTCCACCAAGTGGCTGTTGAGTTATCAAAGCATATGGTCCCGTAGATCTTGCATGAATCTTATCCTCAACCATATGATCGAGCTTCATGATATAAGCATAACCAACCGTAACCTCGTCATCAAAAGGTTTACCAGTTAATCCATCATAAAGTTTATGCTTACCCTCATTTTTAAAACCAGCTTCTTTTAAAGAATCAAGAATTTCATCTACTTTTGCACCAACAAAAGGAGGTGTATAGCTGTAAAAACCATTTTTCTTAGCAATGATCCCAAGTAATGCTTCTAAAATCTGACCCACATTCATTCTAGATGGTACACCTAATGGATTCAGCACAATATCAACAGGTGTACCATCTTCAAGAAATGGCATATCATAAACAGGTAAAACTCGAGATATAACTCCTTTATTTCCATGTCTTCCGGAAAGTTTGTCACCAACCTGAATTTTCCTTTTTTCACCAATGTAAACTTTAACAATTTTATTAATGCCAATTGGCAATTTTTCCTCTTCATCTCTCGTTAGGACCTGAACCCCTATGATCGTTCCATGATTTCCCGGAGAAACTCTAAGTGACGAATCTTTAACATCCTGTCCTTTTTTATCAAACATTGCTCTCCATAATTTCATCTCTGGAGTAAATTCACTTTCGGCTTTAGGAGTTATTTTTCCAACAAGTATATCATTTGGTCCTACTTCTGTTCCTATTTTAATGATTCCTGTTTCATCAAGATTTCGAAGTTGATCCTCTGGAACATTTGGTATATCTCTTGTTATTTCTTCCGGGCCAACTTTTGTATCTCTAACACTGACTTTATATTCTTTAATATGAAGTGATGTGAGTACATCATCAACAACAAGTCTTTCGCTGATTACTATTGCATCTTGATAGTTCCAACCTCTCCATGGCATATACGCAACAAGTAAATTAGCACCAAGAGCAAGATGTTCTTTTTTACAAGCCTCACCATCAATTATTGGATCACCTTTCTTAATATAATTTCCAGCAGCAACAATAGGATATTTATTTACAACAGTATCTTGATTAGTTCTTCTAAACTTATCTACAAAATAGTCACTGCTTTTTCCTATTTCAATTTCCTCGATACCAGCATTGATTAAATCAAAAAGCAATTGTTTATCAACCTTTCTACCTTTTTCAGCAATAAGATCTTGACCAACAAATATATCTTTTGCTATTGCGACCGGATTATCAAGCTTTTTATTGATTAAAATGACTGGACTTTCTTTAATTTTACTGATATCGAGAACTATTGCACTCTTTAAATTTTTTACAAGAAGCTCATTTAAAACTTTCATATCGAACATCTTACCATAATAGTGATTATCAACTAATGGATCAGAAGAAATAAGAATTTTATTCTTGGGTAAACTTTCTTCTTGGATAAGTTTTTCTGTATACACAATATTTTCTGAAATATTTCCATTTTTATCAATAACTTTTATTTTGTCTATCTTATCATTAACAAGTCTATTTAAAATTGTGTCAGTTATTTTTTGACCCTCTTTAACTATGGGTTTACCGCTTTTTCTTGCAACTGTTTCTGCTGCCGTACATCCAATAAGATCATCATTTTTTACTTGTATAACAGTGCCCCTTAGTCTTTCAATTCTTTGTTCATCTAATTTTTCCTGGTCTTCCGGTTTAAAATATCTAACAACTTCAATGCCACTTCTAAATAATTTATTAAGAAGTACTCCATCTATTATTTCTCCACATTGAGCGACATTAGGTATATCATCTAAAAGGATATTGTTTAATAATTCTTTATTTAAGTGTCCAATCTTAACTGTTTCAGTCCCATTTTCTGCTGAAGAAATAGAAATTTTTGCAGAATCAACATATGAAACAACGCCATCATTATTCGAGACTTCTACAGCTCCGCTATCGATAGCAACTTTTTTCTCTAAACCAGTACCAACAAGTGGTACTTCTGGAAAAAGTAATGGTACTGCTTGATGTTGCATATTGCAACCCATCAACGCTCTATTTGCATCATCATGGCCTAGAAAAGGTATAAGATTCGCTGATGCGGAAAACACTTGCATCGGGTGAACATCTATATATTCTACTTCTTCTTTTGGAATTTCTAATATATCATCTTTAAATCTTACAACGCATTTTTCAGAAACAATATTTCCAAATTCATCAATTGGAGTATTAGCTTGTGCTATATAATAATTTTCTTCATCGTCTGCCGTCAGATAAACAACTTCATTGTATATTCTTCCGTTTTTTACTGGAAAATAAGGAGTTACAATAAAACCATATTGATCAATTTTTGAAAATATTGTTAAAGAATTAATTAAACCTACATTTTCACCTTCAGGAGTCTCAATTGGACATAATCTTCCGTAGTGTGAACTATGTATATCTCTTACTTCAGCGCCAGCTCTTTCTCTGTGAAGCCCTCCAGGACCCAGAGATGAAACTCTTCTTTTGTGAGTTAGTGCTGCTATTGGATTAGTTTCATCCATAAACTGACTTAGTTGACCCAAACCAAAAAATTCATTTACAGATGCTATCAATGGTCTTGTATTCATTACACTCTGAACTGATATCTCTTCTTCTGGTGTTGATGCAATTTTCTCATGCATAGATCTAACTACACGCAATAGACCAACTCTCATACTGTTTTTTAAAAGTTCCCCAACAAGACGAACCCTTTTATTACCAAGATGATCACGATTATCAGTTTTTCCTTCACCTATATCAATTTTTGAAAAATATTTAATTATTTCGATAATATCAAGGGCAGTAATTGTTCTTTCTGTAAGATTTAGAGAAAGTTTTTTATTTATTTTATACCTACCAACCTCGCCTAAATCATTTCTTCTTGGGTCTGTAAGAACCATTTTAAATTGTTGATCGGCATTCTCTGGTGTATATCTTTCGCCAGGTCTTAATTTCATAAAAATATACTTTTTTGCTTCTTCCTGTGAGTGTATATCATCCAATTCGAGTGTTCTTGTTATATACTCTATAACGCCTTCCTCAATTATTTTGACACTATTAATACCCATTTTCGAAATCTCGGATATTATAGAAGCATTAAGAACAGTTCCGGCACGATATAAATCTTCTCCTGTGTTGTAATCATAAATATCTTCTGCTAATTTTTTCCCTACAGCATCTAAAAATTTAGGTGATTTTGGATCAACAGAAACAATAACTTCTTGAGTAAATACACTTTTTAAGTATTCATCATCTAAACCAAATGCTTTTAAAATAATCGTCGCTAAAATCTTTTTACTCTTTTTGTCAAGACGAATATAAGTTGCACCATCTGTATCAGTCTCTAATTCCATCCAGCTACCTCTATCAGGAATAATTGTAGCTTTATGAATATACCCACTACTGCGTCCGGATGGCTCTGTTTCAAAATAAACTCCTGGTGCTCTCGCTAATTGACCTATTACTACTCTTTCTACGCCATTAATGATAAAAGAACCATTTTCTGTCATACACGGAATCTCGCCTACAGAAACTGTCTGTTCCTTTATTTCACCGGTATCTTTGAATGTAATTTTTACAGTGAGTTTTAAAACACAACTGTAGGTTCTCCCTTTTGCTTTACACTCTTTTGAAGATACCGATGGTTCAGTAATTTCATAATCAACAAATTCAATTATTGCTTTACTGGTGGGTGATAAACTTTCGCTCAAATTAAACTCATCTAAAAGTTCTCTTAATCCCTTTTCATTAAACCAAATAAACGAATTTTTTTGTACCTCCAACAAATCTGGAGGTTGAATCGGTAATTTTACCTTACTAAAATCGCGAATAATGACATTATCTTCCACGACTTCTCTCTCTCCCTATCTTTTTATATGCATTTAAAAACACAAAATTATAATTATATAAATATTTTTTGAAAAAGCAAAAATAACTTGATTTTTTTTTAATTAAAAATTATCTTCAAAACAAAATTTTTTAGGATATTATATACTCTATCCTTAAAAAATCTATTTTCCAATTTGCCAAATCAAAAAAGTTTACATAAAAGCAACCATTTCTTAAAATTAAAAACTTGATAAAATATATAACAAACCCCTGTGGAACAGACCACAGGATGGATAAAAAAAGTGGTTTTTACTACAAATCAAAACAAAATACAATTTAATTGCAATAATTAATCTTTGAGTAGTTCTTTTGGAGTAATATTCCGTTTACCACCTGGCAAAAGAAACGTTGAAAGAAACAAAGTTATAATTGAAATCAATATACAAGCAAAGACTACATCAAAATTGAACGGATATCTACCACTATAAATATAAAAACCGTACCATATTCCAGCAACTATAAAAGCTGAAACAATAGAAATTATTGCAGACTTAGAAGATGGTTTTGCCCAATAAATTCCACAAGCCAATATAATAAACGCTGAGCTTCTCATTGCATAATTAAGATAAGTTGCTATAGGAAGCTCTTTTGTTATTAATGCCATTATTATACTCACAATTCCAGCAATTAATATGCCAATACGTGTTATAAAAGCTATTTTTTTATCAGAAATATTTTTTTCGCCTCTTTGATAGATATCCTTTGTAAACATTGTAGCCATCCCAAGAAGTATAAGTGCTTCAGTGGAGGCAATAGCTGCAAATACTCCAGCCATTGCAAAACCTCCTATTAAGGAATTTGGAATTTTCATTAAAGCTACTGGTAAAGCGAGTCTTGTGTCCGAAGATGCATATCCACCGTTTAAAGCTACACCAGCCATAACTATACTTGTAACAAGTAATCCAAGTGGTGCTATAATAATAGGAGCTATAAGAGACGCCTTTTTAGCAGTTTTAGTATCTTTTGCAGCAAAGATTGGTTGAACGCTTGCTTGCGCAGCAAAAGCTCCAGCAATACCACCGACAATCCAAGCTAAAACCTGCTCAGTTCCCATTCCAAATGGATTTAAAGCCTTTGCGCCTGTTAATCCAATGTTTCCAGCATTAGACAAATCATTAAGCTTAGTTATTAAACCAGGATACCATGCCACTTTATTCATATACCAGATATAAGCTATTCCAAGAGAAAACCATATGACAAAAACATGGATGAAATTGGTTAATGCGACACTAAACACCCCCCCTGCTAAAGTATAAATTGTTATACCTAAGCCGGCAATAATAATAGTGATATTAATATTCATACTTAATGCTCCAGAAAAGAGTGAGCCAATGGATGATATTTGAACGCTCGACAAAAATAAATATGCAACTATAAAGAAAATTGCCGAAATTAGCCTCAAATCTTTATTATATAGTTTCTCGAGCATTTCAGGTATAGTTACAATTTTCTTTCGTCTATATAGCATTGCCCATGTTAAACCAAAAATAAATATACCAACAGAAGTTGAAATGTTATACCAGATTGGGCTTATACCATATTTATAAGCCCATTGTCCAACTGCCACTGTGCTTGTACCCCCAAGCCATTCACCAGCTATTGCAAAAATGGTGAGAGAAAGTCCTAAATTTCTACCAGCAACAAGGAGATCGAATGAATTTTTAACAAATTTTTTTGCGAATATTCCAACTAATATAATTATGAGAAAATAAATCATAATGATGTAAAACTGTGTACTCAATATCATTTTCCTTTAACACTACTCCTTCCTTATTTAAAACTCCTCATCCAATACTACATTTTCAAAAATAAATAAACTTCTACTGGAACAATTTAATACTCATATTAATCTGTCACAATATTCAAAAGCTTATTCTTTACATAAATAACCTTCTTTATATTTTTACCTTCAGTGTAACTTTTAACTTTATCATCTATTAAAGCTAAATTTTTTATCTCTTCCTCGGTTATTTCCTTGCTAACGAAAAGTTTACTTCTTAATTTACCATTCACTTGAATGGGTACTTCAAGAATTTTATCTTTAGAAAGTTCATCTATATACTCTGGCCATTTTTCTTTAAAAATTGAGCTACTATGACCAAGGAAGCTCCACAATTCTTCGCTCATATGGGGGGCAAATGGAGCAAGAAGAAGAGTTAAATTCTCTAAAGTAACTTTAGGTCTTTTAGAAAGCTTTAAAAGATTATTCACATATATCATTAATGATGAAATAGCAGTATTAAAACTAAAATTCTCTATATCAATAGACACTTTTTTTATAGTCTTATGCATTATTCGAAGTGTATCGTCATCAGGAGATTCCTCATTAATCTCAGTTTCATCAAACAAGCTCCATACTTTATTTATAAACCTTCTTATTCCTTCAACACCTTCGGTGCTCCACATCGTATCCTGATCAAATGGTCCCATAAACATTTCATACATTCTTATTACATCTGCCCCATATTTATCTATTACATCATCAGGGTTTATAACATTCCCAAGGGATTTAGACATTTTCCTCCCATCTTCAGCCAAGACTAACCCCTGATTTCTTAGTTTTATAAAAGGTTCTGGAGTATTAACCTCACCAATATCAAATAAAAATTTGTGCCAGAATCTCGCGTAAAGTAAATGTAAAACTGCATGTTCAGCGCCACCAATATAAAGGTCCACTGGGAGCCAATAATTTATTTTATCTTTGTTAGCTAATTCGCTATCATTCTTTGGATCAACGTACCTAATGTAATACCAGCAAGAACCAGCCCATTGAGGCATTGTATTAGTCTCCCTTTTTGCTTTACCGCCACATTTAGGACAATTAACATTTACCCAGTCTTCAATCAATGCAAGAGGCGACTCCCCCGTTCCACTTGTTTCATAATAAGGCACATCTGGAAGAGTTAAAGGTAATTCATCATAAGGAAGTGGTACTGCCCCACATTTCTCACAGTGCACTATAGGTATTGGTTCTCCCCAGAATCGCTGCCTCGAAAAGACCCAATCTCTCAGTTTGTATTTTACAACTTTTTTCCCAACTCCCATTTTTTCAAGATAATCAGTAATTGCTTTCCTTGCTTCAATTGAATTCGTATTATTGAACTGAGAAGAGTTTATCATAATTCCTTCACCCTCATAGGCTTCATTGAGTGAATTTCCTACAGAGTCAGGTTTTATTACTTGAACTACTGGTAAGTTATACTTCACTGCAAATTCAAAATCCCTTTGATCATGGGCAGGCACTGCCATAATAGCCCCAGTTCCATAAGTTAATAACACATAATCAGCTACATATATTGGTAGAACCTGACCATTTGCTGGATTAATTGCAAATAAATTCGTAAAAATACCTTCTTTTTCCTTTATTAAAGATGTCCTTTCAAGATCACTTCTTGATTTTATTCTATTTATATACTCATCTAAATTCTCTCTTTCAGTTCCAGTTAAAAGTTCAGAAAGTATAGGATGCTCCGGAGCAAGAACCAAATAAGTCGCACCAAATATGGTGTCTGGTCTTGTTGTGAATACTTTAATTGTTTTATTGGTATCCTTTATTTTAAAATCTATTTCAACACCCTCTGATCTTCCAATCCAATTTTTCTGCATAGTTACTATCTTTTCTGGCCAATCAAGAAGGTCTAAATCTTCAAGTAACCTATCAGCATAAGCGGTTATTTTTAGCATCCATTGACGCATATTCCTTCGCTCTATTTTTGTCCCACACCTTTCACAGATTCCCTGAATAACCTCTTCGTTTGCAAGACCAGTTTTACAGGATGGACACCAATTAATTGGAATGTCCGCCTCATAAGCAAGACCATTCTCATACATTTTTAAAAATATCCACTGGGTCCACTTATAATAAGAAGGATCTGAAGTATTAATTTCTCTACTCCAATCATAGGAAAAGCCAAATCTCTTTATTTGTCGCTTAAAATTATTAATATTATTAGCTGTTGCGATTTTAGGGTGAATTTTCATCTTTAATGCATAATTTTCCGTTGGAAGACCAAAAGCATCCCACCCCATTGGGTGAAGAACATTTAAGCCTTCCATCATTCTCTTTCTTGCAATAATATCGCTAGCTGTGTAACCTTCAGGGTGTCCAACATGTAGTCCTTCAGCAGAGGGGTACGGAAACATATCAAGAATATAAAACTTCTTTTTGCTATTATCTTCTTTTACTTCATATAAACTTTCCTTTTCCCAGATTATTTGCCATTTCCCTTCAATTTTCTTAAAATCATAAATATCTTTTCTCATTTTTTTACATTAAACCTCTTTACATAGGAAAGTTTTTTCGTTAGATTATAAGCTAAAATATGAAAAATAAAAAATACTTAATTATTTTAATAATAATTGTTGCTTTAGCCTTATGTGGTGGTATTTATTACTTTTATTGTGTGAGAAATAAAACTAATTCCGAAGGGAATATATCAAACCATCCACCTAATGAAGAAGAAAAAGCAAAAGTTGATGTTCCAGTAGTTATAGATGTGAGTAATTCAGACAGTGCAAAGATTTACATCGATGGAAAACTTGTCGGAGAGGGTAAAGCAGAAGTAAAAGTCAAAGAAGGGGCACACTCTCTAAGAGTGGTTGATGAAAATAAGGGTGAATATACAGAACCATTTTTCCTTAGTAAGGACGTGGGAACATTCAAAAAAACAGTTACTGTTCATCAGAAAGGAAGAGCTATAACTTTCATTACTAATATTGACAATTGCACTATATATATAGATGGAACAAGAATAATAACATTTAATGGTTCAATTGAATTAATGATTCCCTTAGGTAAACATACAATAGAAATTACTTGTGAAGGGTATGAAAGTTTTAAAAAAGAACTTGATATAACTGAAAATCTTACGACCACTTTAAATATTTCCTTAAAAAAGAAAAACTAATAGAAAGGAGTATCAAGAGATGAAAAAAGCTCTTTATTTAATTCTTGGAGTAATTGTTGCAATTTTCGGTTTATGGCTGCTTATTATTTGGTGGCCCTTATTTGTAGACTTTTTAAAAGGTGTGCTCGGACCAGTTGTAATATTAATCGGAGTAATAATATTTATAATCGGCTGGATGACACCTGCAAAGGAAGAAACATTTGAGGAACCATCAGTAGAGTCAGAAGTAAAACCAGAAGAAGAGGAGAAAAAAGAGTAATATTTTCTAACTTTTATTCTATATGTGAAGTGGTAATCCTATTGCCACTTCACATACTTCTCCAAATACTTCTGAAAAAGTTGGATGTGGGAAAGTTATATCAGTAAGCTTTTTAATGTCGATTTTCTCTTTTATAGCTATTTCTACTGAAGCTATTAATTCAGTGGCATTTTCACCAACAATTGTACAGCCTGTTATATAATTATCCTCAGTAAATATTTTTATCATTCCTTCCTTTATTGCATGAGCTCTCGCTCTACCATTTGCGGAATAAGGAAAAACAAAACTTTTCTCACCTTTAGTTTTCCCAACAGATGCAAACTCAGGAAGAGAATAAACACATCTCGGCATTAGGTCATAATTTATAGGTTTTGTTTCTTTATCAAATATTTTACAAGATGCAATTATTGCCTCCTTGTATGCTGTATGAGCAAGCATGGATTTTCCATTTATATCCCCTATTGCAAAAACATCGGGGTTACTTGTCTGCATATAATCATTTACAACGATACCCTTAACTGAATATTCTACATTTAAAGGCTTTAAAATATTATCATTAATATTTGGTTTTCTTCCAGCTGCAACAAGAACTACATCAAATATCTCTTCAGTTAAACTTCCTTCTTTATTCAAGGAAAGCTTAATTTCATTTTTACTGGAATCTACTTCGAGGTTTTCCACTTTACAGGAAGTTATAACATTTATTCCTGACTTTATTAGTGACTTATTTAATATTTCAACAGATTCACTATCTTCGCCAGGTAAAATTTGTTCCATCATCTCAACTATTGTTACACTACTTCCTAAAGCTTTATAAATAATTCCAAACTCTAATCCTACTGCTCCTCCGCCAATAATCAATAATCTTTTGGGTATTTCTTTAAGTAAAAGCGCATAATCGCTTGTTATTACTTTATTGGTGTCAAATTCAATTTTAGGTATTTTAGATACAACTGAGCCTAAGGCAATAATCAGTTTATCAAAATTTACTTTTTCTTCTTTATTTTCTGTGGTTTTTAAAATTATGCTTTTACCTTGAGCCTCTACTGCTTCTCCTTTTACCACTGTAACATTGTTCTTCTTTAGAAGATATTCAATTCCCTGCCTTGACATAATAACTGCTTTATTTGAGTGCGACCTTATTTTGTTAATATCATAATTTAAATCACTAAAATTAACCCCGAGTTGTTCAATCTTTTCTCTTTCTAACAACGGATGAACGCTTTTAAGAATTGCTTTTGTTGGAATGCAGCCCCTATTTACACATGTGCCACCGACATTTTCTTTCTCAATTAAAGTAACCTCTCCTCCCATTTGCGAAGCTCTTATAGCAGCAACATAACCTGCGGGACCACCACCAATTATTACTATTTTCACTTTTTTCCCTCACTTTCAAAAAATCTATTATACTATATAAATTATGATTGGAATTCAACTCGTATTGTCAAGAGAGACAGACACTCTACTAAAAATGGTAGATGTTCTTCAAATCGATTCTTTTCAATTCTTTCTTGACGGAAATTCTCTGTCGCTCCAAAGACAGAAAGGATATGAATTAAGGTCAGTTCTAACAACCTCTAAAAAAACTTTTGGCGTAAAAAAAATATTTGTTCATGCACCATATAACATCTATATTGGCAGCAAAACTCGGTCCAAAAGAATAAGCTTATGGAAAAAAATTAAGGAAAAATTAAAATTCTGTGAGGATTTAAACCTTGACGGTCTAATTGTTCATGCATATATACCAATTAAAACAGATATAAATGAAATAATAGATGAGGCAAACGATCTCCTTTTTGATTTCGTTACCAAAGTCCCACTTCTTTTAGAAAATGTTTCTGTTAAGGACAAAATTGGAAGTAATATGGAAAAGTTTGAGCAGTTCATCAAAAATATGAAAACCATTATTCCTGTTGGGGTATGCTTAGATACAGCTCATCTATTTGAAGCAGGCTATCACTTTGAGACCAAACCAATCGCTCAAGAGCTTTCTAAAAAATATCCGGTAGTATTTAAAGAAACTATTTTAATTCACTTAAATGATTCTAAAACATCTTGTGGAAGTTTTATAGACCAGCATGAAGAGCTTGGCAAAGGAGCTATTGGGTTAGGAGCACTCGGAGCTATAGTTTCACTTTTTTCCAATGAAACTACTTTTATTACGGAACCACCTATTGATAATATGGATAGCTACATTAGCAATGTAGATATACTAAGAGGTTTAGTTAAAGCGAACATAAAAACGAAAGCCGAGTCTATAGATTAGGGAGATATTATTTTTTCTTTCTAAGCCTTAAAAACTTTTCTGTTATTCTCTTTCTCCTTTTATCTGTTTCATCTTTGTTAATCTCAATCTTAATAACTTTATCATCGGATATTGTTAATCTTAACCAGTCTCCCTCTCTTGCTTCAGCAGGGAGCAAAGAAACAGGTAAATCATATCTTTTTAAGTCGTCTTCCAAAAAAATTACTGCAATTCTACCATCTTCGATTCTATCTATCACACCCTTTTTATACTCCATAAACACTTACCTCTCCGTCCCAATTGAATAACTTTTGCCATCAGTAGTTATAACTATTGAGCCATTTACATCTGTTCCGTAAACTTTGACTCCTATCTTTTCTAACCTATCTAAAACCTCCTTATGTGGATGACCATAAGGATTACCCTTCCCTGCCATATATATTGCTACTTCTGGGGTAATTGCATTTAAGTATCTTTCTGTTGAGGAAGATGATGAGCCATGATGACCAAGCTTTAAAATAGTAGCATTTAAATTAAGTTTTGATTTTAACATATCGTTTTCTGCTTCTTTTTCAGCATCTCCACTGAATAAAAAAGTAATATCATTATAATCAAATTTAAGAACTATAGAATTATTATTAATGTCAGGGAACAGTTTTGAAGGAGGATTTAATACTCGAAGATTGTGAATTTTAGGAATCTCTGCCTTCATATCTTTAATGTCAAAATCAACTTCAATACTTCCTCCGATTGCTTCTAAAATCGGACTAAATGGAATAAAAGCTTTCTCATTTATTATCATTGGAGGGATAGGAAGGTTTATTGTTTCATCATTAACTTTCACTTCAAGTTTATCTATCCAAATTTCAATCTTAAACTCATCTATCCATATTGTATATTTCCTCTCTTTATGATCCCACCCAACTTTTGCTCCAAGTATCTCTGAAATTATTCTTATTGGTAAAGTGCAAATTATTTTCCCATTAGTTATTGCTAAAAGTGGTTTATCTATATTACTAAAATTTATTTTATATTTCTTACCTTTGTATGAAACATTAACCTCTTTTACATTATAAGAATAATCAAAATTACCATATAAGATTTTAACAACCAAATCCTTTAAAGGTATTAGTATTTTATTAGAAACAACCATAGGTGGATTGGAGATTTTCTTTTCTTCCCCATTTACTTTTATTTTTTTACTGTCAATTTGAAGCTCTATCAGTAAATCTTCTCCTTCTAATATCACCCTCTTTTCTTCTGCAATGTAGCTTGACTTACAATTAAGTTTTTGAGAGAGGCTATCAAGGTCTAAATATATTTCATCATTATTTAAGAAAAGCAGGAATAAATCTTTATTGGTTTTAATATCATCCATTGAAGGAAGTAAACTTACAATCTCTTTTACCTTAATCTTGTCTTCTCTTTTTAAAGTTTCAATATTCAAGCCCTTTTTCTCTATTACATCCAAAAATTCTTCATATATAGGAGTGGTAGCAATATCCTCGTTTGTATAAACACTCTTAACTGAGATATTTTTCAAAATTTCAACTAATCCTCCAATATGGTCAGAGTGAGGGTGAGTGGCTAACATCTTGTCTATTTCTTTTATTTTAGCATTATTTAGGAATGTAAGAGCTTTTCCATTCTTCTCTCCACCATCTATTAAAATCTTATCCCCTTTATTGAACTCAATTAAAATTGCATCTCCTTGCCCTACATCTATAAATGATACTCTTAAGCCTTTGTTTTCGGGAAGTTTGTATAGTTTGCTACAACTGCTAAGAGAAAATGTAAAAAATACTATACTTACAAGGAGTAAAGACTTTAATTTATAAATAAGCTTAAACCGATCATTCTTCATAATATCTCCTCCTTATTGATATTTTGCTTACCTAATGTTATAAATCGCTAATATTATACTTTTTTCTATTTAATTGTGTTAATAAACCAGTTATCCCAACTAAAATCTTAACGAAGCTTATATTGATTTTTTTAGTTAAAAATATAGAAGATGAATTTATCAATTGATTGAAAAAATTGAAAGAAATTCACTTAACAATTGAGAAATCAAACAAAGAGTGCATATAACAGCATTTTAGACGAGGTGATCCATTTGAAGTGGAAATTTTCAAACCCATGACAACAGATGAGTGTTGTTATACCAGAATATACCTATAAAGAAACCAATTTCATCTTGCTTGTACTTCTGAAGTTCCTCAAAAAAACTGGACAGAATGTTCCTCTGAAAATAATAACTCCAAAATATAAAATTATGATTGTTAAAGAAATTAGATTGTTTAGTTATATAAGAGATATAAGAAAAGGATTAAAGATATTATTTTCATGCTTGTGTTGTGGCAGAAATACAAAGAAATGTTCCTCTGAAAATAATAACTCCAAAATTGATCTTCTTTTTAATTAATTAATAAATTTGTTAAAGTTTATTAAAATCAAACTTAAGATATAGAAAAGAAATTGAATTGTATAGTTATATAGATGCACACATAAGGATTAAAGTTATTATTTTCATGCTTATGTTGTGGTAGAAATGCCATGAGATGTTAAAGTGAGTTTTGTGATCACTAAACATGAATTAGTTTTAAGGCGTACATTAATATGATACCAAAAATAAATGTGATTATTGCAAGAGTGGATTTCTTTAAATTTGGCTCTTTGTGAAGCTCTGGCACTAAATCACTTGCTGCAATATAAATAAATCCTCCTGCTGCAATTGGAAGGAGGACACTTGAAAAGTTTTCAATACTTGTTGTTAGAAAATAACCGATAAATACTCCTATTATTGCTGTTAGTGCCGAAAGGAAATTATAGAATAGTGCCTTTAATTTACTTAACCCTCCATAAACTAAAACTCCGAAATCTCCTATTTCCTGGGGAATCTCGTGAAGTATTATTGCGAGCGTAGTTATTAGTCCAAAACTTATATTCACCTGAAAGCTTGTTGCGATTATCATACCATCAATAAGATTGTGAATACCATCTCCCATTAGACTAAGGTAAGATACCACATGAACATCACACTTTCCTTCTTTATGGCAATGACGCCAGTGGATATATCTTTCTAATATGAAGAAAATAATAAAGCCAAGAATTACATATAAAAATGTGAGAGTTGGGTTAGATGATTTTTCAAGAGCTTCTGGTAATAAATGAAAAAATGCTCCTCCTAATAGCCCACCTGTAGCAAAACCAATAAGAATAAAAAGGATATTATTCAGAGTTTTTTCATTTACTAATAGAAATAGAATACCTATAAGAGAAATCAAGCTAACTACTATACTTGCAACAATGGACCATAAGAATTCAATCATTTTAGTGAGGTTCCGAGTAATGCTCCATTATAAATTGCTTTTTCTCCAAGTTCTTCCTCTATTCTAATAAGTCTATTATATTTGCATACTCGCTCAGTACGTGCTGGAGCACCACTTTTAATAAAGCCACTATTTGTTGCAACTGCTAAATCTGCAATAAAAGTATCTTCTGTTTCCCCAGACCTATGAGAAATTACATATTTGTAATTGTGATCAACTGCATATTTTATTGTTTCAAGCGTTTCAGTCAAAGTGCCAATTTGATTAAGCTTAATAAGTATTCCATTTGCAATACCTTCTTCTATACCTTTTGCGAATATCTCTTTATTTGTAACGAAAACGTCATCGCCAATTATAAGTATTCTATCTTTGAATCTAATAGTAAATTCTTTCCAACCATCATAGTCATTCTCTGCGATTGGGTCTTCAAAGGAATATATCGGATATGAAGTTATAATCTTTTCATAATAATCAATTAGTTGAGATGAATCCTTTATTCCTACATCAGTTAAACTGTATTTACCATTTTCATAGAAACTCGAGGCAGCTGCATCAATAGCAATATACACATCTTTCCCAGGTTTGTAACCTGACTTTTCAATAGCTTCTAAGAGGATATCAATGGCTTCTATGTTTGACTTTAAGTTTGGAGCGAAACCACCTTCATCCCCAACAGAGGTATTCATACCTTTTCCTTTGAGGATTGATTTTAAATTTGCATAAATCTCGCAACCAGCTCTTAAAGCTTCTTTAAAGCTTTTAAAATTAGTTGGTACTATCATAAATTCCTGTATATCAAGATTATTATCAGCATGCTTACCGCCATTTATTACATTCATTAAAGGTATTGGAAGAGTTTGTGCTTTAGCTCCACCAAGATGATTATATAAAGGCAAATTGTTAAAATTAGATGAAGCTCTTGAAGCAGCAAGAGAGACTGCAAGAATTGCGTTAGCTCCTAATTTTGATTTATTTTTCGTCCCGTCGAGATCAATCATTATTTTATCTATTGTTGCCTGTTCTGAAACCGACAGTCCTTTTAATGCTGGCTTTATTATTTTATTTATTGATTCAACAGCTTTCAAAACTCCTTTTCCTCCAAACCTTTTAGGGTCATTATCCCTTAGCTCAATAGCTTCTCTCATTCCAGTTGAAGCTCCAGAGGGTACAGCAGCAACCCCCTTTACCCCTCCTTCTAAAATTACTTCAGCTTCTACAGTAGGAGTTCCTCTCGAATCAATTATTTCTCTTGCCACAATATCCTTTATCTTATTATCCATTGTTCACCTCTATTTTATAATTAACTTCAAATATTATATTATATATTTTAATTTCTCTTCGAGATACAAAAAAATTTAGTTTAACTCTTTTTACACTCTTAATTTTGTCAATGTTACTCTGAAAATGTGAGTTTCTATCATTCAGAGCAATTGCGGGAATCCACAGTAACTTGTCATCCCCAACTTGATTGGGGATCCAGTGTTTACTTCTTTTCTTGCTTTTAACAGAAGAAAGAAATACTTCCTGGATTCCGCATCAAGTGCGGAATGACAACACTTTGTCATCCTCGAAAGTACACACACTGTCATCCTCGAAATCTTTTATCGAGGATCAAGTAACTTGTCATCCCCAACTTGATTGGGGATCCTGTGTTTACTTCTTTTCTTGCTTTTAACAGAAGAAAGAAATACTTCCTGGATTCCGCATCAAGTGCAACATAAGTGATAGGCTGTTCGCTGAACCTTACCGACAATTTCCCTATACTGGACTTTAACCAGTAAGAGACTACAAGCTTTGCTTGGAGCACACACTCTTAAAATATCAACATATACCTAATAATTTCTATTAAATTGATATAATATCTTCGTGAAGAAGTATTATATAATAGTCGAACTTTGTAATGTTTTATTAGTGAGCTATGGATGAAAAAAATAATTGGAAAATACGACATTATCTTAAACCTGGAGATATTGGCTATCTTACCTATATTCATGGAATTTATTATGCTAAAGAGTACGGGTATGACCAAACATTTGAAGCATATGTTGCCGAAGGACTTGCTAAATTTGTTCAGTTTTATAACTCTAATAGCGATAAAATTTGGATTATGGAGGAAGAAAACCAAATCATTGGTTCTATTGCTATTGTTGGACATTCAAAATTAGAAGCTCAACTACGCTGGTTTTTTGTTCATCCCAACTATCAAGGACTTGGTTTAGGAAAATATCTTTTAAACGAAACAATCCAGTTCTGTAAAAAACAAGAGTTTAAGGTAATATTTCTCTGGACTACCAGTGAATTAAAAACTGCTATTCATCTTTATTTAAAATTTGGTTTTGTGAAAACAGAAGAAAATTCTCATAAAATCTGGGGAAAGACAGTTATTGAAGAAAGATATGATTTAAGTTTATGAAACTCGTTAGAATACATTTTGAGAGGAGCGAGAAATATTTTTTTGATTGTATATTATTTAAAATATATTACTTAAAGGAGTCTAATGAGAAATGCCAACGATTTGCTTTTTTGAAATCCCAGCTAATGACATTGAAAAGATGAGGAAATTCTATAGTGAACTTTTTAACTGGAGGATTGAAAAGGATGAAAATCAAACAGAATATGAATACTGGATGATTGATACTGCTGCACTTAGCTGCAGAGATGGAATTAAAGGTGCAATAGAGAAAAGGCAGGATCCGCAGCAAAAGATTATTATTTGGATCAGTGTGCCATCAGTTGAAGAATATTCCAACAAAATTGAAAAACTTGGTGGCAAGGTTTTTGTCTCTAAAACTGCTGTAGTTGGTATGGGATATTATGCATACTGCCTTGATCCAGAAAATAATTATTTTGCTATATGGGAACCTAATGAAAATGCAGAATAGGAAAGAGTTATAAGTGAAAATTATCTTAAAAAAATAAACTTCAAAGTTTCGCATTCACAGTTTTTTAAATATACTTTTAAGGATATTAAAAGGATTTAATTGGAGGTTTTTATTTTTGTGGATGAAAAGAAAATAGTAGTTAGTGGAGTAAGACCTACTGGGAGATTACATCTTGGTAATTATATTGGAACATTGAAAAATTGGGTTAACTTACAAAATACTTCTAAATATAAATGCTATTACTTTGTTGCTGACCTACACTCTTTAACAACTTCCTATAGAGACCCAAAAGTAGTTGGAGATAGTTTATTGGATATATTTATGGAACTTATGGCTATAGGCATAGATCCATCAAAATCAACACTATTTCTACAATCTGCAATAAAAGAGCATTGTGAGCTTTTTGTTCTTTTTTCTATGGTAACGCCAGTTAGCTGGCTCGAGAGAAACCCAACAGTTAAAGAGATGATCAGGGATTACGATATAAAAGAGAATGTTAATTTTGGACTTTTAGGTTATCCTGTGCTTCAAGCAGCAGATATAACCCTTTACAAAGGTAATTATGTGCCTATTGGCAAGGATCAACTTCCTCATCTTGAGTTAACCCGCGAGATAGTTAGAAGGTTTAATAGTATTTATGGATATTTCTTTCCTGAACCAGAAGCACTGCTTACTGATATTCCATATCTTCCAGGATTAGATGGAAGGAAGATGAGTAAAAGCATTGGAAATACTATTAGTATAACGGCAAGCGAGAATGAAATCTGGAACGCAGTTAAAAATGCGGTAACTGATCCTGCGAGAGTTTATAAAACTGATAAAGGGCACCCTGAAATCTGTAATGTATTTAAGTATTATGAAGTTTTTGATAAAGACAGAGTTTCGGAAATAAAGAAGAATTGTGAAGAAGCAAATATTGGTTGCACAGATTGCAAGAAGATGCTTACACAAGTATTATCAGATATAATTAAACCTATAAGAGAAAGAAAATTAGAAATTATTGAAAAAGAGAGGAAAGAAGGATTTGTGAAAAATATTATTATTTCAGGCACTAAAGAAGCTGAACTTGCGGCTAAAGAGACTATAAATGAGATTATGGATAGATTTCATATGAGGTTGGTTTAGAGGCAATGGGTGAAGTAAGAGTTAGGTTTCCACCATCTCCAACAGGAAAATTACATATTGGTAATGCAAGGACAGCATTATTTAATTATCTATTTGCGCGTCACAACAAAGGTAAATTTATATTTCGCATAGAAGATACAGATTCCGCTCGCTCTAAAGAAGAGTTTGTAAACGATGAAATAGAAGCTTTAAAATGGCTTGGAATTGATTGGGATGAAGGACCAGATATAGGTGGTGAGTATGGTCCGTATAGGCAAAGTGAGAGATTTTCGATATATAAGGAATATGTTGATAAACTACTTGAGACTGGTTTTGCTTATTATTGTTTTTGCTCACCCGAGATTGTTGAAGAAGATCGTAAATTATCCATTGAAAAGGGAGAAGCTCCTAAATATTCAGGAAGATGCAGAAATCTTTCAGCTGAGGAAGTTAAAAGAAGATTAACAAATGGTGAAAATTATTCAATAAGGTTTAAGCTACCTAATGATTTAGACTCGGTGCCGATTAATGATTTGATTAGAGGAAATATAAATTTCCCCTTAAAAGGACTCGATGATTTTATCATTGTTAGGTCTGATGGTATTCCCACCTATAACTTTGCAGTTTCAATTGATGATTCATTGATGAGGATAACTCATATTTTAAGAGGAGAAGATCATCTTTTTGGAAATACTCCAAGGCAGATCCTTATATACAGAGCTTTAGGTTTTGATATCCCTTATTTTGCTCATTTTCCTATGATTTTAGGAACCGATAGAACAAAATTAAGTAAGAGACATGGAGCGTTTGCTATTACTGATTATAAAGCATTAGGGTTCTTACCAGAGGCTTTAGTTAATTATATGGCTCTATTGGGCTGGTCACCAAAAATGGAAAGAGAATTTTTTACTATTGATGAACTGATAGAAAAATTTGATTTATCAGGAGTTGGAGTAAGCCCAGCTATATTTGATTACGAGAAATTAAAATGGTTTAATTCATATTATATTAGACAAAAGAGTGGTAAAGAATTATTAAATTACGTAAAAGAGGAACTCGAAACAAAGGGTTTATTGAAGTTAAACCCTTCTATCGATACATATGAAAAAGTTATTGAATTATCAAAAGAACATTTTGCTTTGCTTACTGATATTGCACCTTATATTGAGAATATTTATTCCTCCGCCGGAGCACAAAAGGAAAAGTTAGATTCTCTCAATAAAGAAGAAGTTAAAATTCTTTTCCCTCTTTTTATACAAAAACTTGAAAATATTAGTGAGTGGGAACCAGAAATAATTCTCAATCTAATTAGAGAAACAGGAAAAGAGTTAAAGATAAAGGGCAAGAACCTGTATTTGCCATTTAGAGTAGCTATCACGGGATTAGAAGAAGGTCCAGAAATTTACCTTGTTATTTACCTTCTTGGTAAAGATAAAGTTATATCTATACTTAAAGATGCTTTAGTAAGGCTTTAGGAGGAAAGCCAATGGTTATAAAGTTTTATGATACGATGACAGGTAAAAAAGTTGAATTTAAGCCAAAAGAGGAAGGAAACTTGTATATTTATGTTTGTGGTTTTACCCCTAACAATTATCCTCATGTGGGCCACGCAAGAACTGCAATTATTTTTGATATTATAAGAAGAGTGTTCGCAAAAAATGGATACAATGTTCATTACCTTACCAATTTTACTGATATAGATGATAAAATTATTGCAAAAGCCAACGAAGAAGGCATCTCTTATGAAGATGTATCTTATAAATACATAAGTGCTTATCTTAAAGCGATGGAACTTCTAAATGTTTCTCCACCAATAATGTATGCAAGAGTAACAGAAAACATTGATATCATTGTTGAAATGATTTCAGGGCTAATTGAGAAGAAGCATGCATATGAATCTAACGGAGATGTATATTTTAGTGTGAGAAGCTTTAAGAACTATGGAAAACTCTCAAAAAGAAGTATCAGAGAAATGCTTATAGGAGCAAGAGTCGAGCCAGAAGAAGGTAAGAAAGATCCCCTTGATTTTGCACTATGGAAAAAAGCTAAAGAAGGTGAACCACATTGGGATAGCCCCTGGGGAAAAGGCAGGCCTGGCTGGCACATTGAATGCTCTGCAATGTCCTTAAAGTACCTTGGTAATAGCTTAGATATCCATGGAGGAGCACAGGATTTAATATTCCCTCATCATGAAAATGAAATTGCTCAGTCAGAGGCTTACACTGGAATAAGTCCATTTGCGAGATATTGGATACATACAGGTTGGGTAACTAAGGATAGCGAGAAAATGTCCAAATCAATTGGAAATGTCTTTGGAATTGATGAGATACTAAAGATTGTTTCACCGAATGTATTGAGGTTTTTCCTTATTTCTACGTTATATTCCTCCCCTCTTGAATTTCAAATGAGTGCTATTTCGCAGGCGGACAAAACATTTGAAAAAATTGTGATAACAGCAAAAAGGCTTGATGAAGCTATTTTAGCTTCTCCTAAAGGAGCTATAAATTCCGATGTTTTAAAGATATTCAAATGTATTGATGATGATTTCTCTGAGTCTTTAACTGACAATTTTAATACACCCTTAGCTATATCTAACCTTATCAATGCCTGCAAAGAGACAAATAAAGTGCTTGATAGGGGCGGAGAAAGCTATGACACTCTTTCGCAAATAAGAAATTATTTAAATGATTGGCTTGACACTCTCGGTTTTAAAAATGTTTTGGAGGAAGATTTAAAAATAAAAGAGGATACCTCTTTAAAGAACAATTTGACTTTATTAGCCAAGAAATATGAGATAAAACTTGAGAGTGAAAATATTGAAGAGATTGTTAATAGACTCATAGAATTAAGAAATGAGAAAAGAAAAAACAGGGAATTTTCTCTAGCGGACAACATAAGAGACGATTTACTCAAGTTAGGCATTCAGCTTGAAGATAAGAAAGATTCAACAGTTTATAGACTTGTGAGAGATATTGATGTTAGTGAGCAAAATTCGTGAAATAGAAGAGCTACTTAGCAAGGGGAAGACTGTAAATAAAGTAATAATTTCCTCTGATAAAAAAATACCTAAAGACCTTTATGACCTTATAAAAGCTACTAAAACTCCTATCTATAGAATGCCTGAGGAAATCTTTAATGCAAAATTTAAACAAAGTTCTGGTATTGTTGGAATAGTGGAAGAAGTGGAATTTTCTGATATTAGGGATTTAATAGTGAAACCTGAAAACGGCTTTTTAAGGCTTCTATTAATCGATGAAGTTGAAGATCCACATAATATTGGTGCTATGATGAGAAGTTGTGCCTGTTTTGGTTTCTCGGGGGTCATTATGACATCCAGAAGGACATCTATTATTGGAGAGGGTGTCATAAAAGCATCAGCTGGAGCTGTATTTCGCCAGAAAATTGCTCGAGTTAACAATTTGACTGAAACTATTGAGAAACTAAAAAAGGAAGACATATGGCTAGTTGGGACTGATCCACATGGAGGAGTACCTATATGGGAGGTTGATTATAAAAGAAATATAGGGATTGTAATGGGTAACGAAGAGAAAGGAGTAAGGAAAAAAGTTTTAGAGCATTGCGATTATGTGGCGAAAATTCCTATTGTTGAGGGCGAGGATTCATTAAATGTTTCGGTTGCTTTTGGAATAATTGCTTTTGAAGCTTTTAAGCATCAAAACTTTTCTTGATATTATTTTTGATTCAGTATCTGTTATTCAAGATAAATACACTCAGTAATGAAACAAACCATAGCCTTCATCCTGAATGAGTCTCTTTAGCTCTCGAGGAGTTTTCAACAACACTCGTTTTACTCTGAGGAGCATCATCATCATAAGCAACAAAAGTATCTTTTCCTTCGAATTAATGGATAAAAGCATAAAATTACAAAGACTGGTTAACAGAACAAATATTATAAAAGTTATAAGGTAAATCAATGAAAATTTAAGATATAAAAAAATAAAGATAAATATTTATTAGTATAAAAAGATAATAATAAGATTTTTTAGAAGAAAAATTTTAGAATAATTGTATAATAAGATAGAATTCTTCAATGTGAGGTGCAAGTATATGCAAGTTCAGTGTAATAAAGATGAATTAAGTTTAGTTTTGCAGGAGCTAACTTCTGTTGTTCCAACGACCACTATGATTCCTGTGCTAAATAATATTTTAGTTGATATAAATGATGGCAACTTAAATCTTGTATCTTCTGATCTAGAAATTGGTTTAACTATAAACATTCCATGTAAAGCAGATTCTAATATTACAACAACAGTTCCTGGAAAGTTATTTGCAGAAATTGTTCGAAGTTTGAATGAGCCGATAGTTACTATGGAGGTACAGACCGATTCTGTAAAAATTTTAGGTGATAATAGTGAGTTTTTTATAAATTGTATTGATCCTGGTGAATTTCCAATTTTACCAGAAGTATCTGGTAAAGCTTTTACCTTAAAGAAGGACAATTTATTACATTCTTATGAAAGAGTCATTCCTGCTGTTTTAACAAAAGGGGAGGGAAATATTGCTTATTCTTGTATACTCCTTGAAACAAATGCTAACGAATTTAAATTTGTAACTACAGATGGGCAACGTTTGATATTATCAAAGTTTTGGGATAATGCTGATTTTAATTCTCTACACATTCTATTGCCTCCTAAAACCTTTAATATTTTAGGTAGAATATGGCCAAGAGATGAGAGCGAAGTTCAATTTACCGTTTCTGAGAGGGAAATTTCTTTTACTTTCAAAACGAAAAGGTTGGTTTCCCGCATCTTAGAAGCAGATTTTCCTGCCTACGAGAAGGTAATACCAGAAAATGTATCTTTCTCTTTTAAAGTTGATAAAAATTCACTGTTGGGCACACTTCAGAGAGCTTATATAATTGTACGTAATGGCACTAAAAGGGTCTCTCTTGATCTTGTATCTGATATTCTAACAGTTTCTGGTCAGGACCCAGAGAGAGGGTGGGTAACAGAAAAAATAAAAGTAATTGAATCAAACGGGGGAGAGTGGTCTGGCTTATTTGATGCTAAAAAGCTTATTGATGGTATTTCTGGAGTGGATACAGAAGAAGTGGTCATTGAAACATCAGGGCCATTTCATCCATTGTTAATTAGGGAACCTGATTCAGATAATTATATTTATGTATTGGTTTCACTAGAAAGTTCATAAACAGATGTTTTTGAGAAGTATTTTTGCATCAAATTTTAGAAGTTTTGACGAAATAAATTGCACTTTTTCCGATGATATTAACATAATATACGGTCCAAACGGTTCCGGAAAAACTAATTTTCTTGAGGCAATACACTTTTCTTTTACAGGGAAGAGCTTTAGAACAAAAAACGACAACAATCTCATAAAATGGGAAAGAGATAGAATTATTACAGAGGCAAATTACTTAAAAAATGGTCAGAAAAAGTTTATAAAAATAATTTTTTCTAAAGATGTCGGTAAAGAGATAAATCTTAATGGTTTAAATAGACAGAAATTTCAATCTCTATTTTATGAATCAAATTTAATAGTCAACACTTCAGGTTCAGTAGGACTTATAAAGGGAGAACCTTCTTTAAAGAGACATTTTCTGGATAGGTTAAGTTTAAAACTGAATAAAGAATATTCATTAATTCTTTCAAGGTATAACCAAACACTAAAAAATAGAAATGCTCTTCTCAAAAATTATGGAGATTTTAAGAAGAGCAAAAATTTATTCGAAATCTTAACAGAAGAACTTATAAATCTTTCAAAAATCATACAGGACGAAAGAACAAAAATTGTAAATCGGCTAAATCTTGAGATAAACAAAATAACTTCAGACTTTGAAGAATTCAAAAATTTAAATAGAATTTGTATAAAATATGAACCTGAAGAGATTAATGTGGAGAAGGCAAACTCTCTTATTAGGGAAGAATTAAAAAGAAAAACTACTTTGATTGGCTCACATACTGATAATGTCGTAGTAGTCGATAAAGATTTTTCTATTAAAGATTTCTCTTCCGAAGGTGAGCAGAAATTGGCTTCAATTTTACTAAAACTTTGTGAATATAATATCCTTGAAGAAGAAACAAAGAATGTTCCTATACTTCTAATTGATGATATAACATCTGAGCTTGACTCTAAAAATATAGAACTAATTCTAAATCACTTTAAAGATAGAAGTCAGATTTTTATTACGGCTCTTAGTGATCTTAATATTTATAGTGGTAAGGTTTTTAGGCTTCCGGTATCATCAAAGGTTGTGAATGCTTAAGATAAATTCAGTAATCGATGATTATTTATCAAGAGGTAAGTTTAAAAAAGTTCGTAAAAAAAACCTTTTATTTTTGAAGTATGAAAGCATAGTTGGAAAGGTAGTTGCTCAAAACACAAAACTTTTAAAATTGAGTGACGATACAATATACATAGTATGTAAGAATTCTATCTGGATGAATGAATTATTAAATATGGAAGATAGGATTATTTATAAATTTAATGAGGAGATTGGATTTCCTGCTTTTTCACGGATTTCCTTAAGAGTAGGTAATATAAAAACTTTAACTCCCGCTTTTCATAAAAGACTAACAAAAGAGGATGAAGATTGGATCTTAAATACATGTAGTAAAGTGCCCACTGAATTGAGAAGTAGTTTTGAAAAACTTTTAAGGGCATATAAAGAGTGTAAAAGATGAAAAAACTTATATTACATTTTGTTATATCGGTTTCACTTATTACATTATTTGTTTTAATTATGTTCAATCCAAAACCTAAAGTAAAAGAAGGTATCGAGTTTTTAAGGGAATCAAACAAATTAGCTCTTTATACACATCCTGATTTGTCTTTACCATATTATGTTGGCTTTTCAAAGGATGTAAATTTCTCTCAAGCAACAATAGAGAACTCAACTATTTCTTTGAATACTAACAATTATTTATCAGAATACTCTTTCAAAGGACGAGCAGAAATGGGTGAATCTGATGAATTTGATGTTAGGATCACAAGTAGGTTTTTTAAAAACTCAGACTCTTTACTTTTTTTTAGATTCTTTACAGAAAATGAATTATCAAAGCCTTTAGTTGGAGAAGTAGAAATCCCATTAAATAATATAAATAAGATAACAGTTAGAAGCTTAGTTTACGATAGCTCCTCTAAACCTACAGAGATTGAAGCATCCGATTCAAAAATGCTTAAATATAATATTTCATTGACAGATGACAACCCATTTAATATTCTTCCTGCTACACTTAATTACATTGAATTTGAAAAAGATAATAAAGTTCTTGCAAGCGTTCTTATTGGGCCATTGGGTGTTTTTCGAGACAAGGAAATCCATTTGAGAGAGCTTAAAACTCAAAAATTTCAACCTGTGATAAGTTATAATAAGGGCAAAGGCGTTAAAATATCTTTTTCATTTAACTTATCATCCTATCAATACGAAGAAAATTGGCTTTTCCTTAGTAGAGGAAAGTTATTAGATTATGATGACGACGTTACTCTTGAGAATATGTTGTCTGCTGACTTTTGTATGAGGAAAAAGCTATCAATTGATGGTATATATCATATTGCGAGTTCACTTTATTATGTTGGAGCCTCAGATATCTCCTATGATTACTACTATAATTATGCAATGTGGGAAGGTAGGAGATTTATGAATCTTTACTTAGAGGGAAACAATCAAAGATTTTTTTACGATATGGTTATAAATTCAATATATACTACAGTTAAGGCTGTTAATACTTATGGAGTCTGGATATCAGATGTTAGAAGCATGTATTTATGGAATACTTATCGTATAGAAGAAGGTTATGTTGACACAAGATACTGCACAGATGCTGGATTTTTTCTTTTAAAAGCAAATAAGGAGTTTCAAATCCATGATGCATTGATAGCTGGAGAAAAATTTGGTAATTACTTGATTGATAAATATAAGAATAATGAAGTTATAAAAACAAAAAATGGTGGAGTATTCTTTTATGACTACTATTCGAAAAACAAAAATGTAAAAACTCACGCATCTCTCAATCACATTCTCTCTGAAATGAATTATCTGTATGAACTTTATCTTGCTACAAATAACGAAGATTATCTAAATATGGCGGAGTTAATTAAAAAAGCATTAGATGAAACAAGAAATTCCTGGATAAGAAGAGATGGTGTATATAGATTCAGGGATGATTTGTGGTATGCAGTATATGAGGGAACAGATGGTTCTCTTCAATTCAAAGATTTAGACTACACAAAAACCCTTACTTATGAAGATTTAAAGAGAGCTTCGGATAATATGCTCAAAGTTTATGGTAGAACAGATGAAACAATAAATATCCTTCTTGAATCAAAGAAAAAATTCCTCATTAAAGAAGGTTTTGATATTGTAGAATGATAAGTTTAATTTATTAACTCTTCATTAAATTGAGTTGTGTACAATTCATAATAAAACCCACGTTTGTTTATTAATTCTTCGTGGTTTCCTTCTTCTATTATTTTTCCTCTGTCAAGCACAAATATCCTATCACAGCCTATGATTGTGGAAAGTCTATGAGCTATGGCAATTGAAGTTCTTCCTTTCATAATTTTTTCAATACCTTCTTGAATTAAACTCTCTGTATTTGTGTCAACACTTGAAGTAGCTTCATCGAGAAGTAGAATTTTAGGATTATAAACTAAAGCTCTAACAAAAGAGATTAACTGTTTTTGTCCTAGGGATAGATTGGAACCTTCTGAAGTTAATTCTGTATCATAACCATTAGGGAGGCTCATTATGAAGTCGTGAGCATTTAGATATTTTGCTGCTTTGTAAACATTTTCAATTGGAATATCTGTTCTTCCTAATGTTATATTTTCCAATAATGTTCCTTTAAAAATAAATACATCCTGTAAAACTATAGCAATGTTTTTTCGGAGAACATCACTTCTAAGGTGTTTTATATTTACTGAATCAATAAGGATTTCACCATCATTTACATCATACAATCTCAATATTAGGTTCATTATTGTAGTTTTACCTGCTCCAGTAGGACCTACAATGGCGATTCTTTCTCCTGGCTTTATTTTGAAAGAGACATTATTTAATACAATTTCATTTTCATATGCAAAGGTAACATTTTTAAATTCAATTTCTCCTTTGATCTCTATTTCTAAGGGTTTTTCTGGCTCTGGAATAATCTCTTTATTTTTAAGAATGGTTGAAATTTTATCAATAGAAGAAAGTGCATCCTGTAAAATATTAAATCTTTCACCTAATTGTCTTAAAGGATTATAAAAATATTGTAGATACATTAGAAATGCTGGGAGTGTTCCTATAGTTGTTCTACCATTTATTACCATTAATCCTCCAAAGATTATTACAAGCGTATTGGAAATATAAGCAGAAAAGTTTACTATTTGGTTAAAAAGAATATCTTTATGAAGTGCATTATAAACTGCATCTCTATATTTTTGGGCAATTTCATCAAACTTTGAGAAGTTTAAGTCTTTTCTACCAAATATTTTAATAATTGATATACCTGATAAATTCTCCTGAAGATAAATATTTAGCTGAGTTAATCTATCTCTTGCCAAGGAATATGCAATCCGAAGGAGTCTTGAGAAATAGATAATGATATATACTAAAAATGGAGTGATTATAAGGGCAATTATGGTCAATTGCCAATTAATGTAGATAAGAAAAGCAGTTGTTAAAGCAAGAAGTATAAAATCATTTATTAACTGTAATCCACCACCACTTATAAGGTCACTAAGGCTCTCTGTATCATTTGTAACTCTTGTTATCAAAACACCAACAGGTGTTCTATTTAGAAACGAGATAGCCAATCTTAGTATATGGTTAAACAAATCCATTCTTAATCTGAAAATAACTCTTTGAGATATAATAAAGGAAATATATATTCCCAAAAAACTAAATATATAATTTGAAACTATCAATCCAAGTAGTATGAGCGATAGATTTAATAATCCTGGATAATTACCCTTTAAAATATAGCTGTCAATTGCTGTTCTTAATATCATAGGCCGAAGCACAGAAGAAAAGGTTGATAGAAGCATTGATAATAAAGAAATAAAAACAAGGGTAAATTCAGGTTTTAAATAAGGAATAAATTCTTTCAGTGCTTTTATATTAGCTTTTTGGTTATGTTTAGCCTGCATTATTATTAAGTGCCTTTAATCCTTCTAAATATTGTTGTCTATAGATATGGTAATAATAACATTTCTTTTCTAAGAGCTCTGAGTGTGTTCCGTATTCTGTGAGTTTCCCCTTCTTTATAACGCCTATTTTGTTTGCCCATGATAATGCTGCGATTCTATGAGATATAATAATACAGATCAAATCTTTTTCTTTGAGATATTCTTTAATATTAATAATTATTTTCTGCTCGGTCTCAGAATCCACAGCTGATAGAGGATCGTCTAAGATTAAAATAGGATTTCCTGCAATTAGAGCTCTTGCTATGGCAACTCTCTGTTTTTGACCCCCGGAAAGAGTTATTCCTCTTTCGCCAACTGTTGTATCTAAACCATTTTCAAGTTTTTCAATATCTTCCCAAATGCAAGCTAACTTTGCAAATTTAATAATCTCTTCATCGCTCGCAGAAGGCTTCCCAAATGCTAAATTTTCTCTTAAAGATGCCGAGAAGAGAAAAGATTCTTGTGAAACATATGCAAAATTTTTCCTGTAAAGGTCAAGATCAATTGTAGTTATGTCATAATCGTCGAGAAATATTGTATTAGAGGGAGGCTCCCAGATTCTTAATATGAGAGAAATTAAAGTGGTTTTACCAGAGCCAGTAGGACCAGTTAAGCCTAAAATTTCCCCCCTTTTTATTTCAAAATTTATTCCCTTTAGCACTAAATTTTCACTTGAATCAGGATAGTAAAAGGAAAGATCTTTAACTTTTAACGATACAACATCAAACTTAGGATAAATTTTAACCTTTTGTAGTTGATCACTGGATTGCGTTGTTAAAATTTCTTCTATTCTTTTAAGAGAAATACTTGCTCTCTGATAAAGATTTACAATAAAACCAAATGCCATCATAGGCCATGAAAGAGTTTGTATATATTGAGAAAACGCTACAAGTGTTCCAATGGTTAGATTCCCATCTATTACCATTTTCCCTCCAAATAGATATACAAAAAGTAGTGATAAATTAACTAGTAACATAATGGATGGATCGTATAAACCTGTTATTTTTCCAAGAGTTATATTTATCTTTAAGTAAGAAGTGCAAACATTTTGAAATAGTTTAGAATAAAAGCTTTCTCTGACAAATGTTCTTATAACTTTAATGCCAACTAATGATTCACGTACTCGTGTTGTCATTTCTCCAAATGTGTCCTGAAGCCTTCGGAAAACCTTACGAAATTGTGGAGAAACAAATGTTGTCAATAGTATGAGACAAGATAAAGGAATTATTATTAGTAATGTTAACCTTGGACTTAAGAAAATCATCATTATTATGGATGATATGCCAAGAAATAATACATCTATTGCAGATATTAAGCCCATAACAAGAAAACGTCTTAATGACCTGGTGTCGTTATTAACACGAGCCATAAGATCACCTATTTCATGAGTGTGGAAAAATGAGTCAGGTAGCGATAGGTACTTTTTAAAGAGGGCTAAATTAGTCTGATATTCAAAGTTTAGCGCAAGTTTTCTTATAAGCGAATTGTAAATATACCTTGCTAAAACAATAAGAAAAGAAATAATAACAAGATAAATTGAAGATATATAGAGAAGCCTTACATTTTTTATAGTCTCAATATTGTTTATTGCCGATCTAATAATCATTGGCATAATCAATTGCCCTGCATCAACAGCAAGAAGCAGAAATATTATTACTAAATATAACTTAAAATTTTCTTTTATATATTTCCAAATTCTTTTCATTTTATATATAGTTAAAATAACATTTTATTTAAAAAGCAAGAGTAAGATTTTATTTTGACTTAACTCTTTGTCAAATGCTTGATTTATATAAAACATTCAAAGGCGGCAGAGAATCTGGATATCTATAAAGCATTATTTTATAATGAAAGTGCTTATGCTATCTTAAGGTTATGTAGTTACATATGTTGATAGAGCAAATGTATTTTGTTTTTACAATAGAAGCAAATTAATAATAAGGAAGGAGTAATAAGATGAAAACAAAATGGATGAAAGCTAATATAAGCAGGTTTTTAGGTATAATTTTTCTGCAAATAATGGATATATTAAAAGCTACAATAAAAAAACCTGAAGATATTGTTGTAGCACATTATAATCTTATTAATAAAGTCAGCACCATAGAAAACTTTGAAGAATTAGATGAAGAAACGTATAACGTGATTAGACAAGCCATTAAAGAATACAATAAAACAGGAGATATTAAAAAAGATTTTATTGATAGGTTTGGTATTGATGCTTGGAATGATATGAAAGTAAAGTATTGACATAAACTTAATTATGCTTATATGTTTGTAGAATACCTATGAGGATTGAAATCGCTAATTAGAAAAAATATAATGCATTATATTTTTTAGCTTTAGCTAAATATGAATATAAAAACCTCACCATCTTAGAAGGTTCAATTATATCTTGAAAAAGAAGGAGATTTCTTTTACTTCATTTTCTAAGATGGTGAGGTTTAAAACTATTCTACTCTTTTTGTAAACGCAAGCAAGAAAATTTTAGCATCACTGATTAGGTTTTCAGTATCAGAACCTATTTTATCCTTAATCGTTTCTAAGTTCTCAGTTTGATAATTCTCTTCATAATCAAGGCTATCTTCCTGGAAGTTCTTAAATTTTTTTATGCAAATTTAAGTAAGAAATTAAACACTAAAAGCTACTTGGCAGAGTAGTATTAGTGCCTTTTGAAAACAAATCGATAATAACAACCACAGTTACTATAATGGTT
>Ga0116189_1000402_pt1 | contig 41364 bp, 32 predicted proteins | sample AD_JPNTR3_MetaG_FD_89895 | JGI IMG/M metagenome (GOLD analysis project Ga0116189, IMG submission 89895) | Active sludge microbial communities of municipal wastewater-treating anaerobic digesters from Japan - AD_JPNTR3_MetaG | ecosystem: Engineered > Bioreactor > Anaerobic > Digestate | place... | reverse complement strand
GCAGAGGCCGTGCGCGAGACGGTCCGGCGCCAGTCGTATGACGGCACCTACTTCGTGGATAATGCCAAGCGGCGTCCGGACAGCACGCTCGCGGTCACGGGCGAGCGCACCGAGACCTGCCAGTATTACGCCTTCTTCTTCCGCACTGCCACGCCGGAGACGCACCCCGCATTGTGGGCGCGTCTACGCGATGATTTCGGGCCGCAGCGGAAGCAGACCCGCAAGCATCCGGAGATCCATTTCTCGAACGCCTTTATCGGAAATTATCTGCGGCTGGAGCTGCTCTCCCGCCAAGGGTTGTCCGCGCAGATCTTGGAAGAGACCAAGGGATATTTTCAAGGCATGGAGGAGCGGACCGGGACACTTTGGGAGAACGACACGCCGACTGCGAGTTGCTGTCACGGTTTCGCGAGCCACGTCACGCGCATGTACTATCGCGATGTGCTGGGGATCGGTGAGATCGACGCCGTCAATCGGCGCGTGACCTTCCGCTTTGCGGAGGTTCCGCTGACATACTGCTCCGGGACGGTCCCGGTTGGCAAAGATGCGATCACGCTGAGTTGGACCAAGCAGGGCGGTGAGTTCCACTATGCCTACACGGTGCCCAAAGGGTTTGATGTTACGATCGACACCTCGCGCCTGACCTCGCTGACGCCTAAACAAGTCGTCGGTCAGTGAGCAGGGGTGCCTGTCAAGTTAGGTAGAGGTAAAAGGAGAGAAGTATGTTAAAGATCTCGTTGTTGGATGCGGTGATCATCATCGGTTTTTTGGTTTCGGTCATTCTGGTGGGGTCGGCCGCTGCGCGCCGTTCCAGTAAGAGTGCGTCGGACTTTTTCCTTTCCGGCCGCTCGATGCCGTGGTGGCTGCTTGGAGTGTCGATGGTGGCTTGCACTTTTTCGTGCGACACGCCAAATCTCGTGACGGACATCGTGCGCACGCAGGGCGTGGCGGGCAACTGGGCTTGGTGGGCGTTTCTGCTGACGGGCATGTTGACGGTCTTCGTGTACGCCAAGCTGTGGCGGCGTTCAGCGCTCGACACCGATCTCGGCTTTTATGAAATCCGCTACAGTGGCCGGCCGGCGGCGGTGCTGCGTGGCTTCCGTGCGTTGTACCTCGGTGTGTTTTTCAACATCATGATCATGGCAACGGTGTCGTTGGCCGCGATTAAGATCGGACAGGTGATGTTCGGGTTGTCGCCGGTCATGACGCTGGTGTACGCATCGGCAGGCGTCGGGATTTACGCGACACTCGGCGGACTCACGGGGTCGATCTGGGCCGATTTCTATCAGTACACGATCGCGATGGTCGGTGCGATTTTCGCGGCGGTGTATGCGGTCAAATCGCCTGATGTCGGCGGCCTGACGACACTTAAAGAGCTGTTTGCGAATGTCGACGTGCAGGCCAAGATGTCGATGTTTCCGTCGCGTGCGGGCGGGCTTTCCTCGCTGATGACGGTCTTGATTCTGCCGATCGCGGTGCAGTGGTGGAACGTCTGGTATCCCGGGGCCGAGCCGGGCGGCGGCGGCTATATCGCGCAGCGCATGCTGTCGGCGAAGGATGAAAAGAATGCCGTGGGTGCCACGCTGCTCTTCAACTTCCTGCACTACGCAATGCGCCCTTGGCCGTGGATCATCGTTGCGTTGGTCTCGCTGGTCGAGTTCCCGGTGACGCCTCCGGCCGAGCAGGAGGCCGCGCGCGCCTGGCTGGCCGCGAACACGGCGGAGGTTCAGCAGTACGAGACCGCCAAAGAAAGCATGCCGGACGAGGCGCGTGTGCAGGTTCGCCAGCGCAAGGCCGAGGCGGCCGGCGTGGGTAGTCTGGCGCGTGCCTTCCCCAAGGTGGACGATCAGTTTCTGCGTAACGACATTGCTTACCCCGGCATGATCTCCACGATGCCGAAAGGATGGCTGGGGTTGATTGTGGCGTCGTTGATTGCGGCCTATATGTCCACCATCGCGACGCATCTCAACTGGGGCTCATCCTACGTGGTGCAGGATTTTTACACGCGTTTCATCAATCCTGACGTCTCGCCGAAGAAGGCGGTCGCCATCGGCCGGGTCACGATGCTGGCATTGCTGGTGCTCTCCGGATTGGTCGCGCTCTGGATGCGTAACGCCAAGGATTCGTTCGATATCCTGCTGCAGATTGGCGCGGGTACTGGTCTACTCTATATCCTGCGCTGGTTCTGGTGGCGCATCAACGCCTGGAGCGAAATCTCGGCGATGATCATCTCGTTCGCGGTCGCCTGCTTCTTCCAGTGGGGGGCAGGACCGTTGGGTATTGAAACCGCGATGCGCGAGGCCGGCCTCTTTAACATTATGGACTACAGCGCATGGAAGTTAGTGATCGGCATCCTGATCACAACGGCGGGCTGGCTCACGGTGACCTATCTGACGCCGCCCGAAAAACAGGACGTGCTGGCGAAATTCTGCACCAAGATCCGCGCAGGCGGTTCGGGCTGGCGCAAGGTCGAGGAAGCCTCGGACCTGCCCAAGGCGACCGAGGGTTGGGACGTGCCGACCGGCCTGCTCTGCATGATGGTCGGATGCTTGGCGGTCTGGACTGCGCTGTTCGGTGTCGGGAAACTGCTGTACGGTGCGATTGGTGTCGGCTGTCTGCTGTGCGTGATATCGGTCGTGTCGACGATCTGCCTGATGCGGCTGGCCGGCAAGATCCGTTTTAGCTGAGTGAATCCACAGATTACACAGATGGACACAGATTTTTTGGTGGTGCTGCTCGGGTTTGTTTAACCACAGAGAACACAGAGGGCACAGAGGTTGTTTGGGGGCGAGCGTCCCCGCGATCCGCGCCACTTGAGCGTTGAGAGTTTTTCTTCCGCGCTGTGCGTGGAGGCACAGCCCCGAAGGGGCGGCTTCACCTTAGCCCAGGGCAAGCGAAGCGTAGCTCTGGGTGCCGTCGCTCCGCGCCAGCGTGCCCTGAAAGGGCACTTCAATCCCGAACGCTCAACGTTCAACGCTCAACGCTCAACTTTCAAGTGGGTCGGGAGGGCGAGTGTCTCCACGAGCCGCACTTCGTCGCGACACTTCGTCCCTACGCTTCGTCACAACCTTTATGCGCTCGCGCAGCGAGAAATCATGTCAATCATGTTAATCATGTCGAAAAATGAAACCATGAAACACGGGCAAGATGCCCGTGCCACACCTCTGCGCCTCTGCGTTAAACGAACCCGTAGCCATGCCTTTTCGTGTATTTCGTGTATTTCGTGGTTAAACCGAAACCCGAGCCGTGCCATCCCCCCCAATCTGCGTAATCTGTGAGAATCTGTGGATGAAACCGAAGAGCGTTGTTCTTATCAGGTTGAAGCGCCGCGGCGGAACTGCCGCATGGTCTGGCCGGTGTATTGCTTGAAAACGCGCTTGGCGTGCATTTCGTTCTGAAACCCGCACTGCGCGCTGATTTGGCCGATGGGCAGGGCGGTTTCGAGAAGGAATGTTTTGAGGCGCGCGAGGCGTGTCTGGCGGATTTCGTCGAGAATCGAGTGCCCCGCGAATCTGCGGAACAGCATTTCGGCCATGCGCCGCGACACGCCCATGTGTTCGGCGACATCAGGAACGCCGATGTTCTCGCTGGAGTTCAGGCGGATGAACTCAATGCCCTTCAGAAAACGTCGGTCAGAGATAAGACTCGGTCGGCTCGATTCGCGCGAGACGATCTGCTTGACCCCGTAAAAAAGGGTCTGCGGGGTGCGCAGGGTGCGGCGCATGAGTTGTTCGAGCAGATGCGCGGCTTCGTAACCGCCCGCCTCGAAATCAGGCAGGATGCTGGAGAGGGTGGGCGTGGTGTTTTCGCACAGGATATCTTCGTTGTCGACGCCGAGCAGGGCGATGTCGCTGGGAACCTCCAGTCCCGCGAGCTGGCAGGTTTCAAGCACCTGCCGGGCACGGCGATCGTGCGCGGCCAGAATGGCAGTCGGTTTGGGCAACTCGAGCAACCAACGCGCCAGACGCTGCTGGTCGACGCTCCAGTCGACGCGCTCCAGTTTAGAGACGTTACCGTACAGCTCGCAGGTGTGGCCGGCCTGCTGTAAGCGCTCGCTGAAGGCTTGGTAGCGCAGCGTGGACCAGTCCCATGCCTCGGCGTCGGCCACATAGGCGAAGTGGGTGAAACCGCGTTTGAGAAAAAAATCTGCGCCTGCATAGCCGATGGCGGAGGAGTCGCTGGTGACGAAAGAGGCATGCGGCAAGCGCTCTGCATAGAGCAGGCGCGAGTCCATCACGACGGTCGGCAGGGCGGCATCCGCGACCGTCCGGATGGAGTCGGGCATACGCGCCACGAGGATGCCGGTCGCGCCCCAGGCACGCGGATCGCCGAGCTTTTGCTCGCCGATGCGATTCTCCAGCAGGTGGATGGTCCAAGGGGTGTGGAGCCGGACATAGCGCAAGATGCCTTGCAGTTTGTCACGTCCCGCCTTTTCGTTTGTGGCCAAGAACAGCACCACCTTGGGTGTTTTTTGAAGCAGCCCTTTCATGGAGAGTGAATAACGAATAAGAAATAATAGGTAATGGGTAATAAGTAATAAGTGGAAAACCTTACCTTTCACCCAAGCTCCCGCCCATGGTAGGGTCAAAAGCGGGAAGATGCAAGGGGAAACGCCGCGAACGCTGAACATCTGAACATCGAACTCATAACGCTGAAATTGCGCTTTTACTCTCACGGTTGCGAGCCATTGCGTGGTTGCAACAATCGATCCCGGCACCGCGCCCCGCGCCTTATTACCCCTTACCTCTTACCTCTTACTTTATTACTTCTTACTCACTTTTTAACTTTGCGGCTTTTCCTTAAGCCATTAATTTGGCAAACTAGGCTGACATGTTCGGCGGAGTCCAGATTGGTTTTAATGATGTGGTGCAGATCCTGATCTTGTATCTCGGGATCTATACCCTCATCCGTTTCGTAAGGGGCACGCGTAATGCTCAGGTTTTGCTGGGGTTTTGTCTGCTGGTGGTCTCGTTGCTGCTGTTCACGTATCTGTTCCGTTTTGACGTGTTGGCCAGAGTGTTTTATTTCCTGTTGATCTATCTGGCGTTGAGCATGGTAGTGGTGTTTCAGCAGGAGATTCGGCGTATGCTTGCATTGGTGGGCGGGCAGCGCCTGTTCGGCCGGCAGTATGTCCTGCGGGAGCCGTCGGCATCGGAGAAGCTCTGTCAGGCGGTCACCCACCTGTCGCGGGCGCGCATCGGCGCGCTGATCGCGGTCGAGCGGGGTATTTCGCTGGGCAGCTATGAGGACTCCGGGGTGAAGCTGGACGCGCTGATCAGCCACGAACTGCTGATCTCGATTTTTACGCCGCCGTTGCCGTTGCATGACGGCGGGGTCATCCTGCAGGATGGGCGCATCGCCGCCGCACACTGTCTTTTCCCGGTTTCAAACCAACCAGAGTTGGCGACCTCCGGCATGCGTCACCGCGCGGCGGTGGGGTTGAGCGAAGAGACCGACGCGGTGATCGTGGCGGTCTCCGAGGAGACCGGCAGGATATCCGTGGCGCACAACGGGCGTCTGCACCGCTACAGCGATGAGAAGGTCGAGAAGGTCTTGTTGCGTTGGCTGAAAAAAGCCATGCCGCATGAGACTAGCGGTCCGCCGACGCTCACTGACTGGTTGAAGGCGCGTGTCACAAAGCTGCTGAATGCCCGCGGGGACGCGCGGAAGGAGACGCCATGACGCGCGAACAGGTGCTTACCGTTCTCAGGATCGTGTTTGTCAAAAACGGCCACTGGAAGTTGCTCTCGTTGTTCATCGCGGTTCTGGTCCACTTCTCTATCCGTGCAGAGATCAGCCATCTGCGCGTGGTGACGATTCCGGTCGAGGCCGATTTCGACGCCGCCAGCATGGGTGCCGCGATTGAGTCGATTGAGCCGCGTGCGGTGCAGATCACCTTCCGAGGCTCTTACTCTGAGGTCAACAAGCTCGACACCGCTCAGATGAGCTGTGTGGTGCGGCCCAAGCAAAAGATCACCTCGTTGCTCGATACGGTAACGGTGAAAATCCGAGCCTCGAACCTGCGCGGCGTGCGTGGCGTGCGTGTCGTGTCGATCGATCCGAATGAGGCGGTGGTCAAGTTCGACGTGCCGATGTCGCTGAATGTGGCGGTCGCGCCGCCGGAGATCCGCGGCAAAGCGCGCGGTCGGGTGCAACTCGTCTACGATCAGACCAACGCCGTTGTGAAAGGTTCGCGCCGGGTGCTGAGCCCGCTGGACCTTGATGCCGTGCGGGTTCAGACCGACCCGATTGACGTCGAGGGGCGTTCGCAACCCTTCACCGCGCGTGTGAAGCTCTATCCGCCGGGTGAGGCGGTGAACGCAGTGGTGGAGCCCTCTGACATGGTGGTCAACGTGTTGGTTATCAGCGAAAAGGCGACGATTCGGCTGGAACGTGTGCCAGTTGTCGTGATGCAGCCGCCAGGTGACGCCAATCGCTGGCTGGTCGATCCTCCCTGGGTCGATATTGAGGTGGCCGGCCGGTCGGAGGTGATCAAAGCGATCACCTTTGGGCAGGTCATCGCTTCGGTGAATGGCACAATCCCGGTGGCCACGCTGACTGCCACTAATGACGTGCCGGTGACGGTGCACGTGCAGCAGGGGCTCGCTGTGGATGAGCTCAAGGCCACGCCGCCCGTGGTGCGCTTGACTCCCGCCCCAACTCCCCCAGCGTCAACTCCAGTTCCAGCTCCGACCCCGGCGCCTGCGCCCGCCGCCCCAACCCCAGATTCGGCGCCTGCGTCCGCTCCCGCCGCAGTCTCAACTCCGGCCGAGCCGGCCGCGTCGCAGCCTGTTGAAGGAGGCGCTTGCAAACCCCCTCGCTCGCAAGTGTGGCACAGGCACCTTGCCCGTGTTTCATGGGCGGGACGCCCATGCCACGAAGGTTAAGTTTTTATCATGGGTGCTAAAACTAAAGATTTCGGGAAAGACAGAATTGAGTTGGAGCGCAGGCGTTATCGACGCGTTATCGGTGTGTTGCTCTTTCCAATCATTTTGTTTCCGTTGCTCAGCCTTGTGACCTATAACTGGCGCGATATCTCGTGGCTGAATGCGCCGCCGCTCTCGCCACCGGCAAACCTGATAGGCCTAGTCGGTGCGTGGTCTGCATTTATCGGCTATAGCGTCATGGGGCTGACGGTTTGGGTCGTGCCCTTCTTCGCGCTGATTTTCAGCGGCCTGCTGTTGTATGGCCGGGTTGTGCATATGGGGCGGCGCGCCTTCTGGATGTTGCTGTTTGTCGTGGCGCTTTGCTGTTTGACGCAACTGGGCAGCGAGACGATTTTTGCGGGTGCACTGGAGCGGATCAACATGAAGCCCAACGCCGGCGGTGCGATCGGCTATTGGCTGATGACCTGTCTGCTGGAACGCTGGTTCAGTCCGGTGGGCGGCGGCATGCTGATGGTGAGCATCATGCTCTTCACCTTGCTGATGGCCATCGGGCTGCGGACGCTCTTTGATGGACTGGGGCGTTTGACGGGTTGGTGGGAGGCGCGGCAGGCGGCGCAGGACGAAGACGAGATCGGTCAAGATGACGGACAAACTGCGCGCGAGCGCCAAGATCAAGCAGCGGTCAAGGAGCAGGTCGCCAAGGCCAAGCAAGAGGCAAAGCAGGCGCGCGCAGAGGAACGGAAAAAAGCGAAGGCCGAACGTGCCGAGGAACGCCGGCGTAAAAAGGAGGCACGTGTTGAAGAGGCGCGGCAGCGCAAAGAGGCGCGCGCTCAATCCAAGGAGCCGGGACGCTTTGACAGCCCCGCCACCGAGCGGTTGCTAAAACGTATCGAGGAGGCGAAGCGGGCCGCCGCTGCCGCCACCGAGCGCGAACGTGGGCGTGCGCCCGCTGCGCGGTCTGTCGCTTCGTCGCCGGCTCCGGCGCCCGTGCCGGTCGCGTCTCTGGAGTCTGTGCCGGTTGCTACGAAACCCGCTACGTCCGCTGCATCCGCTGCGCCTGCCCGTCCGGCGGCGACGCGTACGCCGGCACCGCAACCGCCCGAGGAGTATCGGTTGCCGCCGATTTCGCTACTGAATCCGGTTTCTAAGAGCAGGGCTGATCATGGCGATATCAACAAGACAGCCGAGATTTTGGTCGAAACACTGAGCCAGTTCAATGTGCCGGTTGAGGTTGTCGGTACGACGCCCGGACCGGTCGTCACGCAGTACGAACTGCGGCCGGCGCCGAACATCAAAGTCGAGCGCATCGCCAGTCTGACTGCCAATCTGCAAATGGCGCTTGAGGCGCGCAGTCTGCGCGTGTTGGCGCCGATCCCCGGCAAAAACGCGGTGGGCATTGAGTTACCTAATCGCCGTGCTAGCCCGGTGACCTTCCGTGAAATCGTGGAGGGCGAGGCGTGGCGTAACAACACCTGTGAAATTCCGCTGGCGCTGGGCAAGGATGTGGCCGGTAATGACCTGATCTACGATCTTGCCAAAGCGCCGCACCTGCTGGTGGCTGGCGCCACCGGATCGGGTAAGAGCGTCTGTCTGAACTCAATCCTGAACGGTTTCCTGATGAGCCGGACGCCTGAGCAGTTGCGCCTGATTCTGGTCGATCCCAAGCGTGTGGAATTCACCTGCTACAATGATCTGCCGCACCTGCTGGTGCCGGTGATCAATGATCCTAAGAAAGTGGCTTTCGGCCTGCGCTGGGCCATCACCGAGATGGATAAGCGCTACCGGCTCTTTCAGAAGGTCAACTGCCGCAACATCGTGGCTTTCAACAACCGCCAAGTGGTGAAGCAGGAGGATCTGTTCGACGATGGAAGTGCCGCCGACGCAGGTGAGGAAGATACCCCGAAGCGCCTGCCGTATATCGTGATCGTGGTTGACGAGGTGGCCGACATCATGGCGGCGGTGGGTAAGGAGGTCGAGCCGGCTATCAGCCGTCTCACCTCGCTCTCGCGTGCGGTTGGCATTCATCTGATTCTGGCGACGCAGCGGCCATCGGTGGATGTTATCACCGGCACCATCAAAGCCAATATTCCCGGACGTATCGCTTTCAAGGTCTCGCAATCCAATGACAGCCGGACGATCCTCGATAGCCCCGGCGCCGAGGAGTTGATCGGTAAGGGCGATATGCTTTTCTTGCGCGAGGGGTCGCAACTCATGCGCGCGCAGGGCGCGTGGGTCAGCGACGAAGAGATCTCCCGTGTGGTCGATTTCGTCAAGACGCATTGCCAGCCCTGTTACGATCAGGTGCTGATCGGACGGCTCGACAAGATCAAAGAGGATGACCCTGATGACACTCTGGCCGATGACATTGAAGAAGACGGCGCACCCATAGCAGACGTGGAGGCCGGGGGGGGCGACGATCCTGATGACGAACTGATCCCCAACGCGCTGGAGGTGATCCGCATGACACGCCGCGCGTCGACTACGATGTTGCAACGTCGCCTGCGTATCGGCTATACGCGCGCCGCACGATTGATGGACAAACTGGAGGAGCGCGGCATCGTCGGACCGCAGGTCGGTTCCAACACACGCGAGATCTTGGTTGACTTAGACAATGAAATCCCTTCCAATACTCCCTTTGCGGATCAGACTGCCGCAGCAGATGACGATAGTGATACGGCGGCCGGGGAAGGAAGCCCGGAGTGATTCGGTGTAACGTAACGGTGAGGTGAGCGATGGCATTTGGTGAGATCTTGCGCAACGCACGCGTGCAAAAAGGGCTGACTCCGTCAGATGTGGCCGAGAGCACGCATATGTTGGTACAGGTGGTCGAGGGACTCGAAAAAGAGGATTTCCGCCGCATTGCTGCACCGATCTACGGTCGTGGTTTCGTTAAGCTGTACGCTGAACTTCTGGAACTGGACCCCGAGCCATTGATCCGTGATTTCATGAACCTTTACAGCGGCGCGCGCCCTCCGGCGGTGGTGACCAAGGAGGTCGAGCCGGCCGCCGACCCCGCGCCTGCGGTCGTATCGACACCGGCATCTGCGCCTGCCGCACCAGCGCCTGCACCAGCATCTGTTTCAGCACCGACATCTGTGCCCGAGACTGTGTCGGTGCCCGAACCTGCGCCGACGCCGTCAGCGCAGACTGCGGACGATGCGCCGGTGGCCGTGCGCACGCCGCAGCGTCAGTCGGTGGAGCCGCGCCCTGCGGTGCGTTCGGTGCCGCTGCCGGATGATGCTGAACAACGGGAGGCACCCCCGGCGGATGAATCGCCGGTCGTTGCCGTGTCGACGCCGTCGGAGACCAGTCGCGCTCCCGAACCCAAAAAAGATTTCCGGCCGGTGCTGGTGGTTGAGCCGGAGCAGACTTATGACGAGACCGATGATCTGGATCTCTTCCGCGCGGCGTCCGTTGCTTCTCACGCAGAGCGCGGTGCGGACGCGGAGCCCGCGCCTGTGCCGACAGATGCCGAGGCGGAGCATCACCCGCGCGCTGAACCCAGGACCCCCGTAGCGCACAAGGGTAAGTTGCCGATTTTCCAGATCGGCGGAAGGATAGACCGCGACGCCATGCCCACGCTGGAAGATGAAGAGGTGCAGGCTCGCCGCCGTGCGCGCATGCAGACGTTCATGGACGGGATTTCCCGGCTCAAAGACGGGGTCGGGCGTAGTCTGCCGCATTTGAATCTGCCGTCTTTGAACCTGCCGCGTCGGGCGTGGGTGTTCGGTGGTCTCGGCGTGCTGATGGTCGTGCTGATGGTGGCCGGCATCACGATGCTGTTCAAGCTCACCGGCTCCGGCGTTAAGACCGGTCCGACGGGCCGTTTCGAGCGGGCTGCGCCGCCGCCGATGTACGTGGACTGAATAGGTCGAAAATCACGGCGTCTTTCTGCTTGATCTCATCCGGCGTCAGGCCGTCCAGTTCGTGCGGAAAGACGATTCAGCGGTCGGTCTCGTGCACGTAGTAATCGGGTTTCAGGTCGGTCTGGTTGGCGTTGGGTTTCCAGTACACGGTGGCGAGCCGGGCCTCGACACAGCGGGGGCGCAGACGCTCGAAGACCGCGCGTGCAGTATTGCCGGTGTCGAAGACGTCATCAATCACCAAGACGCGCGAACCAGTCTGGAGGGAGCAAAACAGGCCCTCCGCGTTGTCAAATGTGACCGTGTGTTCACGCGTCTCAATACCGGTGTAGGATTGGCACTTCAGCACACGGTGGCGTGGCCGCAGGCCGTGGTAGTGGAGAAATTCGTGAACACCCACACCGACCGGCGCACCGCCACGCCAGAGCACGATCAAATCGTCGGGCAACCAGCCGGAGTCGAGGACCATGCGCGCCAACCGAAAACAGTCGCGCAGGTAGTCGTTCGCTGAGACATACAGTTTGTCGGACATGTCGATTTCCTTTGCGCACTGTCGCATGCCGTTCAAGGCCGCATCAGACCGATGTATAGAGCGAGGATCTTCTCTCCCCAAAAGAGCCAGACGGTGGCACCCATCGAGATGTAGGGGCCGAAGGGAATGCGGCTCTGCATCTTGACCCCGCCAAAGGCGATTAACAGCAATCCCGCTACGCTGCCCAGCAGCGACGATGCGAAGATTGTGAAGAGCACCGCCTTCCATCCCAGAAACGCGCCGATCGCGCCCAGCAGTTTTACATCGCCGAACCCCATGGCCTCTTTCTTAAAGGCGCGTGTGCCGAGCCAGCCGACCGCGTACAGTAGGCCGAAACCGACAGCCAGCCCCGTGACTGAACAACGTAGCCCCTGCCACCAGACGGTTTGGCCGTGCAGCGCCGGAACCAGTGCGCTCAACAGGGGACCTACCACCATACCGCCGATCGTGACGGAGTCTGGGATGATGAAGTGTTCGAAGTCTACGAAGGTTCCGAGCACCAGCCCCGAGAGAAAGAGCCAGTAAATCGGGATGATCAGCGGGTCGGTGATCGGCGTCATGTGCAGCGCGTTCGGTACCGCCCATTGCATAAAGACCGCCAGAAAGAGCATGCTGGTCAGCAACTCCACTAGCGTGTAGCGGAAGGAGATCGGGCCTTTGCAGGTGGCGCACCGGCCGCGCAGGCAAAGCCAGCTCAACACCGGGATATTGAGATACCATGGGATCAGCGTGTTGCAGTGCGGACAGTGCGAACGCGGTGCGATCACCGATTCATCGCGCGGGATGCGGTAAATGCAGACGTTCAAGAAGCTGCCGACACAAGCCCCGAACAGCGTGGCAAAGCTGGCGGCAAGAAACTGATAGAATAGATAGTCGGAACTGCTCATAAAAAACATTCGCTTTCGTTTCGGTCATGATAGCGTTTACTGCGGGAATCAAGCAACCGTTCTTTAGGATTTAGGATTTAGGAGTTTTTGTTAAGATCATGCGCGTGACAAGAGAGCGTATAGAGCAGCTTGCGCGTTGCGTGGGAAGTGGACGCGAGCAGTTGATCCCAGTGTTGCAGGCGGTGCAGGATGAGGAGGGCTATCTGTCGGCTGAAGCACTCGCTGCGGTGGCGCAACAGCTTGGTGTGAGCGAGGCCGAGGTGACGGGCGTCGCCACCTTTTACGGGCAGTTCCGTCTCCGCCCGGTCGGTCGGCACACCATCAAGGTGTGTATCGGCACGGCTTGTCATGTGAAGGGCGCGGATCGCACCTACGAAGCCTTCTGCCGCGAACTGGGAATTGCGTCGGGCGAGGATACCGACGCGCAGGGTGAATTCACGGTGGAGAAGGTGGCCTGCCTGGGATGCTGTATGCTGGCGGTGGCGGTGCAGGTCGACCGCACGATCTATGGCCATGTGACGCCGGCGCGTGTCCGGGCGGTGCTGGCTGATGTGCGGGCTGGCGAGCAACGGGTCGGCGACGCTGCGGCGGAGAGCGAATCCGATCATCTGGGTGCCATGGTGCGGCTCTGCGCCTGCTCGAGTTGCGCCGCAGCCGGGGCGGACGCCGTGTTGAGCGAGGTGCGGCGGGTGGCGCGCGAACGCCGCTTGCCGGTTGCGGTGCGTGAGGTCAGTTGCACGGGCGGTTCGTTCCATGCTCCGCTGCTTGAAGTCGCGCTGGACGACGGACGTCGCTTCCGCTACGGGCGTGTGCGTCCCAGAGATGTCGAGTCGATCCTGCTGGCGCACGTCAAGCCGACACATCTCGCGGCGCGTGTACAGGCGACGGTACGCGCCTGGGCGGAACAGGCCTTTGCGGGGGAGGGAGATGATCCGCCGGTCCGCTTCCCGCTGAGTGTGCGTGATCAAGCGGACGCCAGTTATTGGCTGAGTCAGCAGCGTATCGCCACCGAAGGTGCGGGTGAGTGGCCGCCGCTGGATTATGCGGACTACCGCGGGCGCGGCGGCTTCACGGCGCTGGAGCGTTGCCGCGATGCGCTGACGCCGGAAGAGGTGATCGACATGATCGATGCCGCCGGACTGCGCGGGCGCGGCGGCGGCGGCTTCCCCACGGGGCGCAAGTGGCGGGCGGTCGCGCAGGCACGCGCGGCGAGCGGCACGCAGACGGCGTATGTGGTCTGCAACGGCGACGAGGGCGATCCCGGTGCGTTCATGGATCGTATGCTGCTCGAGTCCTATCCGTTCCGCGTGTTGGAGGGAATGCTGATTGCCCTGCATGCTGTCGGTGCCTGTGAAGGGATCCTTTACATCCGCCACGAGTATCCGTTGGCGGTGAGCCGTATCCGCGCCGCGATTGAGGAACTGGAGCAGCAGGGCTGGTTGACGCTGCGCGACGGACGGCGTCTCGCGCTGCGTGTGGTCGAGGGAGCGGGGGCGTTTGTGTGCGGCGAGGAAACCGCGCTGCTGGCGAGTCTGGAGGGGTGCCGAGGTGTGCCGCGGCAGCGTCCGCCGTATCCGGCAGAACGCGGGTTCCGGGCGTGTCCGACCCTGGTCAATAACGTCGAGACGTTGGCGACGGTGCCGTGGATCGTGCGGCACGGCGCTGAGGCGTTCCGTGCGGTGGGCACGTCCGGCAACGCGGGCACCAAGACCTTTGCGCTGGCCGGCAAGATTGCGCGCGGCGGACTGGTCGAGGTGCCGATGGGGCTCTCGCTGGGCGAGATCGTCACGCGCATTGGCGGGGGCGTTGGCGAGGGCCGTGCACTCAAAGCGGTGCAGGTGGGCGGTCCGTCCGGCGGCTGTCTGCCGGCGGCCCAGGCCGACAGGCCGGTGGATTTCGAGGCGTTGGTGCAGGCGGGCGGTATGATGGGGTCGGGCGGCATGGTGGTGCTGGATGACACCGACTGCATGGTGGATATCGCGCGTTACTTTTTGGCGTTCACGCAGCTTGAGTCGTGCGGGCGGTGTACGGGCTGCCGCATCGGTACGCGGCGCATGCTGGAGATTTTGGATCGGCTCTGCGAAGGGCGGGGAGATGCTGACGATGTTGCGCGGCTTGAACGCCTCGCCCGTACGGTGCGCGACGGCAGCCTGTGTGGATTGGGACGAACCGCGCCGAACCCCGTGCTTTCGACGTTGCGCTATTTCCGTGCGGAGTATGACGCGCATGTGCGCGGCGTCTGCCCGGCGCGTAAATGCCGCGCGCTGATTGTGTACCGCGTGACGTCGCGTTGCATCGGATGCACGCTCTGCGCGCAGAACTGTCCGGTCGAGGCGATCGCCTTCACGCCGCTGGAGCGCGCTGAGATTGATTCCGCGCTCTGCACGCGCTGTGGCATCTGTCATCAGGCCTGTCCGGAAAACGCTATTGAAATCACGGACACGAAACGGGATAATGAGAACGAGGTAATTGGTCGGCGATAGGGATGTGCGAAGGTCATGCGTTTCTGATTTTTTTGACATGATTAACATGATTAACATGATTGCTGTGCCGCGCACGGCGTGGCGGAAAAATTTGGAGTGCGGTGACAAGAGCCGCGCTGTGCGCGGGTCGCGGCACCGCTTTCCCTCCGCGCTGTGCGCGGAGATACACTTAGTCCCCGCACTTAGTCGAATACACTTAGTCGCCACACCTAGTCGATTGAGCCAGCGACGAAGTGTTTCGACGAAGACAAGCTATTTACGGCTCGCGGCGCCGCGTTTGCACACATCTTGCCGTTGCACTCATGCTCAAAAAGCGGCGTCGCGTGGAATACCGCTTGCCGCCGCAATCCAAATTCTCTTGCCAGACTTGCAGTCACGATGCCGTCCCGTAAAAACCTCTGCGCCTTCGCGTCTCTGCGTTAAAAAACTTTCAACGCTCAACTCTCTGCGGGCGGGGACGCCCGCGCTCGTGCGCCAGGCACGCAACACGCGCTCAACTCGCGTGCCCTCGTCACTAACCGATAATGAAACGAGCCAACAGGAGCGATTATGAGCCGAACAAAAGAAGAGTTGCAGGGTGTGACCCAACTGGGCAGTAGCGGGACGGCATACGCCGACCGTTACGATCCCGCGTTGCTGGAGACGTTTGCCAACAAGCACACTGACACCGACTACTGGGTGACCTTCACCTGTCCGGAGTTCACCACACTTTGTCCGGTCACTGGACAGCCGGACTTCGCGACCCTGACGATCCAGTATATTCCGGACGAGCGACTGGTGGAGAGCAAGTCGCTCAAGCTCTATCTCTTCAGTTTCCGCAACCATGGCGATTTCCATGAAGATTGCGTGAACGTGATTCTCAAAGACCTACGTGCGTTGATGGCACCCAAGTATATCGAGGTGTTGGGACGATTCACGCCGCGCGGCGGCATCTCGATCGATCCCTACGTGAACTACGGCCGGTCCGGTACCACGTACGCCGCGCTGGCCGAAAAGCGCTTTGCCGCCCATTCCGGGTTGCGGGCCGGTGCCGTCCAACTAGGATTAACATGATTAACATGATTGTTTTGCCGCGCATGGTGCGGCGGAAAAACTTGGAGTGCGGTGACAAGAGCCGCGCTGTGCGCGGGTCGCGGCACCGCTTTCCCTCCGCGCTGTGCGCGGAGACACACTTTGCACCAGACTTGCAGTCGCGACGCCGTCCCGTAAAAACCTCTGCGTCTCCGCGTCTCCGCGTCTCTGCGTTTTTCATGGGGTGTCATGATGAGGAACGATAGGGCATTGGTGATTTTGTCGGGTGGACAGGACAGCACGACCTGCCTGGCGCAGGCCGTGCAGATGCGCGGCGCTGCGGCGGTCTCGTGCATCACGTTCCAATACGGGCAGCGGCACGCGCGCGAGGTTGCGGTGGCGCGTGCGGTGGCGGAGCATTTCGGCGTGTCCGAGCACCGGGTGATTGATCTGGCATGGTACAGCCAGATCACGAACAACGCGCTGCTAGATCCGGCGACGGAGATCCATCAGGCGGAGGGCGCGGCGTGTCCGAACACCGTGGTGGACGGACGCAACATGCTCTTTCTGCTGGTTGCTGCGATCTATGCCAAGAGCCGCGACATCCGCGATTTGATTATCGGCGTCAGCGAGACGGACTACAGTGGATATCCCGACTGCCGGGATGTGTTTGTGAAATCGTGCAATGAGACGCTGAATCTGGCGATGGACTACCCGTTTCGGGTGCTCACGCCGCTGATGGGGTTGACCAAGGAAGAGACGTGGGCGCTGGCCGATAGTCTAGGTGTGCTGGAGTACGTGGCGGAGCATACGTTGACCTGCTACAACGGCGTGATCGGAGCCGGTTGCGGGGTATGCCCGAGCTGCGAGTTGCGCCGCCGTGGGTATGAGGCGTATCGGATGTGTCGGAAGAGGGAAGAGTCAGGATTTAGGATTTAGGAGTTAGGATTTGGGAATTTTCCGCTTCGGAGTTCGGTGTTCTGCGTTCTGAGTTCTGCGTTAAAAAAACGCTCAACGCTCAACGCTCAACGCTCAAGTTATAGGCGAGGAGTTGAAGTCATGCTGACGGTGTCCAAGCAATGCCAGTTTGATGCGGCGCATGTGTTGACGCACCATGCGGGTCAGTGCCGTAATCTTCACGGGCATACTTACCGCGTAATCGTGGAGGTGTCCGGGGAGGATGACGGACGTGACATGGTGATCGATTTTAAGGATCTCAAGCAGGTGATCCGCGATGTGATTGTGGAGCGCTTTGATCACGCCTTCATTTACGACGAGACCAGTGAAAGCGAGTGTGAAATTGCGGCAGTGATCGCCAAGCATGGTATGAAAAGCGTGGGGTTGCCGTTCCGCTCCACGTCCGAAAATCTGGCGCGTTATTTTTATGATGTACTTGCCGACCGCGTGAACGTGACGTCGGTCAAGGTGCTGGAGACGCCCGAATCGTGCGCGGAGTACCGTCGTGGTGCGGGAGAATGTCCATGACGCAGGATGCGGACGGGATACAGGTTGTCGAGATCTTTGAGTCGCTACAGGGCGAGGGGTACAACACCGGGATGCCGGCTGTCTTCCTGCGTCTGGGCGGTTGCAATTTGGCATGCCCGTGGTGCGATACCGTTTTCGATCGCTTTGAGACGCTCAGCGAAGATGAGGTGGTTGAGCGGGTGGCGGCGTTTGCCTGTAAGACGCTGATCATCACCGGCGGCGAACCGTTGATCCACGCGGGGCTGGGCGGGCTGCTGGAGCGGTTCAAGTCGTTGGGCTATTGGATAGCCCTTGAGACAAATGGTTTGATCGCGCCGCTTGAGCCGTGGCGGCGGCATATCGACTATCTGGCGGTGTCGCCTAAGGCGCTCTACGCTGAACTTTACGACGACGAGCAGATGGTGCGGCAAGCCGATGAAGTGCGCATTGTGGTGGATGGCGATGTCCAGGCTTTTTGCGAGAATATGCGCGACCGGATCGAGGCGGCGCACTATTTCCTGTCGCCCTGTGACCGTGCCGGGGAGGTTAATACGGCCGACACCGTGCGCTTGCTGGGACGCCTGAATCGGGGGCGGCGCACGAAAAAGTGGCTGCTTTCGCTCCAAACGCACAAATTGGCGGGATTTCGCTGACGGCATGTGTTGCATAAACCGGCCCTTTCCCATATACTGCGTCCAGACATCGAATACAGAAGTAGGAGTAGCTATGCGCGCGATGCGAGTAGTAAAGTTGACATGCATGGTGGCGGCGTGCCTGATCGGCGCGGTCGGCCTGCTGGTGGCGCAGGACCTTTCCAAGCTCACCGAGGTGCAGAAAAAGCAATTGAACGACTGGATGGCAGAACGCGCCGAACGGATGATTACGGCGCACCGGTTGGAAGGCGAGTTGAACCGGGCGGTGAACGACACGACGCATACGTCGCCTGAGATTGAGGCGTTGCGCAAGCGGTGTCAGGAGTTGCAAGATGAGTTGTCGCGCACGCAGATCGAGTTGAGAAAAAAGGTCATGGCTCTGCCGGCATTGCAGGAGAAAAACGCGAAACTTGAGCAGGAGCGGCAGCGCATCAGCGAGTTGTCCGATAAGGTGAAAGCGGTGGTAGAGCCGACACGGTGATACGGCCGGTTTTGCCTTGGGGCGTGTGAGAAAGGTGTGACGCATGTCGAAACAAAAGAAGAATAATGGCAATGGTAACAGCAACGGCAACGGTGTCGTCGATGGCACTGACAATGTTGTTGTGAGCAGTCGAAAACCGCGGATCCTGATCGTTACGCCGGAGATTACTTATCTGCCGGCCGGCATGGGCAATATGGCGTGTAAGCTGAACGCCAAGGCTGGCGGTCTGGCGGACGTTTCGGCGTCGCTGGTGGCGGCGCTGTTTGATCTTGGCGCCGATGTACACGTGGCGTTGCCGCACTACCGGCGCATGTTTCACGTGGAGGTCGGCCAGTTGATCAGCGATGAACTGCGCGTCTACAAAAGCCGTCTGCCCGATAGCCGTATCCATCTGGCTGAGGACCGTTGCTTTTACTACCGTGATACGGTCTATAGTCAATCCCAGGACGAAAACCCCAAGCTGGCGCTGGTTTTTTCGCGCGAGGTGATCAACAACATCATCCCGACGGTGCAACCCGACCTGATCCACTGCAACGACTGGATGACAGGGCTGATCCCCGCCGCAGCGCGGCGCATGGGCATTCCTTGCCTCTTCACGGTGCACAACATCCACACGCACCACCTGACGCTGGCGCAGATCGAGGACTCGGGTATTGACGCGGCCGAGTTCTGGAACAACCTTTACTACAAACGCGAGCCGTACAACTACGAGGAATCGCGTAACACCAACCCGGTTGACATGCAGGCCAGCGGTGTTTTCGCCGCGCACTTTATCAATACGGTCAGTCCAACTTTCCTCAAGGAGATCGTCAATGGCTGGCACGACTTTATTCCGGGAGCATTGCGCGAGGAGATTCGCAACAAGGACCGTGCCGGTTGTGCGGTGGGCATCTTGAACGCGCCGGACACCGGGGACAATCCAGAGACCGATTCCAACCTCGAAGTCAATTATACGCCCGAGACGCACCGCGAGGCCAAGCGCGCCAACAAAGTCGCGTTTCAGCACAAGGTGGGGCTGGAGGAGGACCCCGATGTGCCGCTCTTTTTCTGGCCGTCACGGCTCGATCCCGCTCAAAAGGGACCGCAGCTTTTGGCCGACATTCTCTACCGCTTCTTGGCGCGTCACTGGCGGCGTCGCGTGCAGATCGCCATCGTAGCGAACGGTGCTTTCCAACAGCCCTTTTACGATATCCTGCGCTTCCACGACCTCTACGGGCGTCTGGCGGTATGCGATTTCAATCAGGGGCTCTCACAACTTGGTTATGCGGCCTCGGACTTCACGCTGGTGCCGTCGCTCTTCGAGCCGTGCGGGTTGCCGCAGATGGTGGGGCAACTCTATGGATCGCTACCGGTGGTGCATGACACTGGCGGGTTGCACGATACGGTTGAGCACATCGATGCGGCGGCCGGTACCGGTAACGGTTTCGTCTTCAAGGTCTACGGTAGTAACGGGCTGGAGTGGGCGATGAATAGGGCGATGGAGTTCTACAGCAGGCCGGCGGAAGATCGTGAGGCGCAGATCACGCGGGTGATGCGTGAAGGACTCGCTCGGTTCAACCACGAGACCTGCGCGAAAAGCTACATCGACATCTACGAGAAGATGCTCAAGCGTTCGTTGGTGCGTTCGTTCGCGTGAGGTCAACGTTTACCCCGAATTAAGGAGATCAGGTTATGGCTGTGTCGGCTTCACGTGCGCGTCTGCTGGACGATCCCTATCTCGCGCCGTACGCCGAGATCATCCGCAGGCGCGCTGATAAGGCCGAGCAACGGGCCGCCGAACTTGCGTCAGCGCCGGGGTCGCTTGCAGAGTTCGCCTGTGCCCACGAGTACTACGGATTGCACCGCGCCGAGGATGGCTGGGTTTTCCGTGAATGGGCGCCCAACGCGACCTCCATCTGGCTCGTGGGTGATTTTTCAGAGTGGCAGGTGCGCGATACATTTCGCCTGAACCGGCTTCCGGGGCGCGATGTCTGGGAGGTGCGGCTGCCGGCGGATGCCTTGTGCCACGGCCAATGCTACCGGTTGGAAATGGCGTGGGAGGGTGGACGCGGCGAACGCATTCCGGCCTATGCGCGACGGGTCATCCAAGACCCGGACACACTGCTCTTTGCCGCGCAGGTTTGGGAACCGCCGCCGTATGTCTGGCGTGTGCCGTCGTTCACGGTGCCTCAGCGCGTACCGCTGATCTACGAGACGCATATCGGCATGGCCCAAGACAAGTTGGGTGTCGGTACTTTCGACGAATTCCGCGAAAATGTTTTGCCGCGCATCGTGCGTGCCGGGTACAACACTATCCAGATCATGGCGGTGATGGAGCATCCCTACTACGGCTCGTTTGGCTATCATGTTTCGAGCTTCTTCGCCTGCTCTTCGCGGTTCGGCACGCCAGAGTCGTTCAAGGCGCTGGTCGATGCGGCGCACGAAGCCGGTATCGCGGTGATCATGGACATTGTTCATTCGCACGCCGTCAAGAACGAACGGGATGGCCTGTCGCGGTTTGATGGCACGCTGTATCAATATTTCCACGACGGTATGCGGGGTTGGCATGACGCTTGGGACTCTCGCTGTTTCGATTACGGCAAAACCGACGTGCTCCATTTCCTGCTTTCCAATTGCCGCTACTGGTTGGACGAGTTCCATATCGACGGCTACCGTTTTGACGGTATCACCAGCATGCTCTATCTGCATCATGGCCTGGGCGTCGATTTTGTGGACTACAGCCAGTATTTTGATGCGACTGTTGACGAGGACGCTTGGGTCTACTGTGCACTCGCCAACCGCGTGATCCATGAGGTGCGTCCCGATGCCATCACCATCGCCGAAGACGTGAGCGGCATGCCCGGCCTTGCGGCACCGGTCGACGACGGTGGCGCTGGCTTCGATTACCGCATGGCGATGGGCGTGCCGGAGTGCTGGTTCCGGCTGGTGCGCGATATACGCGATGAGGACTGGAGTATCGGTTACCTCTGGCATGAATTAACCAACCGCCGCGCCGATGAGCAGACCGTCAATTATGTGGAGAGCCACGATCAGGCGCTGGTCGGCGGCAAAACCTTCTTCTTCCAACTGGTCGATGCCGCGATCTACGACGCTATGTTGCGCACGGCCAGCAACCTCCAGACCGAACGCGGTGTAGCGCTTCACAAACTCGCCCGCTTGGCCACGTTGGCGACCTCCGGTCACGGCTACCTCAACTTCATGGGCAATGAGTTCGGCCATCCCGAATGGATCGACTTCCCACGAGAGGGCAACGGTTTTTCCTATCACTACGCGCGCCGTCAATGGGGATTGCGCGACAACCCTGACCTGTACTACTGGTGCCTAGGCGAATTTGACGAAGCGATGATTGGGCTGATTCGCGAGAGCGAGGCGCTTGAGGGTACCGTCCCCCGCAGGCTCTTTGTGTCAGACTCTGACAAGCTTCTGGTCTTTGAACGCGGACCGCTGATCTTCCTCTTCAATTTCCACAGCGAGGCTTCGGTGTCAGACTACCCGGTTTTGGTGCCGCCCGGTTCCTATCGGCTGGTCTTGGACAGCGACGAGCCGCGCTTCGGCGGGCAGGGACGCATCCAGTCGGGGCAGACGTTCGGGCTGTTGACAGAAATGCGCGGTAACGAGCGGTGTTCTGTCATCAAGATTTATTTACCTTGTCGTACCGCTATGGTTCTTGAGCGCAGGCGTTCGTGAGAGAAGATAAAGGACACGGCAGGAACGGCTCGGATGCCATGCGGAGCGTAAAACGGCAAGGAGAGACCAAGGATATGAAGCGGGGAGTTGTTGGGCTGGTAATCGTAGGCGTTTGCTTCTGGGCTGCACTCGAAGGGGGCGCGGCGAGTACACCCGATTTCGTGGTTGCGCCGGACGGGAGTGACGCGGGCGCGGGCACGGTCGCGCAACCCTTCGCCACGCTGGACCGGGCGCGACGCGCGGTGCGCGATCTGAAGCGTCAGGAGCCGGAACGCCAGCGTCCTGTCGTTGTGCGCGTGCGCGGCGGTACCTATCGCTTGGAGCAGCCGCTGACATTCACGCCCGATGACTCCGGTACTGCTGCCGCACCGATTGTTTACGAGGCGGCCGAGGGCGAGCAGCCATTGCTCAGCGCCGGGGTGCCTGTCAGCGGTTGGCGTGTCACGCCGGAAGGCCGCTGGCAAGTTGAACTGCCTGCGGCCGCGCGCGGCGGCTGGGTCTTTTCCCAACTGTACGTCAACGACCAGCGCCGCTTCCGTCCGATGTGGCCGCGCGAGGGATACCGCTTTGTCGCGGCGACCTCGCCGGTCGAGCCGAATGTCTGTCCTGACCGCTTTGTCTATCACGAGGGCGACATCCTGCCGACGTGGCGCAATCTCGCCGAAAAAGAGGTCTGCATCGTCCACAACTGGAACCTCTCGCGCTTCCCGATCCGTGCCATCGAATCGGCACCCCGCACGGTGATTCTCGCCGGTCGGACTTGGCATCCCACGTTGAACGATATCACGCCGCGTAACTGGTACCGCGTCGAGAATGTGATCGAGGCTTTCGATCAGCCGGGCCAGTGGTATCTGGATCGTGAGCGCGGTGTGCTCACATATATTCCGCTGCCGGGCGAAGACCCTGTCACGGCGTGTGTGGTTGCGCCGCGCCATGCGACGGTCATCACGCTGGCCGGTGATGTCGAGGCGGGCACGACGGTCGAGCATCTCGTTTTTCGCGGATTGACGCTGGCCCACAACGGCTGGAACGTGCCAGCCGAAGGATACTCCTATGCGCAGGCGGAAGCGCCGATCACCGGCACGTTCACGGCGCGCAACGCGCGGCATGTCCGCGTCGAGCGTTGCACGGTGCGCCACACCGGCACCTATGCGGTGGACTTCGGCAACGGCTGTCGCGACTGCGTCGTCGACAACTGCGAGTTGTTCGATCTCGGTGCTGGCGGTGTGAAGATTGGCGTGGCTTGGAAGGGGGAGGAAGACCCGCGCAACTACGCATATGCATGCACCGTTCGCGAAACGCTGATCGCGTATGGCGGACGCGTCCATCCCGCTGGCGTCGGCGTCTGGATCGGCCATGCCGCTTCCAACACCGTCGCGCACAACACGATCCACGACCTCTACTACAGCGGCGTTTCAGCCGGTTGGAAGTGGTGCTTCGGTCCCAATCCCGCCTGCGCGAACCGTATCGAATGGAACCGCATTTTTCGCATCGGTCAAGGCGTGCTCTCCGATATGGGCGGCATTTACATGCTCGGCGAGCAACCCGGATCGGTCGAGCGCTTCAATGTCATGTATGACATCCGACGGTCGCGCTACGGCGGCTGGGGCGTCTACTTCGATTCGGGCAGCTCGCATATCCTCGTTGAGAACAATCTGGTTTACGACGCCGAGGATGGCGGCTTGATCCACGGCAGTGCTTCCAAGAACAACATCGTGCGCAATAACATCTTCGCGTTCGGCGGGAAAAACCAACTGACGGCTGATACCTCTTCCGAGGGCGATCCGCTGCGCGTGGAGCGCAACCTCTTCGTCTGGCAGCAACGCGACCTGTTCCTGCACGCGCCGCCAGCCCACTGCCGTTTTGCCAGCAACCTCTATTGGCGCGTGGGGAGCAGTTCCAATGCCTTGCTGGCGACCGACACGCCGACTGGCCGCTGGCTCGCGCGGGAGCCCGGTGCCTGTGTCGCCGATCCGCTTTTTGTCGACGCGGCGCGCCGCGATTTCCGTCTGGCCGACAACTCACCCGCACTTAAGCTGGGCTTCGTGCCGTTCGATATTTCGGCGGCAGGTCGCCGCGTCCGCGCCAACACCACCGACACGTTGCCGCGTCCGCCCGGGGCCTACGCTCCGGCACCGCTTGAGCCCGAACTGCCGCTTGCCGAAGATTTTGAAAAACTGGCTGTCGGGCAAGGAATCCTCGGCTGGCATCTTGCATCCGGCGGTCGTGATGAGCTGGTGCAGGTGACCGACGAAGTGGCGGCCGGCGGACGACGTGCGCTGCGCGTGCGCGATGAACTTGAGGGCTATGAGCCCCATTTTTATGCTTACTCTGTACGTCGGCAGGGCATGGTGGCCTTTTCCTGTGACCTGCGTATCGGTAAAGGCGCGCAACCCAGCCTGGAACTGCGTGATGTCGATCCGTGGTACGCTTCCGGCCCGATGATCTCGATCGACGGGGATGGCCTGATGCGCGGTATGCACGGGAAGGAGTTGCTGAAAGTTCCGTACCATGCTTGGTTCCATGTCGAACTACGAACCGGGGTCGGCGATGCCTGCAACGGTCGGTATGAGGTGCGTGTACGTTTGCCGGGTGAGACGCAGGCGCGGGTGTTCACGGACTTGCCGTGCGCGTCGGGATTCAAGACACTGGGATGGGTTGGCTTCTGCAGCAATGGCACGCTCGGTTCGGTCTATGAGGTCGATAATCTTGTTTTGACGCCTGCTCCGTGAGCGGGCGGGAAAGGTGTGTGGCATGAAACGTAAAGCGTGTGTGGTGTTGGCGGGGTGGTTGTGCTGTACGGGGCTGTTGGCGCGCGAACCGGTGTGGATCTTCAACAACGGTCCTGATGTCCGACTGATGTCAGTCGGTCAGGGGCAACTCTGCGCTGAAGTCGGTCTCACGAAACTGGTGCCGACCGGCACTGACCTGACCGTGACGATGCCGATGGGCGCGGCGGATGCGTTCCCGGCCGCAGAACGCCCCTTCTTTGCCCTGCGCTACAAATACCGCACTGCGATACGGCAGGGCGGACTGTTTTTTACGACCGATACGCTGACCTCGCTGTCCGACAAGAGCTACTCGCAGTTTTCGGTGACCGGCGACAACACGTGGCGCACGGTGATCGTTGACATGCGCACCTTCGCCCACAAGGAGTGGAAGGGCACGATCACTGGTTTCCGTCTCGACCCGACCAATCCCAGCACTACGGATTCCGCCTGCGAAATCTCGCGCTTCGGTTTCTTCCCTTCGCACGAGGCGGCGCAACGCTTCCTCGACGCGGCTGTGGACGCGGCCGACTACTCGCAGCCCACGCGGTTTCTCGCGCCGATGCAGCAGGTGCAGGTTCCCGGTGGTTGTCTGTCCGACGGTTATGATCGTAATGACTACCTGTTGCGCTCGACCGAGGTGGCGCAACCGTCCGAAACAACGGTCGTCCGCTTTCAGCCGAAAGACGGCGGCGACGAACGGGTGATTCCGTTTTGCGATACCAACCGTCGCGGTTATACGCGGTTTATCGCGTGTCTGCCCGGTACCTACCGGCTCGCGGAGGGCGCGGTGGCGCTGGACGACATCGCGGGCCTTGAAGAGCCGGTGCGCCAAGCCATCCGGTTCGTGGTCGCCCGTGAACTTCTCGGTGCGGCTGACGCGCGTGCGTTCCGTCCGGGAGCGGCGATCTCCGAAGCCGATTGGACGCGGGCGCTTGCGCGGCTGCGCGAGGGCGGTGTCAAATCGGCCGCGCCGAAGCGGCCAGCCAGCCGCGCCGAAGCGGCCACCGTGCTTCAAACGGCTGTCAAACAGGCATTGGGCACGGCCATCGACTCCCCTTACACTCACGCGTATCTGACCCGCGATCGCATCCGGATCGGAGCCTGGGTTAATCTGCACGCCGAGGCGATCACGGACGACTTTATCGCCACCTATCGCTCTGCGGGTTTCGACTGGATCATCGCGCATGGCGCGTTTGCGGGGGCGGATCGTCGCGAATGGCTGTTGCGCGAGTGCGACCGGCACGGTGTGGAACTGATCCTAGGTGACGGCGCCTACCATAACGCGGCGGTGGCAACGGCAGACTATTACGACCATCCGAGCTTTGCCGGCACCTACATCACGGATGAACCCGGAACGGATCAATACGCCAAGTGGGCTGAAATCTGTAAGGCCTACCGTCGCGACACCCAAGGCAAGCTGCCCTACATCAACCTGTTGCCGATGTACGCCAACGCCGCCCAACTGAAGTTCGGGGCGCACGCCGCGGCCATCGAGTATTACGATCCCGATCCCGCCCTCTACAAAAAGTACTGCGACTCGTTCTGCCAGATGTTCGACGAGCCCTACATCTGCACCGACATTTACCCGCTCAACTGGTCGCAGGGGCGGCGGACCACCTACAAAGAGTATTGCGAATCGATCAACGTCATCGCGCGTTCAGCGCGCGAGCACGACAAGGACTTCTGGTGCTGCATTCAGACCTTCGCCTGGGTGCCGAGCAAGCGAACGCCGACGGAGTCCGAGTTTCGTTGGCAGTCCTACTGCATGCTCTCCTTCGGTTGCAAAGGTCTGCTGTGCTGGACCTACGCCGGTTACAAGCCGGAGTTCCCCTCGCTGGTGTCGATGCAGGGCAAGCGCCAGAACGCTTGGTACGACGCCGGAACGGTTTTCAAAGAGATCGCGCTCATCTCCGATGCCTTTGTGCGTTACAAGAATCTAGGCGCGATGAGCCACGGCTGCTCGGATGCTACGCCGTATCTAAAGTTCAGCCAGCCGCTCGAACGCTTTCCCGCCATCGAGCGGATCGAGTGCGAACAGCCGTTGTTGATCGGATGCTTCGCTGCCAAGGAGGGAACGGGCAGCGCGTTGACGGTGGTGAATATGAGTGAATTAGAAGCACTTCAGACGGCGCATGTTAAACTGCGGCTGCGCGGTTCGCGCGTTGTTGCTTGGCCGCGCGGCCAGCGTGTGGTATGCAAGCCCGATAACAACGGCCTTACGACGCTGACACTGGCACCGGGCGAGGGCATCTTCTTGGAGGTTGCCGACTAGCGCATGCGCGACAGGGAATAGATGGGACAGATATGACGCAGGATTATTCAGATGTGCTGGTCGTAGGAGCCGGCGTAGTGGGATGCGCAATCGCGCGCGAAGTGTCGCGCTACGCATTGCGGGTCTGCGTGCTGGATCAAGCGGGCGATGTGGCAGAGGGCACGACCAAAGCCAATAGCGCAATCATACATGCGGGCTATGATGCAGCACCCGGATCGGCCAAAGCGCGATTCAATGTGCTCGGCAACGCGCTTTTCGAGGATTGGTGCCGCGAACTGGACGTTCCGTTCATTCGGAACACTTCGCTTGTGGCGGCTTTCGACGACAGCGATCTCGCCGCGCTCCATGCATTGAAGACGCGCGGTGAAGGCAACGGCGTGCCGGGATTGCAGGTGCTCACGCAGGATGAGGTTCGCGCCTTGGAACCGAACATCAGCCGCGCGGTCATCGGCGCGCTGTTCGCGCCCAGCGGCGGCATCTGCTGTCCGTATGGACTTACCTTCCGGCTGGCCGAGCACGCCGCCGCGAATGGCGTTGTCTTTCACTTTGAACGGCGCGTTGTTGACGTGACGCGCGCGCCCGACGGTCTCTGGCAGGTGACGACCGCCGATGGCGGCGTGTTCCGCACGCGTGCGGTAGTGAATGCCGCCGGTGTCTATGCGGATGAATTGAACAATCGGGTCAGCACACAAAAGTTTTCGATCACGGCACGGCGCGGCGAGTATCTGATGATCGACAAACAGTACGCGGGTACGTTCCGTGCGACGATCTTCCAGGTTCCGACTCCGCTGGGCAAGGGCGTGTTGGTCGCGCCGACCGTGGACGATACGCTGATTGTCGGGCCGACGGCTGAGGATATCGATGATAAAAGCGACACCCGCACAACCGCCGATGGTTTGCGCAAGGTGGTTGAATCGGCGACGCGGGTTTGGGAGCAGTTACCGATGAGCGGCGTGATCGCGACCTTCTCCGGCCTGCGTGCTCATGGCGATCGTGATGACTTTGTGGTGGGAGAGGCACCTGACGCACCGCTGTTTTTCAATGCGGCGGCGATGGAGTCGCCGGGACTTACGGCGGCACCGGCGGTGGCGGTCTGGCTAGCGGAGCGGATAGGGGAGAAACTCGGCGCGCAGCGTTCGTCTTCCATGACCCCGTGTCCGGTATTTCCAAAGCCGTTCCGCGAGATGACCGATGCGGAACGTGTCGCCGCGATCACGGCCGACCCGTCCTACGGGCGGATCGTCTGTCGTTGCGAAAATGTGACGGAGGCTGAGATTCGGGCAGCGGTCCGTAGCCGCATTGGAGCGCGGACGCTGGACGGTGTCAAGCGGCGCACGCGCGCGGGCATGGGCCGCTGCCAGGGTGGTTTCTGTACGCCGCGCATCATCACGATCCTGTGCGAAGAGTTGGGATTGACGCCGGAGCAGGTCACGAAATTCGGCGGCGACTCGCGGATTTTGGTGACGTGTGGCACACGACACGCGGAGACCGATTCTGATGCGGCCTGTCAAACGTCGAGCGTTGAGCGTCAGGAGGTTTCCCATGACTGAGATCGACGTGCTTATCATCGGCGGCGGACCGGCCGGGCTGGCGGCAGCTATCGCGGCGCATGAGGCCGGTTGCCGTAAGGTGCTGTTGCTGGAGCGCGAACCGGCACTGGGCGGTATCTTGCGTCAGTGCATCCACGCCGGGTTCGGCATGCATGTGTTCAAGGAGGATTTGACGGGGCCGGAATACGCGCATCGCTTTGTGCAGCAGTTTCACGCGCTCGGTCTGTCGGCACAGTGCAACACGATGGTGCTGTCGGTGACGCCCGATCGCGAGGTGACGACGGTCAGCCCGACCTTCGGCTTGCAGCGTTTCCGTGCCAAGGCCGTTGTGTTGGCGATGGGGTGCCGCGAACGGACGCGCGGAGCGCTGAGGGTACCGGGCTGGCGTCCGGCTGGTATCTATCCGGCCGGTCTGGCACAGCGCTTCATGAATCTGGATGGTTGGATGCCCGGACGGCGTGTGGTGATTCTGGGCTCGGGGGATATCGGTCTTATCATGGCGCGGCGCATGACACTCGAAGGAGCGCAAGTGTTGGCGTGCGTGGAACTGATGCCCTTTTCCAGCGGGCTCACACGTAATGTGGTGCAGTGCCTGGATGATTATGACATCCCGTTGTTGCTGAGCCATACGGTGATCGACATCCACGGGCGCGAACGGTTGGAAGCGGTGACCATCGCGCAGGTCGATGACCAGCGCCGGCCGTTGCCCGGCACCGAGCAGCGGTTGGCGTGCGATACGCTGTTGCTTTCGGTCGGCCTGATTCCTGAGAATGAACTCTCACGCGCGGCGGGTGTCGGGATCTCCGCGATCACATGCGGACCGCTGGTTGACGAATCGTTGCAAACCAGTGTGCCGGGGATTTTCGCCTGCGGCAATGTTTTGCATGTCCATGATTTGGTGGATCATGTGACGGTTGAATCGGAAGAAGCAGGACGTCAGGCGGCGCGGTACGCGCAAGAGGGCCAGCAGGCGCGCGGTAGCGATATCCGCGTACGCGACGGCGCGGGTGTCCGCGGTTTGGTGCCGCAGACGGTGTGCGCGGCGCGGGTGACTGACGGGGTGCCGCTGATGTTCCGTCCGTCAGCGGTCTTCAAGGATGCTGCGGCGGTGGTTCGGATTGATGGCGAAGAGGTGTTGCGTAAGCGTTCCCGGATCATGACCCCCGGCGAAATGGTGCGGCTCGTTGTGCCCAAGGATACGCTGGAACGACATGCCGGAACCGCCGAGTTGACGGTGGAGGTGGAGTCATGAGCGAACAGACTTTGACGTGTATCGGATGCCCGATGGGATGCCGGCTGCGGGTTACGCTGGAAGACGGTCAGGTGACCGCAGTGGATGGCGCAGCGTGCGGACGCGGTGCGGTCTATGCGCGACAGGAGTGCGTGTGCCCGACACGTCATATCTCAACGCTGGCGCGTGTGCGGGGCCGTCGCGAGCCGCTCAGCGTGAAGACGGCGCAGCCGATCCCCAAGGCAATGATTTTTGCCTGTGTGGAGGAGATTCATCGGACTTGCGTGACGCCGCCCGTGAAGATCGGCGACGTGATTGTGGAGAATGTGTGTGGCACGGGCGTGGACGTGGTGGCGACGATGGAGATCGAAGCGGCGGAATGAAGAAGTCGAGTATCGTTGGGGGCGTGGCGGCGGGATTTGCCGCATGGGTCTGTTTGTCGGCGTCGGCAGAAGTGAAGCTCATCTCGATGGTGGGGGCCGATCCGGCGGCGACGGTGAAGCGTTTCCGCGAGTTGACGGATGCGCGCATCGCCGAGATCCGCGCGACGCCGAACCTGACGGTGCCCGCAGGATGCGATGTCTACTATCTGGCGAAGGCTGGTGACGACGCTCAGGATGGCCGAACGCCCGCGACGGCGTGGGCAACGGTTGAGCGGCTGAACCGCGCGACCGACATCCGGCCCGGCTCCTTCGTGCTCTTTGAACGGGGCGGGACTTGGCGTACGCCGCTCGATGTCCCCGGCCACCCTGCCGACGAGCCGTTCTCCGGCTACGCGGGCGGGCTCAAAGGCCTTAAGGGCGTCACCTATTCCGCTTACGGGATAGGCCCGAAACCGCGTTTGATTGCCTCGCCCTTCAACGGCGCGGACCCGGCCCGTTGGCAGGCGACGGACACGCCGAATGTCTGGTCGTGCCCTCTGGGGCGTACGGACATCGGTCTGGTGGTCTTCGACGAGGGTGCGGCACACGCGATCAAGATCCTGCCTGTCTATCACAAGGACGGCCGCACGACGGCTCAATACACAGGGCGGCCGTTCACAGATTATCGCAGTCTCGATTCCGATCTGCACTTCTACCACGATTACGCCACGAACGGCATCGGCCGCGGAACGGGCCTACTGTATCTCTATTCGAAGGAAAATCCGGGCAAGCGGTTCAAATCGATTGAATTCGGCCTGCGCCATAACATCATCACGGCGCACGGTCAGGCGGGGACAACCTTCGACAACCTATGCCTGATGTATGGCGGGGCGCACGGCATCCATCAGGGCGGCTCCAAGAACCTCCTCGTTAAAAACTGCGAGTTCGGCTGGATCGGTGGCGGCATCCAGGGCGAGGGCCTCTTCGGTCGCGCGTGGGGCGTGCGCTACGGCAACGCGGTGGAAGTGGGCGGGTGCGACGGCTACACGGTCACGAACTGTTACGTGTACCAGATCTACGACGCGGGTGTCACGCATCAAGCCGACGCCGTGTCGCGCTTCAGCGGCAAGGAAAAGATCCTTTTCCAGAAGGGCATCCGTTATGTGGGGAACGTGTTCGAGAAATGCAATTACTCGATTGAGTATTTTCTCTCGCGCTGTCCCACGAACAACCCCAGCCGCATGGAGGATTTCGTGATCGCTGACAACCTGATGTGGGACGCGGGGACGGGGCTCTGCGAGCAGCGTCCGGATCGTAGACAGGACGCCCACATCAAAAGTTGGGTCACCTCCAACCGTGCGATGGGGTACACGATCCGCAACAACCTCTTTGCGGGTGCACACATGCAACTGATCGAGATTTGCGCAAGCCTGACGAATCCCGATGGTAGCGCTTCGATACCGTGTTTGGATGAAAACGTCTTTGTGGGGACGCCCGCGACCCGCCTGGGGGCGGTCGAGCAGTTGTCCTCGGCTGCGGCGCGTCCGACATACGTGCCGCTGGACGACAAGACCGAGGCCTATCTGAACGCGCGTGGCAGCGGGAACCGCGTGATCGTGCGGTGATGAGCAGGCAGGTTTTTGCATGTGGGGTTGAGGAGTCCCTTCAGGGTACAACAGCTCAGCAAAAGAGCATAAGGACGGTGTTGATGGTGTCCAGTTTTTCCGCTAATCTAAAGTTGGATTTTGAATTGGTGGAGATGTGGCACGTATGCAGGGGAAGCCACGGGAAAACACAGCTATGAAAATCTTATCCTTTTTTAAGCCCGCGCCACATCGACCGGTCACCGGTACGCCGGAAGAGCAGGCGCGCGACTACCGCCAGAGCCGCCGGCAGGCGATATTCGTCATGGTAACGGTGTACGGGCTCTACTATGTATGCCGTCTGAGCCTCAACGTGATGAAGAAGCCCCTCGTGGATTCGGGATATCTCACCACCGAGCAGTTGGGATTCATCGGGTCGGCGTTGTTTTTCGCCTATGCGGTCGGCAAATGTGTGAACGGTTTTCTGGCGGATCGCTGCGACATTCGCAAGTTCATGTCGGTCGGTCTGTTTGTTTCCGCCTTGGCCAACTTTGCCTTGGGCTTCCGCATGCCGGCGGTGCTTTTCGCGGTGCTGTGGGGCATCAACGGATACGCGCAGTCCATGGGTGCGCCGGCCAGCGTGGTAGGACTGGCCCGCTGGTTCAGCAACCGGGAGCGTGGGACCTACTACGGTATCTGGTGTACGAGCCACAACTTGGGCGAGGCGTTGACGTTTATCCTGACATCGCTGATCGTCACCTCATTTGGTTGGCAGTGGGGTTTTGTGGGTGCCTCGCTGTTCGGTTTGGTCGGCGTGGTGCTGGCGTGGACACTCTATCACGATAGTCCGCAGAGCCGGGGGCTACCACCGATCTCCGAGTGGTCGGGCGAAACCGTTCCGACGGAAAAGGCGAAGAGCCCAACGTCGGTAGGGGCGGGGCAAAAGGCGGTGCTGATGAACTGGGCCGTGTGGATGATCGCGCTGTCGAGCGCATTCATCTACGTGGCGCGCTACGCCATCAACAGTTGGGGCATTTACTTTCTTGAAATGAAGAAGGGGTACAGCAACATCGAGGCCAGTTCGATCATCTCCGTGAACGCGATATTCGGTCTCTTTGGTACGCTGTTTTCCGGTGTGATCTCGGACAAGTTGTTCAGCGGTCGACGCAATGCGCCCGCGCTGATTTTCGGTCTGATGAATACCGTCGCGCTCTGCCTGTTCCTGTTGGTGCCCGGCGCGCACAAGTGGGTGGATGTGGTGGCGATGGTGCTGTTCGGCACCTCGATCGGCGTGCTCTTCTGTTTTCTGGGCGGGCTGATGGCCGTGGACGTGGCGCCGAAAAACGCGGCGGGCGCGGCGCTGGGCGTCGTCGGTATCGCCTCGTATCTCGGTGCGGGTATTCAGGATATCGTGAGCGGCTATCTGATTAAATCACAGGGAGCGGTTGAGGGCGGCAAAGAGGTCTACGAGTTTGCGCACACGGTCTTCCGTTTCAATGGATGCGAGTATGCGGTGGACCACATCGCCCTGTTCTGGATCGGTGCGTCGCTGCTCTCGGTGTTGTGCGCGTTGACAGTCTGGAACGTCAAGCCGAAGGAGTAGACGTGGCCCCAACCGGGCGGCTTGTCGCTGGGTGGCGGTTGGGGTATAATGCGCCCCAAAAAGGAGAGAGACGATGAGCGCAAACCTTGTAAAGCGTGTTGCCGTGTGTCTGTGTGTCTGTCTGTGCGGGGTGGCAGGTGCCCAGACTGTGGCCGAGTGTGATGCGTCGGGAGTCTGCACGACCGGCCGTGTGCAGACCGTGGCCGATGGCGGTAAGCAGATATGGGCGCTTAGCTGCGCGTTCACGGACGCGCCGCCGCTGGAGGTGGCGAAGTGGCTCACGGACAAGCCCGAGACGGAAGGCAAGTTTGTGATCATTGAGTTCTGGCGTACTTGGTGCGGTGCGTGCAAACGGATGACGCCGCTCATGAATACGTTGCATCGTAAATTCGGCGACGAGTTGGTGGTGATCGGGATCACCGGCGAGACCGAGGAGCAGGTCAAGGCGTACAAGGGTCCCAAAAAGGAGTATGCGCTGGCTTTGGATCGGCCACTGCCCGCTGATCAGAAAAAAAAGCAAGACAAGGCCGACGCCCAGACTTCTCAGAAGCGGGCAGAATCGGAAGAAGGACCGGATCTGACAGACTTTGCCGCCAAAGCACACCCGGACCAAGGAGCGTATGAAGCCCTGTTCGGGGTGTGGGGGTGGCCGCACGTCATTATTTTGGAGCCGCAATACCGGACGATCATCTGGGAGGGGTTCCCCGGTCTCAAGGGCTATGAATTGACCGAGGCGAAGGTCGCCAGGATTTTGGCGATCGGACGTGGGCAGAATAAGGAATCGAAGTCGAAGAAGTGATGTGGATGCCCTTTTCATGCTGGTGCAGTGGGGGCAATGTATAAATAAGGCGGTGTGTCCATGCTCAATCATGAAGCTTTATTTTCGCGCGCGTGTCAGGTGATTCCGGGCGGAGTCAACAGTCCGGTACGTGCCTTCAACGGTGTTGGCGGTACGCCGCTGTATGTCGAGTCCGGCAAAGGCCCGTACATCCATACGGCGGACGGCCGCAAGCTGGTGGATTTCTGCTGTTCGTGGGGGGCGATGATCCTCGGCCATGCGCATGACGAAGTGGTCGCGGCGATTCAGTCGCGTGCGGCCCTCGGCACGACCTTCGGCATCAACACGCCGGATGAGGTGACCTTCGCTGAACGCTTGTGCGAATGGCTGCCCAGCCTGGAGCGGGTACGGTTGGTCAACTCGGGCACCGAAGCGGTGATGACCGCGTTGCGCATCGTACGCGGGGTGACCGGACGCAAGCGCATCATCAAGTTCGACGGCTGCTATCATGGCCACAGCGACAGCATGCTGGTTTCGGCGGGCAGCGGCTTGTTGACCGGCGGTACCGTCAGCTCGGCGGGCGTTCCGCGATACGTGGTCCATGACACTTTTGTCGTGCCGTACAACGACATCGATGCGGTGAAAACGCTGATCCAAACGATGGGCTCCGAAGTGGCGGCGATTATCGTGGAGCCGATTGCCGGCAACATGGGCCTTGTCATGCCCGATCCCGATTTTCTTGTCAGACTGCGTCACACTGCGGATCAATCCGGCGCGCTGCTGATTTTCGACGAGGTCATCACTGGCTTCCGCTTTGCCTTGTCGTCGTACGCAGCGACGATCGGCGTGAAAGCGGACTTGATGACACTGGGCAAAGTGATCGGCGGCGGTCTGCCGTTGGCGGCGCTCGGCGGGGCTGCGGTATTCATGGACGAGCTGTCGCCGACCGGCAAGGTCTATCAGGCCGGCACGTTGTCGGGCAATCCGCTGGCTGTCGCGGCCGGTCTGAAGACTCTGGACGTGCTGGAACGTGACAATCCCTATCCGCGCATGGCCGAGTTGGGACAGCGTTTGGCGGATACGGTCAACACGGCGGCGGTCGAGCGCGGCTTGCCGTTCCACTGTGCGCAGTATAAGGGTGTCTTCACCTTTTTCTGCACGCCGACGCCGGTGCGCGATCTGGCCACGGCGAAGCAGAGTGACACGGCAGCCTACGCGCGTCTCTTCCACTCGGTGCTGAAGAGCGGCTTCTACCTGCCGCCGTCGCAATTTGAGATGGGCTTCATCTCCGCCGCGCACGGCGAAGCGGAGATCGATGGACTGGCGCAGGCGGTCATCGCCGCCTGGGAGTCCTGAAAGAGAAAGAAGTCGCCATGAGCAGTATGGTGCAGATCAAGCAGGCGGATGAGATGCAGGCGTGGGCGTTGGCCCGGCGTCTTGACGGTGCGCGTATCGGGTTGGTGCCGACGATGGGGTATCTGCATGCGGGACACCTCTCGCTGGTCGCCGAGGCGCGCAAGCGTGCCGATGTTGTCGTGGTCAGTATCTTCGTCAATCCGGTTCAGTTCGGCCCCAACGAGGACTTTGAAAAATACCCGCGCGACGAGGCGCGCGATCTCGAGCAATGCGAGCGGGCAGGGGCGTCGGCGGTCTTTTTCCCGTCCGTGGCAACCATGTACGCGCCGGATGCCAGCGTGTTCGTTACGGAGGAGCGGCTCTCCGCCGGGCTGTGCGGGGCGCGGCGTCCCGGACACTTCCGGGGTGTTTGCACGGTGGTGGCCAAGCTCTTCAATCTGGCGCAGCCGCATGTGGCGGTGTTCGGCCAGAAAGACTATCAGCAGGCCGCGATCATCCGGCGTATGGTGCGCGATCTCAACTTCCCCATCGAGATCGTGGTGGCGCCGATCGTGCGCGAGCCCGACGGGCTGGCCATGAGTTCGCGCAATGTCTATCTCTCTGCCGACGAACGGCAGCGCGCGCTGGGCTTGAGCCGCGCCCTGCAGGCCGCCGCCGCGTGTGTCGAGCAGGGCGGCGCTCCGGCGGCGGACGTGCGTGCGCGCATGGTGGAGGTGATCGAGGCGCATGCGCTGCAACTTGACTACGCCGAGATCGTGGACGCTGAAAGCTTGGAGCCGGTCGCCGAAGCGCGGCGCGGGAACGTGGCGCTGGTCGCCGCGCAGTGCGGCCGGACGCGGCTGATTGACAACCAGATTTTGTGAGCAGGTCTCGGATTTTTGAATCCACAGATTACACAGATTTTTGGGGGCATGGCTCGGTTTTTAACCACAGAGAACACAGAGAGCACAGAGGTTTTTTTGGAGGGGCAGGGTAGGGTTTTAACTCAGAACGCTGAACGTCGAACGCTGAACGCTGAAGGTGAAAACTCCTTGCCTATAACTTGGAATTAAAACAGGGGCACGGGCTTTCCAACCCGTGGCACGGACAGGAATGTCCGTGCTCCTGTAGCTTGGGCATCCGGCTCTTGGGATGACAAAGGGACAGGTGTTTAGACGCCAAGACCTCCAAGGGAGCCCCTGATTTTCATGAAGTTTCATGTGTTTCATGGTTTCAATATCGGAGATGAAAAAAGCGGCATTGGCAGACAAAGAGCGGCGGCTGCACGAGGCGCTGCAACACTACGGGCGGGTGGCGGTCGGTTTTTCCGGCGGGGTCGACAGCACCCTGTTGCTGCGTGTCGCGCGGGATGTGTTGGGGGCTGCGCAGGTGTTGGCGGTGATCGCCGATACCCCCAGCCTGCCGCGCGTGGAACTTGCCGAAGCGCATGCACTGGCCGACGTGATGGGTGTGACGTGCGCGGTGGTTCATTCAACCGAACTGGACGATCCGCGCTATGCAGAAAACTCGCGCGACCGTTGCTATCATTGCAAGCGGCATCTGTTCACGCAGATTGGTGCGATCGCGGCTGAACGCGGTTTCGATGTTGTGCTCGACGGGAACAATGCAGATGACGCGGGCGACTACCGGCCCGGTCGGCGTGCGGCGGAAGAGCTGGGCGTGAAGAGCCCGTTGCTTGAAGCCGGACTGACCAAGGCCGAGATCCGCGCGCTCTCCGCGCGTTTGGGACTGCCGACTGCCGACAAGCCCGCCATGGCGTGTTTGGCGTCGCGCATCCCCTACGGCTCGCCGGTGACGGTCGAGGCGTTGGGACAGGTAGAGCGGGCGGAAGAGGCGCTGAAGGCGCGAGGCTTCGCGCAGTGCCGGGTACGCCACCACGGCGACGTCGCGCGTATCGAGGTGCCTGATGCCGACCTGCCGCGTCTGGTGGCGGCTGAAGAACGGCACCAGATTGTTGACGCGATCAAAGCCGCAGGATTTCAGTACGTGGCGCTGGATTTACAGGGTTACCGAATGGGCAGCCTTAACCTGTCTCCGTGAGCATTAGACAGTGCAGATCATCTACGCATTTCCTTTTTTCGTGATGGCCGTAATTGCATGCGTCATTTTCCTGAGCACCCCACGACTCCGCCCGCATGCCTTATCGACTACGAAAGCGCTTATCCGCATTGTGTTGCTCGCGTGCTTGATGGTTCCGTGCGTCATCAACCTGAAAGGTGGTGAAGCCCGTGGTTTGCTGGACTGTAACCTGCGTTGCGTGGACTTGTCCGACCTGACTTCTTCCGTGCCGCTGACCGTTGATGCCAGTTCTCAGATTCTGTGGCAAACTGAGGCATGGGAACACAGCACCTTTGAAACGACAGGCAATGATTCCGTGGGCTACCCCTCTGTCGTGAAGAACGATAGAGGCAGGAACGCCGACAACAAGTATTACTTATACTATGCGCATCACGGTCCCTGTTCGGGCATCGGCTGCGCAGTCGCCGACAGCATCCAGGGACCATACAGAAAACTGGCGAGCCTTGAAACAAACCGTTCGCACAGCATGGTTCTGGCGAATCCTCACTATCCGATCGTGAACCCGCCGGTCGCGGATCCCTCCCACTACTCCAGTCCGTGCGTCATTTGGAACGAGGACGAGAAGTTATGGTTTATGTACTTCCACTACTACAATCACTACCACGGCGCGTGGACAGCAGGAGGCGGTGCGGGATTCGGGCACCAGATGACCGCTCTGGCCACCTGTTCTGACTTGGCCTCGCATAAGTGGACAGTGCTGAAAGATCCGAAGATGGGCAAAGTGAGCGTCTGGGATATCGTGCCTGTGCTGCCCACCACGGAGAAGAAGTGGATGAACAGCCAGTCCTCCTACCATGCGATTCAGCGGTTGGCGAACGGCCAGTGGCTTGCATTCCTGCGCGGCACCTCGGTTGATCAGATCGTGCAACTGGGGTTTGCCACATCGAATGACGGTAGGAAATGGGACTGTTTTCGGGAGAATCCTATCATCCACCAGAACGATGGGGGCGGCGGATTGAAGGGCAATTATCGTCCCTATTTTCTGGGGTATTTGGGAAAGGGGACAGCCGGCGCAGACAAGTACCTTCTGGTTTGGGGCGAGAGCCCGGCGGGCTCAGATGTGCCGAGGATCACGTACGGGTACACGACAACCTTTCGTGACGTTCAGCGCGATTCCAGGGGGTATGCCCAATGGGGCCCCGGATCCGATGGGCCAATAAGTCCTTGGCGGGAAGGAAACCGACTGTACCTGTTTTCTGGAAAACATGTTCAGGTCATGACCCTGCCGGTATCATCGAAGACGCCGGGCACGACAGAGAAGGAGGGCCAACAAACTTCTTGCTCCCGACTGCGCACACACAAAACACGCACTCGATTCGCAATGCCCCCTGTCACTTGCCTATAACTTGAGCGTTAAAAGTTGAACGTTGAGCGTTGAACGTTTTTTAACTCAGAACGCTGAACGTCAAACTCTGAACTCTGAAGGTGAAAACTCCTTGCCTATCACTTACACCGATCAAAGTTATCCTCATTTACATTCCCGTGCGAAGCGCGGGCGGCGGACTAACCGATTACAAAGACCGATTACGCGGAAACGGCCGATTGCTAGCGGGATTAGAAATGATACAATGATGACGTGAATGCGACTGTTGAAAACGTTGTCGCTCAATGACTTGTTAGCCGAGATTAAAAGGAGACCGATATGAAGAAGGTCAAGCTGTGGTCCGTGAAGAACACTGATGGCAAAATGAAGGCTGAATACGTGCCCGACGTGGACAACACGGACACGGAACAGATACTTGAGGATCTCCTCGTTGAATCTCCCGAACTGCTTATGGATGAGCTCTCGCTGATCGGTCGGCAGATACCGACTGAAGGTGGACCTCTAGATCTTTTGGGTGTGGATGAAGACGGCGGTCTTGTCGTCTTTGAACTCAAACGCGGAACGTTGACAAGAGACGCTGTCGCTCAAATCCTTGACTACGCATCAGATCTCGTTGCCATGGAACAGGATCGATTTGCGAAGCTCGTCGAAGAGTCTTCGGGAAAATACGGCATAGACCCGATCGAGGATTTTGCAGACTGGTACTCTCAGAACTTCCCTAATCGCGACTCGGTCTTCGAAACCCCGCCTCGCATGGTGCTCGTAGGCCTCGGAGTCGATCGACGAGCCTTGCGAATAGTGAACTTCCTTGCGAATACAGGCCTCAACATAGCCCTGTTGACCTTCAATGCTTTCAAACGCGACGGCACCTTGTTTTTCGCCCGGCTAGTGGAGTCAGCCGCTCCGGCAAGTACGCAACCTCAACCCTCGCAGAACAAGGAAAACAATCTCCAAGTACTTCGGGCAAATGCAGAGAAGCTAGACGTTGCGTCTTTGTTGGAAGAAATTGCAGATCACGTTGAGAAGAAGATCCCGGCATACCGCTGGCCGGGCAAGACCACATACGCATTCAGCCTCAACGAACACACGGAGCAAGGACGCCCAACCCTGCGCGTTTACCTGAACGTGTCCCTTGCCTATGGCAAGAAAGGTGTTGTGAATCTGGTATTTCAGGAACGGGCGGTGAAGGCTCTTGGCAACCGGATCGAACCGATACGCCAACAATTTCCCAAGGCGTCGAAGAAGAACAAATACGGTCAAATCGAAATTCAGGTGAACGAAGAAAACTGGCCACAGATTCGCCAGAGTCTCGACCCGGTTCTTGCCGATATGGTTGATGCCTGGAAGAAGAAGACATCAGAAGAACAACAGAACGACCGGCCTACGGGTGGATCGGGCGGAGCGTCTGGAGAAGCAAATGATGACCGATTGGGGGTGTAAACCACCGATGAAGCACCACTACGCTTGGGGATGGCGGCTCGGCTGGAAGCTGACAAGTCATTGTATCGGTCGGCTGCGCACGTGTTGAGGTTGCTGGAAAAATGAAATGTCTCGTGTCAAACTACGACCCCGATAACCTAGGAGTGTTGTTGCCCATGATCAAGCGCATTCTGTTTTCGGTTTCTGTTATACTTCCGTTTTTGACGTGTGTCGTGTCCTGTACCAGTGATCAACATGGTAGTTCGATCAACTTGGATCATTCATTTAACGATGTGGTCTATTATCTCTCTTCACAGTTTGGGACCAACATCACCGAAATAACGGGGCATGCTGTGGAATTGACAGGACCAAACATCTTGGATGAGAGTGAGCGGTACTGGGTTCAAACAGAGCAATATAAAATCGACGAGCTTTTAGTATTAACAGCATATTATTATCAAATTAGGGGAGAGAGTTGGCGTTTTCAACTGGTCAAGAAAAGTGCTGACTCATGCAGGCTTACTGTAGACAAGACTATAAAGCTCTTTCTTACATTTAAAGGGTGCAGGTCTGCAGAAGAAAGGGTTTTGAAAGAAATAAAACAGGGGGTAGAGGGACAAAACACCTCTAAAGAAGATCGTGAGAGAAGGGAGAAAAACGGGGGCGTAATTTGACATGAGCCAATCAAGGGTTGCGAGGCGTTTTCGCGGTGTGGTAATGTGTTGCCGTGGCAAGGCAACCGAGGTGGCAACGGAAGGATGGCGGCGTGGCACTCGACCCCGCGGCAGGAGGGCTCAACGCATCGCGACCGACTGTCCCGGAAGGCAAAACGTTTGCGGACATCCTGATCGCGCGCGAAATCTTTCGTGAAGGCGTGATGGATTGGCGCGACATTCAGAAAGAGGCCGCCGAGTGGCTCGGTAAAGGAGAGACGAAATGAGGAGACTTTTGATTTTTTCCGTGGTCGCGTTCGCGGCGGCTACGCAAGGCGCGGTGATTGAGGAGATCCGGGTTCCGAGCCCGTCGATGGGCAAGGACATCCCGGCCTGTGTGGTCTTGCCGGACAAGTACGCCGCCGATCCGGGCAT
>Ga0116189_1000395_pt1 | contig 41958 bp, 35 predicted proteins | sample AD_JPNTR3_MetaG_FD_89895 | JGI IMG/M metagenome (GOLD analysis project Ga0116189, IMG submission 89895) | Active sludge microbial communities of municipal wastewater-treating anaerobic digesters from Japan - AD_JPNTR3_MetaG | ecosystem: Engineered > Bioreactor > Anaerobic > Digestate | place... | reverse complement strand
GATTCAAGAAAAATTGGTAAATTTTCATGCATTCTTTCTAATTTTAAAATTTCAAAATTATTTAATACGCGACTGTATAAGTTCATAATTTTACCTTTCTATATCTTATCCATTAAATTTAAGTTATTTCTAATATAAATATCTAATTCATCATCGCTTTTGAATTTAAATGCATCTGACCTCAAAATCTCTTTTACATGATCATATTGATAGTTAAAAGTATTACTGGATATTTTATGACAAGCAATCTGATTTTTGTTATAATAGATATGTAAAATATCTTCTATGACTTTAATTTCCACATATTCATAAAGATATTTTAAGGGTACAGAGTATTTATTCCCTTTGTATTCAATCATTGATTCGTGAGAAACTTTTCGGAAAATAGGTTTTTCAAGATATGATTTCATGATTGATTCGTTTGGAAGCGGGAGTAGATGCTCTTTTTCTTTTTCGTAAAGTTGATTAGGGATTTTATTAGTTGCTTGACTAACTTCATTATTGATTTCACTTAAAAATTCATTAACGATATGAGTCAAATCTTCTAGAGTCTCAAACTCGTTATTAAATACTATTAATCGATTCATAAGTTTAGCTACTGTTTCTACTTTGCCTTTTGTTTGAGGACGATATGGTCTACAAGCAATTGTTTCAAACCCCATATCTTTAGAGAAGGTTTGGAATCGTTCGTTATAAATGGGGCCAGATGCATTAAATTTGTGTTGATTAACAATCGTTTTCATATTGTCAACCCAGATTTCATGAGGAACTCCTTGAAAGAAGTTAAAAGCGTTAATTAAGCAGTTAAATAAAGTTTGTTGTTCTCGGTTGATTGTTAATTCAATATACTTTTTTCTTGAATAACCTAAAACCAAAAGAAAGACATTGATGGAAAAAAGTTCTCCATGTTTACTAAATAATTTTAGATTTTCTTTCCAGTCAAGTTGAGCTTGGAGTCCTGGTGTTGTTTCAATTCGAATGGTAGCTTTTTTATTTTTTTTCACCTTTATAATTTTTTATATATTCTCTAAGGATGGTATATTTACCAGTATAACCCCTCTTTTGAATAAATTTAAAGATGGAAACACCATTAGCACCTAAATCTACCTTCTCATTTATGATTTCTTTATAATCATTAAGCTTTGAACCTTTATTTTGGGGTTTACGTTCTTTCATACTATTTTCGAAATGATTTTTAATGGTTCGACGATCACAATTAAAACGACGTGCTAGTTCTGAATAATTAGGTTTTACATCCATTAATTTGATCCTTTCTAAATATACGTTAATGTCTGTTCGCATAATTCAACCTCCGTAATATCGAGTTGAATTATATCACGTATAAAAAAATATGTACAATTTTGTACATTTTCAAACCGCCAAAATTGTACATATTCATTTTAACATCTACATTTAACAATGTTCTTTACTTGTTCACGCATTTCTTTCATAAAACCTCAACAAAATAATACATAAATCTTATTCCTTATTCGCTTTTCATCACCTCACTACTTTCTTTTATTAAGATATGTATCAAAAAAGAAAAACTCCCCCTTAAGAGAGTTTATATTAATATCATAAAGTTATCTATCACCAGGTTTTTAATATTAACCTTCTTAGAAATTTTTTTATTTGATTACTTTTTCATTGTACCATATGCACACAATAATAGCAAGCGATTTCGTATGTTATTTTTTTCTTATAATTAAACTAAGACTTTCTATTAAGCGTGATAATGTTCTAAAACAAAAATTTAACAACTGCTGCAAGCATTGCATAGCTATATCCTTCACTTTGTACTAGTACTCCAAAGTCGATATCTTCACTTCTTACTAAAACTACATGCCAGATTTTGTCTTCATCAACATACATTAAATCGATGTTCTCCTTTATAAAATCATAATCATCTAAAGGATTTCTAATAAACTTGAAGAATTGGTCTTTATCTAACACCAGTTCTTTTTCTATTATATATTCTTGTTGTGGTATTAGTAAAAACACTTTTCAAGGTTTATATAAATAGTCGAAGTCCTAATGACCCTGATATATATCATTAATTTCGTTAATCGTTAAATTGTTAAGTAATCGTTAAAAAGTAGCCTAATCGTTAAATTGTAGGGTAATCGTTAAAAATTTGAATAGCAAATTAAAAAAAGACCTATAAATAGCCTAAATTCTGACTACTTCAGGTCTCTAGAAAACTGGCGGATAGGAGTTTATTCCCTTTCTGCCAACAAATAAAAAAGGTCTGATATTGTATCAAACCATTGCTTCTTATATGTGTTTGTTGACCTATTTTGATACAATTACGCACCCCTATTGAAAAGTTACGCACCCTTGCTCGTTTTTACGCACCCCTGTTTAAAAGTTACGCACCCTATCAAAATTTACAGCAACCTTATTTATTTAAGACACCCCTAACCTTTTTATGGCATCCCTCCTAATAATAGTAAAAAGACGAGAGAATTAATCCTTCGCCTTTACCATTTTCCCTTTATACTAATGTATTTGTTGAACTTCTACTGTTTTTAGGTCTCCCATTACTTCATATCATAAGTTAGTCAGTTAATCTAGTCTAAACATGCAACAGTAGTTTCTATAGAGCCACTTGCTAATGGATCAGTAAATTTTACTACTATGTAATACATATATGATGGAAAATCAATTTCATAATCAAAATAACCACTTAGATTAGAAGGATCTGTAACTTGAGTTACATATTCCAAATTAGCATCTTCATCATAAAACTCTATTTGAAATGCACTTGTTGAATTAAATGAAATCCGGTAATTTCCTTCATCAACAACCCAAATAATAAAGAGATAATAGTTTTCAGCATCTTTATAATAGGTCATCGTGTAGTCATTATTATTCTCAAATCCACATTCAGGTATGAGATCAATAGTCATAATTCTAGATGAATAATCTGACCAATCAGATGCACCTTTATAGTAAATAAGACTATTATAAGGTACATAGAAACTAATATAAGGATCACATCCATAAAAGGCTTCATAACCTAATATAGTTATATTTGGGTATTCTTTTTTAATAATAACTGAATCTAAATTAACACAATATCTAAAAGCATCAAAGCCAATTGACTCTACACTTGAACCTATTGTAACAGATGTAAGACTTGTACAATATGAAAATGTTTCAATATTAATATCTGTTACACCATCAGGAATGATAATACTCAAAAGACTACTACAACCTGAAAAGGCACCAAGTCCAATATATGTTACATCATTTGGAATTGTAATATTAGATAAACTAGAACATCCCCAAAAAGTTGTGTCATTAATTGTTGTTAGTCCATCAGGTAGAAAAACTTCTGTTAAACTGCTACAATCTCTAAAAATTGCTTCCCCTAAATATGTTACACTGTTTGGAATAACTATGTTTGTTAATCGACTACAGCCCCAAAAGGCTTCATAACCTATACTTGTTACACTATTAGAAATATTAATGCTTGTAAGGTTAGGACAATCTTTAAAAGCATAATTAGAGACACTTGTTACATTACTACCAACTACTACACTAGATAGATAATCTCTGAAATTATAAGCACTTAATGCAGGATTGTAATTCCATGTTATTGATAGTGAACAACCAAAAAAAGCATTCGAGCCAATTGTTGTTACAGTTCTTGGTATAGTGATGTTTGTTAAACTAGTACAATATCTAAATGCTTCAGATCCTATGCTTGTTACACTACTTGGAATGGTTAAGTTTGTTAAACTACAACAATCCTTAAATGCTTCAGAACCTATGCTTGTTACACTGTTTGGTATTGTTATACTTGTTAGAGCGCTACACCCATTAAATATTGAATTGCCTATACTTGGAAGATTATTTGGTAAAGTGACATTAGACAAATTAGAACAATTATTAAATGCATTAGGACCTATATTTGTAACAGTGTTGGGTATAGTAATACTACCTAAACTTACACAGCCTTTAAATGCGGAACTTCCTATATTAGTCAAGTTATTAGGTAAGGTGACATTTGTTAAACTTGTACAGTTTTCAAAGGCACTTGAATCAATATTTGTTATACTATTAGGTATCGTAATTTGCGATAATTGGGTTTGGTTGGCAAAGGCAGAATTTCCTATTTGGGTTACAGTTCTCCCGTTATAGTTCTCAGGTATAACGAGATTTGCGGGCAAAGTTACACCCGCGACTACGCCCGTTATTGTGCAATTATTGCCACTTACACTTGTTGTAAATACCGCCGACTGTAACGCCCTAAGCGCATTTAGTCGCCTCACGTTTTGCGTTGTTGTGCCGCCAGAACCATCGGGGATGTTGATTGTTATGGTCTCTGCGCTATCAATAAGTGCCGTTCTCATTTGCGCAGGGGTCATATTCGGACGTAAAGCCCTTATCAGCGCCGCAACGCCCGCGACGTGAGGGGTTGCCATCGAACTGCCGGATAGTCTGTGGTAACCATCTGCGGTATGAGTTGTACTTCTGAACCAAAGTCCACTAGCCGCATCAAATACCGGGTCTTCGCAATTTCTAAATCCGGAAGCGGCATGTATAGTCCCATCACACCTATTCATGGGGAAAGTGTTCAAAATATCCTGACCTGGCGCAAAAATATTTACTGTTGTTGCCCCATAGTTTGAAGTTCCAGGACGCCCATCAGCATTGTTGATTCTTCCAACCGCTATCATATTATGAAGTGCATCGCCCGGTGTGTTTGCGTAGTATGAAGGATAATGGTGCGTTACATCGTTGTTTCCGCCCGTATTTCCTGTTGAACAAACAAAAAAACCAGAATAGTTGCTTATGGCTGTTCTTGTCGAATTTGAAGCAGAAAAGCCACCTATGCTGTAATTTACGATAGGTATGTTATTGTCTTGGGCATAATCTATTGCACGATTTAGAATTTGCGTGGTGGTATCGCCATTGTCGTTAAAAACTCGTAACGAAACAAGCCTAACGTTTTGATTTACGCCCGCTACTCCATTGTTTACCCCTTGCGCTCCAATAATCCCAGCGACATGAGTGCCATGTCCATCGTTGTCAATCGGGTTGGGCGTCATAATTGTCGATGGCAACAAACCCCACAAAGTCCCTAAATTTTGCGTGGAAAAATCAGCGCATAGATTGCGTTGAATTCTATTTGTTAGGTCGGGATGCGCTCCGTCAATCCCTGTGTCAATAACGCCGACCAAAACAGTGGCGTTGCCCGTCGTCCAATCCCATGCATCCTCAAGTCTAATGTTTCCAGTCGTTCTTGTAATATCTCGCACCCATTGTGCTCGCAGATTTGCTTCATTAGGATGTGCCGCCTCTCTGCGTTGGATATAGTTCGGCTCTGCGCTTACGATATCATCGCGTTGCTCTAAAATTCGTATCGCATTAAGTACATTTTCTTTGCTTCTCTCTGCAAGTTGAACCATAAGAATAGTTCTGAACGTATCCGTATTTACGAGCATATTATTGTCTATGTAGCTTTGGATTGAACGTCTGTCGCCTGTTCTTTCTGCGGCAATTTGTCTTTGAACAAGGTCGCCTGTGCGCGCGGACAGGTTCATTACCTCAACCGCGTTTACTTCGGCAAAATCCTCGGCTGTATATTGCCTGAAGTTACGTGTGGCTTGTCCGTTCAAGACAACGATAACGGCATTATCGGTAAAATTTTCCTCTATCGTTGCTCGAGATACAACCTTCGTGTCAATACCAATTTCGGAGGCGTGCGCAACAAATGGCTGTCTGTTAAATAGTGCAACAATCAAGGCAGAAGCGACAATCAATATTATCGCTAAGTATGCAACTGTAATTTTATTTTTTATTAAGATTTTCATTTTGTATCCCCTCTTTTTTTGTATTTTTGATTATTTATTTTTATCTTTTTGAGAAATCTGAACTTTCTCTATCTGTGCAATGTCGCCTTGGTTGACTTCAAGCACGTAAAATCGATAAGCTTCAACATCAATCCAAATGCCACTTTTTGGAACAAAGCGTGTAGTGTTAATTATCAGTGTTTTACTGTCCACCTTTAAGCTGTCAATTTGCACACTCATCATAGTGCTTGGAATAGCAAAAGAATAGACGATTATTGCCTTTTCGTTAAAATATGACTCATCGTATTTTTCGCCAGTGTAGATTACGCCGCTTTCGTCGCATAACTGTTGCAACTCGTCCACTGATTTGACAAGCTTTGTTATTGTCGGATGCTCATCAAGTGCTTCCGTGGAAAAGTCGCCAACGTCACCGATGGTAAATTGTATGCCTGCGTTTTTTCCGCAAGCAAAAAGTCCAAGTGCCATAATTAACATTACCCCCAGTAATAAAAGTTTTTTAAATTTTTTAGCCATTTTGCTCGTTACCCCCTTGATAACTTTTTATATTATATGAGTTCATCGTATCAATATATGAATTTACGTTGCACCCTTACCATTATAACAATTTTCAACGCCGTTTTGTCCAGCTTTTTCAAAATCTTTTTATCTTGTCCCGTCACCGGCAGTTGACCCGTTCCTGCGCCCGTTTCTCACAGGCTATTATGTCCCACGACCGCCGCTCACCGAACGAAGAATTAACCCCGCGCTTGGTTTTTATGTGCAATACCTGCGGCGTAACTTCGGGCGAGGTATAATTGTTTACACCTATACAGCTATCAGTATAGCATTTTAAGCTCCTTGTCATAAGCCTCTTGCAAACTGTAAAAGGTTCCTTTTGCCACAATTTCATCCTCCTCTGGCGTACAAGCCGTTAACGACCCAACTCCGAATAGCATTAACGCAACGACCGCTATTACTTTCATTTTTTTGACCATAATATATCTCCTTTCTTTGGAAATGTTATCCTTTTCCTTGACGAAACAAACTCACTTTTTAAATTTTCATTCTTTCATTTCCCCTTTCATATAATTAACAATTTGCTAAAGAGTATAGTAATTTCAATATAAATATACTACCCCTACACTTATAGAACAATCAAATCATTCATTATTCTTGGTAAAATTTACACTTATTGGAAAATGAAAGAAATTTAAATCAACATATCGTTCTCTATATTAAAATATGCACTTACTAAGCAAAAAAAATCCCCTATTCCTAGAAGAGTTCCTGTTTATATCTTAAAGTTATTTATCATCTGGTAATCACCAAGTTTCATATCCCCAATGTAATTTAATATTTCAGCTAACTTTTTATTTCTTTTTTCAACAGTTGATCCAAGTTTGTTTGAGTTAACATCAATATCATCAAATAAGCCTGTGAAGTCATTTTCAGATTCAGTGCCTTTTGCAGATTCCTCAATATGCTTAAACACTCTTTCAAGAGTTTCATTTAAATTTTCATCATTATAGGCATTTGCTCTAACATTACAAAACAGTTCAGATGGAAGTATAAAGAATCCTTTTGAACTTACTAATCCTTCTCTAGCAACTTCAGCCTCAGCATCAGATAATTTTGCATAATCGAATGATTTATTACCTGCTTCAATTTCACCTTTATTAATGTATGAAGTAAGATTTTCAGAAATATAACGATAAAACATTATACCTAACACATATTGCTTAAAATCCCATCCATCTACTGAACCACGTAATTCATTTGCGATATTCCAAATTGAACGATGTAATTCTTCTCTTTCTTGTCCTTTGTGAACTTTATTATCCATTATTCTTTCTCCTCCAAATCAATATTATTTGTTTTACACAGTTCAACAATTTTTCTCTTTATTTTAATCGTTGGCTCATGTTTCCCAGTTTCCCATCTATTAATAGATGCAAATGAAACATTAAGCAAGTCAGCAAATTCTTGTTGAGATAAAATTAGTTTTACTCTTAATTCTTTCACTAGTCGTTGGTAATCCATAGTTACCTCCTATAATATATGTTTATATCTACTCATGATTATAACACTTTTTTATCAAATAGTCCATAAAATGTAAAAATAATTCCCTTTTTTTATTCGTTTTATCTCAAATCGTTAAAAAGTACCCTAATCGTTAAAAAGTTGGGTAAACGTTAAAAAGTAGCCTAATCGTTAAAAAGTTGATTAGAAAATAAAAAAGAGACCTATAAATAGCCTAAATTAAGACTTCTATAGGTCTCCTTAAAACTGGCGGATAGGAGGTTTTTCCCTTTCCGCCAGCAAAAATAAAAGGTTTGACGTTGTATCAAACCTATGCATTCAATATGGTACACCTTTAGGGACTCGAACCCTAGACCCAATGATTAAGAGTCATTTGCTCTACCAACTGAGCTAAAGGTGCATCGCGTTATATATTTTAACAAAAAGCGCCGATTTTGGCAAGATTTTTGATAATGAAATATTTGACAAACCCCTCGCAAGGGTTGTTATGCAATAAATAAAACTAAGGAAATAAAGCTATGACGAAAAGCATGCAAATAAAAAACAATCAACTTTATTTGGGAAAATTTCCGCTTTCTGATCTTGTGAGAAAGTATCAGACGCCCCTCATGGTTTTTGATTGGGCTCATATAAGGGAGCGGATGAACGAATTTACCGAGTATACGAAAAGTTCTCTTTTTTCGACGCGACTTGTTTATGCATCGAAAGCCTTCCTTGCGCCTTATTTTTGTGTTTTGATGAAAGAAGCGGGCTGGTGGATTGATGCGACCAGCGGGGGTGATTTGTATATTATTGAACAAAGCGGTTTTCCGCTTTCCCGGGTTGTCTTTCACGGCAACAACAAATCGACCGAAGAGCTGAAAGTTGCGGTAACAAAAGGGGTCGGCATTATTGTGGTCGACCACATCGAAGAATTGCGAAAAATCGTGCAGCTGGCAACTCAATATCGCTCTGAAGTCAACACGATGTTGCGGATTAATCCCGGCATTGAAGCGCATACCCATTATTACATTCAAACTTCGCTTTTATCCAGCAAATTCGGTTTAAGCATCGAAGACGCGCAGGGTTTAGAGGAAATCATGCAAATTTATTTGCATAACCCGATGGTTCGTCTTTTGGGTTTTCATGCCCATATCGGTTCGCAGATTATCGATGTCAAACCTTTTGTTGCCTGTGCCCGACAAATGCTGGAATTTTCTCATCATACGGAAAAACTTTATCATTATCCGCTCCGGCACCTGAATTTGGGCGGAGGATTCGGAATCCGTTATACCGATGAAGAAATCGATTACGGGAGATTATTGAGTTTATTGTTGAATGAAATCAACGCCAACCTCTTAAGTCTATCCTATCAATTGGATGCGCTGTATTTTGAACCTGGACGGGCCATCGTGGGAGAAGCGGGAACGACTCTTTATACCGTGGATTATGTCAAATCTATTTGGGGAGGCAAAAAATACCTCTTTATCGACGGGGGTATGACCGATAATATCCGTACTGCTTTATATCAGGCCAAGTACCGGGTTGCTAATGTGAATACCGCGGTTTCGGAAAAAATGATCATTGCCGACGTGGTTGGCAAATGTTGCGAATCCGGGGATATTATTGCCCAGGATGTGGAAATTCCTTTTCCTGACCAAGGGGATGTCTTGGCGGTTTTTTCCACCGGTGCCTATTGTTATCCGATGGCCATGAATTATAACGGTGCCTTAAGACCCGCAGTAATTGTGGTGGATGGTGACCAAATCGAAGAGGTTTGCCGAAGAGAAACGTATCAGGATTTAGAAAAATTGTTCACGAAAAAATAATACTTTTAAAAAACGTTTTTTGGAGAAACACTATTCAAAAAGTGTTTTTTCTTGCTTGACAAGAGTAGTATGAAGATGTATAATATTATTAGCACTTTATGGTAACGAGTGCTAAGGAGGTAATATTATGGAAATAATCGACTATAGCAAAGATGAAAACGTCCTTGCCAAATTCGGTCGCGATGTTACGCAAGCTGTGCGTGAAGGTAAAGTCGATCCGGTTATCGGTCGGGAAAACGAAATAATCCGTATCATCAAGATTCTTTCCCGCAAAACCAAAAACAATCCGCTCTTAATCGGCTTGCCGGGTGTCGGTAAAACCGCCATCATCGAAGGTCTGGCCGCCAGGATCGTCAAAGAAGATGTACCGACGACCCTTAAGAATACCCGTATTTACGAACTAGACATGGGAGCCTTGGTAGCAGGGGCCAAATACCGGGGCGAATTCGAAGAAAGATTAAAAGCTGTTTTGAAAAAAATCGCCGAAAGCGAAGGCCAAATAATTCTTTTCATCGACGAAATCCATTTAATCGTCGGAGCCGGAGCCGCCGAAGGTGCGCTTGATGCCGGAAACATGTTAAAGCCGATGTTGGCGCGGGGCGAACTCCACTGTATCGGTGCGACGACCTTAAACGAATATCGCAAATACATCGAAAAAGACAGCGCGCTTGATCGCCGTTTCCAACGGATTTTGATCGAAGAACCGACGGTCGAAGATTCAATCAGTATTTTGCGGGGTTTGAAAGAACGGTTTGAAGCCCATCACGGTGTCCATATCAGCGACGGTGCGATTGTCGCAAGCGTCATGCTTTCAAACCGCTACATTACCGACCGGTATTTACCCGATAAAGCCATCGATTTAATCGATGAAGCGTGCGCTGCCATCCGGACCGAACTTGATTCGATGCCGATGGAACTCGATTTGCTCAAACGACAGATTATGCAACTCGAAATCGAAAAAAACGCTCTGGCCAAAGAAAAGGATGTCCTGAGCAAAGACCGTTTGAATTTAATCGAACAGGAACTATCGGAAAAATACGAACAGGAAAAGAAACTTAACGATCAATGGATGAAAGAAAAAAAGGAGCTCGAAGAACTCAAAAACAAACAGAAACAATTGGAACGGATGCGTTTTGAGTACGAACAAGCCTTAAACCGGGCCGATTATGCGGAAGCGGCGCGGTTGCAATACGGAACAATCCCCGCCTTGGAAAAAGAGATTGCGGAAGCGCAAGCCAATAACCGGGAAAAACGCTTGTTGTCGGAAGTCGTGACCGAAAACGAGATTGCGGAAATCGTGGCGAAAGCGACGAATATTCCGGTAGCCAAACTGGTGCAGGGCGACCGCGAAAAACTTTTGCATCTGGAAGATACCCTAAAAAAACGCGTCATCGGTCAGGATCATGCCATCGAACTCGTCAGCAACGCCATCATCCGGCAGCGGGCAGGCATCAAAGACGACAAAAAACCAATCGGTTCGTTTTTGTTCCTCGGTCCGACCGGTGTCGGCAAAACCGAAGTCAGCAAAAGTCTTGCGGAAGCTTTGTTTGACAGCGAAAACCACATCGTGCGCATCGACATGAGCGAATACATGGAAAGCCATTCGGTTGCCCGTTTGATTGGCGCGCCTCCAGGTTACGTCGGTTATGACGAAGGTGGGCAGCTGACCGAAGCGGTCAGACGCCGCCCTTATTCGATCGTTTTGTTCGATGAAATCGAAAAAGCCCATCGGGACATTTTCAATGTCTTGTTGCAGGTTTTGGACGACGGACGGATTACCGATTCGCAGGGCCGAACAGTTAATTTTAAAAATACCATCATTATCATGACTTCCAATATCGGCAGCGAATATTTGCTTAACAATGATCCCGATGCCAAAAACAAAGTCATGGAATTGGTACGGCATCATTTCAAACCGGAATTTCTGAACAGAATCGACGAAATCGTCATGTTCAATCCGCTTTCGAAAGATGTTCAAAAGCATATCACGCAAAAAATGCTTAACGATTTGCGCGAACGGATTGCCAAAAACGGCATCAATATTACGTTTGCGCCGTCGGTGGTCGAAGAAGTGCTGCGTCAAAGCTACAACACAACTTACGGGGCTCGGCCGATTTTGCGTTATATCCAACGGGAAATCGAAACGATGCTGGCGAAAAAGATTATTGCATCCGAAATCGCGCCGCACAAACCTTATTTGTTGGAATTTGAAGGCGATTGGAAATTGTCGCTGCTTAACCAATAAACGATCGATTATTCATCCTACTTTTGCAAGGGAAAATGATTTTTGTTTTCCCTTTTCTTTTTTTATGCTATAATAGTAGGGATAAATTATCAGAGAGGACGATAAAATGAAAAAGAGTTCCCTTTTAATTTCGCTTTTCATTTTCGTTTTGGCAATTTATGCCGTCTTACTCACTGTATTTGGCAATAAAGAATGGGAAGGCAGCTATGCCATCATTTTCAATGCCTTGCATACGGTCAATATTATTGCGACCATTATTATCATGCTGACCATCCTAAGCAAAAACGATAACAGCCAGCGAAAAGTAATTTGGCTTGCCATCATGATTCTGATACCGATTTATGGTATTTTTATCTATCTGATTGTGGCGCGCGATTACAAAACGAAATTTATCCAACTCGATCGTCCTAAAATTAAAGATAAAACCTTTTTGTTGCATGAACCCGGTGTCGATATCGATTTACCCGCTCACGATATTTTCGGTTATGCCCACCGGCTGAGCGGCCGGACGCCTTATGAAGGCGACACCAAAACCAAAGTACTGACGAACGGCGATATGTTTTTTCCAGAACTGTTAAAACGCTTAAGCGAAGCCAAAGATTCCATTTATATGGCTTTTTATATCATCAAACGCGATTTGATTTCGCGTGAGATTATGGAAATCCTTAAGGAAAAAGCCCAAAAGGGCGTTAAAGTCTATCTAATTTACGACCTTGTAGGTTCGAAATGGTTTCGGGGGAAACTGGTCAACGAGCTGAAAAGCGCGGGTGCCCATGTCGTGCCGTTCGAACGGCTGACTCCCCTGCATTTCTTCAATGCTATCAATTTCCGCTATCACCGAAAACTCACGATAGTGGACGGAAAAGTCGGCTTTATCGGGGGTTTAAATATCGGCAACGAATACAATCACAAAAGCCGGAGGTTCGGCTTTTGGCGCGATACCCATCTGTTGGTGGAAGGCAGGGGCGTAATCAGTTTAACCAATATCTTTATCAAAGACTGGTATTTTGCCACCGGTAAATGGTTGGATACGACTTACCATTACGAAAAAGTAAAAGAACGGGGCAAGGTAGTCGTGTTGGAATCAGGTCCCGATTACGAAGAACCGATTATTAAGCAAGTGTATTTCAAGATGATTACCGATGCGAAAAAAAGCATCAAAATCACGACCCCTTATTTGATGTTGGAACCCGAAATGCTTTATGCTTTGCAAACGGCTGCCGAATCCGGAATCAGCGTGACCATCCTAGTTCCGGGTAAACCCGATAAGTTTTGGGTCAACCAGGCCACCAAATCGTATTACGAAGTATTGTTGCAAAAAGGCGTGGAAATATACGAGTACACCAATGTTTTTGTTCATTCCAAAGTGTTGATTATCGACGACAAAATCGCTTCGGTCGGCAGCGTCAATTTTGACCCCCGCAGTTTCAATATCAATTTCGAAGCCACGGTCTTAATCGAAAATGCGAGCGTAAAAGATTTGGTCCACGATTTTGCGCAGGATTTATCGAAGTCGACCCGGATTGAACTAACCGAGTGGCGCAAACGCTCTTTAATCAACAAAATATTCCAGGGGTTTGCCAATCTTTTTACGCCCTTATTATAACGGTTTATGGTATAATACTGGCATTTAGGAGGATTTTTTCATGGAAAAAACTTTCGAAAATATTCCGAGTTTCGAAGTCGATCATACCAAGCTCATTCCCGGATTATATGTTTCCCGGATTGACAAGGTAGGAAAAGAAGTAATAACGACCTATGATATTCGCCTGGTACGTCCGAACCAAGGTTTGGAGTTTTCAACCGGCGCCATGCATGCCCTTGAACATTTGGGGGCTTATTATTTGCGCAATCAACCGGATGTCAAAGAAAAAATCATTTATTTCGGTCCGATGGGTTGCCGTACCGGTTTTTATTTGGTGATGGCAGGCTACTATGAACCGCTTGAACTGGTTCCGTTATTGCGCTCTGCCTTTAACTATATTACCCAATACAACGGAGTTGTTCCGGGCGCCACGGAAAAAGAGTGCGGCAATTACCGAGATATGAATTTGGCCGAAGCCAAAGCTTATGCGAAAAAGTATCTTGAGGAATTTTTGCTTAATCCGACAGCACGCCAAACGGAATATCCCCGCTAAGAGGTTAATATGTTAGGGACAATCGTTAATGGTATTGCGGTGGTAATCGGTTCGGGTTTGGGATTAATTGCCCAAAAATTTCTGAAAAAAATCGATGCAAAACCCCTGCTGCAGGTTATCGGCATTTTTGTCGCCTTAATCGGTTTGACCGGCGTCTTGAAAAATATGCTTTTTGTCGATCAGGGCGTTTTGGAAAGCCGCTACGAGTTGGAGGTGCTCATCAATTTGGTGCTCGGCACCATTTTAGGCCAATTGCTTAAATTGGACGATCGGGTAACCAGGTTTAGCGAAAAACTGGCCTCCCGGTGGGGCGGAAGCGCTTTTTCGGAAGGTTTAATCAGTGCTTCGCTAATTTTTTGCGTCGGCGCGATGGCCATCATCGGTACGACCGAATCGGTTCTCGGCCGCCACGAAATCTTGTTTTTGAAGGCCGTCATTGACGGAGTAACCGCCTTTATTTTAACGGTAACCATCGGTTTCGGGGTAATCTTTGCTTCGCTTTCCGTGTTGGTTTATCAGGGGATTATTGCCGGGCTTTGTTTGGTGGCTTATGATTATTTGACCGATCCGGTTTTTTATCAGCCGTTTGCCATTTTGGGGTATATCATGGTAATTTGCATCGGTTGGAACTTTTTGTCCGAAAAGAAGATCAAAACCGTCAATATGCTTCCGGCTTTGCTTTTTTCTATCATCTCTTACATTTTGGGAAGAATATTCTAGAAGTGGTTGTTTATGGAACAGGAAACCAAAAAAAAAATTACGCCAGCGGTTATTTCTGGCATATTCATTGTAATATTCGTTGTTTTGATGGTTTACGGAACCGTCAAACTTTGGCCCTATGTTAAAGCCTTGGAAAATACCCAAAAACAAATCGAATTTCGCGCCTGGATTGATTCTTTCCGTTGGTGGGGGCTATTGATTATGATTGGTCTTCAGGTTTTGCAGGTGGTCATCGCCTTTTTGCCCGGGGAAGTTGTCGAAGTTGTCATGGGGATGATGTACGGAGTAATCGGGGGCATCATCGTCTGTTGGATCGGTCTTGCGATTGCCACGGTCATCATCTATTATTTGGTGCGCTTGCTCGGTAAACCGATTATCAATCTGTTTGTGAGCGAAAAGAATGCGGAGAAGTTTAAATTTATCAAAAGCGCCAAACAGGCGGAAGCATTGTTTTTGTTTGCCTTTCTTTTACCCGGCACTCCGAAAGATGTATTGATTTATTTGGGACCGGCGACATCGGTCAAGCTGCACCGCTTCCTGATTATTTCTTTAATCGGCAGAATTCCTTCGCTGCTATTGTCGACTCTAATTGGCCATCATCTGATTAGCGGCCAGTTCACCCATTCGCTTACTTATACGATTATTACGATTGTGCTTGCGGTCGTGGGAATTATCTTTTACCGTCCGATTATCACTTTTTTGGAAACCAAAGTCTTAAGAAATAAAGCATAAACCATTAGGAAACACAGAAAGGATGATACGGGATGATTAATTTTGATTTTTATTCACCGACGAAAATTTTCTTCGGCCGAAACCGGGAAAGCGAAATCGGCCGGATTATTAAACAATATGGCTTTAAGAAAGTTTTGTTGCATTACGGTCAAAGTTCGATTAAAAAAAGCGGTTTGTACGACCGAATCGTTTCTTCCCTTAAGGAACAAGGTATTGCGTTTGTGGAACTGGGAGGAGTCGAACCGAATCCCAAAGTTTCCTTGGTAAGGAAAGCCATCCAACTTGCCAAAGCCGAACAAGTGGATTTGGTGCTTGCGGTGGGAGGGGGATCCGTTATCGATTCCAGCAAAGCCACGGCGGTCGGCGCCTGCACGGACGAAGATATTTGGCGCTTCAGCTTGCATGAATTAACTCCCCAAAAAGCGCTGCCGGTCGGGGTAATTTTAACCATCAGCGCCGCGGGAAGCGAACTAAGCAATTCCTGCGTGCTGACGAATTCTGATAATTGGTTAAAACGCGGGTTTAACAGCGATATTATCCGTCCGCTTTTTGCGGTCATGAATCCGGAACTGACTTTCTCGGTTTCCCGCTACCAGACGGGCTGCGGAATCGTGGATATTATGATGCATACTTTGGAACGTTATTTTACTGATACTTCCGATATGGAACTAGCCAGTCATTTGGCGGAAGGTCTTTTGAAAGCGGTAATGAAAGCCGGCAAAAAAGCGATTGCCGACCCGAACGATTACGAAGCTCGGGCAACTTTGATGCTTGCGAGCAGTTTCTCCCATAACGGTTTGACAGGATTGGGAGGAAAACTCTATTTTACCGTGCACCGTTTGGAACATGAAATAAGCGGTATGTTTGACCGGGTTGCGCACGGTGCGGGGCTTGCGGTCTTGTTCCCGGCGTGGGCCAAATATGTTTACCGCCATTTTACCGCCCGCTTTGCCCGTTTTGCTTATCAGGTTATGGATGTAAGCAAAAGTTTAACAGAGGAAGAAGCCGCTTACGAAGGAATTATCCGTCTGGAAGCATATTTCCGGCAAATTGGCATGCCGGTTCGTTTAAGCGAACTTGACATCGACGAAACCAGTTTTGAAAAAATGGCCGAAAAAGCTTTGGGCCAGAATGATACATTAAACGGTATCATTCCTTTAAACAAGAATCAAATAATCGAAATTTTTGAAATTGCAAAATAGAAATCGAGGATGAAAAAATGACTATCACACCCCTAATAGTTGGACAATTTGAAGTGCGTTTGCTCGACAAAACTAATCCGAAAGAGCTTGAAGATGTCCAACGGATGCGCTACCAAGAAATTGTGCTCGAATACAATAAAGATAACTTAAACGAAAAAGGTACCGATTACAGTCCGTACGACCAATACTGCGATCATATCATTGCCATCGACAAAGAAACCAATGAAATTGTCGGTACTTACCGGGTGATGCAAAAACACCATGTCGAACCGCTAGGGGGGTTTTTAACGGAAGAGGAATACGACATCACGGCTTTAAAACAATCGCCTTATCCGATTTTGGAATTGGGACGGGCGGTGGTAAAAAAAGAGTATCGCGGAAGTATTGTCTTAAAATTGATTTGGAAGTTTTTGCTTCAGTATGTGGAAGCCAATCAAATCCGTTTCCTTTTCGGAACCGCCAGTTTCCACGGCACAGATCCAACGGTTTATCAAAACGGTCTGGCATTCTTATATCACAACTTTTTAATCGATAACGAATATTGTCCGAAAGCTATCGGCGAAACCTCGGGACCGATGAATCGGTTGGGATTGGCGGAAGTTGACCCTCAAAAAGCCTTGGAGGAAATTCCCCCATTGATTAAAGGGTATTTGGCTATGGGGGCCAAAGTCGGCAACGGTTATTTTGTGGACATTCCCTTTAATTCGGTAGATGTTTTTATTTTTTTGGATTTATTAAATTTCAATGAAACCTTTGTTAAACGTTTAATTAAGTAAAAAACTAATGTGGAGGGAAATATGAAGAAAAAAGTACGTTCATTTTGGCAAGAGTTTAAGACTTTTATCATGAGAGGAAGTATTATTGATCTTTCGGTCGGTATCGTAGTCGGCGGTGCTTTTACCTCGATTGTCAAATCACTAACCAATGATATTTTGATGCCGTTTATCGGTGCCCTTTTGGGCGGGATCGATTTTTCCGGATTAAGATTCGGATTATGGAATTCCAAACCGATTATCGACAACGGTGTTCAGGTTCTCGATGAATACGGTCAACCAGCCTTAACTTCAGCAATCTACTACGGCCGTTTCCTTCAAGCGGTGCTCGACTTCCTTATTATCGCATTCGTAGTCTTTATTTTAATCAAAATAATCAACACTTTGCATCGCAAAGTCGAAGAATTGCGCAAAAAAGAAGAAGCCGAAAAGAAAGAAGCCGAAGCGGAAACTCAAAAAGCCCAACCGGAACCTGCCGATATTGTCTTGTTAAAAGAAATCCGCGATTTGCTTAAAGAAGGAAAAGAATAAAGTCAGCTAAAAACAAATCCAAAAAAATTAAAAGCAAACACCATTTTTCTCGGTTTGACCAAAACAACCGGTAAAAATGGTGTTTTTGTTTTGTTTGAAAAAAATCGATTTTTTTAGTATAATGAAATAAGAAAAGAGGAATGGCGATGAAAGAGACATACATTTTAGCAATCGATCAAGGAACGACGAGTACAAGATCAATTATTTTTAATCGCAAAGGCCAAATCATGGCCAGTTCCCAAATGGAAATCGCCCAAATCTGTCCCAATAACGGATGGGTCGAACAAAACCCGGAAGAAATCTTCGAAACGGTTATTCAAACAATCAAAGATGCCCTAAACCAAGCCCATCTGTCCATTGAATCCATCGAAGCGCTGGGCATAACCAACCAAAGGGAAACAACCATTCTCTGGGATAAAATTACCGGAAAGCCGCTTTATCATGCCATCGTCTGGCAATCGCGGCAATCGACGGCGATTTGCGAGGAGTGGATTAGCAAAGGGTACCAAAAAACCGTCCACCAAAAAACCGGCTTGATGATTAACCCTTACTTTTCCGCAAGCAAAATCCGCTGGATTTTGGATCATGTACCGGGCAGCAGTGAAAAAGCCAAAAGAGGCGAAATCCTGTTCGGGACCGTCGAAACGTATCTGCTTTGGCGTCTGACGAAAGGAAAACACCATATTACCGATTATTCCAACGCTTCGCGCACGATGGTCTTCAATATCAATACGTTGAACTGGGACGAGGAATTGCTTGCCTTATTTGATTTCCCGCTCAGCTTATTCCCCCAAGTCGTCGATAGCGCTTGTTTGGTGGGGGGTGCGGATGGACTAAGGGAATTTTTTCCGAATGCTCAAGTAAAAATCGCTTCCCTCGTCGGCGACCAGCAGGCGGCCTTGTTCGGCCAATGTTGTTTCGACAAAGGCTCCATCAAAAGCACTTACGGCACCGGCTGTTTTATCCTGATGAATACGAAAGAAGTGCCGATTTATTCCCAAGCCGGACTTTTGACTACCATTGCCTGGGGCATCAACGGAAAAATCGAGTATGCCCTGGAAGGTTCGGTGTTTGTGGCGGGGGCGGCGGTTCAGTGGTTAAGAGACGGACTGAAGTTTTTTCCCAAATCGAGCGATTGCGAAGAATACCTGCAAAAAAATCCCGATAGCGGCGGCGTCTACATGGTTCCGGCTTTTGTCGGTTTGGGAACCCCTTACTGGGACAACGATGCCAGAGGTGCGATTTTCGGTCTGACCCGCGCAACCACCAAAGAAAATGTGATTGCGGCGGTGATTGAAGGAATCGCCTATCAGGCCAAAGACGTCATGGATGTCATGAAAAAAGAAGCCGGCTTCGACATTCAGTATTTGGGTGTTGACGGCGGAGCTAGCGTCAACAATTTCCTCATGCAATTTCAGGCCGATTTGCTGAACGTGAAATTGGTTCGGCCGCGCTGTCTGGAAACAACCGCTCTCGGAGCGTTCTATTTGGCCGCTCTTGCCATCGGGTGGTTTAAATCAACCGAAGAAATCAAAAAATACCATCAGGTGGACAGGCTTTTCCTAAGTCATATGACAGAAGAAGAACGGGAAAGACGCCTGAAGGGCTGGCAAAAAGCCGTCCAAGCGACCCTGACCTTTAAATAAAATTATTATATTAAAAGTAGAAAAACAGAAAAAAGAGTATAATAAAATTGATTTGAAAATGATAAAACATATAGGAGGTTAATAATGGGATTATTTAGTGCTTTAAAACGCCAATTATTGAAAGTTATCGAATGGAAAGACGATTCTACCGATACCATCGTTTATCGTTATCCGATGGAAGACCGGGTAGAAATAATGAACGGCTGCCAATTGATTGTCGGTCCGGCCCAAACCGCAATCCTCGTCAAAGAAGGACAGATTGCCGATGTTTACGGCCCGGGACTTCACAAATTGGAAACCAAAAACATGCCGATTTTGACCAGTCTTGCCTCTTGGAAATACGGCTTTGATTCTCCTTTCAAAGCAGACGTCTACTATGTCAATACCAAGCAGTTTATCAACCAGACTTGGGGCACAACCAATCCGGTAATGATGCGGGACAGAGATTTCGGAATGATTCGCGTTCGCGCGCACGGAAAATTCTCCTTTAGAGTCAGCGATCCGGCCGTGTTGATGCGCGAAATTTTCGGCACCAACCGCGATTATCGCACAGCCAGCTTAATCGGTCATTTCCGTTCCATCGTCGTCAGTTCGTTTGCGGATGCATTGGGCGAAGCCAATATTCCCGCTTTGGATATTGCGGCCAAATACCGTGAACTGGCGGATGTTTTGATTCAGACATCCAAAGACGATTTTGCCAAAATGGGAATTTCCGTCGAAAGCTTATACATCGAGAACGTTTCGCTTCCTCAGGAAGTCGAACAAGCCATCGACAAACGGACCTCGGTCGGTGTTATGGGCGACAAAATGCAATCGTTCATGCAATATCAAACCGCCGAAGCCATACGCGATGCGGCTAAAAACGAAGGGGGCGTAGCCGGTGCCGGTGTAGGCCTCGGAGCCGGTCTCGGTATGGGTCAAATGTTTGCGGAAGCAATGAAAACCGCAAAAGACGAACCGAAACCGACCGAAGTAGCCAAAGTCGCCTGCAGCAAATGCGGCAAAATGATTCCGGCCGATGCCAAATTCTGTCCGGAATGCGGGGAAAAACGTCCGGAAAAGAAATTTTGCGTAAAATGCGGCAAACCGATGCCTGCCAGCGCCAATTTCTGTCCAGAATGCGGAACCAAAGTCGGAAACTAAAGGGATGCTAGCATGGATAATCAAAAGCAAGCTTTTGAAGAAGAACTGAAAGCCGAAAACGAAGTATTTAAATGTCCGGGGTGCGGGGCCAATTTAACCTTTGAACCGGAACAAGAAGAACTAACTTGCCAATACTGCGATTATCATGTGCGCTTAAAAGGAACTTCTTCCCAACAGGAATTTGACTTTTTTGGCGCGGAGGATGTAAAGAACACCTGGAATAACGAAATGAAAATCCTCCATTGCCAAAACTGCGGTGCCAACAATGTGGTGGAAAAGAAAATCATTTCGTACGAATGCCCGTTCTGCGGCACTGCCCAAGTAACGGACAGCGAAGAACTTCCCGGGCTTCGTCCTCAAAGAGTCTTGCCATTTTCGGTTAATAAAGAAACAACCATCAAATTATATCAAAATTGGATTAAGCGACGCTTTTTCGCTCCCAAAAAATTAAAGAAAGATATTCCGAATGCCAAAATCAACGGCGTGTATTTACCGGTTTGGACTTATGATGCGGAGACATTTACTTCGTACCGGGGCCGTTTGGGAAAACGGTATACGAGAACGGTCGGAACGGGCAAAAACCGACGGGTGGTTACGGAAATCAGATATTTCAGTATTTCGGGAACCAAATACGTTTCGTTTGACGATATCGTTGTCAGCGCCAGCCGAAAAATATCCCAAGGCCAAATAACGCAACTTCAGCCTTTCAATACCAACTCGTCTTATTTGTATGATCCGCGGTATTTGTCGGGCTTTTCGGCCGAACATTACGATATTTCGTTAAAAGAAGGTTTCAACAAAGCCAAAGAAATTGCCAAAAAACGGATTGAACAGCTTATTTTGGCGCGTTATAATTACGATGTGGTTAGTTATTTGCATACCAATACGACTTACGACCAAGTCAAATACAAGTATGTTTTGATTCCGGTTTGGATTTGTTCCTTTGATTACAACAAAAAGACCTATCGCTATTATGTCAACGGGGAAACCGGACGCTTGGTCGGATCGGCACCGGTGTCGGTAGGACGCGTCTTGTTGATTGTCTTCCTTGTTTTGGCCGTCATAGCTTTGATTGTAATCTTATTTATGAGTTTTGGCACGACTTCTTATTATCCTTATCCGTAAAAATCAAACCAAGGCCCTTAAAACCTTGGTTTCTTTTTAAAGATTTGATATTACCCAGCCCCCAAAAAAATTAAAGCAAGAAAGGAGAGAATCGGTTGTCATAACCGAAGGAATAACCATGGATGCACGGATTGAACATATCATCAAAGAAGCTTTAAAGGAAGATGGTTATGATAACGATGTAACCACCAAAGCGGTCTTACCGAACAATTTTGTTTTGACCGGCCAATTTATCGCCAAAGCCAGCGGCGTGGTATCGGGAGTTGAAGCAGCCGGAGGAGTCTTCCAATACATCAATTCCAAAATCAAAGTCGAAATTTTACGGAAAAGCGGTTCCTATGTCAATCGTGGTACCGTTATCGCTTATGTGCAGGGACCAATCAAGGATATCCTGCGGGGAGAACAGGTGGCCTTAAATATTTTCCAAAGGATGAGTGGGATTGCGACAGAAACCAATAAATTTGTTCAGGAACTCCATGGTACCGGCTGTGCGATTCTTGGGACCAGAAATACGACTCCGCTTCTAAGAGCCTTGGAAAAACAGGCCGTTATCGACGGGGGCGGACAAGCTGACCGTTTAAATCTGAGCGACCGGATAGTAATTACCGCCAATCATGTTGCGGCGGTGGGGGGAGTGAAAAATGCGGCCGAACTAGCCGCAAGCAACAATACCCTAAATCTGATAATTGAAGTAGAAGTGGAAAACGAAGCCGAAATGCTCGCAGCGCTCGATTCGCCGTGCGACTCAATAATCCTTTCCAACATGACCAACGAAGAACTTACGCGAATGGTCGTACTAAACCAAGGTCGGAAAAAACTAATCGCCCAATGCAATCCGACCTTAAAAAGCGTCCGCAGCATCGCCTTAACCGGCGTCGATTATATTGCTTTGGATTCGATTACCAATTCCTGCAAAGCTTTGGATATTATTTTTAAAATTAGCAAACTCCGCTAAACAAACTTTTGCAAATGCAAACGTGTGTTAGAACAAACGTTTAAAGTTTACTCCCAAGATTCCGCCGAAAGTACCCGATGCCAAAAAAGCGAGATATTTAATCAATCGGTTCCAGGTGAAAGGATCTTTGGCAAACAGTTGGATGATTGCGACAATTACCACGACAATCAAGGCTGACGATAGCCCGGCTATCCAGCCTTTTTTTTGTTCGGTGTTGCCGCTGAAAAACCCGAGAACCAGGAAAAGTCCCAAACCGATTAAAAAAGTTGCAATCCGGAATTTATTGGGTTCGTTGGAAGCGTGTCCCAAATAAATCAGCAGAGTATAAATTAAAACGGTCGGGGTCAAAATAATCAGGAAAAGCAGAAGTTCTTTTGCCTTATTACGCAAAAGTTGCATAGTATCACCTATGGTATTTTATGAGACAAACTGTTTTTTTAGAAGGAGAATTGCATTGTGGAGTGGGATTTAATTAATGTCTTGTTGCGAACGCTGATCAGTTATGTGTTGTTAATCATCCTGATGAAATTTATGGGCAAGCGCGAAGTCGGTCAGTTGAGCCTGTTTGATGTCATGATTTTGCTTACCATCGTCGATATCATGGTGGTGGGAATCGAAAAATACGATTCGACCCTTTGGTTCAGTTTTTTACCGATGATTCTTTTGGCCTTAATCGAGAGGTTCCTCGGTTTTCTTTCGATACGGATACCCGTTTTGAGGCGCCTGTTGGACGGCAAGGAAGCAATTATTATCCAAAACGGAAAACTGCAAGTCAAAACGATGTTGAAAGAACGCTATAATATGGATGATCTGCTTTTGCATTTGCGCCAAAAAAATATCCGCAGTATCGAAGAAGTGGAGTATGCCATTTTGGAAACTAACGGCAGATTAAGCGTCTTCACCAAAGAAGAAAACACGGATGATATTTATCCGCTGCCGATTATCTTAAGCGGCAAACTGGTAAAGGAAAATCTATCGCCGGTGCAATTGGGCGAAGAGTGGGTCCGAAAAGAACTGAAAAACCACCAAATCGAAGATATTAAGGATGTCTATTGCGCTTTATACCAACAAGGAAAACTAAAAATCATCAAGTACGACAAAAAGTAAGTTATTATTGATGCAAGGGGTTAATATTTTTGGTAAAATAGTTTGTAGCAATTTACCGGAAGAGAGTGAAGAATATGACCGAAACAACAACCAAAATAATTAACCCCGCAACCTCCGAAGCTATCAGCGTCTACGGTTTGCCTTACTTTGCCCAGGAAAAGAAATACTATCGCTTTTCCGAAAAGGATATGGATACCGTGGCCGGAGTAAATCCGTTTTTGGCAACTTTGGCCAAACATCCGGCGGGCGGAATGCTTGCTTTTTACAGCGATACGACTTCGCTTAAACTCCATGCCAAACTGTCCGGAATCCTCCACATGGCGCATATGACGCATGTCGGGCAATCCGGTTTTGACCTTTATGTCGGCACCAAAAGGAGCAATCTTTCGTTTTTTTCCAGTACCAATTACAATATCAGTCTGAACGAATACGATATCGGGATGTTTAACCATTCCGTAAAAAGAAGAAGACTTTTTGTCATCGATTTGCCGCTTTATGCTTCGGTGGACAGTGTTGAACTGGAAATCGATTCCGAAGCTTTTGTCGAACCGGCCACCGACCTTTTTCCGAAAGGGCGGATTGTGGTTTACGGCACTTCGATTACCCAAGGGGGTTGCGCCAGCCGTCCCGGCATGGCCTATCCCGCCATTATTGCCCGCGAAATCGGCTACGAGTTCATCAATTACGGTTTTTCGGGCAGCGGTAAAGGCGAAAAAGCGATCGCGGAACTGGTGGCAAGCACCCAAGATGTCTCGATGTTTATTTTGGATTACGAAGGAAACGCTGACGAAAACCAAATTTTGGAAAATACTTTGGAACCGTTTGTGGCAACCATCCGGGAAAAATATCCGGCTGTGCCGATTTTAATCATCAGCAAAATCCGGATGGCCAAAGAAACCCATTTTTTGGAAAAACTCAACCATGCCTTGAAAATGTCCCGTTTTCAGGCCGGTTTTGTCCAAAAACAAAGGGAATCGGGCGATGCCAACATTTATTTTCTTGATGGCAAGAACCTGCTCCTTCCGCTTCAGCACGAAGCAACGGTCGACGGAATCCATCCGACCGATTTGGGCTTCTACTTTATGGCCAACCGGATTATGAAAAAAATCTTGTCGATAATTGAGAATTAATGTCAAATGCTACTCATAGGCACCGAAAAATTAGTATTTTATTTGCCACGGTGAAAATTTCCCGTTATAATACTAATGAAGGAGGTAAAAATGAATTTTGACGATAAAAATTCTTTCGTCTCATTGGACATTAAGAACGAAGAGTTGCCCGCTTATGTTATTGAATTAATCCTTACCAGCCATGAGTTAGCTAAACAACTTGATATTATCCGATTTAACTATGAAAGAACCATTGGAAAAATTTCTTTGGAATGTATTCAATTATTTCTAGAATTAAATCGATTAGATAAAATAGTTTCCGAAAACGAAAAATCGAACAAATTGTTTTCGCGAAAAGCCTATCCAGGCGTTTCAAGTGAAGAGTTTAACCGACAACTGATGCAAAAAATCCAACTTATCCAAAACAATCATCAGGAAGTAATTAACAATTTTGCTTGTCAAGCATTGAGCAATGAGCAATTGCAGAGCTTAAATGAGAGCTATCGCTCCATTATTTCCCGGATCAATCCCGATCTCAATCCGACGGTTTCTGAGGAATTGGTGGAATTATGGCACCAGGCAGAAAGTTATTTCGTAGAAAATAACTTAGATGGTATTAAAACAATCGAAAACCAAATTCAGGCAATCAGACCGGCATTAGATACAATCGACGAACCCAACCGAAAAACGGAAATCTATTCCCACTTGCGAAAATATGCGCAAAACTTAAAAGATGAAATTGCGCTTCTGAGCGATCCCAGTTATCATCCTTTTTGGATTGACATGCTAAACGAAGAGCAGACAATCAGTGATATTAATAATCAGATTGATTTATTCCGTACTATGATTACCGAATTAAATAACAAGATTAATTCAATATCCAGATTAAATCCTAGGTTGACCTAGGATTTTTTTTGATTAGGCTTTCGATGGAAATAATTTTTAAATAAAAGGCAAAAAAGATAAAAAAGAGGGAAAGAAACAGTGCCTTAAGCAAAAACGAAAACGCGAAAAACCGGTTCAAAAATAAAGCAAAAGCGATAGTCGCACCGATTAATAAAATAGTGTTAAAGATTAACCGGACCTCGAAGCGGTATTTGGTAATAAGAAGAAGCTGGATTATGCTTGTTAAACCGCTCAACACCACGGTTGTCAAAATGGCATAAAAGATACTGTCCAAACCGATAAACGGCAACTTGGCAAAAAGCAGAATCAGCACAACCCGTAAAATATTAAAAACGGTCGATGTCAGAAAAAGCATTTTTGCTTTTCCCAAGGCTTGCAAAATCGCATTAACGGGAGCCTGAAGATAATAAAGAACAAAGACGAGCACAAACGGCCGCAAATAACTCGCACCTTCAGTGGTGTTGTAAATCAATTGCATAAATTCTGCCGGATATAAATAAAAAATAAACGAAAGCAAAAATCCCGGAACAAAGGAAAAAGCGAAACATTTGCGAATCAGATAACGAATGCTTTCGGTTTTTCCGAGCGAATGGTTTTCCGAAATATGGGGAATAACCGCCTGGGCAATCCCGAATGCCAAAAATGATCCCATGGTCATTAACGGTATGGTATAGGCATTGATAACCGTATAGCGTGTTTCGATAACCGTGTCGGGATAGCCCAAGGCAAGCAACACTCCCGTATAGCAAATCGGTTCCAAAAAATAAGTGAAACTGCCGATCAAACGCGATAAAGTGGTGGGAACGGTAACGGAAAGCACGGCATTTGTTTCTCCGGCCGTTTTTTCGAAGTGAACAGGCGGATGTTTCTTAAGCCGCCCAAGTAAAAAAAGAATGGAAAAGAGTTCTCCTGCCGATAAAGCCAAAAGCGTAAAAGTCGTGGCAAGAACGATACCATGAGGAAGAAGCAATACAATCATACCGATGCCGAAAGCCATCCGGGATAGTTGCTCAAGTAAAGTGGCTACAGCTGGTATGCTCATTTTTTTTAGGCCGGTATAATAGCCTTTCAGGATTTCGCTGATTCCGACCAGCGGAATCAAGAAAGCGGTCGACGAAAGCGGAAAAAAAAGCTTATCGTTGTTCAGCCAGCGATGGGCCAATGGGCGTAAAATTATTAACAAAATCAAAATGGCGCTCAAGGATACCAAACCCGAGATTTTAAGACTTTTCTTTAAAATCAACTTGGGAGAATATTGCCTGGTGATGAGGCTGGAAGCAATGAGTTTGCTCGTGGAAAGGTTTAAAGAAAAACCGGCCAAATTGAGGAAAAAAACCACGGTCGGAAAAGCCAAAATATAAAGGCTCATCCCTTCGGTGCCGAGAAGCCTCGTAATCAAAATCCGGTTTAAAAGCCCCAGGATTTTGATGACAAAACCGGTTAAAACAATAATCAAAGTGTTGAAAAAAAAGGTTTTGGTCGGTTTTTTTGAACTGTTTGGCATACCTTATTCCTCCGCTCTTAAAAGTCTATGCGAAAGTTTATCAAATTATCAACAGACCTTTCCGTAATTAATTGGGAAATTTCGTGCCTGATTTTGGACAAAAATTGTTTATTTCTTTACCATTCCTCTTTATAAAAAGCCAAAAAAATGATATAATGAAAGATAATAAAACGTATTAAGGAGTTATCACCATGGATTACAAACAATATATAGCCGATGTACCTGATTTTCCTATCAAGGATGTGTTGTTTCGCGACATTACGCCGTTAATGGCAAATGGCGAAGCTTTCGCCTCGGCTTGCGATGAAATCATCGCTTTTGCCAAAGCAAAAGGAGCCGACATCGTGGCTGGACCGGAATCGCGGGGTTTCATTTTCGGATGTCCGGTAGCGGCAGCTTTAAAAATCGGCTTTGTTCCGATTCGCAAACCAGGAAAATTACCGCGGGAAACTATCTCGCAAACATACGAACTGGAATACGGCACCAACACTTTATGCATGCATAAAGATGCCATCAAGCCGGGTATGAAAGTTATTATCATCGACGACTTGCTTGCCACCGGCGGTACCATTAAAGCTTCGATTGATTTGGTGGAAAAAAGCGGGGGCATCGTAGTCGGTTTGGCCTTTTTAATCGAATTGACCGATCTTAAAGGCCGCGAATTGTTGAAAGGCTACGATTTATTCACGATTATCAAATACTAATCATTGCTGTTTAAGCAATCTCCAAAGGAGGTGAGGGAAGTGGAAGCACCAAAAACGATTGACGATATTCTGAAAGTCGCGAGCGAATATTTACATGAAGAAAAAAACATCAATTTGATTCGGAAAGCTTACGATATTGCCATGGAAAAGCACCAGGGCCAGATGCGCCGTTCCGGGGAACCGTATGTTCAGCATCCCCTGGAAGTCGCTTATCTGTTAGCCACGCTTCATACGGGACCGTCGACGATAGCGGCCGGATTGGTTCACGATGTTTTGGAAGATACTGACATGGCCAAAGAAGAAATGGCGGAACGTCTGGGCAAAGATGTTGCGGATATCGTTGACGGCGTCACCAAAATCAGCAAGCTCAAATACATGACCATGGAAAGAGCCTTAGCCAGCGACCATCAGAAAATCTTACTGGCAATGGCCAAAGACATCCGGGTGGTGTTGGTCAAACTTGTCGACCGTTTGCATAATATGCGGACACTGGAATACCTCGCCCAGGATAAACGCCAAAAGATTGCCAAGGAAACGCTGGACTTATACGCTCCTTTGGCCCACCGTTTGGGGATGTATCGGCTGAAAGCCGAATTAGAAGATTTAAGTCTGAAATACCTTTCTCCGACCGAATATGAAGATATCGCCCATGCGATTCACGCCAAAAAAAGCGAACGCGAAGAAGATATCAACCAGATGATCAAAAAAATGCAAGCCATTTTGGATGAACATCAGGTCAAAAATTACGATATCAAAGGGCGCATCAAAAATATTTACAGTATCTACAAAAAAATCAGCGTCAAGGGTAAAACCATCGACGATATCTACGATTTGCTGGCCCTCAGAGTAATTGTGGAAACGGTGGAAGACTGTTACCGGGTTTTGGGTTTGGTGCATGCGGAATGGACGCCTCTGCCGATGCGGTTTAAGGATTATATCGCCGTGCCGAAATCCAACCTTTATCAATCGCTTCATACGACGGTTGTCGGCTACGAAGGCAAAATTTTCGAAATCCAAATCCGGACCTACGAAATGGACGAGATAGCGGAACTCGGGGTTGCCGCCCACTGGGCTTACAAAGAAAACAATCCGGGTTATACGCCGGAAAAAGAACAGCTGGAAATCGTCAACAAGCTGAAATGGTATCGTGATTTGTTGACTTATGTGGAAATGAGCCAAAATTCCGATCCGCTCGACAGTATTATCGAAGACATTTTCAGTGCCAATGTTTATATTTTTACCCCGAAAGGTGATGTCATCGATTTGCCGACCGGTTCGACCCCGCTCGATTTTGCCTATCGGATTCACACCGAAATCGGCAACAAAACCGTGGGGGCGATTGTCAACGGCAGAATCGTGCCGTTAAACTACAAACTGAAAACCGGCGATGTCGTCAATATCAAAACGAACAAAAACAGCCCCGGACCATCTCCGGAATGGGTAAAAATCGCCAAAACCTCCCATGCGCGCAATAAAATCAAATCGTTCTTCAACAAAATGCAAAGGGACAGTATTGTCGCTTTCGGGAAAGAAGAATTTGAAAAGCAATTGAAATTGATCAATCTTCCTTTAACCCATTTTGACGATAAAATCGTGAACGAATTTTTCGGCCGAAACAATATCACAACCCTGGAAGATTTGTTTTACGAAATCGGCAAGGGCATCATTTCGGCCAAAAGCGCTTTAAACCGTTTGCTCGGCAATTCCGATGTTAAGCTGGACGACGAAGCGGCGCTCAAGATGTATTCGGAAGCCGAAGAAAAACGCGCTTCCAGAAGAGCCCACAATAATGCTTACGGGATTGTCGTGGAAGGTCTCGACAAAGCGCAGCTGCGCCTCGGAAACTGCTGTCAGCCGGTTTACGGCGATCCGATTACCGGATACATTTCCAAAGGCAGCGGCATAATCGTTCACCGGGAAGGGTGTCCGAATATCAATAATGCGGATCAGGAACGGTTTATCAATATTTATTGGGACCATAATTTCAGCGGCCGCGTTTACGAAAGCACGATTCGCATCAATGCCATCGACCGTCCGAATTTGGTCGCCGAAATGATTAATATCATCAATACCACCAAAGGATCCATCATTTCGGTATCTTCCTCCAAAAACAAAGTGGGGGAATGTATCACGAAATTCAAGCTTCAGGTCGGCAACACCGACGAACTTAACCGCGTCATCGTGGCCCTGAGCAAATTAAGCGAAATTTACAATATCGAAAGGATTTTCAAATAATCATGAAAGTAGTAGTTCAACGCGTAAAGGAAGCAAGTTGCTTGGTCGATGGGCAGGTTGTATCCCAAATCGGTAAAGGTTATTTGCTTCTGGTCGGCTTTACCCACGGCGATTCGTTGGAAGAAGTCCGGAAAATGGCAAAAAAAATTGCCAATTTACGCATTTTCGAAGATGAAAACCAGAAAATGAACTTATCGATTCAGGCCGTTAAGGGTGAAATTCTTTCTGTATCCCAATTTACGTTGTATGCGGATACGGAAAAAGGGAACCGACCTTCCTTTGTGGACAGTATGAATCCCCAGGAAGCCGAAAAACTTTACGAAGATTTTAACCACCTTTTGGAAAGCGAGTACCAAATACCGGTTCAGTCGGGCGTTTTTGGGGCTCACATGGAACTTCCGATTGTTTGCGACGGTCCGGTGACAATCTCGCTTTCTTTTTAACAACCGCTAAAGGGGGGAAGCATGAAAACAAACAGCCGATTCCTGCTTTTGGAATACTTGTATTCGCTCCAACTGCCCAATTTAAACCAAATGACGTTTTGCTTTTGGGATAAAGTTTATCCCGATGACTTGGCGCAAATGTTATTAAAACAACCTGAAGTTACCGTTTTGCATGCCAAAGGCATCCGGGTTTATACCAAAACTTATAACCTTTCGGAAATCAGCGATACGATTATCGACTTTGCGGTAACCATGAAAGAAACCATGGTTTTATCCTATCAGGATTTTACCTATGCCATCAATGATCCGTATTATCGCAAAGACATGCGCGAACTGTCGTTTGCGAGTTTATTGATGGTTCCTTTTGCGGAAGAAACCGAAAAAATCACCGGGGTAGCTTTTTTCTATTTTTCGGAAAAGCTTTATCCTGAAGACGATATTATTGCTCAAATCAATCCCAAAAGTTTGCGCAAATTAAAAGATACCTTGATTCAAGACGAAATCGAGGCGCTCCATTCGGAAATTGTGAAACAGGTTTACGCCGATACTGCCTTGCCTTGGGTGATAATGTCCGACCAGCGGGTTTACTTATCTACCCCAATGGCTAAAGTGTTGGGTCGGGAAAGCGGAACCGTATCTTTATCCGAATGGGAAGAACTGCTGAAAACAAACGGAAAACTGAATCCGATGAAAAGAACGGAACTTTTCCATAGTTCGGTGGAATATTATGCGGAGCATAAGGCCACTACCAAGAACGAACCGGTTTTTGCCGTCGACTATCTCGATCAACACGACCTGAAACGTTTTACTTTGTTGTTTCTTGCCTACCGCGGTTGGGAAGACAAAACAACCTGGGATCACATTGCTCTTTTGAGCGAACTGCTTCCCCAAGGCTGCGAAAAACCGCTCTTATATAAAGTGAATGACGATACAATCGTTTTTTTGGTTTCTGAAACGCTTGATAAACGGCTGCTTGTAAAAATCGAAAGCCGTTTAAAGGACTATCTCTTTGTTTTCTTGCGTTCGGGACGCGATTTTCCGGTTAAACTGGCATTAAGACCGATTGTGGATTATTTGGTGGCTACCAATGCCCCAAGTTTTGTGCTGTCGGAATATTTGGAATATCGCACCAAACAAAACGAGCACCAATATTTGCTTGAGGCCATCAGGGATAACCGCTTTAATATCAAAGAGTATCCGGTTTGCCGGACGGCGGATAACCAAAGATGGGGCACCTTAATCAAAATGGAAGTTCGGGGAGCGAAACCAACTCCGGATTTCCAAGAATTCCAATTCAACAAAATGATGCAATTTTTGCTTGTTAATCAAGTCGAAAAGCCAATCTTTTTCCTTGACAGTCTGCTTTTAAAAAAGCGGTCCGTTTGGAATCAATTGAAAAAAATCGGGGAAATATATCCTGACGCCGTCACGTTAATCGTCACCAATAATTTCCAAGACGTAAATAACGCCAATCCGAATTATCCAAGTATTTTAAGCGAATATTTTCATCGGCTGCACCAAATGGGCATAACTGTCTTGGTCGATTCCACGCTTTTTTCATCCAACCTTTCCTACCAATTGTTTCCGCTTTTTGAGGGACTTGCGATTGAGGACTGGGGACTGTTTGAAAACGAATTGGGAAAAACCTTAATCAATTTTTATCTCAATCGTATGAAGCAAGTAATTGTTTTAAAAACAACCGCCAATTTGCAACACGATTTAATCTATCATCTAAACAAGCCAACGAATTAACCGATTTTTTGGCAATCAAAAGGAGGAATTACCATGGTAGACTTTATTTTATCTTTTATTCTCCCGCGCAAGATGGTACGCCATCGGGATATGAATATTTTTATTGCGGTATTATTGTTCTTTGTCTGTTTCTTTGTGGCCATCGGCTCATCCAATTATGTGGGAGCAAGCTACATCAGAAAACACGAACAGGAAGTTTTGCTTTATTCGGAGCTGAAAAACCTTCCTGATGAAACACAGATTACGCTGTTTCCGGTGGAAACGGAAAAAACGGAAGCCGGGACAAAGCAAATTAAATTTGATGCCAATATTCATCTGAAACGAATCACCCATAGAAGCGTTTTGGAAGACGGAACGATTCTCAATCTTTTAATCGTTTATGATTTGGATTACGACTATCAGAAACCGGAAGAACATCCGTTAAACTTTGATTTGGAAGGTTATTTCCGCCATGTTCCGTCCGAAAACGAAAAAGACATGCTTTTCCTTGTCACCAAAGATTACCTTTTCTACATTCACAACCATGGTGCCTTTGAAAACGGAGTAAAATATTTCGATCAAGCACAGGAAGGATCGGTTTATCGGGTCGACGACCAAGGCAAAGAAATTTATTATCTTCCGAAAGACGAAACGGAAATTATCCAAAAGAATGAATTCGGCGATGTCGATACAACCAAATGGACCGAAGCGGTGACTGCAGATTCACCCAAAGACGAAAACGGAAACTATTTCAAACTTTTCACCGTTGACGGCGTGGAACAAAAATTCACGGCGGTTCGCCGTTTGAACGAAAAACCGATTGTTGCCCTTCGAACCGGTTTTATGCTTGACTATGATTCGGCGGAATTTTACAGTTTCGATTTAAACGGATTCAGCGGTAAAGCCAAAGATTTGGCGTCCAAATGGTATAATTTCATCGTCAATGTTCAGGCCGCTTCCATCAAGCTCAATAACCAATTATTCGGCTTTTTGACCATCTTTATCATTCCGTTTTTGTTTATCATCGCTACTTGGCTCATGTCTCGTAAATACGGCGAATTGACCAGATTCCGGGAATATTATGTGATTGCCGGAGTGGCTTTGGTAATCCCGTCGTTAATCTCGTTTGTCTTGGGTTTCTTTATCCCTTATTTCTCCTATGCCCGTTATTTCATGTTTGTGCAGGTCGGTTTCTACATGTTTGCCGTTTTTCGAATCAATTCCGATAAACGGTTGCAAAATCCGGAGAAAGCCCAAACCAATGAAATCAAATTACCGGATAAATTGGAAACCAAGCCTTTGTTTAAGGACAATTTAACCGAAGTAGAAAATCCAAGTGCCGAAAAACCGAGTCAAATCGAATAAAAAGTAGTGCTAAGTTAATTTCCTCCTGCATATAGTTAAATGAATGACGGAGGGAATATCATGATTAAGAAAAACCAATTGGCCTTAATATTTTTGACTGTGGTAACGATGCTTGCGGTTTGGTATATTCGAACCCCGCTTGACAAAGACACGGATGATGACGATTTAGTCAGCGGAATTATTGAAGAAACGGGTCGGTTGCCGGAAATACTGGCCATGCGAGAAGCAATCCGCGCCGAAAGAAGCATTGTGGCGATGGGGTTTGATGCGGTATTGGCGGACGAAAATGCCACTTTGGCCAGCAAGGAGTTAGCCTTGCAGGAAAAGAAAGCACTATCGGCTTTGACCGAAAAAGAAGTGCTGTTGGAACAAAAAGTCATCAACATCGGCTATCGCGATGCTTTTGTTCATTCCACGAGCGCAGGTTTGGAAATCCTGGTGATTTCCGATGAAGAAAGCGCCGCTCTTGCCAACGAAATAATCCAGCTGGCCTTTTTGAGTTTTGATACCGATTCCATCGTCGTCGATTTCAAAACCGCCGATCAAATCAAAAATTCCGGTTAATAAGCAAAATCTGATTGGCTTTTGACTAAAAGTCAATCTTTTTTTGTCCCTTGCTGTGGGACATTTTGGGTGAATTTTAAAAAAAACTGTTGTGTTTGTTTGACTTTTAGGGACAAATAGAGTATAATATTCCTGCTTCAGGGCTCTGTAGCCAAGTGGTAAGGCAAGGGACTGCAACTCCCTGATCGTCGGTTCAAATCCGATCGGAGCCTCCAATTTTTTTTATGTACAAATTTTTATTTGCTGAACTGTTCCGGTTCAGTTTTTTTTATGCAATCGATGGGAAATAAACGTAAAAAATGGTAAAATAGTACTTGAGGAAAATGTTTGTTTTTAAGAGGTGGTTAAGATGAAGAAGCGTAGGTATTACGGATTACTGTTGGTTTTGCTTTGTTTTCCTTTTGTCCTTTGGGGATGCAATGAGCCGAATCTCGATTCGGAGATTGTCAAACAAGCCAAACAAACCCTGAAGTTACCGGAAACCACCATTACCGATCTTGATTTGGTCACCGAACTAAACATCAACGGCAAAATGGTAAAAGTTGCCTGGGAAACCAGCGACCTAGCGGTTATCAATTCGGCAGGGCAAATTTTTCGGAGCGAAACGGATTGCACCGTTACTTTAACGGCTACTTTAACTTATCAAAAAGCCTCTGATTACGCAACTTTTGAGGTTACCGTACTTTCTTTAACGGCCCAAGAAGTGTTGGATTTGGCCAAAGACAGTTTGCAAATACCTGTTTCGACAACCGTTGATTTGGATTTGATAGATTCCATAACCATTCAGAACCAGATTGTTTCCGTAACTTGGGAATCAAACGACGAAGCAATTGTCACCAAACAAGGAAAAGTACAAAGAAGTTATGAGGAAGACCAAGAAGTTACGCTGATTGCCAATTTATCCTTTCAGGGCGAAATCTTGAGTGTTACTTTTGAAGTTACGGTGCTTGCCTATACGCCGTTTGAATTGATGGAAGAAGTTCTGGAAGAACTGGCCTTCCCGACGGTTTTGACGGAAAACCTGGTTTTGCCGGGGGAATTCCCGTACGGAATTACCGCCACTTGGGCATCGAGCGATGAAACTGTGTTGACAAAGGAAGGCATTTTATTGAGCAATCAAGCCGGAAAAACTGTGTCATTAACCGTAACCTTATCTTTACGAGGTGTGCAAATGGAAAGAACCTTTTATTTTAGCGTCAAAACCGCAGCGCATCTGTTACTTAATCGGTTGCAGGACTTTAACGAAAGCAATATGACCAATCTGGTCAAAACCCAAGATTATGTCGGCCTAACGGAAGGCGCAACGCAAGGCGAATATCTGTCGGAAGAATTTGCGGTTACTAATGTCAAATCGTTGGTCGGTTCTTGGAGCGCCGAAACCGGTTCAAACCGAACGGTGGAATTACTGATCAGAGTTAAGGTTGACGGGGTATGGAGCGACTTTTTATCTTACTCGGTTTGGGGTTTGGGCCTTCAGAATAAAGGCCAAAGCGTTGCCTCAGGCAACAACGTCGCCAAAATGTCTTATGACGAACTTATAATAAACAACAACAAATACGGAAGCTTTGTCCAATACAAAATTATCTTACGAAGAAGCAGTCCCGATGTCGAAACGCCAAAGCTCAGACTCGTGGCGATGGCCTTGGAAATTGCCGGTTATTCCTATCCGGTTGATGCAAGCGCTCTACCGGATACGGTCGATTATAATGTTCCGCAATTAAACCAAAATATCGTTCCGGAAATCGGCAATTCCATCTGCAGTCCGACTTCCGTGACGATGCTGCTGAAATACAAAGGTTATTCTTTTTCTGATAAAGATATTTACGAACACCGGTATATTGCGGGGCTTGCCAAAGATTACGGCCACAATATTTTCGGCAACTGGGTTTACAATGTCGCCGTAATGGGTGCGATGGGCGAAATCGGCTATGTCAAACGGATGTATTCTCTGGACGAGTTAAGATGGCATTTGGCCAATGTCGGACCTGTCGCCGCAAGCGTCAAAGGCAACATGGAAGGATTATATACGACAAACGGCCATCTGATTGTCATCCGCGGTTACAAGTATATCGGGGGCAATCTCTACTTTATCGTCAATGATCCGAACCTTAAAAATGTATATTACGAATACAAAGCGTCCACAATCCAGAGTGTTTGGCGCAACATCGCTTACGTTATCGAATAATCAAAGTATAAAAAAGATTGCTTAACCACAAAATAATCCCGAGGTGATTATTGTGGCAAACTCCCAAAACTTACAGAAGTGGAGCGAAGCAATCTTTTTAAATCAGGCCAAAATCGGCGAAGTGATGGCAAAACTCGAAGACGAACGCGAGTTTTCTTTGAAGGAATGTTTGAAAAACGGCATCAAAATCCATAAACGGCATCGCGAACTGTTGCAGGAAGTTTCTCTGGCCAACGACTGGGCTTCAATCGACGATGTCGTCAACGTCAATAAACGGATCTGGGAGAAATTCCAGGCCAAAAAGTTGAAAACGAAAGAAGCAAAAATCAAAACGGTAATCGATGCCACCTATGATTCGATGAAAACAATAGAGCATTTTCTGTTAATGTTCAAGCAAGCAAGTCCGAAAGTAAAAGAGGAAGTTCATCATTTACGTCAGGGGTATTTGGCTTTTATCGACGATTTGCACTCTTTTTCGGGTGAATAAATGCGAAAAAAAGGGGGAAAAGGCGCGAAAATGAGCGCCCTTTTTTTCATAGCGATATTGATTGACACAGGGGATTAAAGTTGCTATAATTACTTTACATTCGGTTTTTTTCTAGTGGAGGATGAGATTAGATGAATAAGGAAAAATGGTTGGAACTCTTAAAGCAAGCCAATTTCAATATCATTGATGAAGTTAAAGACGGGGAGATTTTGGAAGTCCTCATCAACTCTGCTAGCAAAGCACTGACTTTATCTGTTCAATTGCCTAAATTGGTACCATTGCGCTTGGTTGAGAGAATGTCGAACCATCTCCAGGGTTTTTTAAAGGAAAGCGTCGGAGTGGAAAGCATAAACTTTTTATGGTCTTATCAGAGCCAAACCTATGAAACAAGTTTGATAGAAGAGTATTATCGCAAGGCGATTAATTTAGCTCAAAAGAACCGGAAACTTGCCGGGGTTTTAAAAGAATACAAATATCGCATCGGCGGTAATAAAATCGTTGTCATGGTGGCGACTCCTACGGATGAAGGGCTGGCCAAAGAAGCACTTCAGATTGTTAGGGACTTTTTTAATTCCCACGGGTTAAATGCGGTGCATTTGGAAACTTGCGTTTCGGATAGTGAAACCTGTCTGAAAGATGTGTTGGAAAACGAGATTCAACTCCGTGAACAGCTGCGGGATGCCAAATCTTATGAACAACAAAAGCAACAGATTCATTTGCGGAATGCTTACGAAGAAAAAGCTGTTTATAAACCGAAACGTTCTTCAACTCCCGTGCATATCCCTTTAAAGGAATTGCCTGTCACAAGCATGGAAGCGGTCGAGTTCCGGCAAAAGAACGGAACCGACAAAGTGGTCATCGAAGGAGTTATATTTAAAGCCGAATCACGTAAAGTCAAAGGTTATTTGATTTTTGAAGGATTCATCACCGACAACGAAGATTCGATTATGGTGAAACGGTTCTACAAACCGTATGAAGCCGAGTTCTTTGAACAGGATCTTAAGAACGGTATCCGGGTTCGGGTAACGGGCAACCTTCAATACGACACTTTTGCCAAAGAGGTGGTTATCATGGCTTCGGAAATAACCAAACTCGGACTTGATGCCACCCATATCCGTTTCGACGAAGCTCCCGAAAGACGGGTTGAACTTCATGCCCACACCAAGATGTCGACTTTGGACAGCGTTTTGGATGTGGATAAATACGTGGAAACCGCCGCAAAATTCCAACACCGCGCCGTAGCGGTTACGGACCATGCCAATTGCCATGTTTTGCCGGCCTTTTTTAATGCCTGTCAAAAGCACAAAATCAAGCCGATAGCCGGGGTGGAAGGAAACTTCATCGACGATTCGCGCTTAAATGTCACTTTGACGGTGGAAGACCGCGATTTGCTTGATGCAACCTTCGTGGTATTTGATATCGAAACGACCGGCTTCAGCGTCAACTTCAATGAAATCATCGAAATCGGGGCCGTGAAAATCAAAAACGGCATTCAACTCGACACTTTTTCGACTTTCGTTCGCCCGAGCCGGAAAATCAGCCGAAAGATTTCCGAATTGACGAATATTTCGAACGAAGACGTCGCCAAAGCGCCGGCGATCGAAGAAGTCCTGCCCAAGTTTGTCGAATTTATCGGCGACAGTATCCTCGTTGCCCATAATGCGACGTTCGATACCGGTTTTATATATTATGCTATGAAACAGCTCGGAATTTATCAAAAAGATTTCCCTTGCATCGATACTTTGCAACTGGCCCGGGTATTGTATAACGAACGGATTAAACGTTTCAATCTCGAAGCCGTTGCCAAAGAACTGAAAGTGGAAATTGTCGATCACCACAGAGCGATTGCGGATGCGCGGACAACCTCGCATATTTTTATGAAAATGCTCGGCGATTTAACCGATCACCATGTTTACAATTACCGCGACATCAACGCGATGGTTGACGAAGATTCCATTTTTAAATATATCATTCCGACCCATATCAATATTTTGGTCAAAAACAAACAAGGGTTAAAGAATTTCTATCATTTGATTTCCGACAGCCATACGACTCATTTTTACAAGGAGCCCCGGCTGTTGAAGTCCAAAATCAATCAATACCGCGAGGGCTTATTGGTCGGCAGCGGCTGCTCAAACGGGGAAATCTTTACCTTTGCCTATGAAAAAAGTTACGAAGAATTTTTAGAACGTGCGCGTTATTATGACTACCTGGAAGTTCAGCCACCCGAATGTTATGTCCATTTGATCGAAAAATACGATGAACCGGAAATCGAAGAGTTCATCAAAACAACAATCAAAACCATCATCAAAGCCGGAAAAGAATTGAATATTCCGGTTATCGCGACCGGCGATGTCCACCAATTGGAAAAGGACGAAACCGTTTATCGCAAGATCTTTATCCGGGTTCCGCGTCCAGGCGGGGGACTCCACGAAATGTTCGGCATCGAAAATGTTCCGAATATGTATTTCCGGACGACGAGCGAAATGCTTGAAGCTTTCTCGTTTTTGGATGCGGAAGACGCCTACCGGATTGTCGTTACCGAAACTAACCGGATTTGCGATGCCATCGTTGAAATCGAATTATTCCCTAAACAATTGTTTACGCCGAACGACGACTTTATGGCGCGTTTCGGAACACCTTCGATGGCCGAAGCCGTTCGCAATTTGACCTATTCCCGGGCTTTGGAAATTTATGGCATGACTGCGGAATCGGGCGAAACGGTTCTGCCGTCATTCATCGAAGACCGGATTAAACAGGAATTGGACAGCATCATCGGCAACGGTTATGCTTCGATTTACTATATTTCCCATATTTTGGTCAAGAACTCGGTGGAAAACGGCTATATCGTCGGCAGCCGGGGTTCGGTCGGCAGCAGTTTTGTGGCGACCATGATGGGTATTACCGAAGTTAATCCGCTGAAACCGCACTATGTATGTCCGAATTGCCGTTTCAGCGTCTTCAAGAGCGAGAATGCGGAAAACGCTCAAAGAAGGAAAGAACTGCCGATCGAAGCACAGGAAGCTTTCGAAACCGTAACGACAGGTCAGGATTTGCCGGAATGCGACTGTCCGCGCTGTCATACGAAACTGAACCGCGACGGGGTGGATATTCCGTTTGAAACGTTCTTGGGAATCAAAGGCAAAGAAGCCAAAGTTCCGGATATCGATTTGAACTTCTCCGGGGAATACCAGGAAAAAGCGCACCTTTTCTGCCGCGATATTTTCGGGGTTGACAATGCGTTCCGGGGTGGAACAATCGGAACGGTTGCGGAAAAAACCGCTTTTGGTTTTGTCAAAGGTTACCTGGAAGATTCGGGACGCTTGGCCCGCAGCGCCGAAGTGGAAAGACTTGCCCAAGCCTTAATCGGCTCGAAGCGGACCACCGGCCAACATCCGGGCGGGATTATTTTGATTCCGAATACGATTGAATATGCGGATATCATTCCGATTCAATATCCGGCTGATGATCCGAATTCCACTTGGCGTACTTCGCATTACGATTACCACAGCTTTGAAAAGAATTTGCTGAAAATGGATATTCTTGGACACGATGACCCGACGATGATCAAACACTTGATGGATTTCGTCCATCAGTATCCGGATCGGTTCCCTTTCAGCAGGATCGAAGATATTCCGATTTTGGATAAAGATGTCTTGGCATTGTTCAGCACCAAAGAAGTACTGGGGTTAAAAGGTCTTGACGAAGATCCGTTCCCGAGCGGAACAATCGGCATTCCGGAATTCGGAACCAATTTCGTCCGCACGATGCTTAAAGACGTTCAACCGAAAACCTTCAGCGATATCGTCAGAATATCCGGTCTGTCGCACGGAAACGATGTTTGGGCGGGTAACTTTAAAGAACTGGTTTTGGGTCTTGACGAAAGTTTCCCACAAATTCCGTTCCAGGAAGTCATTGCTTGCCGTGACGATATTATGACCTACTTAATCAACCAAGGTCTGACACCCCTTGATGCCTTCCTAATTATGGAACGGGTCCGGAAAGGCAAGGGTTTACGTCCGGAAGACGAACGTCTGATGCGTCAACACCGGGTGCCGGATTGGTACATCGAATCATGCAACAAGATTAAATACATGTTCCCGAAAGCGCATGCGGTGGCATACGTTATCATGGCGCTTCGGATTGCCTGGTTTAAAGTTCACCGGCCGATTTATTATTACGCTGCTTATTTTTCCCGTCGTGCCAGTGCCTTTGACGTGGAAGTTTTTGCCAGCGGCAAAAATGCCATTCGCAATAAGTTGCAACAAATTGCCACCAAAATCAACAACCGCACCGCTTCCAATAAAGAAATTGCATTGTTCGATGAATTGCAGATTGCCTTGGAAATGGTTTTACGGGGCTTTACTTTCCATCAGGTCAATATCTTTACTTCAGATGCGACTAATTTCGTATTGACCGAAGACCATCGGGGGTTGATTATGCCGTATGTTGCGGTGGAATCGCTCGGTCAGGCTGCGGCGGTTTCGATTGTGGAAGCTCGCAAAGAACGGCCGTTTACCTCAATGCGCGATGTTATGGAACGGACCAAAATCAATAAAACGCTTTTCAATCGCTTAAAAGTCTTGGGAGCCTTTGAAGGTTTACCGGATGATGAACACCGTTCCTTGTTTGAAAACCACGAATTAAACTTTGAAATGCTACAAAATTAAATATGGTATTATTTCCCATATAATGTTGATATCACTATTTTAATGTCAGTAACTTAAACCTAAGATTGAGCATATTTTTGCATAAGGGT